>Ga0307508_10007537_pt1 | contig 10106 bp, 12 predicted proteins | sample 9_EM_MG_FD_203089 | JGI IMG/M metagenome (GOLD analysis project Ga0307508, IMG submission 203089) | Populus trichocarpa ectomycorrhiza microbial communities from riparian zone in the Pacific Northwest, United States - 9_EM | ecosystem: Host-associated > Plants > Roots > Unclassified | place...
CATCGACGGGGTCGGTGACAGTGCCTTGCTTGACGCGGACGCGCCATTGACCGCCTTCGTCGACGATCAGCAGCGCGGCGTCGCGGCCCTGAACCGGGATCACGTCATACGCCTTTTCAGGGGTCTGCAGCACCAGCGTGCCGGTCAGATCGCGCCGCCAGCTCTGCAGCCGCGTGCCGATCATGGCGTGGATCGACCCTTCGAAGAGGCTACCGGCGACCAGGGACCCGACTGGCACCGCGGTATCCTCGGCCGCCGCTGCCAGTTTGAGCCAGAAGATCGCGCCTTCGACCAGCGGCGTGCCGACCGGGAACTGAGTGACATAGACCGCGCCGATCCCTCCGATCGCGATCCGCACCCATTCGCCGTCGATCCGCGCCGACAGATGCGGCTGATCGGGCAGTTCGGCGAGCCGGTCGCCGTCGTGCGGACCCGGTACGACCGAGAAGGTCGGCATCCCATTGCCGAACCGCGCCGCATAAAGCTGGTGATCGGTGCCCAGCCCGAACAGATAGCTCGACTCCCGCCCCTCTACCGCGGCGATCCGCTCAAGCGACGCGCCGCCCAGCGACAGGCACAGGCTGACCTCCGCGCCCGCTTTGCCGAACGCCTCGGAGCAACCGACGTAGAAGGCGTCGTACAAGCGCGGTTCGCGGCCGAACGGATAGTAAGGCTTGTTGGGGACGACCGGCGTGGTGACCGCGACCGCGTCATAGTCGATAGCGGGAAGCGCGGTGCCGCTCGTGGCGGTGCAGCGCTGGTCATGCGCCTTGGCGCACAGCCCGCCGCTGGATACCGCCATGGTGATGTTGGTCGCGAGCGATGAGCCGCTCGAGCTGCCATCGAGCCGCCCGCGGATCCACAAGGCGTTGCGGCCATCGACAATCGTCTTCTCGGGCTTGCCCTGGGGCTTTTGCAATGCCCAGTGATCAGTATCGAAGCTGGCGTCGAACGCCTGCCAGCCGGCGGGCGCGCCATCGGCGCCCGGCCCGAACCATTCCCAGGTCATCGCCTGGCCGCCGGGCTCCACCCCGGCGACCGTGATGGTCAGCGCGCCGGCAACGTCGAGCATCGTCGGATGGCTGAGGTAGAGCGCATGGCTCTGGCGGTTGCGCGAGCCGGCAAAGGGTATGAAGCGGTCGACGACGAACAATTGGTCGCCCTTGGCAATCGTGCCGGTCAGTGCCGGTGTGAAGCTGACGATGTCGTTCTTGACCTCGGTGATGTCATATTCCGGGGTGTCGCCGGCGGTGAAGCGGATCGTCATGCCCTTCACGAGGCCCAGCGCGGGATCGACCTGGACCATCGTGGCGCCGGCGCCAGCGGCGCTGCGGATAGTGCGCGTTACGGTCGCCGGGGCGGGCAGCACCGGGGTCACCACGCCCGACGGCGCCAGGTAGATGGCATCGGCGGTCAGGTCGGCCGCGGTCAGTGCCACGATCTTGCCGCGGACCAGCGCGATGCCGCTTTGGGTTTCGAAGATGGTCGGCGTCGCACCGGTATCGGCGGTCAGCTTGGTGCCGGCGAGCGCGACCAGTCCGTCCGGCGCGGTATCGGTCAGCTTGAACGCGACCGGCACGCGCGCGGGCAGCGCCGGGTCGCGCCCGATGCCCATCGCCGCGTAGAAATTGTCAGCTTGTTTCTCGGGGACCTTGTCGAGCCGGCGCGTGACCTCCTCGAACATCCGCGCGGCGGCGCCGATCACCGCTGTCTCGATCGTGCCAGGCGCGACCGGCGCACCGTCGGGGCCAAGCAATGCCGCCGCCCGGCGCAGCAATTGCGCGCGGAGGATTTCCTGGCTGCGGGCGTCTAGCTTTCCAGTCATGGCGCGCCGCTCTCCTTGAAGTAGAACGGATAGACGAGGTTGTCGGTCTGGTTGGTACGGCGGACGCGATAGTCGATCCCGACCAGCAACAGGCCGTCGAGCGCGCCGATCGGATCGACCTTGACGCTCAGCAATTCGATCCGCGGCTCATAGGTGTTGAGCGCATCGCGCACCGATTGTTCGACCGCATAGAGCGTGGTGGTGCTCATTTCCTCGAACACCAGGTCGTGGATGCCGCAGCCGAACCGCGGCCGCATCACGCGTTCGCCGCGCGCGGTCTGCAGGATGATGCGGATCGCTTCCTTGATGTCGCGGCCATAAGCGGACAGCGCGATGTCGCCGGTGGCGGGATCGGTCGCGACCGGAAACCGCCAGCCGATGCCAAGGAAGTCGCGATGTCCCTGTCCGTCCATCATCAGCCTCCGATCAACACGGTTGGCGCGCCCATGGCGATCGCGTTGGGGGCGCCTGCCTCGACCACCATGTCGCCTTGCCGCGCGGCGGGGAGGCCGCCGATCAGCACCGTCGCGCTGCCAACGGCGACCACGCCCCCGACATGCGGTTTCACCCCGTCAACCAGCGGGCAGACATGCGTGTCGCTGCCCGCGCGCCACGCCGGCATGCCGCCGATCAGCACGGTCGGCGCGCCAGGGCCGGGGCCAAGCGGGGTGCCGTGGCTGGTGAGATCTCCGACACGGGCGGCTGGCTGTCCCATCAGTTGATCTTCACTATGCCGGCGCTCGCGCTGAGCGTGGCGCCGCCCTTGAGCTCGAGCGATGCCGATGCCTCGATCGTGATCTTGGGGGCTTTGAGCGACAGGGTGGCTGACGCCTCGATGCTGATCGCGCCGCTCTTGGTATCGATCGAGATGGTGTTGCTCGCATCGGTGATGCGGATGCCGTCGTCGTCGATCTCGACCTTCTTGCCGTCGCTTAGCTGGACGGTGACGACACCCTTGGCATCGCTATCGTCGAACTGCAGCATATGGCCCTTGCGCGACTTGATCACGCGGTGGTCGTTCTTCTTGCTGCTATTGGCGTCTGGCGGCTTGTCCGTGTCGCTCCACAGCCCTCCCAGCACATAGGGCTTGCGCACATCGTCGCGGTCGAATGCGACCAGCACCTCGTCGCCGACCTCGGGCACGAAATAGGCGCCGCGCGCCGCGCCCGCCATCGGCGTCACGCAGCGTACCCAGTCGCTCGTGAAGCTCGCTTCGCGCCACGGGAAGTTGAGCTTGACCCGACCCAGTCCCTGGGGGTCGTCATTGGCGGTGACCGTGGCGACCGCGACCCCGGCGATCGCGCCGCCGGCCTCGCGTTGCGATTCGAGCAGAGAGTCGAGGGTGCTCATGCCACCGGCCTTTCGACCGAGAACTTCGTCCGGTATCCCGCGCTGTCATACCGGTGAATTGTCTTGGTCACGTAATAGCTGGCGGAGAATTGCTGGCCGATCCCGGTCAGCGCGATGCTGGTATCGGGCAGCAATTCGGGCAGGCCGAAGGTGTCGCCTTCGCCCTTCATCAGATTGTTGCTCAGCTTGGCCAGCTCGGCGGCGGCGATCTGGTCGGCTTCCTGCTTCGACTTGACGGCGCGGCGCTCGCGGCGGACCGCGCTGCGGCCATAAGCGGAGGCGATGATGTCGCCGCCCGACGGCTCGCCCTTGTTGCCCTTGTCGGCGGTGGCGACCCCGACGATCGCCTCCTTCTTGACCTCGTCCCAGCCGAGAATCTCGAACTTCTTCACCTGCTTGCCCAGGTCGATATCGGGTTTGAAGCTGAGCAGGTCGCCGCCCCATTCGAGCGTCGTCAACGGCGGATCGATCGGGCTGCGCGGGCGGAATATCAGCACGTCGCGGCCCGGCGAGGCGCGGACGAAGAATTCCCATTTCTGCTTGGGATTGGAGAAGCTCTCGGCCAGCTTGCGCAGGAATTCGAGATCGTTCTGCAGATTGGCGTCGAGCGTGATGTTGGACGGCGGATCGCCGGAGAATTTGAGCGTGACGCCATATGCCTGGGCGACTTCGTTCACCGCGTCGCGGATCGAGCGGTTCTCGAGCCGGTGCTCGGTGGTGTCGAAGGTCATCAATTGGGTGACGTCGAGCCCCGACACCTCGATTTCGGGCGAGCCGCCTTCCGCAAAGCTGGTCGAGATCGAATTGATGAAGCCGGAGATCAGCAGCGTCTGATGCGCGCGGTCGCCATAGCCCATCTTGATCCACACCGATTGACCGAGCTTGAGCAACGGCATCAGCGCCTCGCCGCGGGGCGTGAAGAAATCGCGCTTCTCGGCGTCGAACGCGTGCGGGATGGTAAAGCGGAACGCGCCGACCGTGCTGACCGCCAGATCGACCTCGACCTGGGTGAAGTCGAGCCCATGGCTGTCGCGCATATCGGTATCGGCGCTGCCCAGCGCGATCGACGCGCCGGGCACATAGAGGCTGGTGGGAGCGCTAGCGCGACCGGTTAAGAGCATTGCTCACCTCCAGTGGCGGCACGCGCAGCCAGTCGCCCGGGGTCAGCGCTCGGGGGTCGTCGACATCGCTCGCCGCGGCGACCACGCGCCAATAGCGGGGGTCGCCATATTCAGTGTCGGCGATCTCCCAGATGGTCTCGGCCGCGCCGATCTGGCGGCGCTTGGTCTTGTCGGCGGATTCGAGCCGCACCTTGGGCGCGTCGCGGTCGTGCGGGGTGAAGCCTTTGAACGACACCGACAGATTGGCGCGCGCCGGCGTGCCGTCGGGGCGGAACAGCGATGTCTTGCGGCCGATCTTCTCGATCACAGCATCGAACCGCAGCGGGCCCCAGACGAACCGCACCGGCGGTGGCGCGTGCAGCGTCCGATCGAGGTCGAGCAACGAGATAATCTCGTCGATCCGGTCCTTGACGCTCTTGCTGCTGCCAAAGGCAATCGGGAGGAAGTCGTTGGGCGGACCGTTGGGATCGGTCCAGTCGTCGAGGAACAGGTCCATCGTTAGCGTCGGCGCATCGCCGTTGACGAACTGGATCAGCGGGGCACCCAGGCCCGGCAACGGCGTCGACTTATAGGCGTTGGCGCGATCCAGGCTGTATTCGGCCGGGTTGAACAACACCTTTATGCGCTCGCCGACGCGTTCGCCGCCAAGCACTTCGATATAGGCTTTTTCGAGCGATTTGCCGAACATCATATCCCCCGGCGCAAGCGGTCTTGACGGGTCTGGCGCTCGATCCGGCGCATGACCTCGTCGACCAGACGGTTGACGTCCGGGGCCGCCGGCGCGGCGGGCGTAGCGGCTAACCCCGGGGCGAAGGCGATCGCTGGCGTTGCCCCGCCGGGCGAGGAGAATAGCGGAGCAAAGGGTTGCGCCAGCGATTGGCTCATGGTGGTCCGCGGATCGGGCCAGAATTGCTCGGCGGGGCGTGCCCGTGCGGACCGTGTCGGGCGGGGCGGGGCGATGTCCGCCACGTTGCGGACCGGGCTCGTCACACGCATGCCGGTGGCCGTGCGCCGCACGTCGGCGGACCGATGCGCCAGCGGGGTGACCGCGATCCGGCGGAGTGAACGGCGCACCAATGGGTCGCCGGTGAACAGCGGGCGATCGTCGGGCCGCATCGGGCGCGAAAAATTCGCCGCCGCGCGCTTCGCAGTGGCCGCCGGTGCCCAATGCGCGTCAGGTTGGGGTGAGCGCAGCGTCACCGTGGGACGGTGATCGGTCGATGATGTGGGAAGGCCGCGGACCTCGTCATGGGCGCTCGGCAGATGGCGTGTGGTCTGCGTGCGCAGCCAGCGCTGCTCGACCAGGGTGTGGAGTGTGCGGGCGAATATCGGTGGCTCGTCGAGGGGTGCGTGGCGGGCATGCGTCGCAAGCGTCGGCGATGTCGGTGGCATGGGCAGCTGCGGCGCGATCGCCGTTCGGCCGACCTGGGATTGCGACGCCGCGTCTCGCGCGCCCTCGCGTCGTTCCCAGACCATGATCGTGCCTGTCTTGCTTGCGCGCTTCGACGCGGTCGGCGCTGCTGTGCGTGCAGCCGGAGACGGCTGGGTGGCCGGCGCCACGACTGTCGGGCGGAACAGAAGATTGACCGTCAGCGGCCAGTGATGGTGGACGTCGTGATGCACCGAAGCACCGGCGGTCATTACGCGTGCGCGGCGCCACGACAGGCTCGCTCCCCGCCGCCGGGCGGCAGGCGCGGGCGATCCCGGGGGCGCGATCGTCGGCGCGAGCGGGCGGGTAAGGCCGAGAGGCGGGCGCGCCATCATAGCCCGATGCTCCCCAGCCCGGGGCGCAGCAGAAACCCGGTATGCGCGAACTCGACGGTCTCGGCGGAGACCTGGCCCGAATTGGCGTCGAAATCGCTCACCGTCCATTTGACCGGATAGGCGTTGAGCACGTTCCAGCTCCACGCCGTCTTGCCCTGGGCGTCGCGCAGCGTGACGGTGAGGATGGCGCGCTTGACGATCCCTTCCACCACCGCCTGGTGCCACGCGTAGAGCATCGGATCGGCCAGCCCGCGCTCGAGCCCGAGATTGACGTAGCTGGTCAGCGAGGCGAGCTTGTGCTCATGATCATTGACCCCGCCTTCGCGGAAGCTCTCGACCTTGGTCTCGCGCGTCAGGCCGCGGACCTTGGTGAAGCCGGCGACTTCGAGCTGATCGACCAGCACGACGAAGCGGAATCCGGAATAGGGGCCGATCGTCACGTCACAACCCCGCGAACGGATCGTCGGCGCTGGCGCCGAGCATGCGGTTGATCCGCGAGATTTCGCGGCACCAGCGGCGGCGCTCGCCATGTTCCATCGTCAGCAGCGTCTCGCTGCTCCAATGGAAATGCGAGGCGATGAACGCCATTTCCCCGTAAAGATCGGCCACGGGGTAGGCCATCAGGCTTCCCCCAGGACGGTCAGGCCCCCCGCCGTCCGCCCATTGGCCGCGGCGGCGACCACGGGCTGGGCAGGCACCGTGTCGGGCTCCTCGGCCGCGTTGATCTCCTCGTACAAGCGGCGGAGATATTCGATGTCGCAGGCGAACAGGCCTTCGATCAGCTGGGTATCGATATGCGCGACGCTGCCCAGCCGGGTGATGACGCGGGCCAGCACGATGATCGTCAGGTAAGCGGGGTTGGCCTGCACCCTGGCGTCGCGCAGCGGCAGGATCTCGTCGGCGGCGGTGGCCAGCCGCATGACGCCCCGCTTATGCAGCACGCCGGTCTCGTCGATATAGCCTTTGGGTAGGGTGAACTCGATTTCGGTCTTGAACCCCGGGGTCGCGATGCGATCCATGGCGGCCTCCTATTTGGTGCGTTCGATGCCTTCGTTCACCAGCTCGAGGAGCTCGATGAACACCTCGTTGCCCTTGCCGTTGAGGTCGCTGGGATCGTATTTGGTCGGCCACGCCTCGGAGACGAGGAAGCTCGCCTTGTCCGCGCCGGATTCATCGATGACGATGATTTTGACCGTCTTGCGCGCGTCGCCGATGCCGCCGCCAACGACCTTTTTGTGCCATTCGTAGAGCTCCTGGGAATCGGTCACGCCCCATTTGAGCGTGATGTTCCCGTATTTGGTCAGGCCCGGCAGCTTGCGGACATGTGTGGGGTCGCTGCCTTCGCGATAGTCGATCGCTTCGTTCGTGGTTTCGCCGATCATCACTTCGCTGAAAAAGCCTTGTGTGATCTGGTCGATCTCGACCCGGAACCGCATGTTCCGGATGGGGTCGTTGCGTGCCATGGTGCGTCTCCTGTTGGCGCCGTCAGCTCTGGGCTTCGGCGGTGTTCTGGAAGATGCGGAAGACGACGAACTCGGCCGGCCGCACCGGTGCGATGCCGATCTCGCAGATCAGCCGACCGTTCAGGATGTCGTCCTGCGTCATCGTCGAGCGGTCGCAGGCGATCGTGAAGGCCTGGTCCTCAGTCAGCCCCATCAGCGCGCCGTTGCGCCATTGGGTGCGCAGGAACAGTCGGATGGTATCCTTGACCCGTTCCCACAGGCGCTCGTCATTGGGTTCGAACACGACCCATTGCGTGCCTTCGTAGATCGACCGTTCGAGGAAGATGAACAGCCGCCGCACGCTGACATATTTCCACAGCGAATTGGACGAGAGCGTGCGTGCGCCCCACACCCGGATACCGCGTCCGGGGAAGCGCCGGATGGCGTTGACGCCATTGGGGTTGAGCACCTGCTGCATCTGGTCGTTGACCAGATATTCGAGGTCGAACACGCCACTCAGCGTGTCGTTGGCCGGGGCCTTCCACACGCCGCGCTGGACGTCGGTGCGGGCATAGAGGCCGAGCACATGGCCACCCGGCGGCACCGTCTTCTTCTGCCCGCTGCGCAAATCGGCGACACCGATCCAGGGGTAGTAGAAAGCGGCGTAGCTGGTGTCCCAATTGTCGCGCGGCGTGATCTGCGAGACGTCGGCGCTGCTCTTGGGGGCGTCGATCACAGCAAAGCGGAACTGGCTGCGCTCGCAATGGCCATAGACTTCCTGCGCGACATCGTCCGCCGCCGCCGGCGCGTAGACGAGCGCCACGTCACGGAACTCGTCGAGCTCGAGTGCGGACAGGCCGGTGCGTAGATTGCTGTCAGCATTCTCGCCCTTGAATTCGACGAGGGTGGGATCAGCGGCGGCGTCGAGCCCGCCCGCCAGCGCGGTGAAGGCGCCCGCCGGCTGCGCTACCAGCGGGACCGCGGCGCTCACCTTGACCAGCGCGCTCGCCGTCTCCAGCCGCTTGGCGAAATAATCGGGCGAATTGGGGTCGTCCCACACCAGGTCGTCGAAATCCTCGCGGATCGTCGGCGCCGGAAAGCGGGGCTGGGTCGGGTCGAACGGGTCGGGATAGATGCCACCCGGCGACGCCGTCTGCCAATAGGCGACCTGCAGGCGGAAACCGATCGGGCTGCCGGCGCGCGTGGTGCTGCTGCCGACCACCTTCGCGAAGATGCGATTGCCCGAATCTCCCGGACCGGCGGCGGTTATCGTCAGCCCGCCCATGTCGATTGTCGCGGTGGCAGCGCCGGCGCCGACGATGCGGCAGACATAGAGGCGCTGCCCGCCATTGTCGAAGAAGCCCGACACCGCGTCGGGCAGGAACTTGCCGTCGGCGAAACTGGTGCCGAAGTAGCGGCGGAAATCGTTGAAATTGGTCATCAGCCGCGGCCAGGTCTGGCCACGCTCGGTTTCGCCGAGGAACGCGGCGGTGCTGGTCGAGACGCCTTCGATCGGCCGCGGACCGCGCTCGATCTCCTCGATGAACACGCCGGGTGCGAGATATTCAGCCATGTCGTCCTCCGTTCGGAATTGCGTGCGTCGTCACGATGCGGTCGGGGTGAGCAATGCCTTGGCGCCCTTGATCCAGGCGTCGTCTTTGAGCGTGCTCCAGCGCTGGTTGAGCGTGGCGGCATCATCGGGATCGAGCTTGAAATCGGCTTCGGCGGCCGCACGCGCCACGGCCGCGTCCTTCCACTTGGTCAGGACCGCGACGCGCTTGGCGGGCAGGTCGGCCGGCGCGATCAGGTAAACGCCGCCGGCATTGCGCGCCGTCGCCGGGTCGAGCCCGTTCGCGAGATCGTTGAAGCCGGCCTGGGCAAGCGCGTTCTTCACCTTGCCCAGCGCGGTCTTGGCGTCGTCGGAGAGTGCGCCATCGGACACCTGGAGGTGTTTCGGCGCGACCTCGAACCAGAAGCTCAGGATCGCCGCGGCGGGCGCGTTCCCGCCGTTGATGTCGATATCGAGCTTGTTGATCTGGTCGGCATAGCCCGCGACGATCTTGGTGATCGTGTCGGCCGGCGCCGACCAGTCGGCGAACCGCGCGCCCCAGGCCTTGGCGGTCTCCTGCGCGACGGCGCGGGCTCGTTCGCGCGCACCCAGCATGGCATCGACGCCGGTCCTGGTCTTGGCGCGCTGAGCGAGCAGAATGTGCAGCGGGCCGCTGGCGATCTTCGTCACCCAATCGTCGAGCGCATCGACCATGAAGCCGGCGGTCTCGTTGAAATTGGCGTTGGCGGCATCGAGCTTGCGGCGCAGGTCGCCCCCGGGCGCGACGGCCTTGGCATATTTGTCGGCGATCGCGACGCGTGCGGCCTCGCGGTCGAGCGAATAGAGGTCGGCGGCGGCCGCCTCGATCGGCTTCATCGCATCGGCGAGCGCCAATTGGGTCGCGATCACGCGCTGCGGATCATTGCCCCAGTCGCCCGGCGGTGGAGCGGGCGGGGCCGGCGGAGCGGGCGGCGGCGGCGGGACCACGCCGGTATCGCCATCAGGGTCTGCACTTGTGTCGGCGGTCATGTCGGGTCTCCTCGATTTCTTCCTGG
>Ga0307508_10007538_pt1 | contig 10104 bp, 7 predicted proteins | sample 9_EM_MG_FD_203089 | JGI IMG/M metagenome (GOLD analysis project Ga0307508, IMG submission 203089) | Populus trichocarpa ectomycorrhiza microbial communities from riparian zone in the Pacific Northwest, United States - 9_EM | ecosystem: Host-associated > Plants > Roots > Unclassified | place...
GAGCTGCTGCGCAACGCGGACCTGGCGATGTACCGGGCCAAGCAGGCGGGCAAGGGCCGGGTGGAGATGTACGCGCCGCAGATGCAGGCGGACGTCGTGCGCAGGACCGAGCTGGCGGGGCGGCTGCGCGCGGCCCTGCACGACGGCGAGTTCACCCTGCTGCACCAGCCGGTGGTGGAGCTGGCCAGCGGCCGGATCACCGCCGTTCAGGCGCAGGCCCGCTGGCGCTCCGCCCAGGGCATCCTGTTCACCCCCGCGGAGTTCCTGCGGGTCGCCGATGTCGACATGGCCCAGAAGAACGGCGACCCCACCACCCAGCTGGGCCGCTGGCTGCTCGCCGAGGCCGTGGAGCAGGCCGCGCTGCGCTACGGGTCCGGGCATCCCGTCCCGGTGGCCGTACGGATGCCCGCGCACCGCCTGATGGGCGGGGGCGAGCACCAGCCCGTCAAGGACATCGAGGCCCTGCTGGCCCGCCACGGGCTGCCGTCCGGCGGTCTGGTCCTGGAGCTCACCGACCAGGACCCGCGGATCAGCCTGACCGAGCTGGAGCGCCGGCTGATCACCCTGCGCCGCCTCGGGGTGCGGATCGCGCTCGACGGCTTCGGGACGGGATACGCGGCGCTGGCCGCGCTGCGCAGGCTGCCCGTGGATGTCGTCAAGCTCGACCGCTCCTTCACCGACGGCCTGGTGGAGTCCTCGCGGCTGCACAAGATCACCGGGGGGCTGCTGCGGATCGCCGCTGAGCTCGGCATCAAGGCCGTCGCCGACGGTGTGGATCGCCCGGAGCAGGTCGTCGCGCTACGCTCGATGGGCTGTACTCACGGCCAGGGCATGGCCTTCTCGGGCCCGCTGGACGAGCACCGGCTGCGCTCCTCGCTGACGCGGGAGGGGTATCCGGTGCCGAGAGAGGCGGTCACCGCGACCGGTGGACCGTTGCGCTCAAATAGTGAGACGGCCGTCCCGCCCGCTTGACACTCCACACAGGCCAGGAGGAAGGTCAGTGCCATGCGCACCCGAATTCTCGTACTTGGAAAGCGCGTCGGCTGACCCGAGGCCCATCATCGCCTCGTGGAACGCACCGGCGCGCTCCCCTCGCTTGCCTACAGGCACGAGGGGTTTTTTGTTGCCCCGGATGTAGCCGGGACCCAGACAAACCACCCTCATTCTTCGAGAGAAGAGATCGCAGATGACCGACCAGGCCACCGGGGCCCACCACCCGCAGCCGCGGGCCCGCGGCGCCGCGGCGCAGTCCGCCCCCGCTGAGCGCATCACCGGCGCGCAGTCCCTCATCCGCTCCCTCGAGGCGGTGGGCGCCGACACGGTATTCGGTATCCCGGGCGGTGCGATCCTTCCCGCGTACGACCCGCTGATGGACTCCACCAAGGTCCGCCACATCCTGGTCCGCCACGAGCAGGGCGCCGGCCACGCCGCCACCGGCTACGCCCAGGCCACCGGCAAGGTCGGCGTCTGTATGGCCACCTCCGGGCCCGGCGCCACCAACCTGGTGACGCCGATCGCCGACGCCCACATGGACTCCGTCCCGATGGTCGCGATCACCGGTCAGGTCGCCTCCAAGGCGATCGGCACCGACGCCTTCCAGGAGGCGGACATCTGCGGCATCACGATGCCGATCACCAAGCACAACTTCCTGGTCACCAACGCGGACGACATCCCGCGGACCATCGCCGAGGCCTTTCACATCGCGGCCACCGGCCGCCCCGGCCCGGTCCTGGTCGACATCGCCAAGGACGCCCTGCAGAACCCGACCACCTTCTCCTGGCCCCCGCAGACCGACCTGCCCGGCTACCGCCCGGTGACCAAGCCGCACGCCAAGCAGATCCGCGAGGCCGCCCGGCTGATCAACGAGGCCAGGCGCCCGGTGCTCTACGTCGGCGGCGGCGTCATGAAGGCCCGCGCCACCACCGAGCTGCGGATCCTCGCCGAGCTCACCGGCGCCCCGGTCACCACCACCCTGATGGCGCTGGGCTCCTTCCCCGACAGCCACCCCCAGCACGTCGGCATGCCCGGCATGCACGGCCAGGTCTCCGCCGTCGCCGCGCTCCAGCGGGCCGACCTCATCGTCGCCCTGGGCGCCCGCTTCGACGACCGCGTCACCGGCAAGCTGGACAGCTTCGCCCCGTACGCCAAGATCGTGCACGCCGACATCGACCCGGCCGAGATCTCCAAGAACCGCACCGCCGACGTGCCGATCGTCGGCGACGCCCGCGAGGTGCTGGCCGACCTGATCGTCGCCGTCCAGGCCGAGCACGAGGCCGGTCACCGGGGCGACTACGAGGACTGGTGGAAGCAGCTCAACGGCTGGCGCGAGACCTACCCGCTGGGCTACGACCTCCCCGAGGACGGCTCGCTGTCCCCGCAGCAGGTCATCCAGCGGATCGGCGAGCTGGCGCCGGAGGGCACCCTGTTCGCGGCCGGCGTCGGCCAGCACCAGATGTGGGCCTCGCAGTACATCAAGTACGAGAAGCCCGGCACCTGGTTCAACTCCGGCGGCGCCGGGACCATGGGCTACGCCGTCCCCGCCGCGATGGGCGCCAAGGCCGGCATGCCCGGCTCGACGGTCTGGGCGATCGACGGCGACGGCTGCTTCCAGATGACCAACCAGGAACTGGTCACCTGCGCCCTGAACAACATCCCGATCAAGGTCGCCGTCATCAACAACGGCGCGCTGGGCATGGTCCGCCAGTGGCAGTCGCTGTTCTACAACCAGCGCTACTCCAACACCGTCCTGCACGCCGGCGACACCAACTCCGGCCAGGGCTCCCACACCGGCGCCAGCGCGGCACCGGTCGCCGGCACCCGTATCCCGGACTTCGTCAAGCTGGCGGACGCCATGGGCTGCGTGGGCCTGCGCTGCGAGGACCCCGCCGACCTGGACGCGGTCATCGCCAAGGCCAACTCCATCAACGACCGCCCGGTGGTGGTCGACTTCATCGTCCACGAGGACGCCATGGTGTGGCCGATGGTCGCCGCCGGCACCTCCAACGACGAGATCATGGCAGCCCGCGACGTGCGTCCCGACTTCGGCGACGCGGCCGACGACTGAGCGACCGAGAGAACAGGTAATCGCGACATGTCCAAGCACACCCTCTCCGTCCTGGTCGAGAACAAGCCCGGTGTCCTCGCCCGGATCACCGCCTTGTTCTCCCGGCGCGGCTTCAACATCGACTCCCTCGCGGTCGGCACCACCGAGCACCCCGAGATCTCGCGCATCACGATCGTGGTGACCGTCCTGGACGAGCTGCCCCTTGAGCAGGTCACCAAGCAGCTCAACAAGCTCGTCAACGTCCTGAAGATCGTCGAGCTGGAATCCGGCTCCGCGGTTCAGCGGGAACTCGTTCTGGTGAAGGTGCGGGCGGACAACGAGTCCCGCTCCCAGATCGTGGAGATCGTCCAGCTCTTCCGCGCCAAGACGGTGGACGTCTCCCCGGAGGCCGTCACCATCGAGGCCACCGGCAGCTCCGACAAGCTGGAGGCGATGCTCAAGATGCTGGAGCCCTTCGGCATCAAGGAGCTGGTCCAGTCCGGCACCATCGCCATAGGCCGTGGTGCCCGTTCCATCACCGACCGTTCGCTGCGCGCGCTCGACCGATCCGCATAGCGAGACCGTCAGACTTCCCGCCGCCCACGCGACGTAATGTGTGGGCAACACGCCAGATCCAAGGAGAGACCCCAAAGTGGCCGAGCTGTTCTACGAGGACGACGCAGACCTTTCGATCATCCAGGGCCGCAAGGTCGCGGTCATCGGCTACGGAAGCCAGGGCCACGCGCACGCGCTGTCGCTGCGCGACTCCGGCGTCGACGTCCGTGTCGGCCTCCAGGAGGGTTCGAAGTCCAAGGTCAAGGCCGAGGAGCAGGGCCTGCGCGTCGTGTCCGTCGCCGAGGCCGCGGCCGAGGCCGACCTCATCATGATCCTGACCCCGGACCCGATCCAGGCCCGTGTCTACGAGGAGTCCATCAAGGACAACCTCAAGGACGGCGACGCCCTGTTCTTCGGTCACGGTCTCAACATCCGCTACGGCTTCATCAAGCCCCCGGCCGGCGTCGACGTCGCCCTGGTCGCCCCCAAGGGCCCGGGCCACCTCGTGCGCCGCCAGTACGAAGAGGGCCGCGGCGTCCCCTGCATCGCGGCGGTCGAGCAGGACGCCACGGGCGGCGCCTTCGCGCTGGCCCTGTCCTACGCCAAGGGCATCGGCGGCACCAAGGCCGGCGTCATCAAGACCACCTTCACCGAGGAGACCGAGACCGACCTCTTCGGCGAGCAGGCCGTGCTCTGCGGCGGCACCGCCGCCCTGGTCAAGGCCGGTTTCGAGACGCTGACCGAGGCCGGCTACCAGCCCGAGATCGCGTACTTCGAGTGCCTCCACGAGCTCAAGCTCATCGTCGACCTCATGTACGAGGGCGGCCTGGAGAAGATGCGCTGGTCCGTCTCCGAGACCGCCGAGTGGGGCGACTACGTCACCGGCCCCCGCATCATCACCGACGCCACCAAGGCCGAGATGAAGAAGATCCTCGGCGAGATCCAGGACGGCACCTTCGCCAACAACTGGATCGCCGAGTACAACGCCGGCCTCCCCAAGTACAACGAGTACAAGAAGGCCGACGAGAACCACCTGCTGGAGACCACAGGGCGCAAGCTCCGCAAGCTCATGAGCTGGGTCGACGAAGAGGCGTAAGCCCTCTTCCGGCTGTGCGACGGTCCGTGGCCCCACCTGGCCGCGGACCGTCGCACAGCCGCCGCTTTATCCACGCCGTACACCCTCGTCAGGGTGATCCTTCCAGGAAGGCGCAGGACCCTGTCCGTCGCGCCGATACACTCCCTTAACAAGCGCGTCAGGCTCACAGCGTCGTGCGTCTTCCACGCGGCATGCCATCCCTCTCCACCGCCTTCGGCCGTCGGGACGCGGCCGTCCGCCAGGGACTAGTGAGGACTCACGTGAGCAACCCCGTCGTACTCATCGCTGAAGAGCTGTCGCCCGCGACCGTCGACGCGCTGGGACCGGATTTCGAGATCCGGCACTGCAATGGCGCCGACCGAGCCGAGCTGCTGTCCGCGATCACCGATGTCGACGCGATCCTGGTGCGGAGCGCCACCAAGGTCGACGCCGAGGCGATTGCGGCCGCTCCGAAACTGAAGGTCGTCGCCCGCGCGGGCGTGGGCCTGGACAATGTCGACGTGTCCGCCGCCACCAAGGCCGGCGTGATGGTCGTGAACGCCCCGACCTCCAACATCGTGACCGCCGCCGAGCTGGCCTGCGGTCTGCTGATCGCGGTTGCGCGCAACATCGCGCCGGCGAACTCCGCGCTGAAGCAGGGCGAGTGGAAGCGGAACAAGTACACGGGCGTCGAACTGGCCGAGAAGACCCTCGGCGTCGTCGGCCTCGGCCGGATCGGCGCGCTGGTTGCCCAGCGCATGTCGGGCTTCGGCATGAAGATCGTGGCGTACGACCCCTACATCCAGCCCGCGCGTGCCGCGCAGATGGGCGTGCGGGTGGTCAGCCTGGACGAGCTGCTGGAGGTCTCGGACTTCATCACCGTCCACCTGCCCAAGACGCCTGAGACGGTCGGCCTGATCGGCGAGGACGCGCTGCACAAGGTCAAGCCGTCCGTCCGCATCGTCAACGCCGCGCGCGGCGGGATCGTGGACGAGGAGGCGCTGGCCTCGGCGCTGAAGGAGGGCCGGGTCGCGGGCGCGGGCCTGGACGTGTACGCGAAGGAGCCGTGCACGGACTCCCCGCTGTTCCAGTTCGACAACGTGGTGGCGACCCCGCACCTGGGCGCTTCCACCGACGAGGCGCAGGAGAAGGCCGGCATCTCCGTCGCCCGCTCCGTACGCCTCGCGCTGGCCGGCGAGCTCGTGCCGGACGCGGTCAACGTCCAGGGCGGCGTCATCGCCGAGGACGTCAAGCCGGGCCTGCCGCTCGCGGAGAAGCTGGGCCGGATCTTCACCGCGCTGGCGGGCGAGGTCGCGGCGCGCCTGGATGTCGAGGTGCGCGGCGAGATCACCCAGCACGATGTGAAGGTGCTGGAGCTGTCGGCGCTCAAGGGCGTGTTCGAGGATGTCGTCGACGAGACGGTGTCGTATGTGAACGCCCCGCTGTTCGCGCAGGAGCGCGGCGTCGAGGTCCGCCTCACCACCAGCAGTGAGTCCCCGGACCACCGCAACCTGGTGACGGTGCGCGGTCTGCTCGCCGACGGCACGGAGGTCTCGGTCTCCGGCACGCTGGCCGGTCCCAAGCACATCCAGAAGGTCGTCGCCGTCGGTGAGGACGATGTGGACCTGGTGGTCGCCGACCACATGGCCTTCCTGCGCTACACCGACCGCCCCGGGGTGGTCGGCAAGGTGGGCCGGATCCTCGGCGAGGCCGGGATCAACATCGCGGGGATGCAGGTCGCCCGCGCGGCGGCCGGCGGCGAGGCGCTCGTCGCGCTGACCATCGACTCCAGCGTGCCGGCGCAGGTCCTGGCCGACATCGCCGAGGAGATCGGGGCGAGCTTCGCCCGCGCGGTCAATCTGGAGGACTGACCTGGAGGATTGACCTGGAGGACCGACGCCCTGGCGTCACTTCCGCAACGCAGGCCCCGGGAGCAATCCCGGGGCCTTCCTTGTGACCTCCATTGTGACCTCGGCGAAGGCCGGTTAGGGTGAGCCGGTTGGCGATGTGGACGGTGGGGAGACCGGAACGCATGGGGGCGGGACCGACCACGGAGCAGCAGCAGCGGCTTGTCGACCTGACATCGGAGAGCCTGCGCACCCGGATACGCGTCCGCAGACGCAGGCGCGTCCGTACGGTCGTGCTCGTCCTCATCTGCTTCGTCTCGATGCTGACGGTCGGTCTCCAGCAGTGGGCGAACGCCCGGCTCGGCGGCTTCGACCTCGGGATCTTCGACCAGGCGATCCGCGGTTACGCGCACTTCCATCTGCCGCGCTCGCCGATCAAGAACTTCCACCACGAGTTCCCGCCCGCCTTCTCGCTGCTGGGCGACCACTTCTCCCCGGTCCTCGCCCTGCTCGCGCCGCTCTACTGGATCTGGGACGACCCCCGTGTCCTGCTGATCGCCCAGGCCGCGCTCTTCGCCGCCGGGGTGCCCCTGGTCCGGCGGATCACCACCCGCTGCTTCGCCGACGCGGCGCCGGAGGCGTCCCGCACCGCCACCGACCTCGCGGGGCTCGTGTACGCCCTGGGCTGGCCGCTGTTCATGGCCTCGCGCGAGGGCTTCCACGAGGTGGCCTTCGCCGTCCCGCTGACCCTGCTGATGCTGGAGCGCGGCCAGGCCCGCCGCTACGGCGGCGTCGTCTTCGCGGCCGTCCTGCTGCTGTGCACCAAGGAGGACCTCGGGCTGCTGGTGGCGGCGTACGGCTTCGTACTCGCCCTGCGCAGCGGCGGCCAGGAGGGCGGGCGGCGCGGCATCTGGACCGGGCTCTGCCTGATGGTCATCGGCCCGGCCGGCTGTCTGGCCGCGATCCGCTGGCTGATCCCGGCGATGGGCGGCGAGCCCGGCTACTACTGGAACTACGGCAAGCTGGGCCCCGGCGTCCTCGCGGTCGGTGTGCGCCTGCTGACCGACCCGGTCACCTCGTTCTCCCTCGCCGTCGACAGCTGGGCGAAGGTCTCCCTGCTGCTGTGGCTCTTCCTGCCGCTGCTCTTCCTGCCCTTCGGGTCGGCCACCGTGCTGTGCGCGCTGCCGCTGCTCGCCGAGCGGCTCTTCTCGGACAACCCCAGCCACTGGTCGATGTCCCACCACTACGACGCCTTCCTCTGGCCGCTGCTCCTGGTCGCCACCATCGAGACCCTGGCCCGAATGCACCTGCGCGCCCCCGGCAGCGCCCGCCGCTGGGTCACCCTCAGCGTGACCGCCTGCCTTGCCCTCGGCTTCGCCCTCGGGCTCGCCCGCCTCGCCGACCCCGCGCACTGGCGCCCCACCGCGCCCGAGCAGGCCCTCGTCGAGGCCGCCGCCCGCATACCCGACGGCGTCACCGTCGAGGCCGACAACAACGCCGCCCCGCACCTCACCGCCCGTACGCACACCGTCATCGCCGACGACACCCCGCGCGGCGCCGACTACGTCCTGCTGCAGACCAGCCGGCGCACCTTCCCCTTCCGGTCGGCGTCCCAGGAGGAGGCCAGGGTCCGGCTGCTGCTGGCCCACGGCTACGAGACGCTGTGGGCGAGGGACGGGGTCGTGCTGCTCGTCCGTATGGATGACGAGGCCATTCCCGGCATGCGCATACCGGGCGAGTACAGCATCCCGGTCAAGGACGCCCCGCTGTAGGCGGTTTCCCACGAAGGCACTTGAGCGAACAGGGCTGTGGCAGGTACCTTGTGATGCATGGAACCTGGCGACGCCCGCAAGACGATGAGTCAGCTGCGGCGGGGAGTTCTGGAGTACTGCGTGCTCGCGCTGCTCCGGGACCGCAAGCGCTACGGCGTCGAGCTGCTGCGTGAGCTGGGGGAGGTGGAAGCCATGGTCACCAGCGAGGGGACCATCTACCCGCTGCTGTCCAGACTTCGCAGGGACGCCCTGGTGGAGACGACCTGGCAGGAGTCCAGCAGCGGCCCGCCGCGCAGGTACTACGAACTGACCCCGTCCGGGGCGCGCGCACTCGACGAGTTCGCCGCGGCATGGCCCGGATTCAACGACGCCGTCCTGCACTTTCTGACCAAGAACGGGGAACCCACGTGATGACCAAGGACCTGAGAAGCAACGCGCTGGCCGAGGAGTACCTCGCGGAGCTGGGCCGGGCGGCCGCCGCGCTGCCGGTGAACCGGCGGGAGGAACTGCTCGCCGATGTGCGCTCGCACATAGCCGTCGCGAGGGCCGAGGCCGAGGTGGACGACGACACGGCCATCACCCGGATCATCGGCCAGCTCGGCGACCCCGAGGTGATCGTCGCCGCGGCACTGGCCGATCTCCCGGCGCAGCGCCCGCCGCTTTCGGCCGGCTCCTGGTCGATGGAGATCGCCGCCGTCGTCCTGCTGCTCGTCGGCGGATTCCTGGCCGGGATCGGCTGGGTGGTCGGCCTCGTCCTGCTGTGGTCCTCACGGCGCTGGACGGTCGGCGACAAACTGCTGGGCACGCTGCTGATCCCCGGCGGCCTGGTCGTCCCGGCCCTCGCGTTGGGCGGCGCGCTGTTCGCCTCGTCCGAGAGCTGCTCCAGCGAGTCGGCGACGGTGGGCCAGCCTGAGGTGATGACCTGCACCGGCGGCGGGGGAGTGACTCCGGCGCTGGGCATCACCCTGTTCGCCCTGATGGTGATCGTGCCGATCCTCACCGCGGTCCACCTCATCCGGCGCGCCCGCCCGAAGGGCTGACCTCAGGACTTAGAGGCGGGCGGCCTTCAGCGCCATGTGCAGCAGCAGCCGGTCCTCGCCGTTGGCCAGGTCGAGGCCGGTGAGCTGCTCGACGCGCGAGAGCCGGTAGTAGAGCGTCTGGCGGTGGATGGCCAGTTCGGCGGCGGTGCGGCCGGCCTGGCCGGCGCAGTCGAGGAAGACCTCGGCGGTGCGGGCGAGTTCGGCGTGCTGGGGTTCCAGCAGGGGGCGTACGGCGGGGTCCGGGGCGGTGGTGAGGGCGGCGAGGAGGCGGTAGGGGCCGAGGGTGGACCACTCGGCCACCGGGCCGAGCTGGGGGCGGGCCTTGGCGGCGCGGGCGGCGGCCTGGGCCTCGTGCCAGGCGTCGGCCAGCGCGTCCAGGCCCCGGCGGGGTGCGCTGAGCCCGGCGCCGGGGGCCGGTCCGGACTCCAGGAGGCGGGCGGCGGCGGTCCGTGCGGGGGTCAGGACATCGGGGGAGCGCAGCCGTACGAGTGCCGCCAGGGCCGGCCCCTGCGGCAGTGTGCAGATCGCCGCCGCCCCCGGCACCGTACGGATGCCCGGGGTCTCGTCGGCGGTCCAGGGCAGTACGCAGACCAGCGCGTGCCATTCCTCCGCGTCGGGGCCCAGCAGGGCGCGCAGCGGGTCGGCGCCGCCGCCGGTCAGGAGGGTGCGCAGCTCGCGTCCGAGGTCGGTGGCGGCCCGCGCCTCGGCGGCGAGCAGGGCGCCGATCCGGGCGGCCACCTCCATGGCGGCGGTGAGCTGCGGCCCGGTGTGC
>Ga0307508_10007539_pt1 | contig 10104 bp, 16 predicted proteins | sample 9_EM_MG_FD_203089 | JGI IMG/M metagenome (GOLD analysis project Ga0307508, IMG submission 203089) | Populus trichocarpa ectomycorrhiza microbial communities from riparian zone in the Pacific Northwest, United States - 9_EM | ecosystem: Host-associated > Plants > Roots > Unclassified | place...
CTCTACAGGGAACATGGAATCACAACATTCAACCATGACGGGCCACTCACGAGTTGTTGCAAACGCTTGTTAACTGCTTCTTCACCCATCACACGATGGTCACCTTCTATAAGATAGAGGTAGCGATTTGCGGGATGGGATATAAACCTGCGAGGCGTGTAAGAGAGCGGGATGGAGTCTTGCTTCAGCTTCATCCCAAGCTTTGGTATCTGGAAAATGCTAACATATATTAGCGGTCATATTTACTGAGAAGAGTTGACGTTTCAGTAGGAACAATTGGTATTTTTTCTTTTCGGCACTCCCTCTCCAGAGGTATCATCCGAATCTCTGTTTGCATCTTGGAGTCGACTAAAAGGAATGAATACTCACCGAAGAACACTTCCCGTAATACCGATCAAACCCTCTGGACTAAGTTCTGCAGAAAAACTCCAAGCATAGTCGAGGTTCTCAAAAATCAGGGGGGTGAAGTGCATAAGATTTTGGTACGTGTAGTTAATCCATGACCGTGATGAGAGCGCAAGTATGGCGGGACTTTTTTGTATCTGGACCCGAATGAGTTTGATGGGTCGCGTCCCCAAGAAACTGTGGGGGGATCAGAAAGTCGACAAATTGAGCTAGTACGAGGACTGACCGTGTACGTGTATCAGTAAGCTGACCATTCAAGGGATCGAGCACTGTCCGAAGAAGAACACCATTTTGCAAGCCAATGTTGACAAACATCGTTGGCTGGGTCTTGTTAATACTGGCATCTAACATGTCGGCTATGCAGATGGCAGATGGTGGTGCCGTCAACGCTTGTAAACTGATAGTCTCCAGAGTGCTTTCCGGATCCAACGAGATGATACGAACGGTTTGATCCTCACATCCAACGGCCTAAATGAGGGGAAGAATTCCAGCAACTGCGAGGCACAAGGTTTTATTCAACGCACCAAGAAAGGCGTTCGCTGACGGTCCTCAGGAACCTCTGCAATGCTCAGCGCAAGGACTGTTGATCCCATTGCCTTCCTATCCTGGTACTCGTTGAGCTGACCGTCCAGGTCAAGTTCGAAGTAGACCAGCTCTGCAGAGCTCAGCGCGACGACTACTTGGCGCTTGTTCGTCGCTGCCGCAACAATGGTCCTACGTTCAGGAACGCGCCATTCATTGACACGCCGATCAGCTAAGACATGCCGAATGCCATGAGGGTGGACTTGGAGAAGGGCGTCTGCCCCAATTTGTTGTACCGCGAGAGTTGGAGCTGATGAAAGGAAGCCAGTGTCCTGAACTTCTTCAATCGTCTCGCCAATGGACAGCACCAGTGTGCCGTTGACGAATGAGAGGATAATATATGAATCAAACTCGTCTGCGAGGAGGTAAATTCGATACGATTGATCGACATAAGCAAGTACGCACCTTCTTCACGTTGTTTGGTGGTCCAGACAGCATTCGGAATACCCGGAAGCTCGGAGCTGACGGACTCTTCTACATCGAGACCATGACGAAGCATCCGGAACGAACTGCGCGCGCCTCGACCGCAGGCAGCCAAAATCTGGGGAGTATCCGAGTTCGGCAGAATGTTCATTACTTTCGAATCCAATATAGGATCTAAAGATTCTACTTCGTCGGCAATGGCCAGGTTATCGAGAGGGCGAGGCCGGAAATGGGCGTGAGGCAATTGGGCAGTCGGATCAGCCATGCCAAACGAGGGGTAAGAAGTCGAACTGAACTCAGGCTCGTTGTCATCATCACCTAACTTTTGGAACTGGTAAAGATAACTATGCGGAGGTAAGACATCAACTAGAGGGCAGGAGCATCAACTCACTGGTTGCCAAACTCAGAAGCGACGAAAAGGAAACCAGATTTAAGGATACAGAGGCTGCTAGCCACAGGTACAGTGTCAAAATATTTGATTTTTAGTGCCCTGACTTCGTCTTCTTCATGATCTATCGTAACTTTGAACAAGTCGCCATCTTCACTTTGAAGGAGGAAGAAAAAGGCGCCCTAAACGATGTTTACATTGAGGGTACAGAGGCGTTGAATCATGAAGTAACAGACCTTCATCTTGTGCATAACGGCTGCGATGATTATGACGCCGCGCGATGGATCCTCAAGCGGGTGTCTTCGCCGTGGGATGGGGACACGATGCTGCGGTTTGTCCATATGCCGGTATATAATGTGGTCTTCACAACAAACAAGGACACCGGAGGGCCCATCAAATCGATCGGTTGACGCTACTTGGCCCCCAGGGACCTGAACGAGAAGATTTGCGCGTGGGTCAGTGGGTTCACTCCATTTCCGAACAACATGATTGAGGCCCAGGTCTAACTCGTAATAAGTTAGCATCTGGAAATTTGCATGAGTGGATGGCTGAGAGGGTGAAATTATCGAAACAACACACTTTTTCAGCATTGTTGAAGGCTTCCCCAGTTGGGTCCTGATCGGATTCTGTGTAGTCGACTTCCAGTGCAGCAAACAAGGGATTTTCGAACCCAACATCAAGACCAACAATGTGGTGTATAATCGCGTTGTTCTTGTGGGCTTCCAATGGCGAAGAGATTGTCAAGTTGGCCGCAGCATCTCGGTTCAGGATGTACACGAGTTTCGCCTTCTCCATCGCGGAAATCATAACACTGCGACCCTTCGGGTCGGTGGCAAGATATTGACCGGGGACGATTCGTCGCGCGCCAGACTTTCCGAAGGTTTCTTGATGTAACTTGACGAAACTGCTGGTTTTTGGGTCATAGTCCAAGATAACGATTCGTCCCGAGTCAGACCCTACTATGGCGTAGTCTGAGAACAAAACATAGTTAAGATTGGAGCAAAAGCGTGAATACGTACGAGGCGCTCACCCTTAGTACTACCTGTTAGCCGGAAAGCCGCCAGTGAACGTATTGAGCCGAAGACATCTGATACGATGACTGTGGAAAGTTTTCCTGTCTGGACGTCGGGTCGCAGGAGCTCGAGACGAGTGCCGCGCGCAACTATGATTTCTTGTGTGCGGGCGCCTGAAAAGTTACCGACAATTGCCTGCGTTGCAGCCGTTGGAGGTTGCAGCGTCAAATTGTACAAATGCATACCGAAACTCGTCCACCCAAGCGAGGAACGTCAACGGTGGCACGAGAGATCAACCTTGACAAATTGTAGGAGTAGTAAAGATTTTCTAAACAGGCAGGCTTTGGCTATGTTTGTACGCGGTGCCAGGACCAGCAGCAAAATCGACGGCGACATGCACAATCAACACGTTTAGAGGTAACGGAACAAGCTAAAGGGTGTATCTGAACAGAGGACTTTCGTCCCCCATGTCTCGAAACTCATCCTGGCGATCCTCAGTGATTCCACCCTCGCGACACAGCTCTTCTTTCTCTTTGTTGAGTCTGTTGTAATTCCACATCGCAAATGTAGACATGAGCATGCTGATCATCAAGTGACAAGTGGTCAGCAAACAGATAATGGTAGACATTAGGTAGTGGCGCACGAGAGGCTCAGACAACCCATGTTTGTCCCGTGGCCAACGTGGAATCGTGGAGGATCAAAGTAAATAAAGGATGCACAGAATCTATTGCCCTTCTATCAGTTTGTAAATTCGTGTTGGACGGAAATGTGCTGCTTGCCCTCCCAAGTTCGCCACTGCAACGACCATGGCAATGACGGTACCACGTTTCACATCTCCTCCGGCATTCGAGCCAGCCCATGCAAGGTAAACAGCGATAGTCGGGTATACACCAACCGTAGCGAGGATGGCGCCGCCATACGAAGCCCCAGGGCTCATTTGAGTGTATAGGACGATATACCCTATCAAAGAGACAAATGCCCCGGCGACCACGTACGGCCCACGGAGCTTGCGAATGTCAGAATAGACACCAACAAGAATGGTACATACACAGCCAGCAGCGAATGGAGGGACGGAAAGTAACTGGGCATTAGCAGCAGAGTAACCGAGCTCCTTAATAATCGTAGGGGTGAAAAGAGCGATTGCGTAAACGGGAATGACCAAACTAGCAGTCCGTGCGAATGTTAGAACAAGATACAAGATAGTTCGGGTTACATACCCAATGAATATAAGGGATAGAATGTACGTCTTATAGTCCTTAAGAGCCTGTAGAACGAATTGGAAGTCGTAGTGCGTTGCAAGATTTTGCGAGTCATGCTTCAACAACCCAACGATGTTGCGTCTTTCGGTCTCTGTCAAGAACGATGCTGTCTCTGGGAACTAAGCATGTGGCAATAAGCATCATCTCCACGGGGCCGGGTAGACATTGCGCGTACATCGTGCATGATGAAGAATGCCCCGAAAGCTATGACCATCGTAGCTGTAGGAATGTGGGCTCGATCAATCGCATCCCGCGGTGGACTGGGGACTTGCCAAGTCCTTCCAGACAAAACTTAACCACCTTGGGTGAGTATGTTGCGCCATGCAATTCTTTTATGAATGCTCACGATCCACTGCCAACCATGGAGGCCACCGATCCTGCAAGAGGAATATAAGCTCGCCAGTAGAAAGTTCCGTTTGAATGTATCACATACCCATCCATTTTTTCGATAGCATAACTTTTGGTGCATGAGTGACATACTGCACAGAAATCAAAAGAGCGCTTACGCAAGAATGCCACCAAAGGCACCCGCGACGGTTGCGGCAGAGAAGAATATCGCAATGCGCATTGCCCGGTCTGCACGCGGATACCACATTGCAAGGTAATAGTTCACACCCGGAAATAATCCAGCCTCTGTGAGACCGAGGAAAATCCGCGCGCTATATGAAGACGATACCAACGTCAGGGAGTTCAAAGCAAATCAAATATTTCAACCCTTACACGAGGAGCCCTTGGTATGTATTCACAAGACACATAAGCGTCATGACCAGACCCCATGCGACCATGATCGTAGGTACTGCACCGGCAGTTTGGTTAGAGGGAAAAAGTTACGTGAGAAGAATGATGATCGTACACCATCTGGATGGCCGAAAGAGCTTAAGGATGATATTTCTGCAAAGAGGTTATTTCATGGAATGAGAATCTGTTGCTCCAACTTACGACGGCACGTCAGCAAGAATGTATAGAATCTGAGAGAGCATTGATTATCGTGCTTCGAAAATGAAAGGATGAAAAATCGCACATAGAAGACAGCAGCAGCAGTGTTATACCTGAGTCCGACAAGGTGCAGATCAGTCGACATACCCGCAATCCTAGCGTTTCCTGGGAAGTGGCATGAGATACATGACCCAACTAAAAATGTTGGATAACACTTGCCGATATTCGCGCGATCTCTGGAACGCAAGCATTGGTCAATCTCAGGTTGCTTAGACTTTTACCATAACTCACAGGAACGAGAGGAGGTACAGCAACGATACTAGAGGCAGGAGATGCCAGTCTAGTTTGCGTAGTAGCCTACCACGTTCTGCAAGGCTGAGCTCCACGACATCACCAGAATCATTGGCGAGAGTGACATCCTTTTCATTATTGACGGGGTCCGTATCTACGCTTGCCCTGGTCGACATATTCAGCAACGTTGAAAATGCGAAGGAGGGTGAGGGAAAGCAAGAAACTTAATGCTTGACGTGATGGAGTACTACAGCTGGTTTATACCTATTACCCATGCAGGGCTTCTTGCGGATCTATACGTTACACACCTCGTTCTAATCCGGCAACTGATAAGCAGGATGAGAATCCCATGTTTCTGGTTTCATGACGTACGTGGCCAGGGGACACACTCCAGCAGTATGAAACAGTGATCTGTGTGAGATCTTTGTGAATGCACACTATATTTGTAACATATACCCGCGATGAAGGTCTGTCCAGGGCTGAACCAGTACTGAACCACAGCCAGAATCGGGGCCCGTCACGTCCTGTCCACCCAAAACTGGAATGCTTGTCACTGGACCTCGCCTCCTTGGCGTATCTCGGCGAGCAACGGCACCTCAAGCGCGCCCGTTCTGTCGTCACCTATGTTTCATGATATGAAACGGGTGCCCGTTTACCCAGCTGGTGTAGATCTGCTGAGTGAGATGTAAACGCGACATGGTAATCCGTACAGTTGTATGACTCGTTGTTGTCACTGTGGGGCGCGCTCGGCCAGCGGGTGTGCTTAAGTGAGCGGTGCCGCGACTGTTGTCGACCCTCGGGCAAGTTTTGGGCGGCGGACGAGGCGGCGTGTCGGCTGATCGACGAGACAGGTAGATCAGATGGTAGACTAGATATCTGCTTGCGTTTGGAATTGCCATTTGACACTTGTGATAGGGTTGTCCGTATCCGAGTCGTCAAACCCCGGTCGGGGAAGTAACTTGTGACAGCGTAAAGTGGCTCTCACTAAATCAGAGACAGAAGCCAGTGGGGACGTCGGCGGAGAACTGGGCCAGGTCTGAGTTGAGCCACAGTGTCATGCTTGCGGCCAACGAGTCGACCAGATAAGGAGGAACGGATGCGAAAGCGGAGAAAGCTGTGGAAATGATGCAGGTGCGCAAACAGCCTCAAAGAAATGAGAAATCCGGATAATTCATATAATTAAACAGCAAGACTTAGCGATTCTAATGGTAGCATCGCCAAATCAGTATGTGTACATAAAGCAACGTGGATTAAAATTATTTTACCTGATTCCGCATCACTCGACGGTAGCCCACTTTGACCGTACGTTAATCAACAAATCCTTCGTGATGCAAGCGATCAACTTTGGAGGCAAGAGGAAAGATGAACAAGTCAACGTGAGAAAATCCTATCACCTAAGGTCCGATCAAGCGCCATGACTCAGTCACGGTCACGGTAAGAGCAAGGGCCTCGTCCCACAAGGTATATCATGATGCCCCCTCCCGTGCAAGGACAATATTAATCAAGATAGTACCATGGTTGAAAACACTGGTCTCTTAGAATATCTCCTGGATTCCATTGAGAAACTCCTCCAGATCACTTTCCGGCTTCAATCCAATCGGCGAGCCTTCCTACTAGTCGTCCTACAGTGGACCTACACCAAGCATGCACTGATTGCATTGGTCACTTTCCCGAGACCTTCGTTGGTGTCTCACTTACTCAGGAATCAACCATCTCACACGCCGAGCGGCGGCACGGGCACCACACTTAGCTAACCGACTATGACTGCTCCATCGTGCAAAGTTCAGGATCAGGGAAATCAAGGATGTTCTCCGAGGTAAATGGGTACTCCATTTTTCACAAGCAGTATCGTATCTGAATCCATCGAGTAAGAGTCAGTAATTCATATGAACTTGCGCGGGGGAGAGGGCCGCCAAATTGCGTTCCCTGCGCGTGATTCGATCCCATCAGAAATCCTGACCGAATTCCCCCCTACTGAGGAAGCGTACCAGACCATTTGCTATGCCTTCTCCATCACTCTTTTTGATACGCATAAGGAATACCTCCCCACAAGTTACGCGACCCGCACTGCTAAAGCAGGCATCATCGGTTGGGTCCGTCAGATGTGTGATATGAGCCACCCTCTCAGATCTCCTGTTAGTAGTGCTGCTTTCTTTCACAAAGTCTCCAGAAAGTACACAAAGGCGTGTATATAATATTCTCCTGTAGCCTGACCAACCATCTGTAGGTTCATGCTGATAAACGTTAATAAAGCCGCCGATATGCTCAAGGCTCTCCCTTTCTGGTAAATACATCAGTTCGTATCGCAGAATTCCTAGCTGAGTAATGCGGTCCAAAGTATAATCAAAAAGCCCCGTTCGGAACACGAGTTTGTTCGACTTGGTCGCATTTGTCGGTTGTTCATGTTTTCCGTTTTGAAACCCGAGTGGCTGATGAGGCCTATGAAGTGGATGTAGCTGGGCCTCCAATCAGTCGAGTTGACACTCCTGATCGTGGTTCAAGCCCCGGCTTCCGGACCGAAGCTTTGATGCAGCGCTCGGCCTGGATATTTCTGAGGCCGTAGTCCCTCCCGGAGCCCTGCACAGGAAGGGCTCTGGCATGAATGGCCAAAAGATTACAAGATCACTAGTACTTAGTGCGGCGCACGACGGGTTTTACAGTGCCTGCTCTCTGGCGCCTTGTTTTTCTCGATGGTTCACTGATCAAAGATACCGGGCCCGGATGTCCTACGAGCGATGTTCAGCGCCTCCGAGTCAAAACTCGTCGCTATTTATTTACTAGTGTCTCAACTTCGAGCGACACACGAGACGCGTTCTTGAAGTTAAATTGGGTGCTCAGCACAGACTCTCGCTAAATTGCAGACTGTCAACACTCACAGATGCGGAAAACATCACGCACCTAAGGGTGACCAACATGCTCTGTCCAAAACTGTACTTGAATCACATCAATAATAATTGGTGATTCCACCTCCCGGGGCGGAAACCTGTACTAGTGGTTGTTGCCACGGATGTGGCCTTTCGTGTTACTCTTTCCTTTGGGCGCGTGAAGAGTTATTGACAATTGCCTGCATTACGCTCATTTGGAGATTGTAGCATCAAATTCAAGTTGTACCAAAACTCGTCCACCCAAGCGAGGAGCGTCAATGGCCTATGCAACCTTGGCAAATTGTTTGAAGATCTTCTAAACAGGCGTGTGGTGAGCCCTGGCTAGTATGCTTAGTGATTAGTACGCGGTGCAAGGTATACAACCAAACGGATGGATACATAGGCGACGCGATAGATAGTCCGACAACGAACAAATACGTGTGTAACGAAATTATTAAGCTAAAGGGTATATCTGAACAGAGGACTTTCGTCCCCCATGTTTCGAAACTCATCCTTGCGATCATCGGTGATTCCATACTCGCGACATTGTTTCTCTTTCTGCTTGTTGATCCTGTTATAGTTCCACATCGCAAACGTAGACAGGATGATACTGGTTATTGACTCGGTCAGCAAACAGCTACTGGTGGACATAAGATAAAGGCGCACGAGAGGCTCAGACAACTCATGATTGTTCCATGGCCAACATGGAATCGTGGTGGATCAAGATAAACAAAGGATGAACAGATTCTGTTGCCCTTCTATAAGAAAGCAAATTATGGTGGACTGGATTGTGTTGCTTACCCTCCCAGATTTGCAAATCCATTGACCATAGCAAACACGATGCCGCGCTTTGTACTGCCTCCAGCGTTCGAGCCAGCCCATGTGATGCCCACAGCGATGGTCGGGTATACACCGGTCGCAGCAATGACGGCACCGACATACGAAGCACCGGGGCTCGTTTGGGTGTATAGGACAATATACCCAATCAAAGAGACAAATGCCCCACCGATGACATACGGCCCACGCATTTTGTGCATGTCAGAACAGATCCCAACAAAGATGGTGCACACACAGCCCACAATGAAAGGGGGGGCGGAAAGCAACTCTGCATTGCTAGCCGAGAAACCGAGCTCATTGATGATCGTAGGAGTGAAAAGAGCGATTGCATAAACGGGGGTGAGCAAGCTAGTAGCCCGTGCGAACGTCAGAATGGTCACCCGACGAGAAATAGCACATACCCCATGAATATACCGATTTGGATATACGATTTATAGTCTGCGAGGGCCTGTAGAACGAATTGGAAGTCGTAGTGCGTCGCCAGATTCTGCGCATCATTCCTTAACAACCCAAGGAGATCGCGTTTTTCGGTCTCAGTCAAGAAGGACGCTGTCTCTGGGTACTAGAAAAACATTCCACGATAAGCATCCACCTGGGACCGGGTAGACATTGCCACGTACATCATGCATGAAGAAGAATGCTACGAAAGCCATGATCATCGTGGCTGCGGGAATGTAAGTTCGATCGCTCGCACCTCGCGGTGAACTGGAGACTCGCCAAGTCCTTCCAGGCAGAACTAACCACTTTGTAAGTATATTGCGCCACACAGTTCTTTCTTGAGTGCTTACGATCCACTGCCAACCATGAAGGCCACCGATCCTACAGAGAGATATCAACTCTGCAGCAGAAATATTATATTTGAAGGGATCACACACCCTTCCATTTTCTCGATAGTGTACCTTTGGGTGCATGAGTGATATGTTGCATGGAGTCCGAAAGAGTACTCACGCGAGAAGACCACCAAATGCACCTGCAAGGGTTGCGGCGGAGAAGAATATCGCAATACGCATCCCCCGATCCGAACGCGGATACCACAGTGACAGATAATAATTCACGCCCGGAAACAATCCAGCCTCTGTGAGACCGAGGAAAACTCGTGCGCTACA
>Ga0307508_10007540_pt1 | contig 10103 bp, 10 predicted proteins | sample 9_EM_MG_FD_203089 | JGI IMG/M metagenome (GOLD analysis project Ga0307508, IMG submission 203089) | Populus trichocarpa ectomycorrhiza microbial communities from riparian zone in the Pacific Northwest, United States - 9_EM | ecosystem: Host-associated > Plants > Roots > Unclassified | place...
TGTCAGTGGTTAGGAGTTGTTGCACTTGATGAACCTCGGGCTTGAATTTAAAACTACCCTCTCTCTCTCCTTTTCACTTGGCTCCTTTCCTTCTCTCTTCTTGTCCATCCTCAGATTTGTGGCACCAATCCACAATTTTCTATATGGAACAGCTGCTTTAGTTGTTGATGATGCCACTGAGAGTGAGACCCAAGAGGAAGAGAGCAGTCTCATACTAAAGGGTGTCCTAAACAAAAGAAAAGCCAGACTTGATATGGCCTCTCGGGTCTCAACCGAAGACCTTAAGGCTTAAATTTGGCTCCTTTTTTGCATAAAGCCCATAACTTTATATTTATTTTTTGCCTCTTCTGAGACTTGAGAGAGAAACTATTAAACCCTCTTTTCCTTTCCTTTCTTCTCTTCTGATGAGCTGCTGCTTCTGCAAAGAACAAGAGCAGTAAGATCAAAGAGAATGGGAGTGATAAAAGAAGGAAAAGTGAGTGGATTGATACCAAGCAAAGAGGGTTTTGCAGTTCATTATCCAGGCTATCCTTCTTCAATATCTCGGGCTATCCAAACTCTCGGAGGAACTGAATCAATTCTTAAGGTACGGCAACAAACAAATTCCAAATCCCAATTACGACCCTTTATTTATTAGCTTTTGTTTTGTGTTATTAGTGATTAATTTTGGTTGTTAATGCTGTGAATTTGGCATTTTAGGCTCGTAGTTCACAATCTAATAAGTTGGAACTGTATTTTCGCCCTGAGGATCCATACTCGCATCCTGTGTCAGGAGAGCTTCGTTCTTGTCACAGTATGTTGCTGAAAATATCTAGAAAGAAGAAGAATTCTAGTCCCATTAATGAAGCAAAGGAAGAATCAGAGGAGTTTCATGCTGATATTGTTGCTAGAATACCAGAGGCTTATTACTTTGAGGGTTAGGATTGAACTGTCTTCTTTTATGTTTGTTAATGAATAAGAAATAAAGTTTGATTCTTTCTTCCGGTTTCTTTCGGATTTGGAATTTTTTGTAGGAATGGCTGACTACCAGCATGTTGTTCCAGTTCATGCTGATATTGCCAGGAGGAAGAGGAAGAATCCTAGTGAGATGGAGGAGCCACATTTTCAAAGTAATGGTTTGTTATACACACACACACACATTTGTATATAAAACTGGGAAACCTTTTGTTTTAGTAAACTCTTTATTCTTGTTTTTGTAGAAAAACCCGGTCTAATTGATATGGGTCCCGAGGATGTGATGATGCTATCGCCTCCACTTTTTTCACTCAAAGATGTGCCAGAAAATATAGTGTACGAGGCTCTGTTTCTGTGTTTGGCCATGTTGTTTATTTAATGGTCTAGCAATTTATCATATTTTTAATCAAGGGCTTTGCCTATGGTGACAAGGAGGAAGAACATAAGCTTTTAGAGGGGATTGATTAAATGTTTGTTTTGGAGTCTAGATTGCTAAATAATTGTTGGTTTGATTTTAGTTTGCTTTCGTGCTTTTCAGGTTAAGACCACCATCAACGTCAAGTTCAAAAAAGAAACAAGATGAACCTCCAGAAACCCATTCAAAGGTATTGAATAAAAAAATAGTTGGTTTTTCAGTTCATCACTGACTAAGGAGGGATGTAAATGTGGTCTATGGCATATACACAGATTATAAGATTAGCTTGTAACCTCATTCTGTGATTTAGATCTCATTACATTTACTCTTGCTAGACATTACCAACACGTGTTAAGCTAAAATTTAATGATCTTGTTTCTTTCCATTTTTCAGATGACCTTTGAGCCAGCACTTGGTATTGATTTTAAAGATGTTCAAGATATCCTGATGTTAAGTGGTTTTTGTTTCATGAGTAATTGTGTGTTTAGGTCTTTTTTATCCACAATGATACTTCTATTAGAACACTGTTGGGTATCTATGGTCTTTTCATTGTTTATGAATGTCAAGAGAATAGATGGTTGTTTTGATGTGGTCAACCGTCCTAATGATCTAAGGGGTGATTTCTACAACTTTTTGGATCGGTTTTATTTCTTTAAACTGTTGCAGGGGAGCCGCCTTTTTCAAAGAAGTGCTTCTTGTGTAGTGTGTACAGACCACAAGTTGAGCATTTATTTTGTGTAGACCTCTTGATGTAGTGTTCATTTCTCTTTTGAGTTCTGGATTATATCCTACAAAGTCCTGTTCATTTTATTTGGTAGCCCTTAGCTTTCATACAGATTCCTAAGAAAATAAATTGGAAGGAATTCATAACAGAAGGTACACCAATGTGGGAGTGGCAGATAGCTGTATCTGAGCTGTTTGAGGAGCGGCCCATATGGCCCAAATATTCACTGATTGAACGCTTACTTGATAAAAATCTTAAATTTACATATCAAACGCTTAAAAGGTATTCTGCCACTTATTACTGATAATTCTTTGTCAGGTTGATCATGGTTACTTCATCTGATTATTTTCTAACATGTTGATAGGTTTCACTTCGTATGAACAATCACCTTTCATCTGTTTGATCTGGCAGGCTTCTGCTCACAGTTGGATACTACTTTTCAGGCGGACCATTTCAGAAGTTCTGGATCAGAAAAGGATATGATCCTCGCAAAGATCCTGATTCTCGCATGTGCATGTTCTTACCTCAACGTTCTTTTTGGATCTTTTCTTGGCTCAGATCTTAAATCTGTTTTGCTTTTGGTGGCATTTAATTTACTGGTCATTTAGTTTCTTTTGAATATGAATTGAATAAGTCTTCATGTTCCAATTATCCATTAGAAAGGGTGTTCTTTGAGAATTCCTCATCTTCTGCTTATAGATTATAAAAGAAGTAGCTCAGGCTGCATCATGAATCATGATTAATCATCCCCACATAGGAACTGCTTTTTCTTTTTCATCACCTTAAGTAATCTAAACCAGGATGTTTTCAACATTATGGTGGAGAAAAGATGTATCTTTCTCCAGTCAAGTAATTTGGGAAGCACATGATGGTTTGTGGCATCTTTGTACGGATATTGCTGGTCCGGGTTCAAAATTTCCAGCCTCCATTTACTTGATTTATAGTTCAGGCTTACAACCTCTGGTATTTTATGTCACATTTCCTTCCTTTCCATGTTGATTATTGCTGGCATGCTGTTGGTTCTGAATGTGCCGATTAAGCCCTTTTCTTTTGGAAGAGAATCTTAAGCATATCTCTGTCATATCAGAAAATTTTCTTTTCTACTAGAATTAGAAGAACTTGTCGTCAAATAGTGAGTCACTCAGAAGTAAACAAAATTTGAAATTGAGTTCTCTTAAGTTCCAGTTTATCTATGTAGTACTCTTGAACTGCCTATTTGAATTGGAGAAATGTGAATTGTGTTTTATAGATGCTAATCTATGGTATTCTCTTTAGCAGATATCAAAGCGTTGCTTTTCGAGTACCACCTGAATTAAAAAGTTACTGTGATGATAATGCTGCTAAAGGGTAAGTATGAGAACTAATATCAGTCCCTTACTCACTTCCTGTAAGTTCTTGAGGTAACTTTTTTACTGCCGACATGATGGCATCGGAGATGATGGATGATACCACACCTCTTCCAAAGACCACAACTCATTTTCTTCAACAACTCCAAATTAGGCCAACCTCATGCATATAGCAAGGTCTTTGGAGTGGCTATGATAGATGCCTGTACTTGAAGCTTATGATTTTCCCATTGACCTGGCCTCTGACCAAAACCGTTCTTGAATGTGACTACACGTATGATAACTGATATGCACTGTCCACAAGCTGCTCATATGTTTCATGGCTAGACTGTTTGCTTGTGCTGCACCGAAGCTCGTCCAAATACTGAAATCTGTTCTGTGTGGCTTTGCAGCTTGAAGCATAGATGGGAGGATTTGTGCAAATTTCGATTTTTTCCTTACAGAAACCAGTATTCGTTCCAGCTGTATGAACTTGATGATGATTACATTCAACAAGAGATACAAAAGCCTCCAAAGCAGACTAGTTGTACTGTGAGTTTTTCATGTTTAGCTGTGTTGATATTGATATTGATTTTTTTTGCATGTTTGCTTATTGGAACTTTGAGCATATGACAGTGACAGTGACCCCAGTGCACATATCTATTATGAAACTATGCAACACATGTTTCAGCGTCATTCTTCTCAAAGGGTCTTCTATTTCTACTATAAATCCCATAGTAATGTCCATTGTATTGTATGAATGTCATATATCTCTCAATTTTGAACACTGTACTTAAACTTATGGCCTTTTACTCTATTTGATCACAATGTTAGACCATCAAGTAAACAACATGGAAAAACACATAAAGAAATAGAGCTTTCTTACAGTATATTTTTGGGCACATCTTTGAGTGAAATGTGAAGGAAATAGCATCATCACATCCTCAGGACCCTAGTCCATAAGACCAGGTTTTTCTACAAAATGAAACATATAAACAGTCTACTGGTGACAAAATTTCCTGGTCTTAGATACAAATGTAAAGATTATATATATATATATATATATATATATATATATATATACACTATGAAATTGTGGTTCCATCGATTGCTGTTCAATTCTCATATTTCCTCCTGGCAATATTTGCTTGAACTGGAACAACATGCTGGTAGTTTACCATTCCTATACAAAATCCCAAACAAAAAGAAACCCAAACAAAAAATCAAACTTCATTCTTTCTATTTGGTCTGGTGGATCAACCTCTAATAATTTATTATTCATGCTGACTTGCATGCATCTGCATTTCTTCAGATGAGGATAGTTTGTATTTAAATTTATGATTTCTATACCAGATCATGAACAGCGATACAGTTAATTTCTCATTTTTATCTAAACTGTGTCTGTTGTTTTATGTTTGTTTGTGTTAGAAGATCAAGATTTAATGTAATGACAGTATGAAACAGGATGGTTCTCACAGCATGTGCATGATAGCTTGAGACTTTGTGTTAAGGTGAGGTTCCTATCAATATTCCCAGAGACTGGCGCAGAAAAATTTCTTAAAGCTGCTTCTGAAAAATTTATGAAGTCAAAGAGAGCATGCATTTTCAAAGATGCACCAAAACCAGTTCAGGAGGAGCATCAGCAAATTAATGAAGGTTGAATTAACACCTGCACTTGTTTGTCCAATTTTGCTTCAGAAAATAATTTTCATCTTTCAAGAAGTTTTATCTATTCTGATTATTAGTGTCATCCTATATTTTATAAAATTGTTTCATATTTTACGAGTCTTAAGAATTTCAAACCATTATTACCAAAAATGATTTTTGAACTAATATCTATAATATTTATATAAGCTCTGGTTTTCTAGCACTTGGCAGTTTTTTTTTTTTCTTCATATTTATTCACAGTTTTTTGCCCCTTCCCGTACATTATTTTGTGCCTTATTTTTGAAACGTGGTTGAACTATCTGTGAAGGTTGTTTTTCTAAATGATGCTATGGTATCAATGTTAGCATAAGAACACTGTACGAATGTGTGTGTGGCTGTTAAATTCTTTCCTGCCTGCTTTCTCATTTCAATGTAGATCATGAAACCTTAAGAAACGATACAGAAGCTGTAGATGAAGCTATTGAAAATCAGATCGACACTGATGATGTTGAGGTGGATGAACTCGATTCTGATGATGGCGAAGAGGAGTTTGATGTATATGGAATGGATTCGGTAATCAAACATCTGCTTTATGCATTTAACATGCAGCTTCTTTTGATAAATCATTTTGAAGTTTGTTACTTCTTTTTGCTTGTAGGCGGGTGAGGCAGATAATCTTTCGTTGAATTCATTTTCACGTATCCTTTATTGTGCACATCCCTTGTTGTGTTCAAGTGTGCACAGACCAATAAAGAACTTACTTTAAGCATCTTTCTATAGTAATTTTCTTTTTCTTGAAACATTTCCATGTCCGGTTGTTACTGTGTATCCTTTACACGCATGGATCTAGATATGGAGAACACCTCCACAAGCTATCTGCAACAACTCTTGGGCAGTTTTCCATCGATGGACACCAATGGTGACAAAAAGCAAGATGGTGGTGAAAGTAGTGACGGGGAATATCAGATATACGAGCAGGATGACGATGAAAATTACCTTGATGACGATGATGACTGACCTAATCTACATGCACTATGTGAATATGTTTAGCTTTGTTTCCTTTAATTTATCTTCATTCTCTCAAGCTGCATTATTTTGATTTGTATGCGTTTGGTTTATGGTGTTGAGTGTTTTTTTATTAAAAATATATTAAAATAATATTTTTTTATATAATTATTTTTTTATAGCAGCATATTAAAACCATTGAAAAATAGTTAAAAAAATATTAATTTAATATTTTTTAACAATAAAAGTAATTTGGGAATGTTTTATCAGGAATGCTTTCTCTAAGCATTTGCATCAAGGCTTGACCATTTTAGTCCTCTGAAGCCAGACAGTTCTTGTATTGCGGCTTTTCCATGCAATGCTTTGAAGGAGTTATGCACCTACAAATGATGGAGGGGTTTTTAAAGAAAATTATTTTTCTTTAATTATTATTTTTTATGTAGTTTAGAAAATTAAATAATATGTTCAATAATTTTATTTTTTTTAACTTGTTTAGAACTTTTATTGCTTTCCTTTATTGTCAAGTTTTTTTAATTTGTTTATGTTAATTTTTTGGTTTTTAAGGAGTTATAAACTTTTTCAAAGAAGTAAACTACTTGAAAAGAAATATTTAATAATAAAATTATGAATTAGAGTTCATGTGTGATGCTTCATTTGAAAATTTTATTTATCGAAAATTAAATGGTGTGGGGAAATTATTATACATTAAAAGATATTTAACTGTGGATTGTAATAGTTATTTCACTTTCAATTTCTTATCTTTTTGTGAGCGGAAATGTTTTTTTGGCTTTCTTCAACAAGGATAATCAAGTTTTCTCAATTTTCAAGTACAAGCAAATAATGCTTTTAGCCTCGATAATAAAAAAAAACTTTGCCTTTAGGGTCTTTTGGTGTTTTTAAATAGGTGTTTTGTGTAATTAAGATGACTATGGGGGCGTTTTAATAATTTCATGTTGTATTTTTTTAATCAAAAAGATGTTAGTGCGTGTTTCAAACACCCCAGAGAGTGGGTGGCGCTCGTGCCTTTAAGGAGGCGCGTGTGATGTTTCCCAAAGGCAAAACCTGGTCATCCATCGTATTACTAGATGCATGGAGCGGCGCATGTAGATATATTATGGTTGGATTGCTGCCGGTAATTGAATGTTTGTATTTTTTCTTTTTCCTGACAACTAAAATGCACAATTATCCTTTCTTTGTTTGTTGTTTGCTTGAGTCTGGCAACCATTTTTGATGCTAGACCTAAGTAAACTTAGATCACGCATGGTTGCCAGACCCAAGCACCTTGAGTCTAGCGACTAGCATAGTTGTTGTTGTTGTTGTTATTAATATTGTTGTTGTTAATTTTTGTAACCTTCCGTGTCAAAATAAATTGGGTCTGGCATGGTTGCCAGACCCAATTCGCTTGGATCTAGCATGACTGTCAAGTCATGCCAGACAAAAAACACTTAAAATATTTTCTATATACTTAATTTTTTTTATATTTAAAAAAATTAATATTAACCAACTGCGGAGTGTCAGTCAATGTACTAATGTTAAATGTTATTGTGTTAGTCAATGTACTAATGTTAAATGTTATTGTGTTTGTTGTTTTTCTTGATTGTTTAGTTTATGTCACCAAAGTTTCTCGTAAGTAGACCACATGGACAGAATGAGGAATAATAATAATTAAGACAAATGACAATTTTCCTGTATTTATAAGATTCATCATCTAAATTTTATAGTTCGCTGATTTAACTTTTTCCATGAAAAAACTTTATATGAAGTTAGAAAAGTTGCGAGGATTTGAAATTCACTCGTAAATTATTTCATGCCTAAAGGTTATGGACGATCCGCACCGGTTCCCTAAGAACACAGTGCAAAAGGGCCGGGTTTATGGCAGCTGTGGAGAATCTCAGCAGGTGGTGATGGTGTGCTTGCATGGAGATTCTTTACAGAAATATAAAATAACCGACAAAGAGGATATGTCATGTCATTTTTATTTTAAGATTAAAAACAAAAAATCACATTTATCTGCTAACTAGTTGGGTGGTAACATGAGAATTTATTCGGTTGACGGTCTCTATCTTAAGACAAAAGCTCTTGATCTGTTGAGTGCAGACAAATTATTCGAACAGAAGCTGATGCAAAAACAGGGCTAGCTTGCATGGAGAATAATATTTCTGCGGCAGCAACAGTTTCTCCGCCATTTATAACCAGCTTGATCTTAGTAGAAACTACCATTTACACCCCTCATTTATTTCAGCAATTTTATGGAGCTAATGAACTCTGGCAAAGAAATGATCGAATAGCAGACTTTCCTGCATAATGTTAATGCCAATAACCAAAGGATAGCCTTCAACAACTTGCCTTCGGGGAATTGAAAGGAGCTTCCTTTCACTTGATAGCCACTCTTAGCTTTCACACAGACACAGATTTTTTTGCAAAGAGATTTGGTACTGGCGTTATTATGTAGCAATATTACAAATACGGATGGCCCAAAACTACTCGAGTGGAACCCACATTTAACAGAAACAAGGAGTTCCGTCATCAGGTGATCCTACTATATGTCCCATCTCTTTTTAACACGGAACACGAGTGCAGAATTTCTGATGTCATCCCGTGGCACTTGCAGCATAAACTGGATTTTCATCTTCATCGGGGTGGTCTTTGCGGTGCTAGCTTCATCTCCAACCTACAACATGGAGATTGTGCATAACGAGGTCATATATTAACACCTCTTGAATTCCATATAACAAATAAGAAACATGACTGCTTAACAGATGCTAAGTTGCAAAGAAGGTTATGATCCTCGTCTTCAATTTATACTTCCTTCTTCCAAGTATTACAGCATCTTAATCGCTAAAAGGTTTTTAGCTTTTGAGATGCGCTCTTAGGATTCTTGACCATGGTTCAGCTCCAATCTAGAGAAGTTTCTTGTTATGGAAAAAAAAAAGGGCAAGCAATTTTGCTAGATAGAGCTTACAAAGACATCATTCAGTAGCCCTATAGACTGTACTAAAAAAATCAAGTGTTTAAAACACCATGTCCACAGAATGATCTAATTCATCCTATGTAGCAAATGAACTGATTGGGAATGGAGAACAAAAGGATCATCAAGGAGCTCGAATCTGAGCAATTTAGGGTTGTATCAGAACTAAATCGCCTTCAAACTGCACTTTCCGATCATACAGAAGTTAGCATGTGGTGTGGCATTTACATTATACAGAGGCAAATGTCATAGTTCTGCGAGTAAAATTCCTACATCCTTGTTAAAGAAACACATTCTTAAGAGTTGCCATCGATAGATCATTTATAACAAAGCACTTTCCTTAATCTAGAAGGAGAGGATTATACAGAGTATGGTGAACATGCATGTGAAAGTATGTTAGTTGTTCAATTTCATACACAGATGTAATTATTTTGTCTTTATTTTTGGGTGCTAAGGAGCCAAGAATATATACACATTAGGAAAATGGGACTGAATCTGTACAAGACCATAAAGGCAAAAATTCAAAAATGCTCTGTCAAAACAACAAATACACTACCCTCTCCGCTTTAGCACATATAGAGATGTCACAGACATGGAGTGGTTCTGTAACTTCAAATCCCATAACAAAGGTAAAAGTGGCTCCATCACTACATTTATGCTAGCAAAAATGGTGTCACTTGCCAAATAGGTTGAGATAAGATTACAATAAAAGACAATGAAAACAAAGATAACATCATCAATATAATTAGAAGTTCACTTGTCAGGGAAAAAGCAAAAGGTTAAAAAGTTTAATATATAGGAATACTTACCCAAAGTGATGCCCAGCCAAGACTAGCATCTGAATCATAACCAGCTTTAAATTTGAAATCTTTCCCATAGGTGTGCTTGTACACAGTACTCCAGTTGTTAGAATCAAAATTGTACCAGTAGCTGCATCGCGCATTGATACATTACAACTCACTTGAGAAACCAAAATAACATAAATGAAGGTGCTAAAAAGAAAATGATAATACTAAAATCTGATGAAGAACTTCCACACTCAGTTCAACAGCCTGAAAAACAGTA
>Ga0307508_10007541_pt1 | contig 10102 bp, 8 predicted proteins | sample 9_EM_MG_FD_203089 | JGI IMG/M metagenome (GOLD analysis project Ga0307508, IMG submission 203089) | Populus trichocarpa ectomycorrhiza microbial communities from riparian zone in the Pacific Northwest, United States - 9_EM | ecosystem: Host-associated > Plants > Roots > Unclassified | place...
GAAACACCATGGCTTTGGATAAATGTTTATACTTGAAACTTTTTGTTATAAGCTATTGTTTTTGTTTTTATTTAAAAATTTAGAAAGCAACAATTTATCCAAAAAAAAGGCACAGTAGCAGTTATCTCATAATCCAACCTGAAAATATCAAAAACAAAAACACATACATGTATATAGTAATAGTCACACAATCATGCACCAAAAAGAAATAATGATGACAATATTCATTCATATAGTTCAGTTTTTTCATTGGTTGTTAGAAACTAGGATTCATTTAAAAAATGTCCTAAATAATTATAGCCTAAGATCCAAAGATGCTACTAATTTCTATGTATATAAATAATTTAAATTTTTAGAAATCAGAGATGTAAAAGTTTTAGAACCACACAAAAATTAATTAATATATAGAATTAATTTTTTTATTTACCACTTTTTTATTTGATAACAAAAAGTATTTTCAAGTAAGTTTATTAGTCAAATTATTTAAGTCAGCACTCCAATTGATTTTAAAGATTCGCTCTTTATATCAGTTTGATGCGTTTAAAAAAGTTTAATCAATTTTCTTGAATACTAATTCTGAATTTTAAATCTAGAAAATTAAAAAAAAATAACTCCTTAACCAAAAAAAATTATTTTCAAAGTTATTTGAATTATGATTTCAATGTAGAAGTCATGATACATTCTCATGATACATTATTCTTTCCTCTCACTAAAAAAGACCAGTAACTACAAATCAACCTTCAACTTATTATGTACTTAACAAATCAATCCTTGAAGTATCAATTTTTTTTTCTTAATCTTAACAATTAGTCCCCCATCATTTGCTATCCTAATTTCAATAAATTTCTTGTAAGAAATGAATAAGGTTAGGACTGATTTATTAAAATCAAGATAAGTTGAGTGTGTTTTAAAAGATTGACATATAAGAAACTAACTTATGAAACTCATAATAAGTTGGGGCTGATTAGTATTACTAAAAAAAGTCATAAGAAAATATCTTGATGAATTTAAGATACTTGAAATCATCAATAGAAGAATTTAGTTCGAACTTTAAGAAGAGACGAGTGAAACTAAGAATATAAGATGGTCATTTCTCATCGTATATCGTAAAGCTTTTTAAACCTCATGTATTGAACAAAAAAAAATGAGAATTTATATACTTTATATATATAAATATATTTTTTTCTTGTTATTAGGTTGTTCACATTATGATTAAACATAAGATATTTGGTGCATTTATAATTAAAAGAAAAGCTAATGATGATTCAAGAAATCATCAACTTTTATAACTTTAATTTTTAAAAAGACTAACCTACCACCTGTAACAAAAGATTGAGATGAGAAAATTGGTTTTTTTAAAATGACCTAGAAAAAAGAATTGAAGTTAAATAAATAAAAAATATTAAAATAAAACTTGAGTTACTCTGGGTTAACCTGACTACTCTACAATTCAGGATAACCCTATGGAAAGGAAAAATATAAACAATCATAAAACTCAAGATCTAATAGCCTAACATTAAATGATGAAATTAAAAAAATAAAATAAAAAAACATTGAAAAGAATCCCAAAACACCTCGGGTTTACTTGATTAACCCATGACATGAGATAACTCCAAAGAAAGGAAAAGGAAAAAGATTATAAAGCTTAAGGCCCAATAACCTAAAGTCAAAGAATAAAATTAAAAAGACCAAAGTTAAATTGGATTAAACTTCAAAACCAGAAACCCGGGTCATGAGATCGAAATGACCCCGCAGAAGACAAAAACAAAAACAAATGTACAAAATTCTTAACCATAAAAAATTAAGAAAGAAACCAAATAACAATCAAAACAATAAGGACTAAATTTGATATAAAAACTAATGAAAAAAAAAGGGAATAAATTGAAAATAAGATAAAAAAGAAAAGGGTAAAAAAGAGCTATTAAAATAATAAGGATCAAAATTGGATATAAAACAAATGCAATAAATTTTTGAGGGACAAAATTAAAAGAAAAAACAAATTAAGAAATAGATAAAAAAAAAAGCAATTAAAATAATGAGGATCAAATCTAGAAAAAAAAAGAAATGAAATAAAATGTTGAGAGATAAAATCAAAAGAAAAAAATAAATAAATAAGGGATAAAAAAACAACAATAAAAAGAATGAATATCATATTTGATATAAAAACTAAACAAAATCAAATGAAAATGGATGAAATTAAAAAAAAAAACTCAAAAAAATCCAAATGAAATAAAGACCCAATAAAAAGAGAGAGAACCATAATTGAAAGATAAAATAAATAAGAGAACAACCCTGATTTTTGGGTAACCTAACACGGATTTCAAGGAGATAAGATAGAATATAAAAAGGAAGAGAAATAAAAAAAAAACTCAATCACCGCTGAATCGTAAAGAACTTAGCAACACAAATGTGTCACCCTATTAAATTATCCTCAATTAATTTACAAATGACATTTATATCTCTTAAAAAATACAATTTTATCCTCACTAGCAAAATAATTTATTTTTGTAAAGAATTGCAACGAGGTTAAAACATGCAACTCAATAATGGTTTTCCTCGTAATAATCCACTATATACCATACTCACAACCCTTCTCTTTTAGTCTTTTTTGGTAAAGATGAATTCCAAAATAAAAAAATATATAGGTAACTTTCTTAAATTAATTGAACATCTAAAAATATATAGTGATATGGTAGCAAGAGTTGTTTAAGATAATGCTTCAATTTATTGCAATTATAATTCTCATGGATTTAAAAGAGAATCTTACATATTCTTGTAAGTAAAGTGCAAAAACACTTTTGAGATGAAATTGAAGATTTTATTAGTTGTTTTATTGTTGATGAAGCTCGCGGTGAATAAAAAAATAATTTTTTTTTTTAGATTTATTGATAAAAATAATATCCTTTTGATTTAATTAAGTAGTAAGAAATTAATTTGAGATTTTAATTATAATATTGATGCTAGTTGAAAAACTTTTTAATTATGTCGAGTCTTTATAAAAATAAAAAAATAAAAAATTTATTATTTTCTTGATTTGTTTTATATTAACCCTTTTATAATTATTACAAAACAATTATTTTCAATAATAAAAATAATTAAGATAAGATTCCAAGAGATGAGTTTCTTTGAAATAATTTAATTGTTTTTACTAAAAAGAAAATTGCTAAAAAATAATTATAAATCAATCGTTTACTATTCCAGGATTTTGAAAGAATAACGAGCACAAAATTTTAAATTGATTTAACTATCTTTTTGTTGCTTAAATGATTTTCTTGTTTAATATATGAACTTATTTTCTCGAACAAATAAAGAATTCAAGAATTTAGGGATCCATTTTATAATTAATTCAGAGTTACGGTACCACTTTGAGGTTTTCCCTAAAACGAAATTATTAAATATTACATAAACTACCAGAAAGCCCTAAAAAAACCCAAACAACGCAACGCAGAGACAGTTCCTCTCTTCACTTCCATTAAAACTCCGAACAACAGTAAACTCACTCACACTTCTTCTCTTACAAATTTTGAAAGGAAAAAAAAATGTCGATAAGATTATTAAACCCTAACGCGGAGGTTCTCAACAAATCGGCGGCGCTTCACATGAACATCAATGCCGCTAAAGGTTTACAAGATGTTCTAAAATCCAATCTCGGCCCCAAAGGCACCATCAAGATGTAACTCTCTCTCTGTTTTGTTTTTTTCTCTCGGAATTTGCTCCGTGTTTCTGCGATTTAATTACTTTGTGTTTTTGTGTCTTTTTAGGCTTGTTGGTGGTGCTGGAGATATAAAGCTGACTAAGGATGGAAACACTCTTTTGAAAGAAATGGTTAGTTTTCTTCCGTTAGGTTTTCTCGATCTGAATTTTTGTGAGTGTTTGCAGAATTAGGGTTTAATGTTATTATTTCTCTTTTTAGAAGCGAGTCTGCCCTAAGTGATTAGCATATTTAAGTTAATGAGCTTTAGGAGCAACTTGATGTGAGTTTAAATTTTAAATGCTGAGATAGATCTAGTAAACAAAGTTTGTGTTATCTGGTGTTTTGAATAAACAATGGGTGTTTATTGCTGGGGTTTTTGTGGAATTGTGAATTTGCTTGAATTTCTCTGATGGTTGCAGCAAATTCAAAATCCGACGGCCATTATGATTGCAAGGACGGCTGTTGCCCAAGATGATATCAGTGGAGATGGTACGACGTCTACTGTGATTTTTATTGGAGAGCTTATGAAGCAATCTGAACGGTGCATCGATGAAGGTTAGTGATGTTCTTTAGTTTGAACTAGCTGTGTTACTTGTTGTGGCTCTCTTTCTTGAGTCACATACTTCTGAGTTTTCTGTTTTAGTTTGAGCTAGCAATCTTCTAACACTTTTTTCTATTCTTGATACGCTTATTGTTTCAAATGTTTCGAACTGAATAAAGAAATTCATGTTGTGACATGATAGGATAGTAAACAGTGTTAGAAGATTCTAATGCCTTAAAGTTCAAACAAGTTGGTGTTGTTCAAGGGTTGCATCTGTGTTGTGCATGCGTGTTGCACAGGAAATAATAGAAATTTTCATATTCTTGTGTATTTGACCTTTGGCTAATAAAATATTTATTGCACTAGAATTTATCATCAAGGACATTGGTTCTGTTTTTATACCTTCTCTGATGAAAAAACAGTCGTATTGTGGTGGTTCTTTTAATTTTTTTATTCTGGATACTTGGTGTGCGGTCATGAGTTTCATGTCAGAAAATCTTGAACATGCTCATTTGGTGTTTTAGTGCTTGGCAGGGTAACTTGTTTTATTAATGGGAGTACTTTTTTCTTCAGGGATGCATCCACGTGTATTGGTTGATGGTTTTGAGATTGCCAAAAGAGCCACTCTCCAGTTTCTTGAAAAATTTAAGACTCCCGTGGTCATGGGTGATGAACCTGACAGGGAAATTCTTAAAATGGTTGCTAGGACAGCCCTAAGGACGAAGGTAAGTTCTATTCATTGGTTTACTCTTATTTTAGGTCCAGATTGGATCTCATTTAAAGTTGACCTTATTCTCTTGTACAGCTGCATGAAGCTTTGGCAGATCAGTTAACTGACATAGTTGTCAATTCGGTGAGTGTAGCCAATGGTGTTGATATATCTTGAGGCTGCTAGAAAAGATGTTGAAGTACAATATTGAAGACTTCTATTTTTGCATTAACTGTATTGTGCATTATGCAGGTGCTTTGTATTCGAAAGCCTGAGGAAGGCATTGATCTATTTATGGTGGAGATTATGCACATGCGTCATAAATTCGATGTTGACACGCGGCTTGTAAGTTAATCTCTTTTCATTTAATCTGGATTACCATGGTATATTTTTCAGGTGGGATGTGTTAAAATTGACTTGTAACTCCTGACATCCTGACTAAGAATGGGGAATCTAAGATCTCCAAGAACCCTTCCATTTGAAATGGAATCATTGATTTTCAATGGGAGGCAGTAGGTGGAATCACTGCGATTTTCCATCATTCAACCTTTATTTAGTAAAATAATGCTTCATGTCAAAATTATTTCTCAATGCTGGTACTTTGGATTAGGTGAACTTTCCAAGAAATTGATGATTGGTTTAAATTCAAAAGTTCCCAAGTTCATAGCTTGGACAACTTTTAGTTCTTGTTCATCCTTTATCTGCTTTGATATAATTTTGGTCTTTTGAAGATAATTTTTCTTCTCTTCTCAAAAGTTTTGGACCCTCTATTTACTTGTTCTGCTTTCCAGGTTGAAGGTCTTGTTCTTGACCATGGTTCTAGGCATCCTGATATGAAACGGCGGGCAGAGAACTGTTTTATCTTGACATGCAATGTGTCTTTGGAATATGAGAAAAGGTATTCTTCTTGTCAACTTGAATTTAATTGGAATTGATGCTAAATATGAGATATCAAGTACTCTGTAGATGCAGCTGTGGTCAGTTTCAGTTTATTGGAAGCTAATATTTTTCTCCACAGTGAAATAAATGCAGGATTTTTCTACTCAAATGCAGAGCAGAGGGAGGCAATGGTTACTGCTGAAAGGCGTCAGGTCGATGAAAGAGTTAAAAAAATTATTGAACTAAAAGATAAGGTTAAGTGACACATTTTAATACATTTAATGTTCATGCTACTGTCTCTGTCATACATGTTGGGTTTTCTGAAATGTTTTTTATACTTTTGGTCTTCCAGGTTTGTTCTGGTACAGACAACAATTTTGTGGTTATCAATCAAAAGGGAATTGATCCTCCATCATTGGACCTTCTTGCACGAGCAGGGGTAAGTCATGGAACAATTATGTTCTGTTCTTTAGTGATCCAATGCTAACAATGAATAGCTGCTTAATATACATGAATTCACATCAGTTTGCTGCATATCATGCTTTATGTGTTAGTGCTGGGCGTTTCCTTTTGGTTTTCTTAGGGTGTGTGGCATGAATAGGGGTTATATATTACAATGGAGATCAATTTTGTTTGTTGGAAATATTATGAAAGGGTGGATTGTTTAGGGAAATAGAGTTGCCCTCCAAGAGGGTGCATCTATTAACCTTGGGAAAAGAACGAAAAGTTTTTTTACTTGGGGGGATGGTGGTTGGGTTTGTGTTTCTACGTAATCCTTAATTCTACAGAGAAGTTTTAAGAAGATAACATTATGTCGAACCGATTCTGAAAGTTGTAATCAGCTTTAGTAGGATCATGATTCCATAAGTTGTTAATAGTTATATGTGATAACAAGTGGTTGCACATTTTGGTAGCCTTACAGCCTCATTCTCTATTTTTATTGTTGTGAAATCATGTTGCATGCTGAATGAAGTAATTATTAAAAGAAAACAAGCAAGATGCTTAAGTTGATGAAGATACAATATCCAAAGGAGTATTATCTTTTTTTCTTTTCTCATTATGGAAAAGCATATTCTAGAGACCATTTGATGCTTCTGTAATTCTATTGATTTCATGAAACTATGGATGTGGGAATGGAGACTTGAAATGGTTTTTCATTATAGTTTAGATTTTGAAAATGGTAGAATACCTGCCACCTGTATGTGGCTCCAGTTTTAAACAAACAAGACTGGGCTTGTTAAATGCTTTGCCTTGGATTGGATTCCTTTTTTCATGGTACCTACTGATAAATGTAAGATGACTTTTGCTAGTTTGAAAAGTGGTTGGTCTACCTGCTTGCCCTGTTGTTGCTATATTGAATGTGATTGATCTAATTTCATGTTCTGTAGATAATTGCCCTGCGAAGAGCGAAGAGGAGAAATATGGAACGCCTGGTTTTGGCTTGTGGAGGAGAGGGTGTGAATTCTGTCGATAGTTTAACTCCTGACTGCCTCGGTTGGGCTGGACTGGTGTATGAGCACGTCCTTGGTGAAGAGAAGTATACATTTGTTGAAAATGTAAAGAACCCCCATTCTTGCACTATCTTAATAAAAGGTATAGAAGCATTTAACATTGCATAATTGTGTATGATTTTCATTTTTTTTGTTTTAATTGCTATCAGTTGGTCTTCAAACCATCTGAATGATTTTTATTTTGTTTGTTTTAATTGCTTCCATTAGACCATTTAGCCATCAGGCTGGAGGATTTAGTTTACGTTCAAGATTTTCTCTTATATGATGTGTATAATCCTTGCAATTGAGCAATGCAGCAGGGATCAATTGTCACTTGACTTCTTTAATGTTACAGGACCCAATGACCATACAATTGCCCAAATAAAGGATGCTGTCCGTGATGGCTTGAGAGCTGTAAAAAACACCATTGAAGATGAAGCTGTTGTGCTTGTAAGTTGTGCTTGAAGAAATCTATGAAACTAAAGTTTGTCATATATTGATTTATATAAAAGCCTAGTTGTCCTCGTTGTTGGTGGCTTTGGAAGTTAAATCATGTATGAGCAAGTTATGTTGCTGCTCAAGTGCCTTGTGCTTCATAAAAAAAAAAGCAGTTTTCTTTCCCACTCAGATAGTCTCGCTTGTTTTCTTCAGGGAGCAGGAGCTTTTGAATTTGCAGCCAGGAAATACCTAATCAATGAAGTCAAGAAAACAGTTAAAGGGGTAAATGTCTGCATGTTTTCTGTATTTGAGTAATTATTCCCATCTCCTGGTTAATTTTAAACTAGTGTTTGCAAATTTGGAACAGCGTGCTCAGCTAGGTGTTGAAGCTTTTGCTGATGCCCTTCTCGTGGTGCCCAAAACACTGGCTGAGAATTCTGGGCTAGACACTCAAGATGAGATTGTCACTCTCACGGTAACTATTGCTGGGATCCATGCATCATCCTTTTGTATTTTGGGGGCAAAAGACAAAAGAAAAGAGAACTGATTCGATAGTTTCTTGCTTGTTATTCAGGGAGAGCATGACAGGGATAACATTGTTGGAATAAATCTCCAAACAGGAGGGCCCCTTGATCCTCAAATGGAGGGTATCTTCGACAACTACTCTGTCAAGCGCCAACTCATAAACTCAGGGTACTCAGGAACTCCAAACTTTTTTGTTCTCTATCCCTCCCCATCTCTCTTTCCTTGGTCCAGTTTTTCTTATGTTTTAGTTTCTTCAGCATGCTTATGTAGCTCCTGTAGTGGCCTGTGGCTTATGGACTACATAAATGTACATAAAGAGATACTTTTGCTAAACTTCCCATGAATGATTAAACAATAAGGAACCCCTTGAAGTTCTTAAGCTTTGAACTTTTAATACATCTAACTCAGCTATAATCATGCTACTGTAATTTTCCAGGCCTGTTATCGCATCCCAATTGCTGCTGGTGGATGAAGTGATTAGGGCTGGGCGGAACATGAGGAAGCCAACTTAGTCAGTGATGCTCTCCAGCATATTTTCTTTTTTGCGTCTTGAGGATGCAGTGCTGCCTGGATGTGTAACAAAATCTTTTGTGCTTTTATGTAATGGAGGATGGTTGTGTTTGTAGGATTGTGATAGAGGGGATCTCGTTGTCTCATGGAATTTTGATTTAGAATGAACTATCACTTGGTTTCTCGTCTGTTTACTTCCATTTTAGCAAGCTTTGTCTTTTTCCCCCCTGCTGTACTGTGTTTGGGGGCCATTTTTTATAGCCCCTGACCAGAAATTGCGTTTTGAAAGGTCTGTGTTCAATGTAGTCCATTTGGTATCCTTCTTGTGCAATTGCCCTGAAGCGGCAAGGGACGGTATCATGTATTTCGAGGACTTCTCTAAGTTCTCGTGGCTCCAAAATTTCTGAGCTGCTCGGCTTGACATTCTCCCTTGAATCTAGGGCATTTGGATGTTCTTGGGTGTCCAGTCTTTCTGAGTTGCATGGCCTGTCATGCTCCTTTTGGCAGTGTGCGGTCTTCGTCGCTTTTTTGGCTAGGTATAATGGTTAAGGGAGCGTTGGTTAGGGCCAAAGGTGACGACGCTAAAGCACATTAGTGCTGTTGTTGGATGTAGGACCGTATTGATTTTCTTAAATGTTTGGTTTGGCCCGATGATGAAAATAAAATTTTCTTTTAGCTTTTTGGTCTATTCACGTATATGAATTGGATTAACGTAAAAATATTAATAATTCTCCCTTTATAGTGGTTGAGCAAAATAACCAAATAATCTAATTTATTGAAAAAACCAATTTAAATCTAACCGATTTGAGATATCAAATTAAAAAAAAAAAAACAATTCAAAAGTTTTTAAAATTTTTTGGTTTGATTTATGTTTTAGATATGAGAAACTGAAATATAAAAAATAATTAAAATTAAATCAAAATTTTTTAAATTAAAAAAAATGACAAAAACTCGTGAATTAATTTGGATTTTTAAATCAGAATATAATAATTCAGTTAGAATCATTTATTTGGTTCGATTTAATCGAACAAAACTAATTGATATTCACCCTACTCCTTTGATTATTCTTTTGGGGTAATTGTTTTGATTAATCTGTGTAAAAGAATTGGAATCAATATACATAGTGGAAGTTGTTGTTTGTTGATATTGTGAAAGAAATTACAAGAAATAAAGTACTACAACAAAGATTACCATGAGAAATATGGTTCATATTTTTTAAAAAATAACCTGATAATTCCCTTACAACTAAACTTAATATGATTAATTATTTCTCTAACTATCATCTAACCAAAGAAGATGTTTTGACCAAACCAGTC
>Ga0307508_10007544_pt1 | contig 10101 bp, 9 predicted proteins | sample 9_EM_MG_FD_203089 | JGI IMG/M metagenome (GOLD analysis project Ga0307508, IMG submission 203089) | Populus trichocarpa ectomycorrhiza microbial communities from riparian zone in the Pacific Northwest, United States - 9_EM | ecosystem: Host-associated > Plants > Roots > Unclassified | place...
CGAGTGCCCCCGACGACGCGAGTGAACTCCCCGAGGGCGCGGGCGCCTTACGCGCCCGCCACCTTGGCGACGAAGGCGGCGAGGTTCGTCACCGTGCGCCGGATCTTCTCGTCCAGGGTGAGCGTCTCGGGCAGCCGTGCGCCCGCGCCCGCGTCCTTCTTGCCCCGCACATACAGCGAGCAGGCCAGGTCGTCGCACAGGTACGCGCCGACCGAGTTCCCCTGCTTCCCGGCCCTGCCCGCCTTCGGCGCGACGAGCAGGGAGACCCCGCCGGTGTGGGTGGTCAGGCATATCGAGCACATGCTCCGCCGCGCCTGCCGGGAGCCGGCGGCGGAGGTGCGCAGGGCGAGGGCCTGCGGGCGGCCGTCCAGAACGGCCACGAGGTAGGCGCGGTCGGGGGCCTGCGGATCGCGCCAGCCGAGGTAGTCCAGGTCCTCCCAGGGCCGCTCGGCCAGATCACGCGGGACGGACAGACGCTTCGCCTCGCCCTTGGAGCAGTTCACGAAGGCGGCACGGATCTCTTGCTCGGTCAGCGGTTCCATAAGTCCACGCTAGGTTGCCTAAAAGCTTTAGGCAAATGCATAATCAATGCTGGCAGATGAGAGGACGCTTATGGCACGAGTAGGGCTGACCACCGAACGACTGGTCCGGGCGGGCGCCGAGCTCGCCGACGAGGTGGGCTTCGAGCACGTGACCGTCTCGGAGCTCGCCCGGCGGTTCGACGTCAAGGTCGCGAGCCTGTACTCGCACGTCAAGAACTCCCAGGACCTCAAGACCCGCATCGCCCTGTTCGCCCTGGCGGAACTCGCCGACCTGTCCGCCGACGCGGTGGCGGGACGGGCCGGCAAGGACGCCCTGACCGCCTTCGCGAACGTCTACCGCGACTACGCCCACGCACACCCCGGCCGTGCCGCCGCGGCCCGGACGAGGCTCGACCCCGAGACGGCGGCCGCCAGCGCGGGCGTACGGCAATCGCAGATGATGCGCGCGATCCTGCGTGGCTACGACCTGGCCGAGAACGACCAGACCCACGCCGTACGGCTGCTGGGCGCCACCTTCCACGGCTACGCGAGCCTGGAGGGGGCAGGCGGGTTCAGCCACAGCTCCCCCGACTCCGAGGAGTCCTGGACCCGGATCCTGGACGCCCTCGACGCGCTGCTGCGCAACTGGCCCACCCCCTGACCGACAGGCTGAGGACATGCCCGACCCGATCACCACACCCGTCACCGCCGAGCTGCTGCGCGGCGCCCTCGACGTGGAGCGCACCGAGCACGGGGTGCTGCCGCACCGGCTGCCCGCCCGGGCCCGCGCCCAGAACACCGACGGACAGCTGGCCATGGCCGAGTCCCAGCCCTCCGGCGTACGGCTGGTCTTCCGTACCCGGGCCACCGCGGTGGAGCTGGAGACCCTGCCGACCAAGCGGGCCTACGTGGGTGCGCCGCCCCGGCCCGACGGGGTGTACGACCTGGTCGTGGACGGACGTCCGGCCGGACGGGGCAGTGTGCGCGCCGGCCATGTGCTCACCGTCGACATGGCCACCGGGACCACCGAGCAGCGGCCGGGGCAGCCCGGCACGGTCCGCTTCGGCGGGCTGCCCGACGGTCTCAAGGACGTCGAGATATGGCTGCCGCACAACGAGACGACCGAGCTGATCGCCCTGCGCACCGACGCCCCTGTCGAGCCCGCGCGGGACCATGGGCGCCGGGTGTGGCTGCACCACGGCAGTTCCATCAGTCACGGCTCCGACGCGGCGAGCCCCACGGGCATCTGGCCCGCGGTGGCCGCGGCGCTGGGCGGCGTGGAGCTGGTCAACCTCGGTCTGGCCGGGAGCGCGCTGCTCGACCCGTTCACCGCCCGCACGCTGCGCGACACCCCCGCCGACCTGATCAGCGTCAAGATCGGCATCAACCTCGTCAACCACGACCTGATGCGGCTGCGCGCCTTCGGACCCGCGGTCCACGGCTTCCTCGACACCATCCGCGAGGGCCGTCCGACCGTGCCGCTGCTGGTCGTCTCCCCCATCCTGTGCCCCCTCCACGAGGACACTCCGGGCCCCTGCTTCCCCGACTTCAGCGACATCGGCGAGGGCCGGCTGCGGTTCAGGACCCTCGGCGACCCGGCGGAACGCGCGAGCGGGAAGCTGACCCTGCGGGCGATCCGCGAGGAGCTGGCCCGGATCGTGGCACAGCGCTCGGCCGAGGACCCGAACCTGCACTACCTGGACGGGCTGGAGCTGTACGGCGAGAGCGACACGGCGAAGCTGCCGCTGCCGGACGACCTGCATCCGGACGCGGAGACGCACCGGCTGATGGGGGAACGGTTCGCCGGGGCGGTTTTCGAGGGCGACGGGGTGTTCGGAGAGCGTGCCGACGCGGCGGGGCCGCGGAGCGACACAGCCCTACACCCCTAGGACTTGCGGCGCGGCTTCCCCCGTCGGGCGTTGCCGCTCTTGGCACCCCGGGCCGTGCCCTTGCCCGCCGGGGTCCTGCGAGGCTTCTCCGGCCGCTTCGCCTTCTCCGGCTCCGCCTTCGGCTGGGCGCGCCCCCGTGAGCTGTTGACCGTACGGCCCCGGACGATCCCGATGAAGTCCTCGACCAGGTCGGTGGTCGCGTCCTCGCGCCAGGACAGCGCGATGTCGGACTGGGGGGCGTCGACGACCGGGCGGTAGGTGAGGTCGCGGCGGTGGTGGAGGCGGGCCAGGGACTGGGGGACGACGAGGACGCCGATGCCCGCCGCCACGAGGTCGATCGCGTCGGCCGTGGTCGCGGGGCGCTCGAAGGCGGGCTGTCCGGGAGGCCGCTCCCAGTCGAGGACGTCGTCGAGTGGGTGGAGGACGATCTCGTCGGCGAGGTCGTCCGACGACACCTCCTCGGCCGCCGTCACCACGTGGTCCTTGGGGACCACGACGACCGTCGTCTCGGCGTAGAGGGGGATCGCGCTGAACACCGTACGGTCGACCGGCAGCCGTACGAGACCGGCGTCCGCGGCGCCGTCGCGCAACAGGTCGGAGGCTTCGGAGGCGGTCACCTGGAGGAGTTCCAGGGGAATCTCCGGCAGGCGTTCGCGCCAGATCCGCACCCACTTGGCGGGCGTCACCCCGGGGACGTACGCGAGCCGGAAGGAGGGGGATTCTGGCGTGTCTGTCACGCGGCAAGGTTACCCACTGTGGTCGGAGCTCTCGTGCGCGGCCGATAGTCTTGACTTCATGACGTCGCACCAGACCACCCAGACGATGAAGCCCGCGACCGCGGCGAAGAAGCTGGGTGTGTACCTCCCTGCCACCCCCGCCGAGTTCCAGGAGGGGGTCGTCTCGCGCGCCGACCTCGACGAGCTCCAGAAGAACCCGCCCCAGTGGCTCCAGGACCTGCGGCACGACGGACCGCACCCCCGCCCCGTCGTCGCGGCCAAGCTGGGCGTCTCCATCGCGGGTCTCGCGCGCGGCGGGGTCACCGAGGCGCTCACCACCGAGCAGATCGAGTCGCTGAAGCAGGACCGGCCCGAGTGGCTGGAGAAGGAGCGCGCCACCCAGGCGGAGGTCCGCAAGGAGTCCGCCCGCATCAAGGAGAAGAAGGCCCAGCAGGACTAGGGCCTCTCCGGCGGATCGGGCCGGCCGCGAGAAGCGGCTCCCCTGCCGGTCCGCCACGAAAACTCCGGTGCGCCGGATCGAACACCTCTGCGACCATTCCGGCATGGTCCACCGTCTGGAATCCCTGGTCGTTCGGCATGCCCTTCGTCTTCCCCTCCCCGCGGGACCCGCCGGGCAGGGCGAGGTCGCCGCGCGGCAGTTCGACGCCGCGCTGATGTCCGTCGGCTTCAAGCTGTCGGCGGACGCGCTGAAGTGCCTCTCCGGACTGTCCGAGGGCACGGTCGTCGACACCGCCGTGCCCACCCTGGACACCGTCCGCGAACTGGTCGGCGACCATGTGCGGCACAACGTCTACTTCAAGGACTTCCCGGCGAACGTCCCGGACACCTTCGAGTTCTGGATGCGCTGCGTGCGCGAGGCCCTGGAGGACGACAAGGTACGCCCGGGCGTCCTCGCCCAGCTCCGCACCGGCCTGGTCAATCTGCTCACGCTGCCGTCGTACGGCAACTACCGGCACACCTACGACGAGATGCTCGCCGCCCATGACGAACTGACGGCCGCGGTGGGCGACCGGCTGACGGTCCTGCACCTGGGCGGCCCGCTCGACGACGAGGTCACGGCCCTGTACCTGGCGCTGGCCGGGAGCGCCACCCCGCTGGGCGAGGAGCACCTGGCCGACCTGGGGGTGCTCGCGGAGCACTGCGCGGACGGACCCCAGCCGGAGGACATCCCGGTGCGGGAGAACCGTGCCGTCGTCAACGCGGCCCGCCTGAAGGCGGGTTCGGCCCTGCTCCTCGACACCGTGACCGATGTGCTGCGCCTGGCCTGCGCGTTGTCCGACGGGGACGTGGGTCTCCAGCAGCCGACCCGGTTCCGGTCCCTGTCGCGTCCGGTCCGTCGTGCCCTGCTCGCGGGCCTTGACGCGGTCGTCGCGGCGAATCCCGCGAAGGCCGCCGACGTGCACGTCCACCGCGAGGCGTTCAAGCGGCTCGGCGAGCGGCTGCACCCGCACGAGTTCCCCCAGTGGCCGCACGCCGCCGACGTGTTCGCGGTCGCCCGGGGCGAGAAGAAGGCGTCCACCTTCGACGGCCGGGTCGAGGAACTTCTCGGCGCGGGCGACCTGGCCGGAGCCGTCGCGCTGCTCAAGTCCGCGCCGGGCAAGCTGTTCCGCGCGCTGGACCGGCTGCTGCGCGGGGCCGCGACCCAGGAGGAGCGGGACGTCGTCGTGGCCGCCGTCGAGCAGGTCGGCCCGGAGGTCTCCGGACGGGTCGTGCTGTCGGTCCGCGAGCACCTGCACAACCGGGGCGAAGGGACCGGCGAGCAGCGGGTGTTCGTCAACAGGCTCGGCCGTGCCCATGTCGCCGACGACACGCGCTCGGCGGTGCCGGAGGCGGACCGCAAGCGGCTGATCGCCCTGCTCGACACGGAGATCGGCCGCCGACTCCCGGTCACGGAGCGGGTGTTGGTCGGTCCCGACATGCTCGACGTGGCGCTTCCGCTCAGCGGGCGGGCGACCGCGGCCGGGCTCGGTGTGCTGCCGCGCGGTTCCGTGTCGCCGGTCGAGGGCGAGCTGCTGCGGTTCTTCGTGTACTGGAAGCAGACGCAGCGCGTCACCGACTACGACCTGTCGGCCCTGCTCCTGGACGAGAACTACGAGACGGTGTCCTGGCTGTCGTACACCCATCTCAGCGAGGTGGAGGGCGAGCACTCCGGGGACATCACGGCCGCACCCGACGGCGCCTCGGAGTTCATCAACCTGCGGCTCGGTGCCGTGCGCGGCACGTACATCGTGCCGCAGGTCAACATCTACTCCGGGGAGGGCTTCGAGGAGACCGAGGAGTCGTTCTTCGGGTTCATGCTGCGCGAGGGCGAGCAGCAGGGGCGGCCCTTCGAGCCGCGTACCGTGCGCATGAAGTCGGAGCTGCGCGGTCCTGGCCGGGTGGCGCTGCCGCTGGCGTTCCGGCGTGCGGAGGACGGGAGTTGGCATGCCCGGTGGCTGCATCTGTACCTGAAGGGCAGCCCGGCGCAGAACCAGGTCGAGGACAACCAGGCATCGGTGGCGACACTGCTGCGCGGCATCGTCGAGCGCGAGCAGCTCACGGTCAGGTATCTGACCGGGCTGATGGCGGCCGGCGGAACCGTCGTGGCGCCGTGGGACGCCGGGTCGGTGCCGGAGGGACCGGTGACCTACATCGGTCTGGAGCGTCCCGAGGGGCTGCATCCGGACTCCCGGGTCATCACCCCGGAAAATCTCCGCGACTTGATCCCCGAGTGACTGTTAGCGTTACCCGTGGCGAGGCCATGGAAGGGCTTCCTTCTCACTGCGATGAGCCCCCATGGGGCTTGGATTTAAGTCCTTCCGCTCTCCTCGTCCACAACGTCGCGCCGGGCGGCGAGGCCATGAAGGGGCATCCTTCTCATCCACCGCGACAGCGGTCTATACGCGAAAGCCCCTTCGCTCTCCTCGCCCTCGGCGCCTCAGTGGCAGACGCCGCGAGGCCATGAGAGGGCTTCCTTCTCCACCTTTCTGCAAAAAAGTTCAGCTCTCTCGCTCTCCTCGCACCCGAAGGCGGCCCCGAAACGGTCTCTCACCGTTCCAGGGCCGCCTTCGCCGTGCCGATCGCCTGTTCCGCGTAGCCCCGCCCGAACAGCACGGCGTGCACGAGCAGCGGGAAGAGCTGGTGCAGACCGATCCGGTCGGACCAGCCGCCGGCGAGGGGTGCCGTGTGCTCGTAGCCGCGCAGGATCTCGTCCAGGTGCGGGCAGCCGAAGAGGTGGAGCATCGCGAGGTCGGTTTCGCGGTGGCCGCCGTGCGCGGCCGGGTCGATCAGCCAGGCGTGGCCGTCGGCGCCCCACAGCACGTTGCCGTTCCACAGGTCGCCGTGGAGGCGGGCGGGCGGTTCGGCGGGGCCCGCGAGGTCGGGCAGCCGCTCGCAGAGCCGCTCGATCACGGGGGCCTCGGCACGGGCGATCGTGCCGTCGTCCACCGCGCGCCGCAGATACGGCAGGACCCGGTGCTCGGCGTACCACTGAGGCCAGTCGGCGCCCTCGACGTTCCGCATGGGAGCGCGCCCGATGTACGCCTCCCGCGGGCCGCCGGGCGGCGCCGAGCCGAACGCGGGCGCCCCGGCGAGGTGCAGCGCGGCCAGGGCCCGGCCCAGGTCGAGCGCCGCCTCCCGGTTCGGCCGTCCCCGCGGGACCAGGTCGGTCACCAGCGAGCGGGCGTCCTGGCCGTACACGGCCGGCAACCGGACCGTGCCGGTCTCGGCCAGCCAGCGCAGCCCCGCCACCTCCGCGCGCGCCTCCTCGGGCGTGTCGGCGCGCTTGACCATCAGGGCGCGCCCGTCGTCGAGGGTGACCTCGGTGAGGGCGCCGGACAGGGGGCCCACGGCGGTCACCGCGCGACCCGTGAGCCGTGCCGCCGAGGCGCCGGGGCCCTCGTCGTCGTACACCTTCGTGCTCATGGTCAGCCACGGTGGCTCACCGTCCGCTTGTGCGCAACAACGTTGTCAGGACCCTTGGCACAGGCTCGGTGAAATCTCCCAGCCATGTATTGACATACGGCCGAAACCATTCGTAGCTTGGGCGATCATTTAGATTCGTGAAGCGGGTTCACGGATATGAACGGAGAGTGCCCATGGGCGATCGCCGACGACGACGCCGCCTGGCCGCGGCGGCCACCGTCGCGGGATTGATGTTCGGAACGGTCGCCTGTGGCTCCGGCTCCGACAGCGCCGGCAGTGGTGACCCGAACACGCTGGAGGTCTGGACCCGGAGCAATCCGGACTCGGCCGCCACCTACGACCGGGTCTTCGCCGCCTTCACCAAGAAGACCGGCATCAAGATCGACTACCAGCCGGTCATCAACTTCGACCAGCAGCTCCAGAGCCGGGCCTCCACCAAGGACCTGCCGGACGTCATGATCAACGACACGGCCCTGATGGGCAGTTACCAGAGCCAGGGCCTGCTCAAGCCCGTCGACCCCGCCTCGATCGCGGGCAACGACCAGATCACCGCCAAGTCCTGGTCGTCCACGGTGGGCATCGACGGGAAGCACTACGGCATCCCGTACTCCCGTCAGGCCCAGACGCTGATGATCCGCAAGGACTGGCTGAAGAAGCTCGGACTCAAGGCGCCGACGACCTGGCAACAGATGCTCTCCGTCGCCAGGGCCTTCGCCACCGAGGACCCGGACGGCGACGGCAAGGCGGACACCTACGGCATGGTCGTGCCGGGCAGCTCCCAGAGCGGCTACGCGGCCTGGTGGGGCGCGAGCTTCCTGTGGCAGGGCGGCGCGAAGATCATCGAGTCGGACGGCAAGGGCAAGTACAGCCCGGCCATGGACTCGACGGCCGCCGTGAACACCGTGACCTGGATGAAGGACAACCTCTTCTGCGGCAAGAAGGGCGTGGTCCAGCCCGGCGCCCTCACCGCCGTCACGTCGACCGCCACCAACTTCCAGGACGGCAACGCCGGGATGTACATGACCGGCCCCTACAACATCACCACCTTCGACGGCACGCTCGGCAAGGACAAGTACGAGGTGATCCCGGCCCCGGCGGGCCCGGCCGGCTCCGATGTCCTGGCCGACGGCGAGAACGTCTACTTCGGCGCCAAGACCGGAAAGACGAAGCAGGAACAGGCGCTGGGCGCGTTCCTGGTCTCGGCCGAGGGCCAGAGGATCGCCATGACCAGTGTCGACGGCCACCAGCCCGTCGTCCGTATCCCCGTGAACTCCACGCTGGACGCGGCGAAGGTCCGGGGCGACGCCCGCTGGAGTGTCGTACAGAAGGCGTACGAGGACTCCTCCGAGCAGTTCCCGAACGCGCCGGACTTCGCCCCGATCAAGCAGGACACCGCCGACAGTCTCAACTCGATCTTCACGTACTGCGGTGGTGACGTCCGCTCGCAGCTCAAGGAGCTGAACGACACTCTCGCCGGTGACCTCAAGGACCAGGACCTGTTGAAATGACCGCTACCGTGACCACCCCCGCGGCGCGCAGAGTCTTCAGCGTCTTCAGCAGGAAGGCCGTCGTCCCCTGGCTCTTCCTGGCGCCGGGTCTGCTGCTCGCCCTCGTCTTCAAGTTCTGGCCGATGGCCAAGGGCATCTGGCTCAGCTTCTTCCACGTGCGGCCCTTCCTCGGTGACCAGTGGGTCGGCTTCGAGAACTACAGCCGGGTCCTGACCGACCACCGCTTCCAGGACGCCATCGGGCACACCCTGATCCTCGGCATCGGACAGTCGGCCGGCGCGATCCTGCTCGGCTTCGTCCTCGCTCTGCTCCTGGAGGGCCAGGCCCGCTCGCTGAAGATCATCCGTACCGCCGTCTTCCTGCCCGCGGTCACCGCGACCGCGGTCGTCGGCGAGCTGTGGCGGCTGATGTACTACCCGACCTCCGACGGCCTCCTCAACAGCGGCCTGCACCTGTTCGGGCTCGGTCCGGTCCAGTTCCTCGACAACCCGAACATCGCGCTCTACTCGACGATGGCGATGAGCATCTGGATCTGGGCCCCGTACAACATGGTGATCATGCTCGCCGGCCTCGCGGGCGTGGACCGCACGCTGTACGAGGCCGCGGCGATGGACGGCGTCTCCCTGTGGCAGCGGCTGCGCTACGTCACGCTGCCCGCGATCCGTCCGGCGCTCATGATCGTGCTCACCCTCGCCACCATCCGCGGACTGCGCGTGTTCACCGAGGTGTACGTGCTCACCGGCGGCGGCCCGGCCGGATCCACCGACGTCTGGATGACCCGCGCCTACACCCTCGGCTTCACCCGGAACGACATCGGCGGCGCCTCCGCGGCCTCGGTCGTCCTGCTCTGCGTGACGCTGCTGCTCACCGTCACCGTCAACTACCTCCGCAAGAGGGGAGAAGCGCGATGAGCGCCCCCGTCATCGACCCCGTCCGGCCGGCGGCCCCTGACACCCCGGCCGGGCGGAGCTCCAAGGAACAGCGGACCACCCCGGCCCGCTTCGACACCGCCCTCGGCTGGAACGACAGGCCCGGGCTCGCCTGGAGCCTGCGCATCCTGCTCTGTGTGATCGCCATCGGTGTCTTCACGGCGCCGTTCCTGACGATCCTGTCGGGCGCCTTCACCACCAACCCCAGCGGCTCCTCGCTGTCCTTCCTGCCCCACGACAGCACCCTGCTGAACTTCCGGGTGGCGGGCGAGCGCGGCATCTGGGACTACCTCGGCAACTCGCTCGTCATCGCGGGCGGCGGACTGCTGCTCCAGCTCGTGGTGTGCACGCTCGCCGCGTACGCGCTGGCCCGGCACCGGTTCCGCGGCCAGGCCCTGATCATGATGCTGTTCATGATGACGCTGATGCTTCCCGAGGAGGTCATCGCGATCCCGCTGTCGCTGGTCCTCGGTGATGTCCCGGTGGTCCACGTGGACCTCAAGGGCACGGTCTGGGGCGTCATCCTGCCGTTGGGCGCCTGGGGCTTCTCGGTGATGATGCTGACCGAGTTCATGCGGGACATCCCCACCGAGATCGAGGAGGCGGCCCGTCTC
>Ga0307508_10007545_pt1 | contig 10101 bp, 9 predicted proteins | sample 9_EM_MG_FD_203089 | JGI IMG/M metagenome (GOLD analysis project Ga0307508, IMG submission 203089) | Populus trichocarpa ectomycorrhiza microbial communities from riparian zone in the Pacific Northwest, United States - 9_EM | ecosystem: Host-associated > Plants > Roots > Unclassified | place...
GGATGACCACCAGTGGCTTTGGGAAGGTTGGAACAGTGTTCAGTGCAAATGCAACTGATGGTGGAGTTACTGAAGCCAGTAGAAGCAGAGATCTGATGAGTTGTTTGACCTAATTCCAAGAAAGCAATAATGTGGTTGATTTGATCAGTGGAAAGGGATTTCATGATGAAAGAAGTGGTAAAAGAGATGGTGTTTGGCTGTGTTTACATCATGTTGGGCTGTTTATGCATCACATGACCCAATGCTGACATAATATCCTATCACAACATATGAATTTTACATTTCAATATGACAGCAACAAAACTGTTCCAATGACATGAGTGGCTTAAAATGGACATATCTCCACAGCCACTGGACTGAATTACATGACCCAAGGATCAGTTTGTAGCCAGGTGTTTGTACTTTGTTTGGTTACACCAAAGCTAAGTGCAATTCCCATGTGTGTTTGCAGTGCACTTTGCACACTATGTTGGGGTTAGTTATTGAAACAGTTTTGTTGCTCACTGTAGTTGTGTATTGAAAGGTGTTTGACCCAATATTTGAGATTTTACCTTATTCCCACAGTCAGAATGCTTAGCGAATTGAAGGACACATAGCCACCTGCATCTAGTATATACTCCTATTTTTTTCCTTATTTTTCCATCCACAGGATATGGAGGAATTAAATATTTTCTTCTACCCTACCTTTATCACTAGCTACATTTACATATGAAATCATTTCTTTAATATCTTTTCAAACTGCCTATGAACTTAGCTAAGTGTTATAGAGATGAAATGATCATGTGACCAGGTCAAGTCATACTGAGTCATCATGAGTCATCTTGAAGCACAGCATATGTAAGTTATAATGAGTCATGATTAATTAGAGTAGGGCAAAAGGGACTAGCCAAGTCACTGCCCAAATAATTGCAAGGTTGATCATGTGACCTTGCACAGCATGAGTCATTGCCAAGCCAAAGGCTATTTTTAGTTCTTCCTAGTTGTTTTTTAGCTGTATAAGTCAATATGAGTCAAAATGAGTCATACTGAGTCATACCTTAACACAGCCACCTCCAAAATGAACGGGGCACAGCCACCTGTAGATTACTATATAAGGAGCATGATTCAGCCCCATTTAGTCAGTCTCCCTTTCTTGGAAAAATGAACCCAAGTTAGAGAACTCAACCAATAAGTACCTACAAGTACACTTCTTTAAAACAGACCAAAGCAGCTGGGTAGAGTAGCTCCCACACTATAAATAGAGCTACTTAGATCCATAGTTAGGAGTATACTGTTTCCTTAGACCAGTTAGGACACCTTTAGGGAGAAACCCCAGAGCGGATAACTAAAGGGAATAGATCCCCAACTAGTAGGGTGTATGTATGTAATAGTTCATAGCACCTTGGAAAAAGGATACTAGCCAACCACCTAAGCTGATTGCCAACTCCTTAGTGCATAATAGAATTAGTTTCAACATAAGCTATTCCTATGTGACTAAGTGAGATATGTGAATCACCTACTTGCCCAATTTGCCTCCTAGACAATTAGGAGCCTGTTGGAAGATTCATTGAAAGCGCATCTTAGGAAAGTAACCCTAGTTGCCACATATTTTCTATCTAGCAACCTGGTTGTCTAGATCCCTCTTATAGTGTGTTTACAATTCATTTAGTACACTACCTATAGCCAGACTATTTGTAAGTACATATTGTCTGGAAGCAATCCCCCTCAACCTTGTTGAAATTTGACAAACTAACCATGCACCTAATATTCGACCCCTTTTTATGATTCGATAGCATTTGTTATTGATCATCTGGATAAGACTTATACTTTATCCAGCTTAAGGTCTAGTATCTGTGGAGATAGAATTGGTTGTCTAGCAGACATTTTTTAGCATTTGACTAATCTTATCTGGAAAAAAGACAATGGAGATACTATTCGATGGTGGTATTGTATTGTTCAGTTTGTCTATCTGTTTGAGAATGATATGTGATAAAGGGATTGCCTTTGATTTTCAGGAGAATATAGAGTGCTTCCATAAAAGAGGATACAAATTGAGGTCCTTGATCAGAGATCACTTTCAATGGGGTGCCATGAAGCTTGAATATGTGGTCTCAGAATATGGTGACTTCCTTTAGCAGTTAGAGCTGTTGAGACAGGGAATAAGCAGATCATTTTAGAAAATCAATTGACTACCATGAGGATTCAGTTTGAGAGGAGTTCTATTTACTTGTGAACTTGGTTTGACCTTTTGATATTTGTCACATCCACTGATATATTTGGTGATGTCCTTGTGAATGGTAGGCCAATAATATTTGGCAAGGATAAGATCTTGGGTTCGATGGATTCCAGGGTGTCCTGTGAATGGATGGTTGTGATGTTGTCATATTATTTTCTTGTGGAGTGGATTATCTTTGGGGATGTAGAGGAGATCTTTGTACAAAAGTATGCCTTGTGACTCCTTCCAATGGGAATTGTCTTTCATCAATCTTTGAGAGCGTATTTCTCTCTTTTGTGTTGGAGTTTTCACACCATTGACTCAACTGATTTAGGGTTGCTTGGACGCTCAGCAGCCTCAGTGTTATCCTGTACTGGTTGTTTTTTTGTATGAAGCAAGCACACAGCAGCATTGTCATATCCATGACACTCTAAGTACTACTCCGGCCCTCCGGGCACATCTCTGCTCGTGATCGAGCAATATCCGGCATTATCTCACCCAATCAGTATCACCTGACCCCCTGACCTTATCTCTGTTTCTCTGTCTCCTCTGTATACTCTGATTACAATATGCTTTGTTCTACATTAGTATTAGTTCCGCTTTGTAGATACCTTCGTGCTGTGTGCACTGCTCCAGCTTTCGTCCCTCCAGTGTGCAGTTCTGGTTACTGTACATTCCATTCTCTGTCTTACTCATCTGCTCCACCTCTGTTATTAATGCTATGTTTCTCCATAGTATATAAACTCCTAGATACTCCACTGTACAGTAGCTTGAATATTGACTAGAATAACTCCTGTCTTGATCCTCTTTGTCTCTACCTCTGCCCTCCAAAATCTGGGACAACCGTACAAACAGTAAAGGCACAGCACATATGCTGAAGCCAAGTCCCTTTTCTACCAGACGTAACTCCAGAGTTCCAGAGTTGTCACCAGGAGTTGCATGCCTCTAACAAGCATCAGCTTTGGTGGACAAGTTTGGTGTTTCAAAAAAGTGGTCGGAAAGAAGGATATGGGATTTGTTGTCGAGTTCTACCCCCTTCTCATAGTCTGGCCTCTGGGACAGAGGATCAGTAGGATTAGTTTTACCAGATCAATGTGTAAATTTGAAATGGTATTCCTGAAGGAGTTGTTCCCACTGGTGACCTGCACCAAATCAGTTGGATGCAAGACCATGTATATTTCTGGTGTGTTGCAAGACATTTGACCCGATATTTGAGATTTCACCTTATTCCCACAGTCAGAATGCTTAGCAAATTGAAGTACACATAGCCCCTAGTATCTAGTATATACTCCTATTTTTCCTCATTTGCCCATCCACAGGTTATGGGGAAATTAAATATTTTCTCCTAACCCACCTTTACTGCTAGCTACATTTACATACCAAATTATTTCCTTAATATTTTTCCAAACTGCCTATGAACTTAGCGAAGTGTTATAGAGATGAAATGATCATGTGACCCGGTCAAGTCATACCAAGTCATGATGAGTCATCCTGAAGCACAGCATGAGTCATAGTGAGTCATGATGAATCAGAGTAAGGCAAAAAGGACTAGCCAAGTTACTGCCCAAATAATGGCAAAGTTGATCATGTGACCTTGCACAGCATGAGTCATTGCCAAGCCAAAGGCTATTTATAGTTCCCTCTAGTTATTTTTTAGTTATATGAGTCAGAAGGAGTCAGAAGGAGTCATACTGAGTCATACCTTAACACAGCCACCTCCGAAATGAATGGAGCACAGCCACCTGTATATTACTATATAAGGAGTGCAATTCAGCCCCATTTAGTCAGTTCCCCTTTCTTGGAAAAAGGAACCCCAGTTAAAGAACTCACTCAATAAGTACTCACAGGAGTATACCTCCACAAACAGACCAGAGTGGCTGTGTAGAGAAGTTCCCACGCTATAAATAGAGCTACTTAGACCCATAGTTAGGAGTATACTGTTTCCTTAAGATAAGGACCAGTTAGAACACATTTAGGGAGAAAACCCCAAAGCGGGCAACTAAAGGAAATAGATTCCCAACTAGTAGGGGACCTAATAGTTCGTAGCACCTTGGGAAAAGGGTACTAGCCGACTACCTGAGCTGATTGCCAACTCCTTAGTGCATAATAGAATCAGTTTCAATGTAAGCTATTCCTGTGTGACTAAGTGAAGTGTGTGAATTATCTATTTGCCCAATTCACCTTCGAAACGATTAGGAGCCTATTGGGAGACCCATTGAAAGCGCATCTTAGGGAAGTAACCCTAGTCACTGCGTACTACCTATCTAGCAACCTAGTTGTTTAGATCACTTTATAGTGTATTTACAATCCATTTAGCATACTACCTTTAGCCAGACCATTTGTAAGTATTGTCTGGAAGCAATCCCCCTCAACCTTGTTGAAGATTGACAAACTAACCATGCAGCTGATATTCAACCCCTTTCTATGATTTGATAGCATTGTTATTGGTCATCTGGATAAGACTTATACTTTATCCAGCTTAAGGTCTAGTATCCATGGAGATAGGATTGGTTGTTTGGCAGACGTTCTTAGTGTTTAACTGATCTTATCTGGAAGGAAGACAGCAGCAGTCTGTAGACATAAGAGCACATCATGTGGCAGGTGCAGACCTCGACTTACCATAATAGGTACAGCATTCCAGTGACCTACATGCCTCAATGGCATGCCACGTTGTGCATGGGCAATTGTAGATAGACGTGTAACAAGGGTGATAATGTCCTACAATTGGCTGGGTGAGTCTACTATTGAATATGTGCTGCAAGAAGCCCATTAATACACCAGTACATTGATTTTCCACAGATGCATCTTCCCAAGACTGTCAAACAACAACAGATAGTGGGAATTGAAATGGATGCTACAAAGAACCCAATGGCCCCAAGAGGAGGCATGGTGAATAGGCAAGATCCAAATCAGTCTCTTCCAGTATCCTGTGTGCACCATGCTTCGCCATAGATCTTCATCGGCAGCATTGTAGCAAATGCAAAGCAGATCATGTGTGGAAAATACTGTGAACTGGGATGGTTCCTGGGCAACATAAGTTGAATATACTGTAGCAATGCTGCGCAACCATTGAGACATATATCATTAAGGTGGGCTCCATGGAAAGCCAATCTTTGAAAGTCCTTGGTCTCAAATTCAATGCCCATGAAGTCAGATGTCGGCGGTTATGTGCAATTGGCGAGTGGTTCAGGAATTGTGGTTGGCAGAGTAATTAGATCAAATGAGTCTTTTGTGAATGGCTATATGACATTTGATTAGATGGCAATTATGAATATAGTAATAACAAAGTACTAACATGCTGCAGATCCCATAGGAATTTTACTATGGGCACATTGATGTCTTCTTCTGCCTTGTCGTCATTGTCATCATGTATACCTGTAAGGACGTCACCAAGTTGCAGTTGTTCGGGGGCTATGTTCTGCTCTTCATCAGCTGGTGGGATCTCCATGTCAAGCAGGTCCATTTCACCATCACTGTTGTCTGCAGCTGGAAGGAGACTTCATACAACTGGTGGAAGCCATTGTAACTCTACTTTGGAGGTGGAAGTGATGCCCATGACCTCTTCCGCTGATTGCCTGGCATCCTGCACACGGCTCGCATAGTGGACAGGTGAGGCAAGCAGTAAGGCCCATTGTGCTTGGAGGATGAGTAGGCCCTCACAGCGTTGTTGCAATAATAGCTGGTAATGATGATCTGGAAAACAATCAGCATCCAGTCATGAGAAAGATACAGTACTTACATTCTGGGAGGCACACAGCTAATTCAACAGCAGTGAGTTCCTTTCTGAACAAGTGGCACATACATATTGTCCACTTACATTCTGAGGCAAACTTGCTCTTTGTGGCAACGGTCACGTTTTAGGAGGGCTCTGATGCCATCATGGATCTCCTGGTCTTCCAACCATTGAGAGATATCACCTTCTGCAGGGGTAATCCACAGGTTGTGGAGAAGTGACTGGTCACTCCACAGTTCAGCAAGTTTGGTGGGAAGGGGAGTGGGAAGCGGGATGCTGCACTGAGGGTTGTATAACCATTCAAGCTACATGCAGTACTGGTCGAACTTGTGTATTGCAGACATCAGTGCTGGCTGTCATTTAGCTATGGCTTTGTGTGTCTGTTGATGGAGCTTTGTGCCTGGAGGTGTAATGACTATAGCACCATCCTGCCAATGACTCACATTGAACATACCTAGTGCCTTGTCTTTGCCTCCAACTGTGTGATCTAACTTATCTTATTTAAAAAAACTACCAATTGCCCTTTTGTGTATGTTGATTTTGAGATTGCATGCCATTAGCAGGATTCTTATGAAGTCTAAATTGACTCTGTGGAGTTTGGGAAACTGCTCTTCAATGTTCAGGAATGAGTAGAGGGCTTGCACCTTTTCAAGCAATCAATTGTACATGTGTTCTTTCCATGCTATCGAGTGCATCGAGTGCAAGGCTAGTTTGATGATCTCGAAAAATGGCTTTATATGTGGTTTGCAGAGCTCAATCAGATGCATCAAGCTCTGCTTGCAGGACAAGCACAGTGTCAAGTTCTTTCTTGAGCCTCACTGGCACATCTGTAAATGTAACATTGGGACAGGAGTTACTCTGACCAATTGCAATAATGTCTCACGTGTGCAAATGGACAACTGGGCGGTGCATTGTTCAGACCATTGAGATCAAAGGTCTGAAATAGAGACTACACAGGTATCGAGGATCTTCTGAGCAGCTTTGCCTTGCTTGTGGACACCTTTCTTCAAGCAGCACTTCTGCCATGCTCCTAAGTCATATACCGTTGCTATGCCAACAGCCTCAGCTTGCCTGTCAATCAGCCATAGATGACATTACTGCTGTGAAATTGAGTGGAGTTAAGCTTCTATTATGAAATACCCAATGACCTATGGATGATGATTGCTCAATGCTGATCAGCTTGATGAAACAGGACCAAAGCCTTTCCATCCCCTCACCATCTGTCAGTCCAAGTCCTTCAATGATGTATAGATTGTATACAAGTTGACAGGCCCATTTGTGCCCATATGTGTGCATAGCGGTTGTGGCGAAATGTAGTTGTGAGGTAATGGTGTGGTCGATAATATCATACTGTACATCATCAACTCAAGTTACTTGAGTTAGAGGATTAACATGGAAAATGCACCTGTCCAATCAACCAGTCGATAACACACCTGATGTTGTACAGTAGGACGACCATCACGTGTGGAGGTAAGAGGAAAAAGAGGTGCTCGATTAGCACTATAGAATACTTCTGTTGCTCCCTGGGAGTGTCGATGTTGGCAAAGAAGAGAGGAATGTCATGCCGGCATATCAGCACCATCACACCGGTATCATTGAAACTTTCCATAGAAGTCTTCTGTTTGTGGCCATCTGCAGCTTCATACAATGATTCGCAGTGATCCACTGCTTCGTCAGGAACTCTGGCTCGGCGAGAACATAAGGGCCATTTGCGTGCTTGCTCTAGACATTTCCTGACTGCATCAACTTGAGACTTGGGTATGAAGTAGCATGGTTGATAGAATGCTGGGGAGTTGTCCACAAAGCATCAGTGTCAATGGTGAAAATTGCCATCAGTGGCAACATATACATATGTCTGCACCGTCAGCAAGTGGCCATCCAGATGTGGTCCTGCCAAAACAGGCAGGGCAATGCTGAGTGAGCTGGGCATTGCAGAACTTGTTTGAGGAGTTCTCACTTACTTTCTCACTGCACCCTCATTCCATCCATACCCAATCACTTTTGAGCATATCGAATGCATGATACCCATAGCAAATGCCAGTATTCAAAATCCCCACACCACATATCAACAATGGACACCACTGATTTGCATGTTCATGCATCTAAAACTGCCGGCAGGAATGACAGGACTGAGAGGGGGCCTTACATCCACTTCTCAGGGCATTTGCAGGACTAGGGACACAGTGGGGGCGGGGATGCCCCCTTATGTACCTAGACCATATTGTCCTACATGGGGTAGCATACCCTAATGGACAGAAATGGATTTAAAAAAAAAAAGCCTAATAACTTGCACTGTGTGTTGCCAACTCATGGCTTGCACAATGAGAAAATAACAAGTGGCCCGGTTCAAACGTTCACAAAGAAAGTTGTGGGAACATTCCTGGTGGATAACTTTTGCTATCAATCTCTGGAGCTCAAACTTGTTTATGTCACATAATGTTCACACGTTTCTTGTCAAGTTCCACTGGTGACTGGGGACATAAGACTGGAACTTTGAACCCAACTAATGATCAGAAATCAGAAAGTGGGAACACCAAATGTAGGCCAACTTGATGTCGAAAGTGGCATTTGGATCTCCTGTTCCTCTATGACCTTGACTTTTCACGCTCTGTCTCTGAAACAATGAAGATTCTCGCTATCCTGTGGTAGAAAGGCCACCTAGAGTGCCCGCTTACAAAGCCTTATTAAGCTTGGCACAAGGCAATAACACCACTTATTGTTAAGCTCAAAAATGCTAATCTCCCAACACCAGCATTAAATACTTTCCCAAATACTTCCCCATGACTCTACCTCTACAGTGTCTTGGAGAATGGTGCTGAGGCAGCCAACATGGCAACCTCTGAGGCCCATGCACAGTAACATCAAGTCTGCCCAACTAGCTGGTACTGCTTAAGCTTTCTTTCCACACCTCTTGTCCTTCCTTCAATTATGATGCCATTGACTGCAGTGGCCAGTGCCTGCCTCCTGCGCCCAACGGCCCACATGGGGACCACCCTGGGTGCACAGAGGAACTGCAACTCCTTTCCAGGCCTCCCATCCTTCACCTAAACAATGACATTGTCAACAATGATGGCATTGTCCACTTTCCATACTCAACATCATATGTGATGCCTGCTGCAGCTCGTGCAGAAGAAAGGCATGGGCCTAAGTGACTGTTGGTGTTGGGCAAACAATGGTCAGTCACTCAATTTGTTTCCCATGGTTGATTGACCCCCCACTCTCAACAGTGCAGACAACAGCACCTTTGCTAGTGCTTTCCCCTTCTCTCAGGTGTTGACTTGGGAACCTTGTTCTGTGCAATGCCCACACATCATGGCTGTGGCTTTGAAAGGACCATTGCCTCATACCGTGAGTGGCCAGCAATGTGTCCTCAAGTAACTCAATGCAAGCAGGCAAGCAGCTTGCATATGAACCCGCAGTGCAGATTGTGCTGTTGAAATGTAAGATATGGGGTTTTCTCCACTCCTAGTCTAGTAGACATTAAGTTTGTGTATGTAGCAATCCCAGGAGGATGAAAACAGTTGTATGCATGCTCAGTGCCATAAGAAGTACAAGAGCACACATACAATTCCAGATAATAGCAATGGGGAAGAGAGAACAGCCAATGAGACCATCCCACCCCTGACTCCAGGTACCACAGTCCTTGAATCCACTACTTCAGAGTGTGCTACAAATTCCACATCCACCACACAAGCTGATCCCACACCAGGTAGCAGTTCTAGCGAGGCTATACAGCAAACTGGACAGCCTGACTTAACTGTGTTTGTGGCTGCCATGTCTGCAGCTGATATGGAAGATCTTTGCAGCCGCATAGAGCAGAACATAGATGGGTTTGACTTTGCCAGCATCAAGTTTGCCTTAACTTAGATGAGGCTGCAAAGCCTGACCTAATATATATAAAAGCAGTTAGAGGGGGTATGTCATATCCATGACACTCTAAGTACTACTCCAGCCCTCTGGGCACATCTCTGCTTGTGATCGAGCAACCTCTGGTGATATCTCACCCAATCTGTATCACATGACCCCTGGACCTTATCTCCGTTTCTCTGTCTCCTCCACCCTCCACCCTCTCCCATCACTTTCCCTCCTCCTCCCACCCTTTCCCATCACTTTCTCTCCTCCCCCCACCCTCTCCCATCACTTTCCCTCCTCCCCCCACCCTTTCCCATCACTT
>Ga0307508_10007546_pt1 | contig 10100 bp, 6 predicted proteins | sample 9_EM_MG_FD_203089 | JGI IMG/M metagenome (GOLD analysis project Ga0307508, IMG submission 203089) | Populus trichocarpa ectomycorrhiza microbial communities from riparian zone in the Pacific Northwest, United States - 9_EM | ecosystem: Host-associated > Plants > Roots > Unclassified | place...
CTCGTCGAGCTGCTGCCGCCGCGGATCTGGTACCTGACCTCGAACGGTCAGGATATGTGGTGCCGCCGGCCCTACGGGTTTCTGTTCTCGACCGGCCAGGGCGCCGAGGCGTTCGCCAAGGCGATGGGCACCGACGAGCAGCTGTTCGCGATCGGGCTCGACGCCGGCGCGCTGATGTCCGACGACGTGCTGGCCGGCATGCGCGACAGCGCCGTGACCCGGCTGTTCATCGACCCGGCGGTCGATCCGGCCAGCGGCGACGTCCACGGCAAGATCCTGCGCCTGGCGCCGCTGACCTGATCCGCGCCGCGGGCTACGCCAGCAGCGCCAGCAGGTCGTCGCGCGTGATCGCCGCGGCGCCGCCGGCGTCGGCCAGCGCGGCGTCGGCCAGGGCGCGCTTGCGATCCTGGAGCTCGAGGATGCGCTCCTCGACGGTGTCGCGCGCGACCATGCGATAGACCATCACCGACTTGTCCTGGCCGATCCGGTGCGCGCGATCGGCGGCCTGGTCCTCGACCGCGGGATTCCACCAGGGGTCGACCAGGAACACGTGATCGGCCGCGGTGAGGTTGAGGCCGGTGCCGCCGGCCTTGAGCGACAGCAGCATGACCGGCGGGCCGCCGTCGGCCTGGAACGTCGCCACCACGCCGGCGCGATCGACCGTGGTGCCGTCGAGCCGGGTGAACGCGATGCCGGCGGCCGTGAGGTGAGGCTCGATCAGATCGAGCAGCGAGGTCCACTGCGAGAACACGAGCGCGCGGTGGCCGTCGGCGACCGCGTCGCCCAGGGCCTCGAGCAGGCGCTCGAGCTTGGACGACTGCTGCGGCGCCGCGCCGCCGCGGACGGACAGCGGCAACAGCGCCGGGTGGCACGCGGCCTGGCGCAGCCGGAGCAGGGCCTCGAGCGCCGCCATCACGCCGCCGCCGGCCTGGAGCAGGGCGACGATCTCGCGCTGGGTCGCGGCGCGGATCGCGTCGTAGGTGATGCGCTCGGCCTCGTCGAGCTCGACGTACATGATGGCGTCGGTGCGCGGCGGCAGGTCGCGCGCGACCTCGGACTTCATCCGGCGCAGCACGAACGGCCGGATGCGCTCGCGGAGCCGGGCCGCGGCCGAGCGGTCGCCGAGCGAGATCGGCTCGCCCCAGCGCTCCTGGAAGTCGGTGCGGCCGCCGAGCAGGCCCGGGTTGGTGAAGTGGAGCTGGCTCCACAGCTCGTCGAGCCGGTTCTCGATCGGCGTGCCCGACAGCGTCACCTTCCACCTCGCCTTGAGCCGGTAGGCGGCGCGCGCGACCTGGCTGTCCGGGTTCTTGATCGTCTGCGACTCGTCGAGGATCACGGTGTCCCAGGTGACCCCGGCGAGCACCTCGGTGTCGTTGCGCAAGAGCGGGTAGCTGGACAGCACCACGTCGGAGCCGGTCTCGAGCGTGCGGCGCGCGCCGCGGTAGGTCGAGACCCGCAGATCGGGCCGGAACTTGTGGGTCTCGGCGAGCCAGTTGAACAGCACGCTGGTGGGCGACACGACCAGGGTCTTGCCGCGGATCACGGCGAGCGCCTGGATCGTCTTGCCGAGGCCCATGTCGTCGGCCAGCACGCAGCCCAGGCCGGCGTCGCGGCAGAACGCCAGCCAGTCGACGCCGCGCTGCTGGTAGGGCCGGAGCTCACCGACGAACCCGGCCTCGGGCGGCGACACCGGGATCCCGGTGAACTCGCCGAGCAGCGGCTTCAGGCGATCGAGCTCTGGCGGCGGCGGCTCGTCGAGCTCGGCGCACAGCTTGGCGAGGTCGGGCAGGGCGTAGATCGGGACGCGGTGGTCGTCGCCGCGGGTCGCCAGGAGGTCGGCGACCCGCTCGCCGTGCAGATCGAACCACGCCATCGGGATCCGGCCCCAGCCGCCGCCGGTGAGCGGGACCAGATCGACGCCGGCCTGCCAGGCGCGCAGCGCGGCCCCGACCGACGCGGTGCGGCCGCCTCCCGACAGCTCGACGTCGATCCGCGAACCGTCGATCGTGAGGTGGGCGTCGAGCGCGACCGCCTTGGACGAGTTCGCGCCGCGCGCGTCGGTGCGCAGCCAGCTCGCCAGGCCGTTCTGCATCGCGAACGCCTCCTTGCCCATGATCTCGACGCGGCGGCCGGGGACCAGGTTGAGCTCGTCGCGCAGCCGGTGGGTCAGCTTGCGCTCGGCATCCTGGTCACGGATCGGCAGCGCGCCGTCGAGGTGGACCAGCGCGTTGCCGTCGACCCGGGCGCGTGGCGGATCGCCGTAGACCAGCGTGGGCAGCACGCGGAGCCGGTCGCCGTCCTGCTCGACGTCGAACGCCATGCGCGGCGGCTCGCGCGTGCCGACCTTGGGCAGCCCGGTGGCGCGCACGTCGATCTCGATCCGCTGGGCGAGCGCCGGCAGGGTCTTGCCGATCAGGTCGGGGAACGCCGACTGCGGGATGTCGAACACCTGCGGCAGCTTGTCGAGCCGAGGGCCGCTCAGATCGACCGCGCCGATCGGCCGCAGCACGTCGTCGTGGGTGCGGACGACCCCGACCGCGACGACCTCGCGCACGCTCGGGTCGGCCTCGATCCGGACCCGGACCCCACCCGCCACGTCCTCGACCACGGCGCGCGGCAGGATCGGCTCGTTGTTGGTGGTGACCCGCTCGCCCTTCCAGTGCACGTCGCGGGCGTCGGCCAGCACCGCGAGCAGCCGGTCGAGCCGCTCACCGTTGACCGGGCCGACCCGGGCCGTGAGCAGCTGGTCGGCCGTGAGGTCGGCTTCGATCGTCGCGATCTCGGCGGCCTTGCCCGTACCCACCAGCGACAGCAGCGAACCGGCGAGCGGCTCGGTGCGCTGGCCTCGCACCAGCACGCGATCGACGACCACGCCGCCGGGCGCCGGCGTCAGCAGATACCGGATCGTGGCCAGGCCGCGCGCGGCGGGGCCGGCGGGGAGCTCGCCGCCGGCCTTCGATGCGGCGAGCGCCGACAGCACCGCGGCCACGACGTGCGAGCACACCGGGTCGCGGCTGGTGCACGTGCACTCCCACTCGGCGTGCGCCGGGTTGAGCACGACCTCGAACGGCGTCGGCCGCCCCGGCACGCGGACCTCGAGCTCGAGCTCGTCTCCTGCCTTGTGCCGGCCGACCACGCGCCCGTCGCGCGCGAGCGAGACGCCCTGCGACCAGGTCCGCTCCGTCGCATTCGCGCGGGCCGCATCGCGAAGCGCTTCGAGCACCGCGGGTGATTACCACGCAAGCACTGGACACGAAAGGCGTGCCAGCCTGGGTCCCGCGCGGCCGCGGCGGTTGCGCTCGACGATGCCGAGGACGATGCGGTGGTCGAGGCCGTGGCCGGTCGGTGACCGCGCGGCGTTGGCGACACTGTACGCGCGTCACGCATCGCGGTGGTTTGCCGCCTGGCGCTGTGGATCCGGCGATCGGGGGACGCGCGACCAGCGCGAGGCGCTTCGATCGAAGCGCTCTGCGACGGTGGCGAGGACGGCGACCCTCGAAAAACTGACGCTGGCTGGCGGCAGGCCAGGTGGCCGCGCCACGCGACGACGGCCCGGCAGCGGCGCAGCCGTTCCTCCGGAGCACTGCGAGGCCGCCCCGGAGGCGATCCGGCCGCGGTCTGGGGTGTACGATGGGGCCATGAGCAGCGACGACGGCATGCGGGTGGTCGGGACCATCCGCAGCATCGAGCTGCACACGCTCGCCGCGAAGTTCCAGAACGTCACGACGCGGCAGGTCGCCAAGATCCAGCTCGACATCGAGCGCGCGACCGACGAGACTGGCGCGGAGCTCGACATCCGCAACCTCGCCGATCTGCACTTTCAAGGCCCGGCCGAGCTGGTCCCGCGGTTCTCGGCGGGCGATCGGGTCCTGATCGTGACCAGCGTCGAGTCGAGCCTGCACATCACGAGCATCCGGCCGGCGCCGCTGTCCTAGCGTCGCGTCGCGGTGGAACGGACCGGCACCGATCAGCGCGCGTGCGCGCCGACCGCGCTCACCAGGTGATCGTGCCCTCGTCGGTGTCCTGGCCGCCGTAGATCGTGATGTCGATCTGCTTGGTCTTGCCGCGCGGCCCGATCGCCTTGATCTTGTGCGGACCGGGCAACAGCGGCAGGCGAGTCAGCGGCGTCTCGCCGATCTTGTTGTTGTCGATGAAGATCTGGGTCTTGGCGGTCGCGGCGATGCTGAAGAACCCGTAGCGCGACAGCGCGATGATGTCGTCGCGGGTCGGGCCGCTCGCGGCGTCGATCGGCGGCGGCGCGGCCGGCTCGGGCGCGGCGGCGTCGGCGACCACCGGCGAGACCACCGGGCGCCCCGTCGAGTCCGCGACCCGGGTGACGGTGATGAAGATCCCGACCGCGACGATGACGAGCACGCCCAGCACGATCGCCGCGTTGCGGATCGATCGCAGCCGGTGGCCGCGCAGCAGATCGGTGTTGGGATCTGCCATCCACGAGTCGGGCAGCACGTTGTGCGACAGATCGAGCACCCCGATCGGCGACGCGGCGCGGACGCGGCTCGACCCCGGCTGCACGATCATCGACGGCACGGCCTCGATCGGCCCGGTCGTGGTGAGGCGGTCGCGCGCGTGCTCGACCTCACCGCTGCGCGGCTGCGGCAGCGCCGCGGGCAGCGGCAGCGGCGGGGTCGGGCGCGCCACGGCCGGCGGGGCGGGCTCCTCGGCGGCCTTCAAGATCTCGTCGCGCGCCGACATCTCGTCGGGGAAGTCGGAGAACAGCAGCCGCGCGAGGTCGGCGGGGGTCGCCGGACCGCCCAGCGTGGACACCGAGTTGCGGATCGCGTTGCTGAACGCGAGCGCGGAGTCGAACCGGCCGTTGGGATCGCGCGCCATCGCCTGCAGCAGCGCGGCGCGCATCCCGGGCGGCAGATCGGGCCGGCGCTCGCGGATCTCGGGGATCGGCTCCTCGGTGATGGCCTTGAAGGTCAGGAAGTCCGAGTCGCGATGAAACAGCCGGCGGATCGCCAGCATCTCGTACATCACCACGGCGAGCGCGAACACGTCGCTGCGCCGGTCGAGCGGCTTGCCGAGGATCTGCTCGGGTGACATGTACGCGTTCTTGCCCTTGACCGTGCCGGTCCGGGTTCGCGAGTTCGCGCCGCGCGCCTTCGCGATGCCGAAGTCGAGCAGCTTCACCAGGCCGTCGGCGCACACCATGATGTTGGGCGGCGACACGTCGCGGTGCACCACGTTCATCAGCTGGCCGTCGGGGCCGCGCGCCTCGTGCGCGGCGTGCAGTCCCTCGCAGGCCTGCACGATGATCCCGGCGACGACGCGGAAGTCGAGCATCTTTCCGGCCTTCGACAGCCGCGTCATCATGCGCGACAGCGGCACGCCGTGGAGATACTCCATCGAGATGAACCACGTGCCGCCGTACTCGCCGAACGCGTGCACGTGGCACACGTTCTTGTGGATCAGCTTGCTCGCGAGATCGGCCTCATCGCGAAACATCGTCACGAAGTGCTCGTCTTCCGCCAGGTGCGGAAGAATGCGCTTGAGCACCATCACATCGCGATCGCCGGCTCCGGTCGGGCGCGCCAGAAAGATCTCCGCCATGCCGCCTGTCGCGAGCTTCGCGATGAGCTGGTAGCTGCCGAAATCTCGAGCGTCGCGCGGGACAAGTGTGCCCGCCGGAATAGTCACGGAGCTTATTATGCCCGAGCGATTCCCACAATTTAAGCCTGACCTGACACAGACCTGAGGTCAGGCTCGCGGAACCGCAGCCACATCTACCGACACCTCGCCCGGCAAGGTCAGCGATTCCCGCGCGGCGGCCGGCCGGAGCGTGTGTCGATCACAGGGCGGCCGTCCGATCCCTGCGCAGCGCCGATCCGCGGCCGTTCATCGTCGGCCGCCGGCCGGCGGCCCGGCGGTTGGACCACGAGCCGCGTGTCACCGGCAGCCAAGCACACGGTCATCAAATGGTCACGTCGGCAGCAACCGTGCCCGAGCGGTGACGGTGGGTCGGCCGCCGGCCCCACCATAGTGGGGCATGCAGTCTTCGATCGACAGGCCACGCTGGCGCGAGAACGCGCCGTTCTGGAGCGTCCACGTCGCCGCGGCGATCGGCGCGTTCGCGGTCGGCTGGAGCTGGACGGCGTTCGCGTGGCTGGCCGGCAGCTACGCCGTGCGGATGTTCGCGATCACCGCCGGGTACCACCGCTACTTCTCGCACCGCGCGTTCAAGACCAGCCGGGTGTTTCAGTTCGTGCTCGCGGCGCTGGCGATGGCGAGCGCGCAGCAGGGGGTGCTGTGGTGGGCCTCGCATCACCGCAACCACCACAAGTACTCCGACGAGCCCAACGACGTGCACTCGCCGATCCAGCGCGGCTTCTGGTGGTCGCACGTCGGCTGGATCATCGGTAGCCGCCACAAGGCGACCGACTTCGAGCGGGTCAAGGACTTCGCGCGCTACCCCGAGCTGCGCGTGATCGATCGCTACGACCTCAGCGTCGCCATCGCGTGGGGCGCCGTGCTGTACGCGATCGGCGGCGCGACCGCGCTGTTCTGGGGTCACTTCGTGTCGCTGGTGCTGGCCTGGCACATCACGTTCTGCATCAACTCGCTGGCCCACGTCTGGGGGACCCGGCGCTACGTCACCAACGACGAGTCGCGCAACAACGCGCTGCTCGCCGTGCTGACCTTCGGCGAGGGCTGGCACAACAACCATCACCACTACCAGCGCTCGGCGTGCCAGGGCTTCCACTGGTGGCAGATCGATATCACCTACTACGTGCTCAAGGGCCTCGAGGCGCTGCACATCGTGTGGGACGTCGAGGGCGTGCCGCGCCACGTCCGCGACGACGCCGTCGCGCCGGCGCGCGCCCGGATCGTGGCCGCGCGCCCGGCGGCGTGACCTACGTGCGGATCGGCTCGGGCCAGCGCTTGGTCCGCCGCGACGAGATCGCGGGCTCGGCCGGATCGTCCATGCACGCCGCGAGCGCGCGGTCGACCGCGTGCTGCATCTGGGTGGTCGACGCGTAGCGGGTCCCGACCGGCGACAGCGCCCGGGCGATGACGTCGCGCAGCGCCGCGGGGATCGCGAGCGTGCTCGGGTCCACGGCGCGATGGGCCATCACGCCGGTGACCAGGTAGATCAGCAGCAGCCCGAGCTGGAACAGGTCGACCCGGCCGTCGATCGGCCCTTGCGCGAGCTGCTCGGGCGCCATGCACTCCGGCGTGCCGAGCACGGTGCCGGGCGCGGTCAGCGACCGCTTGCGCGGGTGGAGCGCGGCGCCGAGATCGAGCAGGACCGCGCGGTCCTCGCGATCGACCAGCACGTTGGACGCCTTGAGGTCGCGGTGCACCAGGCCGCTCGCGTGGATCGCCGCCAGCCCGGAGAGCACGTCGCGCGCGATCCGGCACGCACGGGCGGGCTTGACCGGCCCGTTGCGCCCGATCTCGTCGTCGAGCGTTCGCCCGCACAGCCGCTGCATGACCAGGAACACGCCGTTCATCGCGTAGCCGACGTCGTAGATCGCGACGACGTGCGGCGACTCGATCGTGGCCAGCGCGATGGCCTCGCGACGCAGCCGATCGGAGGTGACGGTGTCGCCGGGCACGTCGCGCCGCGGCTGCTTGATCGCGACCACGCGCTCGAGCTGGTGATCGTACGCGGCGAACACCTCGGCCATCCCGCCCCGCCCGATCAGCGACGTGATCTCATAGCGGCCCTCGAGCAGCTCGCGCCGCGATCCGGGCGCCGGCTTGCGCGTCATCCGCTCGGTCACCTCGTCTGCATGTCTTCGCACACCAGCCACGACCGGCATCGAATCCCCCATTCAACAGGCTACATCGCTCCTCCGCTTCGCGACGCAGGCTCACCAGCGCCTCACGCCGGATCGATTCCAATCATACCCCGGCGCTAACCGGCGGCGATCGGTGGGGGTGGAATTACGTGGTCAAAGTACGCGTTCGGGTTGCCGGTCTTGCCGTCCATCGCGGCGCGCGCCACGTTGAACATCTCGCGCGCCGTGACGTAGTGCAGCTGGGTGCCGTCGCGCATGTGGCCCTGCAGCGCGCGGTGCAGCGCGCGGCCGCCGTCGCCGAGCAGCGACGCCGCGGTCTTCTCGATCGCCCCGTGGGTGTGGACCTTGACGAACACCCACTCGGGCCGGCCCGCGATGTGGATCGCCTGATCGATCCAGGTCTTCACCCGCGCGGCGCTCGGCGGATCGTCACCGGTGATCGCGCCGTTCTCGAGCCGGATGCCCACGGCCTTGCGGGCGAGCGCGAGCGGACCGGTGATCATGAGCACGCGATCGTCGTGGTGGACGCCGACCCGCGCCTGCTCGCCGTGCTCGTACGACCGGCGCCTGGTCAGATCTCCGGTGGGCCAGTAGATCTGATTGACCTTGTCGGGCTGGCACGGATCGGGGGCCGAGGGGAACGTCAGGTCGACGTAGCAGCCGAGCTCGTGCAGCATGACGAGCTCGTCGTCGACGCCGCACCACCGGCCGTCGGGCCGGCTGTTCGCCAGGCTCCAGTTACCGTGGATGAACGCCCAGCGAAACCCGGTCGTGTCGCGCGAGATATGGCCGTGCTCGGCGAACGTCCGGAGGTGCTGGCTGATCCGCGGCGCCAGCGTGTGCCGGGTGTCGCCGTCGTGGTGGAGGTGGAACTCGACCTCGCCGAACCCGGCGCGGGCGAGCGCGGCGAGCCGGTCGAGGAAGTGCGGGTGGTACTCCTCACCGGGGAAGAACCAGCCGTGGCGCGGCGGCCGTCCGTCGCTGTCGCGAAACTCACCGAGCGCGGGGTAGCGCTCTGCCCACACGTCGACGCGCTGCTTGCCGACGTCCTCGGGCGCGCCGCCCCAGCGCGGCTCGTAGTGATCGCACAGCGCAAAAAGGATATGGCGCGAATGGCGCGGGTGTGGCGTTCGCGCACGGCGCACGAGGTGCCTTCCGTAGTCGCGAATCCAGTACTGGAGGTTTTTCTTGCGGAGGCGGCCTAGCACGCAAGGTGCATCGTAGCCGGGAACGGCACCAAATGGACCTCTATCGCTCACTCCTCGAGAAGGCCTTGTTCCCCGCGTTCGAAGCGGCGCGCGGCCGGCCCACCGTTCCTCTGCTGCGGTACCTCCACACCACCGAGCGCTGGCCGCTCGATGACCTCCACGATCTGCAGGCCGGCCTGCTACGCCGGCTGATCCGCCACGCCTACGCCCACACCGCATACTTTCGCGGCGTGCTCGACAGCCGCGGGCTCCGCCCGGACGACCTCCGGGAGGTCGGCGATCTCGGCCGGCTCCCGCTGCTCGACCGCGACCTGGTCCGCCAGTCGCTCGACGCGCGCACCGCGACGGCACCGCCGCGGTGGGTCATCAAGAAGTCGACGAGCGGGACCACCGGGACGCCGGTGGTGGTGAAGTACAACGCCGAGTCGCGGCACTGGCGCGACGCCACGCGCTGGCGCGGCTACGGCTGGGGCGGCTACCGCATCGGCATGCGGGCGATGCACTACTGGGGCTTCCCACCCGGCTCGGACAGCTGGGTCATGCGCGGCAAGCTCGCGCTCGACCGCCGGCTCAAGCGCGACCTGTACATCGACTGCATCGAACGCAGCGACGCGGCGCTGGCCAGCGCGGTGCGGCAGATCGAGCGGTTCGAGCCCCAGGTGATCGTCGCGTACGCGGCGGGCGCGGCCGCGCTGGCCCGGTTCGTCAACCAGCACGGGCTGCGCCGCTGGGCCGACATCCCGGTGATCGTCGGTGCCGAGCGGCTGTGGCCGCACGACCGGACCGAGATCGGCGCCGCGTTCGGCCCGGCGTTCGAGACCTACGGCTGCCGCGAGGTCATGCTGATCGGCGCCGAGTGCGAGGCGCACGACGGCATGCACACCTCGATGGAGACCATGATCGTCGAGCTCATCGTGCGCGAGGCCGATGGCACGATCCGCGCGGCGCGCCCGGGCGAGTCGGGCGAGGTCGCGATCACCGACCTCCACAACCTCGCGTGCCCGATGATCCGCTACGTCACCGGCGACGTCGCGGTGGCCCGCGGCGAGGGCCGTTGCCGGTGCGGCCGCAGCGCGACGCGGCTCGGGCCGATCGAGGGCCGGGTCACCGAGACCTTGCACGACGC
>Ga0307508_10007547_pt1 | contig 10099 bp, 10 predicted proteins | sample 9_EM_MG_FD_203089 | JGI IMG/M metagenome (GOLD analysis project Ga0307508, IMG submission 203089) | Populus trichocarpa ectomycorrhiza microbial communities from riparian zone in the Pacific Northwest, United States - 9_EM | ecosystem: Host-associated > Plants > Roots > Unclassified | place...
TGCCCGAATTGTGCGGTCAGGTCCACCGCCTCGACGAGGTAGTCCGCGACCGCGTCGGAGATGAAGTAGTTGAAGCTCATCCGGGTCCAGCCGGGCTTGATCCCCTCGTAGCCCTCGATGATCAGGTCGCGGAAGGCCTCCGAATGGATCGGGTCGATGCCCAGCAGCAGGTGACCGTACGGCCCGGCGCATGAGCAGCCGCCCCGCGCCTGGATGCCGAAGACGTCGTTGAGCACCGCGGCCACGAAGTTGTGGTGCAGATACCGCTCCGCGTGCCGGATCCGGAACGAGATGATGGGCAGTCGCGGGGAGTCGCCGTCGCCGAGGATCTCGATCGCCGGGTTGGCCCGCCAGCGTTGCCCGGCGTGCCGGCGCAGTTCGTCCTCGTTGCCGCGGATCAGCTCGGAGCCGACCGACTGCTTGAGGGCGAAGACCAGGCCGGCCCGGATCGACTCGACGATCGCCGGTGTGCCGCCCTCCTCCCGCTTGACCGGGTCGGCGAGGTAGCGGTGCATGCCCTGGTCGACGAACTCCACCGTGCCACCGCCCGGCACGGTCGGCACGGCGTTGCGGACCAGGTCACGCCGGACGACCAGGACGCCCGGCGTCTGCGGGCCGCCCATGAACTTGTGCGGGGACAGGAACACCGCGTCCTTGTCGTCCCGGCGTCCGGGCTGCGATTCCCCGACCCGGATCTCGACGTACGGGCCGGCCGCCGCGTAGTCCCAGAACGACAGCGCGCCGTGCCGGTGCAGCAGGGCCGCGACCGCGTCCGCGTCGGTCAGGATGCCGGTGACGTTCGAGGCCGCCGAGAAACTGCCGATCAACAGCGGCCGGCGGCGGTACCGGGCCAGCTGCTCGGCCAGGTCCTCGAGGTCGAGGCGGCCGTGCGCGTCCAGGCCGATCTCGACCACGTCCGCGACCGTCTCCCGCCACGGCAGCTCGTTGGAGTGGTGCTCGTAGGGGCCGACGAAGACGACCGGGCGACGCCCCTGCGGCAGCTCCCAGCCGCCGCGCAGCTCGAGGATGCCGACCAGCTTGTTGACCGCGCCGGTCGCGCCGGACCCGGTGAAGATCACGATGTGCTCGTCGGTGGCCCCCACGGCGTCGTGGATGACCTGCCGGGCCTCCTCGCGGAGCCGGTCGGTGCTGGCCCCGGTCCGGGAACTCACGGTGTGCGTGTTGGCGTACTCCGGGAGCACCCGCTCGCGGATGTAGTCCTCGATGAAGTCGAGCGACCGCCCGGAGGCCGTGTAGTCCGCGTACGTGATGCGCCGCGGCCCGTAGGGCCCCTCGAACAGCTGTCCGTCGCCGATCACGCCCGAACGGATCCGCTCGGTGAGCTCGGTCTGGATCCGGCCCCGCGGCTCCCTCGGCCCGGCGAGGACGGCCGTGCTCCGGTCCGGCATCTCTGAAGCACCCATGGTCGCCAGCGTCGCACCTCGGACCCGGCCGCGCCACGGCGGCCCTTGATCCGACCCGGCGGACGGCAGAGCCAGGCCCCGGGCCGAGGGTGGCCACGGCGACGCAGCCGGCCCCACGGACCGTCAGAGCCAGGCCCGGGCCAGCTCCACAAAACCGGCCGTGGCCAGGGCGGCCGCGGCGACGCAGCCGGCCCCGATCAGGCCGGGCCCGGCCAGCCGGTGCCGGCCCGGCTCGGGTGCCGGCTCGGTCAGCGCGCGCACCCGGCGCAGCACCGCGCTGCCGTGCAGGCCGAGCGCGGCGCGCGGCTTGACCGTGGCCAGGGCGGCCCGGGCCACCGCGCGGGCCGCGAGCGCCCGGTCGCCGACCGCGGCCGCCGCGTCCTCGTCGGCCCAGCGTTCGGCCAGGAACTCGACCGCGTCGCGGACCGGGCGCAGCAGCGGGTGCACCGCGGCGGCCAGCGCCGCCGCCCAGACCAGCCGGTGGTGCCGGTGCGCCAGATGCGCCCGCTCGTGCGCGAAGACGACGCGCCGCTCGTCGGCGTCGAGCAGCCGCAGCAGGCCCGAGGTGACCAGGACGCGGCCGGGCCGGCCGGGCACCGCCACCGCGACCGGCTCGGCCCAGTCGGCGACGACGAGGCCGAGCGAGCCGGGCCCGACCGCCCGCAGGCGGCGCAGCGTGCGCACCCGGATCACTAGCTCCACCCCGAACCGCGCCACCGACCACAGCAGCGCGGCCAGGGCGAGCAGGCCGACCTGGTCGGGCACCGGCTCGGGCAGGTGCAGCGCGGGATCGGCGGCCAGGGCCGCGTACTGGGGAAGGTCGTCGACCAGGGTGAGCGCGAGCAGCAACAGCGACCACGACGTGGCGGCGCCGACCACGACGGCGGCCAGGGTCAGCGCCCACGCCGCCACCGCCGGGGTGCCGCGCCGGGACAGCCGGCGGGCGGCGAAGCTCAGCGGGACGGCCAGCAGCAGCGGAAGGTAGACGAAGAAGCTCACGCGTCCCGCCCGGGCCCGATCGCGAGGTGCACCCGCCCAGGCTGACAGCGCCGGAGGCGGACGGCAACAGATCGTGCGAACGTGGAACGATGCATGACTGGCTGACCGGCCTCGGCATCGCGGCGCTCTGCCTGATCGCGAGCTGGGTGATCCTGCTGGTGGCGGCCCGCCGGCTGCCGCCGGGCCTGCTGCGCGACCTGGCCGCCTTCATCCCCGACTGCGTCACCACCGTCCGCCGGCTGCGCCGCGACCCCCGGGTCCCGCGCCGCGCCCGGATCGCGATCATCATCGCCGGGATCTGGGTGGCCAGCCCGATCGATCTGATCCCCGAGTTCATCCCGGTGATCGGCCCGCTGGACGACATCGTGGTGGTCGCGCTGGCGCTGCGCTACGCCGGCCGCCAGGTGCCGCGAGAGGTGTTGCTGGCCGCCTGGCCGGGCGAGCCCCGGCTCCTCGAGCGTCTCCTCGGCCCGCCACCTCCGGGCGGCGCCGCGGGGCGCTGAGCCACCGGTTTGCCCTGCTGCTCTTTGCCGCGCCCGGCGCTACCCTGACTGGCGGAGGTCGGCGACTGTGACGACGAGAGATGGGCGGCGTGCGCCCGGTGCGCTGGAGGCCGAGGTCATGGGCGTGCTCTGGGCCCACCACGAGCCGCTGACCTCGACCGGTGTCCGGCAGGCCATGGGCAACCAGCTCGCCTACAACACGGTGCAGACCATCCTGATCCGGCTGCACGACAAGGGGCTCGTGCGGCGGCGCAAGGAAGGCCGCGGCCACGTCTACTGGCCCGTCCAGGACGCCGCGACGGCCGCCGCCGAGCAGATGCGCGCGGCCCTGGCCGACCGGCCCGACCGGCAGGCGGTGCTGCAGCACTTCGCGGCGTCGCTGGACGAGGCCGACGCCGCCGCGCTGCGGCAACTCCTCGCCGGCCACCGCCCGCCGCAGACCTGAGCCGGCGCAGCTCACGACGGGAGCGGCAGGCTGATCCGCAGGGCGGCGCCCACGCTCAGATCGTCCACGGTCAGGGTGCCGCCGTGGGCCACCACGATGTCGCGGGCGATCGGCAGACCCAGGCCGGCGCCGCCGTCCTGACGCGAACGGCTGTCGTCGAGGCGTACGAAACGATCGAAGATCCGGCCCCGGTCCCCGGCCGCGATGGCCGGCCCGTCGTTGCCGACCAGCACCTGCCCCGTGCCGTCCACTTTGGTGAGACTGATGGTGATGCCGTGCCGGGCGTGCCGGGCGGCGTTGTCGACGAGGTTGCGCAGCGCCCGGTGCAGCCGGTCCGGGTCGCCGGTGACCCGGACCGGTTCGACGCCGCCGCCGATCCGCAGCGCCGGATGCTGCACGGCGAGCCGGTCCCGTTCGGCATACACCAGATCGTCGAGATCGACGTCCTGGCTGCGCAGCCGCAGCGCGGAATCGTCGACACGGGCCAGCAGCAGCAGGTCGTCGACGAGGCGGGCCATCCGGGCACTCTCGGTGTGGATGCGCTGCACAGAGCGGGCCGAGGACTCCGGCAGCGGCGCGGCGTCGAGCAGGTCCACATTGGCGTGAATGGTCGCCAGCGGGCTGCGCAACTCGTGGCTCGCGTCGGCCACGAACCGGCGCTGCGCCGCCGAGGCGGCCTCGATCCGGTCCAGCATTGTGTTCATTGTGGACGCCAGCGCGGCGATCTCGTCGTCGGTGCCGGGCACCGGCAGCCGGGCGTGCAGGTTCTTCGCGGTGATCGTGGCGGCCTGCCGGCGCATGGCCTCGACCGGGCGCAGCGTGCGGCCGACGAAGAGGAACGTCGCGACGCCGACGACCACGGCGAGCAGCGGCAGGCCGAGCAGCAGGGCCGCGACGATCGCCTCGGTGCTGTCACCGACCGTGTCGAGCGACTCCGCGACCAGCACCGTCTGCAGCCCAGTCGGCGTGTCCACCCCGACCGCGACGATCTGGTACGCCTCGGGGCGCTCGAAGGAGAGCCTGCGTTGCTCGCGGGCGTGCCGGCCGGCCCGCGGGCGCAGTCCGGCGATGGGTGGCAGGCCGGTGAGGACCTCGGAGGCGGCGATCACCCGGCCCGCCGGGTCCAGCACCTGCACCACCGTCCGCTGCCGGGCGGAGGAGCGCAGCGCCGCGTCGAGGGCACCGGCGTCACCGCCGGCGAGCGCCGCGGCGACCTGCCCGGCCCGGTCGTTGGCGGCCGTGTTGATGTTGTCGACCAGGATCCCGCGCGCGGTGACCAGCAGCACGCCGCCGGCGAGCACTGAGACCACGGCGACCACCAGCCCGGCGGCCAGGGCCGAGCGCATGCGTACGCCCAGCCGCCGGCGCACCCACGGCCAGATCCGCCGCAGGATCGCTGAGATGGGCATCCCGGCAAGCTAGCCGCGCGGCACTGAGGGCACGCTGAAAGCCGGGGTTCAGCGCTTTCTCAGCGCTGGTCGGGCAGGCTGGGCGGGAAGGAGGTCGCGATGCGGGTGCTCGTCGTGGAGGACGAGGTGGGCCTGGCCGAGACGATCCGCGACGGCCTCGGCGCCGAGGGCTTCACCGTCGACCTGGCCCACGACGGCGTCGACGGGCTGTGGATGGCCACCGAGTCGCCGCACGGCGCGTACGACGTCGTGGTGCTGGACATCATGCTGCCCCGGCTCAGCGGCTATGAGGTCTGCCGGCGGCTGCGCCGGCGCGAGGTGTGGACGCCGGTGCTGATGCTGACCGCGAAGGACGGCGACTACGACCAGGCCGACGCGCTCGATCTCGGCGCCGACGACTACCTGATCAAGCCGTTCGCGTTCGTCGTGCTGATCGCCCGGCTGCGTGCCCTGATCCGCCGCGGGGCGCCGGAGCGGCCGGCCATCCTCAGCGCGGGCGACCTCACCCTGGACCCGTCCGAACGCCGGGTGCAGCGGGCCGGCACCGACGTCGCGGTCACCCCGCGGGAGTTCGCGCTGCTGGAGTTCCTGATCCGCAACCGGGGCCGGGCCGTCACCAAGACCGCGATCATCGAGAACGTGTGGGACGCCAACTTCAACGGCGACCCCAACATCGTCGAGGTGTACGTCGGCTACCTGCGCAAGAAGATCGACCACCCGTTCGGCCGCGCGGCGATCGAGACGGTCCGCGGCGCCGGCTACCGCCTCGCCGACGACGGCGGGTGAGCGGCGGGCGTTCAGGGAATTCTTAGCCGCCGGCCCCGACCCTGACCGCCATGACGAACCAATGGCAGCCGGCCGGCTCCACGCTGCGGCGCTCGATCCCCGCCCCGCGGCCCGGCCGGCGGAGCGCCGTGGTGATCTCGGCGAGCATCGGCGCCGGGCACGACGGCGCCGCCCGCGAGCTCACCCGGCGGCTGCGGCTGGCCGGCTTCGCGGTCGACCGGCACGACTTCCTCGATCTGCTCCCGGCCGGCTGGGGCGACGCGCTGCGCGGCACGTACGCCCGGCAGTTGCACTACGCGCCGGCCAGTTGGGGCTGGCTGCTGCGGGCGGCGGCGGGGCCGCGGGCCGGTCACGGGGCGTCCGTGCTGGCCGCCCGGGCCGCCATGACGCGCCTGGTGGCCGTGCTCGGCTCGGACCCGGCCGTGGTCGTCTCCACCTATCCCCTGGCCAGCCAGGCGCTGGGCTGGCTGCGGCGCACCGGCCGGCTCGGCGCCGCGGTGGTCGCGGTGCTGACGGATCCGTCGGTACATCCGCTGTGTGTTGCTGCCGGTGTTGATCTGCACCTGGCGCAGGACACGCCGGACGTCGCGGCGATTCTCGGGCCGGCCATCGTCGCCGGCCCGCTGGTCGACCCGGCGTTCCGGCCGAGCCGCGGGCTGGCGGACGAGTGCGATGCCCGGGAGCGGCTGCGGTTGCCGCTGGTCGACCGGCTCGCTGTCGTGGTCGCCGGGTCGTGGGGCGTCGGGGACATCGACGCTACGGTGCGCGATGTCGCGGCCGGGAGTGCGCTGACGCCGGTGGTGGTCTGCGGGCGCAACGAGGTGCTGCGGCGCCGGCTGACGGGAGCTGGCCGGGCCGTCGTGCTGGGCTGGGTCGACGACATGCCGTCGCTGCTGCGCGCGGCCGACGTGGTCGTGCACAACGCGGGCGGGCTGTCCAGCCTCGAGGCGCTGGCCAGCGGCGTGCCGGTGATCAGCTACCGGTGCCTGCCGGGGCACGGCGTCGCCAACGCCGCGGCGCTGCTGGCCGCCGGGCTCTCCGCGTGGCCGCGCAGCCCCGGCGAGTTGGTCGCCGCGCTGCGCCAGGCGTGCGGCGGTGACCTGCTGGGGCGGCAGCAGGCGGCGTACGCCCGGTGGTGCGCGGCGCCCGACGCGGTCGCCCTGATCGCCGGGTTGGCCGGCCGCCACGTGGCACCGGCGGCAAGCGTCGCGGTGCCGACATGACCCAGTCCCGGAACACTAGCCACGGCCGCGGTGCCGACATGACCCGGTCCCGGAACACTGACCACAGCCGCGGTGCCGACATGACCCAGTCCCGGACGCTGACCACGGCCGCGGTGCCGACGTGACCTGGTCCCGGAAGGTGGCCACGGCCGCCGTGGTCGCCACGGCCGCCGTCGCCGTCGCGCACGCCGGCCCCGCGGTGGCCGCGATCGGTCCGCTGCGCCGCCGGCTGATGCCCGCCATCGCGGGGATCGGCGATCCGCGGCACGTCGCGTTGACCTTCGACGACGGGCCGCATCCCGAGGCCACCCCGCAACTGCTGCGGCTGCTCGGCTCGGCTGGCGTGCGCGCGACGTTCTTCCTGCTCGGTCGCGTGCTCGAGGAGCATCCGGATATCGGCCGGGCGATCCTGGCCGGCGGCCATGAAATCGGTGTGCACGGCTACGAGCACCGGCTGCTGGTCGCGCGCGGTCCACATGCGACGGTTGAGGACCTGACCCGGGCGACCGCGGTCATCGCCGACCTCACCGGAGCGGCGCCGCGCTGGTGGCGACCGCCGTATGGGGTGGCCAGCACCGTCGCGGTGGTGACCGCCCGGCGGCTGGGGCTCACGCCGGTGCTGTGGACCTGTTGGGGCCGGGACTGGACCCGGTCGGCGACGGCGGATTCGGTCCACCGGTCGGTGCTGCGCAAGCTGGCCGGCGGCGGAACCATCCTGCTGCACGACAGCGACCACGCGGCCGCGCCCCGCTGCTGGGAGTCGACGCTGGCCGCGCTGCCCGGGATCCTGACCGTGTGCCGCGTCCGCGGTCTGCAGGTCGGGCCGCTGGGCGAGCATTTCACCGCGAGGCGGCTGACCGGCCGCGACCAGTCGAGTTGTTAAGCCAGCGCCGCGGGGATCGGCGTTGGGTAGTCGCCGGTCATGCAGGCGGTGCAGAAGCCGCCGGGCTCGGGTGAGATCGCCGTGAGCATGCGGTCGAGGTCTAGGTAGGCCAGGGAGTCCGCGCCGAGGTGGTCGCGGATCTCGTCGACGGACATGGTGGCGGCGATCAGCTTGCTGCGGTCGGCGGTGTCCAGGCCGTAGAAGCAGGACCATCGGTACGGCGCGGAAAGCACCCGCAGGTGGATCTCGGCGGCGCCGGCGTCGCGCAGCAGCCGCATCGTGGCGCGCAGGGTGGTGGCCCGGACGATGGAGTCCTCGACCACGATCAGGCGCTTTCCGGCGACGTTGTCCTCGATCGCGTTGAACTTGATCCGGACGGCGTTGTCGCGCAGCTGCTGGTTCGGGGCGATGAACGTGCGGCCGATGTACCGGTTCTTGATCAGGCCGTCGCCGTACTCGATGCCGGACTCGGCGGCGTAGCCCTGCGCACCGGGGATCGACGAGTCGGGGATCGGCATCACCATGTCGGCGTCGACGGGCGCCTGCCGGGCCAGCGCCCGGCCCATCCGGCGGCGGGCGGCGTGCACGCCGACGCCGGCGAGCTTGCCGTCCGGGCGGGCGATGTAGACGAACTCGAACGAGCAGAGCGCCCGGCGGCGCGGCGCGGCGAACTGGACGCTGTGCACGCCTTCGTCGTCGATGACGACGGCCTCGCCCGGGTCGACCTCGCGGACGACGCGGGCGCCGACGACGTCCAGGGCCGGCGTCTCGGAGGCCAGGACCCAGCCGCCGGTGTCGCACCGGCCGAGGAACAGCGGCCGGAAGCCGTGCGGATCCCGCGCGCCGATGAGCCGGGTCTCATCCATGATCACGAACGAGTACGCGCCCTGCAGCCGGGGCAGCACGGCGGTCAGCGCGGCGACCAGGTCACCGGCGGCGTCGCCGGTCAGGGAGTCGGCGAGCAGCTCGGCGACCACGTCGCTGTCGCTCGCGTCGGGCCGGCCGCCGGTGAGCTCGGCCGTGCCGACGAGGTTGCCGTTGTGGCCGAGGGCGAAGAACACGTCACCGGCCTGCCGCGCGACCGGCTGGGCGTTGTGCCAGGCGCTGGCCCCGGTGGTGGCGTAGCGGGTGTGGCCGATGGCCATCGTGCCGGGCAGCGCCCGCAGCCGGTGCTCGTCGAAGATCGCCGAGACCAGGCCCATGTCCTTGTCGACCAGGATCTTCGCACCGTCGCTGACCGCGATCCCGGCGGACTCCTGCCCGCGGTGCTGCAGGGCGAACAGCCCCAGGTAGGTCAGGTGCGCCACCGGTTGTCGCGGGTCGCGCACGCCGAAGACGCCGCAAGCTTCCTTCGGGCTGTCGCTGCCGTCTGCCACTGCGGGAACTATACGCAAGGAGCCGCCCGGCGACGAACCAGCACGCCGCCACTTCCGGGTAGTCGCATCAGCCCCGGTGCAGCAGCTCCAGGAGGTTGCCCTCCGGGTCCAGCAGCCAGGCCATCCGGGCTCCCGGGACCGGCGCCGGCCGGGGCTCCCACACCACGGTGGCGCCCTTGTCGCGGAGCCGCTCGAACATGCCGTCGAGGTCCGCCACCTCGAGCGCGACGTGGCCGTAGCCCTCGGTGAGCGCGGCCTCGAGCGGGTCCGCGGCCCGCAGGCCGGGCGCCGATCCGGCCCGGTTCAGCAGTTCGAGCCGGAAGCCGTCCGGGGCCAGCAGCATCGCGAACCGGAAGCCGGCGGCCGCGACGGCACCCTCCTCGACGACGGTGAGCTCGAGCGCGTCGCAGTACCAGGCGACGGCCTTGTCGAGATCCGCCACATTGAGTCCACAGTGGTCGAAGCGGTAGGTCATCGGATGCCCTCTCAACCGAGCACGGACGCGCCGCCGTCGACGACGATGTTGGTGCCGCTGATCCACGCCGACTCGTCCGAGGCGAGGAACAGCGCGGCGTTGACGACGTCGTCGGGTTGCCCGACCCGGCCGAGCGGAATCCGCGCCAGCGTCTCCTTGAACTCCGGCGGCGGGTCGTCCAGCAGCGGCTTGGTCGCCGGGGTGGCGGTCATCCCCGGGCTGATCACGTTGGCGCGGATGCCGTGCTTGCCGCCCTCGACCACCAGTTGCAGGGTCAGCGCGATGACTCCGCCCTTGGCGGCGCTGTGCGCGTTCTGCGGCATGAACTCCACGCCCCGCATGCCGGCGATCGAGCCGACGTTGACGATCGAGCCGCGCCCGCTCGCCACCAGGTAGGGCCAGGCCGCGCGGGTCACGTAGAAGACGGAGTTCAGCTCGTTGTCGATGGTGAAGCGCCAGTCGTCCGGCGAGATCACGTCGATCGGCCCGAACCGGATGGCGGACGCGTTGTTGTAGAGGACGTCGATTCCGCCGTACGCCGCGGCGGCGGCCTGGACCCACGACTCGGCCGCCGCC
>Ga0307508_10007548_pt1 | contig 10099 bp, 8 predicted proteins | sample 9_EM_MG_FD_203089 | JGI IMG/M metagenome (GOLD analysis project Ga0307508, IMG submission 203089) | Populus trichocarpa ectomycorrhiza microbial communities from riparian zone in the Pacific Northwest, United States - 9_EM | ecosystem: Host-associated > Plants > Roots > Unclassified | place...
TGGCCACCGCGCTGGGGCTTTCGGCGGTCGCCTGGAGTGCGGAAGGCGTCGGTTTCTGGCTCGTCGTGCGAGAGTACGCACCGAGGGCGAGCCTCCTCGCCGCCCTCTTCAACTACACCGGAGCCACCGTCGTAGGCTCCCTCTCCATGCTCCCCGGCGGTCTCGGTGCCGCCGAGGGCTCCATGGCCGCCCTCCTCCACGCCCAGGGCCTGGGCACCGCCGACGCCAACCTCATCACCCTCGTCGTCCGCGGCGCCACCCTCTGGTTCGCGGTCGGATTGGGTCTCTTAGCGCTTCCTTTCGTGGCGAAATGGCTCACGGCACGAAAAAACGTGTGAGGTGGCCAATCTTGAGGTCACAAACTGTGATCTCAAGTTGCAGGCCACCAACTTGAGGTGCCAAATTGGTACCTCAAACTCCCGAGGAAGCCTGCACCCTGCCTTCGTGGCAAAATGGCCGCTATGGAAATCACCCGCATCGAGCCCTTCCTCGACTACTTCGGGCGCGTCCATGAGCGGACGCGCCGGGTGGTCGCCTGCGTTCCGGCGGAGCACCTGGAGTGGAGCTACAAGCCGGGCGCCTTCACGTTCGGCGACCTCATCCGCCATCTGGGCGCGATCGAGCGCTGGATGTTTGCCGAGAACTCCCAGTGCCGGCCGAGCCGGTATCCGGGCCATGGGCGCGAGTTGGCGGATGGCCATGCCGAGACTCTCGCCTACTTCGAGCGGATGCACGCGGAGTCGATGGAGATCTTCAAGGCTCTCACCCCGGCGGACCTGGAGCGCCGGTGCGAGACGCCCGGCGGGGCGTCGATCGCGGTGTGGAAGTGGCTGCGCTCCATGGTCGAGCACGAGATCCATCACCGCGGACAGATCTACCTGATGCTCGGCATCCTGGGCGTGCCGACGCCTCCGCTCTATGGCCTCACGTCCGAAGAGGTGCTCGAGCGTAGCCGGCCGAGCAATTAGACCGAGCCGCCGCGCAAGTAGCGCTCCTGATCCTCCAGCAGCTCGGCGTCCTCGCTCCAGCGCAGACCGTCGATCTTGGCGCCGATACCATCTTCTGCAAAGCGGGTCGCGCTCAGGGCGGCACCGCGGAGGTCGGCGCCGGTGAGGTCCGCTTCGAGGAAGGAAGCGCCTTCGAGATCGGCACCGCGAAGATCGGCGCCGCGGAGTGAGGCGCCTTCGAGATCGCAGCGGGTCAGGTTCGCTTCGCGCAGATCGGCGCCGTCGAGGCGGGCGCCGCGCAGGTCGCAGTCTTTCAGGTAGAGGTTGCCCAGGTCGCGGGTCCCGGGGGCCCAGCCTCGCAGATCGACGCTGAGCAGAAGCTTCTTGAGCCCGCGATAGGGAACATAGCTCTTCGCGGTGCGGAACCTCTCGATCTCTTCCGCGGTGTGCGAGCCGCTGGTGTAGCGCTCGTTGCCGGGCCAGGGGTCGGCGTGATTGTGGTAGCTCGATTCCCTTTCCCAATACCCGAGCCGGTCCTCCGCCAGGAATTCGATCCGGTGGACCCACTTGAGGCTCTTGTAGAAGTAGCGCGACGGGGCCACGGTGCGCAGCGGATAGCCGTGCTCCGGCGCGAGCGGCCGGCCGGCGAAGGTGTGGACGAGCCAGGTGTCCGCCAGCGCCCTTTCGATCGGCAGCGAGGTGTCGTGCAGGCGATCCGACCAGGCGATGAAGCGAACGAAGGCGGCTGCCGGCAGAACGTGCGCGCCGCGCGCGGCGAGGAGATCGGCGAGCGGAAAACCCGTGAAACACATATCGAGCTGCGTCCAGCCGGTGACGCAGTGGATATCCGCCATCAGCAAACGCTGCGGCAGGCTCAGGATCTCTCCGTAGGTGAGCGCGAAGGGCCGATCGATCAGCCCTTCGACGGCCAGGCGCCAGGCAGCGAGATCCAGGGCCTGCGGTGCGGGTGATTTCTCGCCGACGACCGGGTATTTCCTGGTCAGAGCCTGGCCCGGAGGTACACGGTCGCCGGTGGCCATGTCAGCAGAGCACCTTGATCACATCCGACCGCGTGATGATGAACGGCTTGTCGCTTTTGAAGTCACGGACCAGGATGGCGGGATTTTCCGGCGTGATCATGGTGGAGATCAGATCGACCGGCGTCGAGATGTCCACGAAGGGGAACGCCGGCTGCATGATCGATTCGACGGGGCGGCTCTTGACGCTCGGATCATGCACCAGCTCGGCGTAGAGGTGGGTTTCGTTGAGCGAGCCGACGAGGCGCTTGTCGAGGGTGATCGAGATCTGCGAGAAGTCGTGCTGGCTCATCAGCTTGACCGCCGCCGAGACCGGCTCGCTTCCTTCGATCGCGAGCAGCTCGCCGGAGAGGCCGGAGGCCACGAGATCGCGCGCGGTCAGGCCGGAGCGGTCGATGAAACCTTTCGACAGCATCCATTCGTCGTTGAACATCTTGCCCAGATAGCGGGTGCCATGGTCGTGGAAGATCACCACGACGACGTCGTCCGGGTTCTGGAAATTGTCCTTGAGCTGGAGGAGGCCGGCCATCGCCGAGCCGGCCGAGTTGCCGACGAAGATCCCTTCTTCGCGCACGATGCGGCGGGTCATCAACGCGGCATCTTTATCGGTCACCTTCTCGAAATGATCGATGACGTCGAAGTCGACGTTCTGCGGCAGGAAGTCCTCGCCAATCCCCTCGGTGCTGTAGGGATAGATTTCGGTCTTGTCGAAGATCCCGGTCTCTTTGTATTTCTTGAACACCGAGCCGTAGGTGTCGATGCCCCAGATCTTGATCTGCGGGTTCTTCTCCTTGAGGTAGCGGCCGACGCCGCTGATGGTGCCGCCGGTGCCGACGCCGGAGACGAGATGGGTGATCTTGCCCTCGGTCTGCTCCCAGATCTCCGGACCGGTCTGCTCGTAGTGCGCCACCGCGTTCGACGGGTTGTCGTACTGGTTGGCCTTCCAGGAATTGGGGACCTTCGCCTCCAGGCTCGACGACACGGAGTAGTAGGAGCGCGGGTCTTCCGGGTCGACGTCGGTCGGGCAGACGATGACCTCGGCGCCGAAGGCGCGCAGGGCGTCGACCTTCTCTTTGGACTGCTTGTCGGTGGTCGTGAAGACGCACTTGTAGCCCTTGACGATCGCCGCGATGGCGAGGCCCATGCCGGTGTTGCCGGAGGTCCCCTCGATGATGGTGCCGCCCGGCTTGAGCCGGCCGTCCCGCTCGGCGTCCTCGATCATCTTGACCGCCATGCGGTCCTTGATCGAGTTGCCGGGGTTGAAGGTCTCCACCTTGGCGAGCACGGTGGCCTTCACGAGGCCCTCGGTGAGCCGGTTGATGCGCACCATGGGCGTGTCGCCGATGGCATCGAGGATGTTGTTGCAGATCTTCTTCATTATGGTCCCTTCCGCATGAGCGGCGAGATCATACCCCGGGTGCGGACGGCGATGCATCGAACGCGGGTGGGCTGCGATATGATCCGGACATGGACGACGAGACGACGCAAGAGACCCAAGGGGCCCACGACGGGGCCTGGAAGACGGCCAAGATCGTGGGAACCGAGGAAGACGCATCCCTGGTCGTGGGCTTCCTGAACAACAACGGCATCGAGGCCCAGGCGGAGTCGCTGCATGCCAGCGAGTTCCCGACCGACTTCGGTCACCTGGGCGAGGTGCATGTGATGGTGCCGGCCGAGCAGTTGGCGGAGGCACAGCAGTTGCTGGAGAAGATCGACGCGGAGACGGCCGTGCCGGCCGCCGAGGGCGACGGAGAGTAGGCACCGCGGTGACCGATCCCACCGATCCCACCGATCCCGGCAATCCCGTCGGGGGCCGCATGGTCGGCCGCTACCGCATCCTGGACTTCCTGGGCGCCGGTGCCATGGGCGAGGTGTTCCTCGCCGAGGACCCGCAGATCGAGCGCCGGCTCGCCATCAAGACGGTGCGCCTGGTCGGCCGGCCGCAGGAGATCGAGGACCGCAAGCGCCGCCTGCTGCGCGAGGCGCGGGCTGCCGGCCGCCTGCTCCACCCGAACGTGGTGACGCTCTTCGACGCCGGCGAGGCGGAGGGGATTCTCTATCTCGCATTCGAGCTGGTCGAGGGCACGGACCTCGCCGGACGCTTGGAGAGCGGTCCGCCGCTGTCGCTGCGCGAGGTGCTGCGCATCATCCGGCAGGTCGCGGACGCGCTCGACTTCGCCCACCGGCAGGGGATCGTGCACCGCGACATCAAGCCGAGCAACGTGCTGCTCGACAAGCAGGGGACGGTGAAGGTCGCCGATTTCGGCATCGCCAAGGTGACCGGCCAGAGCACGGAGCTGACCGTGGCCGGCTCGGTGATGGGGAGCCCGCAGTATCTGTCGCCGGAGCAGATCCGCGGCGAGGAGCTGGACGGGCGGAGCGACATCTTCTCGCTCGGGGTTGTCCTTTACGAGCTGCTGTCGCAGAAGCGCCCGTTCGACGGCGACACGATCACCACGCTGGTCTATCAGATCCTCCACAAGGAGCCGCCGCCGATCTCGGAGCTGCGCGCGGTGCCCGAGCGGCTGGAGGCGCTGCTGCGCCGCATGCTGGCGAAGAGCCGCGACGACCGCTTCGCCACCGCCGCCGAGCTGGCGGTCGAGGTGGCGGCCTGCGAGCGCGAGCTGTCGGACGAAACGCTGTCCGCCCCGGCCGCGAACCTGCCGCTGCAGGCGACGCGCATTCTGCCGAAACGCACGACGGACGCGGTGCAGACGCCGGGTGGCCCGTCAGCACCACAGCGGGTGCCGACACTTCTGGAAGGCATCAGCGCAAGTCGAGAAGCCGTCCTTTCACCACCTCCGTCGCTCCCGCCGCGGGTGCCGACGCCGCCGCCCATTCCGGCCCGTGCGACGGCGCCACCGCCCGTCCTGCCGGCGACCGCCGCCCCTGTCGTCACGGCGACGCGGCCGGGGTACGGCAAGAGCCTGGCCGTAGCGATCATTCTGGTGCTCTTCCTGATGATCGGCGCCGGCGCCGCCGGGGTGTGGTGGTTCTTCTTCCGCCATCCGACGACGCAGGAGGGGAACGGCGTGGGCATCCCGCCGGGCCAGGAGACTCCGGCCACGACGAGCAGCACTCCGCCGCCGGCTGAGCCTGCCGCCACGCCGCCGCCGAAAATTGCGGCGATACCGGCACCGACGACGCAGGCTCCACCGATTGCAACGCCACCGGGGCAGACGATACGGCCGACACCGCCTGTCCATCCCGAGCTGCCTGCACAAACGTCGCAGCCCGTTCCCGCTCCCACCCCGCGCCAGCCCGGACCGTTCGTGCCGCCCGCGGCGACCGGCTCACCGGAGAGGCCGCAGCCGCCGGCTCCCGAGCCACCGCCCAAGCAGGCCGAGCCGGACGAGGAAGAGCAGCCGGCCCGGCGCTCCGCCGGTGGACCGGTGGATCAGACCTTGAAGACCGGTCTCTCTCTCGTTTTCCGCCCGACTCCTCCCGATGCCTACGTGCTGGTGGACGGCACGATGATCGGGCAGGCGACCGAGTGGAACGGCCAGAAGGGAGGACGGACGTACACCCTCTCCGCGGGCGAGCACCTGATCAAGCTGCGCAGCGCGGGACTGAAAGACTTCATCATCCGGATCGAAGCCGGCGAGGTCGGGGGCGTGACGCCGATCCTCTCCCACCTCAAAGCGGTGGGTGCAGCGCAGACCGATACCTCGGATCTCAAGTTGTACCGGGTGCGCGAGGCGATCGGCTTCCGCGTCGAGCCGCCGGGTGCCACCATCCTGGTGGACAGCCAGCCGGCAGGGCAGGCGAAGAATTTCGGCGGCCGTTTCGCCCAGCCCGGCACCTGGCTGAAGCTGCCGCCGGGCCGCCACCGCATCGGCCTCACCGCTCCCGGCAGGAGCCGCCAGGACTTCATCGTCGAGGTCTTCGAAGGAGCCGACAAGGACCGCGACCACATCGAGGCGACTCTGCAGCCAGGAGGGTAGGGCAGGAATGACCGCCGACATCGTTCGTGAGACACCGCAGCAGACGGCGCAACCCACGCTGCCCGGCCGGCCGCGGCTGGAGCATCTGGACAACGGTCTCACCGTCTGCCTGCTGGAGAACCGCCAGGCGCCCATCGTCACCTCGGCCCTCTTCTACAAGGTCGGCACGCGCGACGAGCCGGCGGGCCAGGGCGGCATCGCCCACTTCCTCGAGCACATGATGTTCAAGGGCTCGGCCCACTACGGCCCCGGGGAGATCGACCGCAAGACGCAGGCTCTCGGCGGCAGTAACAACGCCTTCACCAGCCACGACTCCACCGGCTACTACTTCAACTTCGCCGCCGACCGCTGGACCGAGGCGCTGGCCATCGAGGCGGACCGGATGGCCGCGCTGACGCTCGATCCCTGCGAGGTGGCGAGCGAGCGCCAGGTGATCCTCGAAGAGATCGCGATGTATGACAGCGAGCCGTGGGATGCTCTGGAGATGGAGGTGCAGGCCGGCCTCTTCCTCCCCCATCCGTACGGCCGCCCGGTGCTCGGCACGCGCGAGGAGCTGCTCGCCACCGGCGCCGATGAGCTGCGCGCCTTCCACGGCCGTTTCTATCGCCCCGGCAACGGGGTGCTCGTGGTGGCCGGAGACCTCGGGCCCGACGTCCTGGAAGCGATCGACGCCACCTTTGGCCGCATTCCCGGCGGCGGCGAGCAGCGCGGCGGCTTCGCGCCGCCGCTCTCCTGGCCGCAGGGAATCCGCCGCATCGAACGGCGCAAAGGGGAGGTGGCCCGCATGCTCATGGCGCTGCCGGCGCCGTCCGGCGACCACCCCGACCACCCGCCGCTGCGGCTGGTCACGACGATCCTCGCCGCCGGCCGGACCAGCCGGCTGCAAGACGCGCTGGTGGATGGCGGCCAGCTCTGCGCCTGGGTGTCGGCCGACCTGTCGGAGAGCCTGGACGCGAGCCAGATCAGCATCGCCGCCGAGGTGGTGCCCGGCATCGAGCCGGAGCGGGTGGAGGCGGAGGTGCTGCGCCTCCTGGCCGATCTGGCCACCAACGCACCGACGCCCGAGGAGGTGGAGCGGGCACGGCAGATCGCCACCGCCGACTGGGTATTCGGCCACGAGAAGGTGCACCAGCAGGCGATCTCCCTGGGCCTCTCCGCCACGCTCTTCGATCTCGACTACGTCGACCGTCACCTGGCCGGCCTGCTCACGGCGAGCCCGGAACAGGTGCGCGACGTGATCTCCCGCTATCTCCGTCCTGAGCGCGGCGCGGTGCTCGGCTGGTCGCTCCCGCGCATCGAATCGTGACGCCGGCGGACACGGACGAGCGCGTCCGCGCCTGGCGTCTCGACACGCCCGGTTGCAGCGGCCCGGCGCCCCTCATTCACCTCAACAACGCCGGCGCCTCGCTGATGCCGCGGCCGGTGATCGACGCCATCCACCGCCATATCGATCTGGAAGCCGAGATCGGCGGCTACGAGGCGGAGGACGCGGTCGCGGAGCGCGTAGAGGAAACCTATGCGCTGGTCGGCCGGCTGATCGGCGCGCGGGCGCGCAACGTGGCGCTGGTGGAAAACGCTACGGTGGCGGTGGCGCAGGCGCTCTCCGCCTTCGACTTCCACGCCGGCGACGTGCTGGTGACGACGCACAACGACTACACCTCGAACCAGCTCATGTACCTCGCCCTGGTCGAACGCCTCGGCATCGAGGTGCGGCGGGCCGACGACCTGCCGGGCGGCGGGGTCGACCCAGAGTCGGTGCGCCGCCTGGTGGCGCATCCGCGCTGCCGTCTCGTGGCGCTGACCTGGGTGCCCACGAACTCCGGCCTGGTGCAGCCGGCCGAGGAGGTGGGCGCGATCTGCGACGAGGCGGGGGTGCCCTATCTGGTGGACGCCTGCCAGGCGGTCGGCCAGCTTCCGGTGGACGTCACCCGGCTGCATTGCGACTTCCTGGCCGCCACTGCGCGCAAGTTCCTGCGCGGCCCGCGGGGGATCGGCTTCCTCTATGTCGCGGACCGCACGCTGGAGCGGGGCGTCTACCCGCTCTCGCTCGACATGCGCGGCGCGGGCCTGGTGAACGCCGGCACGTTCACCCTGGCGCCCGGCGCCCGCCGGTTCGAAAACTGGGAGTACTCTTACGCGCTCGTCCTCGGCCTCGGAGAGGCCGCGCGCTACGCGGCCGCGGCAGGCCCCGAAGCCGGCCGGCGGGCGCAGGAGCTCGCGACCCACCTGCGGGAGCGGCTGGCGGCGGCGGTGCCCGGCATCTGCCTGTTGGACCGTGGGCCGCGCCTGTGCGCCATCGTCACCGCGCAGGTGCCGGGCTTTCCGCAAGCCGCCGACCTCGTCCGCCGGCTGCGCGCCGCGGGGATCAACACCAGTGCCTCGGTCAGCGGCCGAGGACCGTTCAACGCGCCCGGCGCGGAAGGGATTTCGGTGCTGCGCATCTCGCCGCATTACTACAACACCTTGGAAGAGATGGATACCGTGGTGGCAACGCTCTCCGGCATCGCCAGAGAGGCGAATCATGGCGCTGTCTGACAACGTCCAGCTCTGCGTGCGCCGCGTCGAGGGTGCGCCGGTGGTGGCGGTGCGCCTCTGGGTCTGCGCCGGCGGACGCCGCGAGCTGATCCCCGGCCAGGCGCTGGTCACCGGCCGCATGCTGACCGAAGGGACGGCGGGCCGCGACTGGCGCCGGATCGCCGACGACGCCGAAAACAAAGGGATGATCCTGTCGAGCTTCGGCACCTTCGAGAACCACGGCGTGACCATCGACGCTCTCGCCCGCGACTGGGAGCGGGCCCTGGAGTGGACGGCGGAGATGCTCATCGAGCCCACCTTTCCCGAAGACCGCTGCGCCTGGATGGCCAAGCAGGCGGCGGCGGAGCTCGAAAGCCTGACCGACCAGCCGGACATCAAGACCGCCTGGGGATTTCTCGCCCAGCTCTACAGTCCGCATCCGCGCAGCCGGCCGCTCCACGGCAGCGCCGAAAGCCTGCTCAGCCTGACCCCCGCCGACTGCGCCCGCTTCCACGCCGCCTCCCTCTCCGGAGGCTTGCTCGTGGCGGTCACCGGTGTGATCGACGAGGACGCCGTGCAGCGCCGTCTGGAAGAGCTCTTCGCCACCCTCCCCGCCGCCGGCGAGGTGCTGCCCCAGCCACCGGCGCCGGTGGGACTGCCCGGCCGCGGCGCGGTGGAAACCGAGGCCGAGGATCAGGCGCACCTCTACATCGGCCATCTCACCGTCGACCGCCGCCATCCCGACTACACCGCCCTCGAAGTCGCGGCGGTGATCCTCGGCTCGGGCGCCGGCCTCACCGGGCGGATCCCGATGCGCATCCGCGAGCAGGAGGGGCTGGCCTACAGCGCCCATGCGCAGACCGTGGCCGGCGCCGGCCTCGATGCGGGCCGCCTGCTCGCTTATGTCGGAACCTCCCCCGCCACCGTCGACCAGGCGGAGGCCGGAGTCCGCGACGAGATCGTCCGCCTGGTGGACGATGGCATCAAGGACACCGAGCTCGAAGAGTCGCGCGCCTACCTCCTCGGCCGCGAGCCGTTCCGCCGCGAGACCGCCCGCCAGTGGGCCGACCTGCTCATCGAAGCGGCGGAGTACGGCCTCCCGCTGGTCGATCCGGAACAACGCCGGCACGAGCTCGAAGCCCTCGACCGCGAGACGGTCGAAGCGGCCATCCGGCGCCATATCCGGCCGGCCGACCTGCGGGTCACCGTCGGGCTGCCCGGCCTGCCCGGAGAAGTTGTGGCCGAGGCGGAGTAGCAGCCTATAATCTCTTCGCCATGTCTATCGTTCAGGGTCACCTCGAGCTGCAGACCTCGGCGGACACGGATGTCGTCGACCTCACACCGGATGTCTCCGACTTCGTCGCCGGAACCGGGATCCAGGAAGGAATCCTCGTCATCTTCGTGCCGGCCTCGACCGCCAGCATCACGACGATCGAGTACGAAAGCGGCGCGATCGCGGACCTCAAGCGCGCCATGGAGCGCCTGGCACCGCGCGACGAGCACTACGAGCACAACCTGCGCTGGGGGGATGGCAACGGCTACTCCCACATCCGCGCCGCGATGCTCGGACCCTCGGTGACCGTGCCCGTGCACGAGGGGCAGCTCGCGCTCGGCACCTGGCAGCAGATCGTGCTCTGCGACTTCGACAACCGGCCCC
>Ga0307508_10007550_pt1 | contig 10098 bp, 3 predicted proteins | sample 9_EM_MG_FD_203089 | JGI IMG/M metagenome (GOLD analysis project Ga0307508, IMG submission 203089) | Populus trichocarpa ectomycorrhiza microbial communities from riparian zone in the Pacific Northwest, United States - 9_EM | ecosystem: Host-associated > Plants > Roots > Unclassified | place...
TTCATGTTTGCTGGGTTTGCGATAGGTTTTTTCTGTGTTTGGCCATGGAAAGGCCAGACTCGGCAAGTGCTTTGATGTTTGGTACGTTATAATTCTGGGATGTGTAGATACTAGCCAGTGTGCCCCACAAAAATCAGAAGCTTCTCCTTATCAGACCCTTGAGAACGAGACTTGGCTTGAATACAGAAAAATTAATTAAGGAATTTTGAGAAAGCAAGGTGGGTTTTTGCATGGGATTTGTGTAACTTGTGGAGTCCTAATTGCGAAGAAACGAGAGTGCTTTCCTGTTAGTGATTTTTGTAGGGGTTTTTTCTATTAGTATGTTTGTTTTTTAGGTTAAAAAAATATTTTTGAAATTTTTTTATTTTAAATTAATTTTTTATATATTTTTGAATTGTTTTGATGTGTTGATATTAAAAATAAATTTAAAAAAATAAATATTATAATAAAATGTTAAAAAAACATGTCACATAAAATAAATATAAAATTTCACTACTTACAAAGTAGAAAGGTCCTTTTAATTAATGTTTGATAGGTGGTTCAGTTTATCTTTATATAATTAGACAAGTTTTTAATACATCAATACATTTCTAATTGTGTCTATATTATATTCTTGTATAATATCCAATTCTTCAATATGTTATTTTATCAAGTTTTTTCATCTAATGTGATAGAAAGTATATATTTTATTTTAAAAATGCTCTGTTATGTAAGTATATAATAAAAAAAATTGCTGAAAATGCTTTTAAAAATAAATAAAAAAGTTTATAATTACTCAACAATTAAAATTTTAAAAAATAAAATTTTGTTTTTTTAATTAAAATTATATTTTTGTATAAGCATTTTCATAATGAAAAACATTTAATTATATCAATTTTTATGAAATATTTTTGACAGTGTAGGAGAATTGAATATTATACAATGATATAATGATATAAGAGGCCTCTGGCGTGTGTCATTGACCAACATGAGAGGCTAACCCATGCGGTTCCACTTCATTTGGGTTCGCTAATTGGTGTATGAAATCCAAGCCTAGGTTGGTTGGTTCGACATAATTCCTTTTTATTAATCTCCAAGTCAAGATTCCACAGCTGAACCAGAGAGAGAGAGAGAGAACACCATGGAAAAAGACAATGCAAAATACAAAAGGGTATTATAATTATAATAATGATTTTTTTTAAAGTATTTTTTATTATATTAAACTAATATTATTTTTATTTTTAAAAAATTATATTTAATATTAATATATTAAATCAATCTAGAAATATAAAACTTTTAAAAAAATATAATTTACATGCATTTTCATGCTATATCTTGATAGATTGGTGACCATCTATCATCTATCTCTTCGTTTGAAGTGACAGAGACCTAATTAATTATGCCCTTTCTAGTCATGGCTCAAGTTGGGTTGAATGACAAAAATACCACCTTTGGCAGTATCTAGCCAAACCCACCTTGCATGATATGATTGGTTATGGGTTCAACTGGCCAATGTGCTTGTATGCTTTGGCGTGATAGTTTTTAAAATCTATTTTTATTTAATTTTATAGCAATTAAAATAACTATTTGTATGGAAAATAAATATACTTTTCTTCTTATTTAATTTTTTTTTTTTGAAAACGACACATATTTTTTATTAGTAATATGTTTGTTGAATAAAAACTAATAAATATTCATAAAAAATTCAAATAATTTGATTTAAAAATGAAAAAAATATATCTCTTCAATCAAAACATCATTTTCTTATTCATGTATTTCTTATTTAAAAAAAACATTTTTTTATCACATGCACTTTTATATAAAAAAAAACATAACTTTATAATTTTAACGCGATCTTAGAAAAAAAAAGAATAGAATCATGTAAGAAATTTACAATAAAAAATAACAAAATTTATATTTTATTCTCAATAAATATTAAATATTCATAAGAAAAGTTTTTAAAATGTTTTGTATGTTAGATTCATATGTAATAATTCACAATATAATTGTTATCATTACCAGGTTATAATCTTATATGAAAAGTATAGCATAATTAGATATTTTTTAAAATATTCTTTAATAATTTTATTTATAGTGAATTTTATTTTAAATTAAAAGATAATTTAAAAAATTAAAGGGAAGCTAGACACTTGGATCTAGGAGGATGGGCTCGTGTGTCTGGCCCAAAAAAAAACAACTCAGGTGTTTAGATTTGGAAGGTCACGCTCACATGTCTAATTTAAAAAAAAAAGTTAATGACACATCATCCTCCAAAGATTTTTTTTATATAGGATGGACTCCACGTCATCCACCTAGCCAAACAACCTGCCGTTAACTTGTATATTTTCTAACCACCTCATGTCATAAAAAAGTTATGGTCTAAGTTTTTTTTGCTATAAAAACCTAACCTTTTTTCACATGAAAACACCCTAATAACATACTATGAACCTTAATAAATTCATTTTCAATTCCAAAACACCTTCTAATCGATCTAAAAATTTAAAATCAAAACAAATAAAAAAAACATCTCGAGCTCCGATCCACTTTTTCTAAAATGGTTAAAGAACAAAACCACTTACAATGAACTTTACTCTTTAAGATTAACTCATTGATACAAAGATCAAATTTTTTTGTGGCTAGAATATGGCTATTCAAAACCTTTCTCTCTTCCTTCTTATTTTTTGTTAACTTTCTTTCTCGTTCATTAACATTAAGGGACTGAAACATAAAAAAATTAAAATTTATGAACTAAAATATAAAATCCAAACCAAATATGAAAAGATTAAAAAAAACCAAGAACCTTGAATTGAAAGGTGCAATTAAGTTATGATAGTCTTGTTTCTATTCCTTGTATGTCAACAATCTGCTAACACTTTGCAAACATTGATCAGTAACCAAATAAATATAAATATGAAAAATTTAAATGAATAAGTTATTTCATTACGAATGGAATTGTTTTTGAAAAACTCTTCAGAAAATTAAAAAAAAAAAACCCTTCAAGACAACCAAACTCAAAATGCGGCTCACATTGGTTTTTCTTGGTGGATTGTCATCGATAATATTTGTTTTTTTTTATTATTTTCTCTCTCCTATCTTGATATTCACACTAATCATTTAAAATTCAAGGTAGTCCTCTTAGTTACGCATATTTGAGTGTTGGTCCTTATTTTTTATTTATAATTTTTGTCCTTGATTTTTTTGTAAGTTTTCAGTTTTTTGCAATTTCATCATTTTATCTATTTTTTTATTTTTTTTTTAATTTTGGTTCTGATTCTTTTTATTTCATAATTTTTTTATCACCCCTTCTATATACTTTTAATTGTTTTCAATTTCATCATTTGATAAAAAAAATTAATTTGTTATTTTTTTTAAATTTCATCCTTTTTTTTGTGGTTTCTTCTTTTAATTATTTTGTGAAATTGATTTTTCGATTAAATTTAACTCTTCAATCCAAAATTATCTATATTCTCATTTGTTTTTTTTTTATTCGATCTTCATTCTTTTAATTGCAATTTTTACTTTTGAATACTTTTATATAATTGAATATTTTTTTCAATTTCATCTTTTGACATTTGACTTTTAAAAATCTAGGCTTCATGGTTTTTTTAGGTTTGGTGCTTCTGATCAAATGGCTTGAGTTACAAGTTTTATAAGCTAACAAGAGCAAACATTGTTTTTTGGACTTTTTTTTTTACAAAATAGGCTCATGGTTTTCTTCATTTTTCTTTCTATTGCATTACCTCAATGTCTTGACCTAGATTGTAGATTTGAGGAGTTAACATGGATGGACTCACTTTCTTTTTTTTGCTTTTAATTACTCTTCTTTTGGATCATTTTGTGTAGTTGATTTTTTTCTTTTTGAATTTCATTCTTCATTATTTGGTTTATTGAGAATTAAGCTTCGTTGTTTTTCTATATTTGGTGTTTTCGTTTAAATGGCCTAGGTCACAAGTTTTATAAGCTAACAATGGTTTTTTTTTCTTTCATTGGGTAACGATTTTCTTCATTTTTCTTTCTATCGGGTTACCCGATCTCATAATCTAATCGTGGGTGTGGCGGGGTGTATCTGGGTGGGCTCGAACCTTTTTTTTTATATATATAATTGCTATTTTTTTTTACCCTTTTTGTATGATTGAGTATTGTTTTTCAATTTCATCTTTCAATATTTAATTAGTGAAAAATTAGGCTTCGAGATTTTTCAAATTTGGTGATTCTGGTCAAATAAATCGGGTCACGAACTTAATAAGTTAACACGGGTCGACATCGTGTTTTTTTTTCTTTTGTTTTTTGGTTAAGAATTGAGCTTCTTAATTGAGTCAGGGTCTAAGATTTCATAGGTTATGATTTCGAAAGATTAACCCGAGTCTAGGTGATTCGCCTGAGTTTACTTGGTTTTTAATGTTATTAAATTTTAGTTGCTTTTTTATGTTACTAAATTAACCAAATTTATTAAACTCAATTGACTAAAAACCCGAGTCTCGAATTTCTTTTACTTCTTTAGAAATCTTAGCATCACCTTAACTTTGTTCTTCTTATGTTTGGAAAATTTGGCATGACTTGCGGTGTTACGTCGACCACCGATAGAAGTTTATTTAGGTTTTTGTTTTTTTTTTTTTAATTTTTTTCTTTTAGCCTTTATTATTTTGTTCGTTATAATTGAGCTTTTTAATTTGTCTCGATATGAATTCTATAGTTTTATCAAGATCATGAGTTTTATAAATTAACTATTATTGACATAAATTGATTAATTTAGCTGTCATTTAAATATTTCTTTTAAAGAATATATTATCTAATATGTCATCATTTAATTATTTTAAAAATGTTTCCCTATTACATGTCAAATTTTTAGCTTCCTAATATTATAACATATTTTTTTAGGCTGAAAAACACGAACCAACCCTCCACTTAGCGTGTGCCAACAAGCTACTCCTTCGCTAAGATTTGAAAGTGAATTCAAAAGCCCAACGCAAGAGGAACCATGATTGGTTGGAAATAAACCATTTAAATAAACAAGACTTACCGTCATTTTACATTTCAAATTAGAGACTCGTCTATCATTAAGCTTTATACGTTTTTAAACGTGTCAATCTTATCCTAATCATGTTCCGGAAAGAATCATTCCGCTCTTGGCTGCGCAGTTCCTTTTTTCTTCTTTTTTTTTAATCAGTACTCCAAAGTTTGGTTAAGTCAATAATATAATAACTTTCCAACAAATATAAAGATAACTGGCCAGCTACTGCTCTATTTTATTACTGGTGATTAAAAATATGATAATAGTTGTTTTTTAAAATAATTTTTATTTAAAAATATATTAAAATAATTTATTAAAATAATTTAAAAACACTAAAACATATTAATTTAAAACAAAAAAAATTCTTTTCAAAAAAAAATTAAAACGTGAAAACAACTGTGTTCATCATATACAGGCTACCTTGAAGGGTTATTGTGTCTATATATATATATATATATATATATATATATATATATATATATTAAGTGGCTGTAGAAGATCCCAGCGTCTTGGAGAGAAAGCTGGTTCCTTTTTTCTACAGGAGAACAACTCTACAAAAGCCAAAAGTCAGGTACGAGTTAACATCATCTCATGACCACCCAAGTTTTTTCAGAATTTTTATTTGAAAAAGTTGACAACACTTGCAGACATCATCCGACCCTTTGACGTAAGTGTTTGATAGCTGTCTTAAATATCTCTCGAGGATCTGTTTGGTCTTGCTGAAAATCACAGCACATAAGCTGTTTTTTTCACTTCCAATATGATACAAGTATTTGATAAAATCAGGCGTTCTTCTTATTATTTTCGATTTTTCAAAGCATTTATAACTTGAAAACTTCAACTTTTAAAAGTAATACATTACTTGATTCTTTTAAAAGCAGGATATATTGGAGTGATTAGTGTGTATTTGGTATTTTAGTCCAACATGTTTTTTTTTAAATTGTTTTTTATTTAAAAAAAAAATCAAATTAATATTTTTTAAGTATTTTTCGATAATTTTTCAATAATAATATCAAAAATCTAAAAACAAATCTAAAACAATATCAATTTAATATATTTTTATTTGAAAAGTACTTTTCAAAAGCATTCTAAATTATAAATCATATTAATGAGTTTTATTTTTATTTGACAAAACTGGTTTTAAATTCATAAATAATTACAGTCTTATTAGTCAATATATAGCAATTCCATTTGTTTCACCAAATAATCATTTAAACCAAGCTCTATTTTTTGTGTTTTATTTCATTTGACATTAATAAATATATTTCTCTTTTGTTTTTATTAGATGGGATGTTTTGATTAATTGAAAAAAATATGTTGGTTATTTATTTGTTTTAGTTAATTTTAATATTTATTTCATGTTTTTAAATTTAGCAGCACATAAATAATAAAAATATCTAAATATTCATCAACTTCTACTAATACAACTTTCATTTTTAGTATTTGTATGTACAAAGAGCAACACATGTAATAACACCCTATACCTTATTACCAACAACAACAATAATACCGGCTCACTGTGGAAATGCCTTAAAAAAAGGCTTAGAAGATTCTGTTTTAATTAATTTTGTTATTTTCATAGTTAATATTAGATTTTATCTTAATTTTTGGGTTTATATTATTTTTCTATTTGAATTAAAATTCTGATTATTCCTAACTTCTAAATATTCGTTTAAGACATATTTAAGAGGTCGTAATTCTTATTTTGAGATGGATTATCAGAAGATAATTATTTCAATAATAAATTATGCATTGGGTTTTTTATTGTGACATTTTTACAAAAATCTTGTTTTCCTTTATTATTTGATTTCTATTTTTTAGGTTTAATTGTGATAGCTGATATCAAAACTTAGCGATTCTTGATGGTTTATTATTGTATGTTATTGAAAAGCTATGGCTAGAAAAGGTTGTGAAACAAGACATGTTTATAAGCATAATGTCCATGAATTAATGATTGAGGACTTACAAAAGCAAGTTGCAGAATTAGTCAATTGATTGGAGGATTGAGACCTAAATGATGGTAAGAAGAGTGATCATAAATCTATAGATAATTTTGAAAATCTTTTTTAGAGGGGAAAGAAGCCGGGGAGGCAACCTTTAATTTGAATGGTATGAATTATAGAGACTAAGGATTTCAACTTAAAATTCTTGAGTTTACATGTACCTTGTAGGTTAAGGAATTCATTGATTAGGTGTATGAAGTGTAGAGAATTTTTAAATACAATGATGTTTTGAAATAAATGAGGGTGAAACTAATCATTATTGAATTAAAGACAAGAGTTTTTTCTTGGTAGGAACAACTAAAGAATAATTCAGAGAGATAAGAAAAACAAAACATTAGTAATTGAGAAAAGATTAAGAAAATGAAAGTACACTTCCTTTTACTACTCTCAAAACCTGTACCAGACTCCATATGTTAAGGCAAGGGGAAAGTATGTTAACAAGTATACTAATGAGTTTTATCAACTAATGATTAGGAATGATCTATCATGAATGGAGGAACAATTGGTGACATGATACTTAAGTGAATTATGACAGTCTATACATGACATGCTTTGATAATAGTCATTATGAATTGTTTTTTAAACTTATTAGATACCTCTAGCCATGCAAAAACAACAAACTAGGAGAACTAATAGAGGATTTTGGGTGGACTAAACAAGTTTTATGTAGATTAAAATACTAGGGGTATGCATACCAAAGAATAACGAATAACCAATCAATATAAATATACTCCTCTTCAAATTATAAGTCAGAGTTCTAGTTCTAGTTTTATATTTTTGATGTTATTAATATATTGAACAGAGACATCGTTCATTTAAGTGCTATGAGTTAGATTCAAATAAGGTTGAGAGCGAGTTGAAGATAACTTTTAAGACATAAGATGGCTTGTATGAGTAGATGGTTATGATATGTAAGTTGTTCAATGCACCTAGTACCTTCATGGAATTTATGCACAAGGTTTTAAGAGTATTTATAGGCATATTAGTATTTTACTTTGATGACATTCTGATTCATAGCCCATTTCTGAAATCACACTTAAAGTATATATGGACTATTTATGACACTCTAAAGTGTAAACAATTATTAATAAAATATTAAGAAGTGCATGTTCTTTACTAATAATATCACTTTTTAAAGATTTGTAGTATCTGTTGATGGTGTGTAGATAGATAGTCAAAGATGACAACAATTATAGATTGAATCACTTATAAAATTATGCATGATGTCAAAAGTTTCCATAAGCAAGCATATTTTTATAGGTAGTTCATCCGTAATTTTAATGCATTAATTATACCTATTATCGAGTGCCTCAAAGGTCGTCTTTTCCAATAAAAAAAAAAACAGAAGCCAACTTTTAGTAAAGCAGAAGATAATTGTAGCTCTTATACTAGCCTTTCTTGACTTTGATAAGCATTTTGAGATGAATAGTAATGCCTCAAGTTTGAGATTTAAAAGTTTCCTTAGATAAGAGGAACATCTTATGGATTTTTTAGGAAGTTGATGAACTCTAAAAAAAACTATTTTGTTTATGATTTGGGGTTCTATGCCATTATTTACTCATTAAAGCATTGACACTATTTAGCGAAGAAGGATTTTATACTTTTTAGATCACCCATCTCTACCTCAATAAAACAGTCATTTGCATAAAATTCCTAGATCCATTATTTATGACCAAGATACAAAATTTATGAGAAAATTTTGAAAAAGTTTATAGAGTGAATTAGAAACTCAACTGAATTTCAGTAGTGCTTACCATCCTTAAAAGGCGGATATATAAAAGTGATAAATCACAACTTAGAGAATCTATTATAGAGTCTAGCAGGAAACAATCTAAAGTAATGGGATATGACTTTAATAAAAATAGATTTTGGTTTTAACAGGTCAAGGAATCGTACTATGTAGTTAAGTACTTTTGAGATTGTGTGTGTACATAATTTATGAGGTTTGCTTAAGACACTTATTCTTTATATTAGACATGTGGGTGTCCACGGTGAAGATATGACAAACAATATTTTTATAGGGTGTATGATTAGGTTAGATAAGAAATTTATGACTTTACTACAAGGTACAAAACACAAGCAGATAACCATCACAAAGAAAGCCATCTATAAAATAGGTGGCTTGGTATAGGCAATGCTTACTCGTAATAGGTTTTCTACGAGGGAGTATAACAACTTTAGGAGAGGAAAATTGGTCATTGTGAGGCGTTATAAGAGATGAACTACAATGCTCATTCATCGACTTTATCTTCCTAGTCATTAGAAGATTTCTGATGTTTTCAATGTTCAACATTTATCTCTTCGTCTAGTGGATGACAAAAAAAAATTGAAGGTGAGTTCTCTCTAACCCAAGAAGACTAATATAAAAGGTTTTGATTAATCAAATATGAATTTATTATATTTGTATCATGTGGATAGTGTAGTAGATATGTATTTGGACTGTATGGACAAGTCTAAGCTCAAAAATAGGTTTGGTAATGCCAAACGAAATGTCCGATAGAAAGGCCAATAACTTAAAATTCAATTATTGGATCATATTTAAGTTTTTCAAGAAGGTTTTACATGTTTTTTTTTTAAAAGAGGCCTAGCCAAATTTAGCATGCTTCCTTTAGCATTGTTATACACTTGGAGCAAAGAAAGAAAAAGGAGTTGTAGAGCTTTGATTAGGCAACCATGAGATTAAAGCAAACACAATTTGAAATCAAGGATGAGTTTTTTTCAACATGAGGTGACTAATGCATGAGCTTTTATTTAGGTATTTGTTTTCTTATTTAGTTTATAAATTTTACTTTCTTTAGCTATTTCTTTTTAATTCATTTAAGAATGTAAATTTTCTTATTCAATTTAGGCTTAACTAATATAAATAAAGTTATTTAATTTATATTTCAACAAACTTTGATAATTTAATAAAGAGATTATTCTCTCTCTCTCTTACTAGAGATTATAGCATCTAGGATTTTTCCTATGCTATTTTCATTTAACCCTTCCTAATTTTTCTATCAATCCTTATGAAACAAGTTTTCAACGACGTCATTTCTCCTAACCTACTTCAACTTGATTAATGCAAAGGAAAGAGCATGAGGCATGGGGACAAAGGAGGGTAGG
>Ga0307508_10007552_pt1 | contig 10097 bp, 13 predicted proteins | sample 9_EM_MG_FD_203089 | JGI IMG/M metagenome (GOLD analysis project Ga0307508, IMG submission 203089) | Populus trichocarpa ectomycorrhiza microbial communities from riparian zone in the Pacific Northwest, United States - 9_EM | ecosystem: Host-associated > Plants > Roots > Unclassified | place...
ATGCATTGATCATGAGCGATTACACAAGATGTGATTCAAAAAAGATCATTCCAGCAGTTTCGCGAACACCGTATTAAGCATTCCCAGGGAATGAAACCCGCTGGGAACAGCGGGAATCATTTTTGAAGAGGGGAATGGGGGAATCAAATTTGATTCCAGGTATCAGAACGGGGCCTAACTGTAAATTACCAGTGAGAACTTCACAATGTAACGATGCATCTCCACGTGCCCTTCGCTGAAATTCTCCGGCAGTTGCCATCTCCAAAGGCGCTTATTCCATCGCGCTATTCCCAAGTTTTCCTCCTCCCAAAAAAAGCTCGCGTGCTTCGTCCGGTTTAGATATCTCGTACGTGGATTCGCTGATGATGCAGGCTGTATGGCGGTCTGAGTGACTTTCGAAATCTAGTGATTTATAATGACCACCGCACCATCCAAGCCCTCAGAAGTCGGCTGGCAGTTTGTGTCGCAGTATTACACCTTCGTGAACAAGCAGCCGAACCGCCTCCATTGCTTCTACACCAAAAACTCGGCATTTATCCACGGTACCGAGGGGGAGGACGGCAGACCTTCCTATGGCCAACATGAGATTCACGAAAAGATTCTTTCCATCGGCTTCCAGGATTGCAAAGTTTACATTCATTCAGTAGACGCGCAAGCTTCTGCGAATAATGGTATTATAATCCAGGCTATCGGTGAAATGTCGAACAACAGCGAGCCATGGCGAAAGTTTGCTCAGACATTTTTCCTCGCCGAGCAGCCAAATGGTTACTTCGTGCTCAACGATATTTTCCGATACCTCAAGGAGGACGCCGACGAGGATGAAGATCAAGACGAGGAAATAGGTGCAGCTGAAGCTGTTGCTGCTGCTGGCGTGGTTGACGAAGAGGTTGTCCCAGAACCAGCTCCTGCTGTCGAGAGCAATTTCATCCCGAACCCCCAGCAGCAACCTCGTGCCGAGCCGCCATCAGTCCTAGAGTCTCAGCCCGCGCCTGCTGAAACTCATCAGGAACCCGTGGTGCCGCTGACGAATGGTAATGGGGCTCACCATGAAGTACCTGATTCGCCTCCTGCAGCGCCGGCGGAACCGGTTCCCCTTGAGGTTGAGGAACGCGTCCCTACCCCCGCCCCCGTCTTAGCGCCATCTCCTCCCGCGACACCACCACCCCAGGCAGTCGCCACGCCCACTAAGCCAGCTACTCCTGCCCCACCTGCTCCCGCCGATGAGCCCTCCGAGGCGCCTGCTTCGGTACCGACTCCCGCACCTGTCGTTTCGCATGTGGCTGAGCCTGCGCCTGTTGTTCCAGCTCCGAAGCTTGTCGCTCCTGAAAAGCCGAAGACGTGGGCAAATCTCGCTGCGTCGAAACCCAACGCATGGGGGTCGAACCTTGCCGCGGACTCGAAGGGGGTGGTAGCGGTCGCTGCGCCGACTGCACCAGCACCAGGTGCCTCCACCATACGTGCAAATGGACCGCAACATCGTTCAACCTCTACGTCTACTCCGGGCCCCGACGCTCAGGGCCAGTCACCGGCTGTCACGGCCGCTTTGGCTATCACAACACCACAATGTTTCGTGAAGGTAAATTTTGTATATTGCGCTCTTTAGTGCATAATATGCTGATTTCTAAGTCTTATTCCAGGGCGTAATTGAGACTATCGACGCCAACAATCTACGTGCAGTTCTTACGGCTCGTTTCGGTCCGATCAAAGACCTGGAAATCGTCCGCAGCAAGGCATGCGCATTCCTTGAATTCGATAAGCTGGAATCTGCGAAGAAGGCTATCGTCACATCTCTCCCACAACATCTTGGCGGCGAAGGTGGTGTTCGTATTGGTGACGGTGATCCAGCGGTGCCGAATTATAGTCGTGATGTTCCTCGCATTTCCATCGAGACGCGAAAGGAACGTGGCGACCGCCCACCCTCGAAACCCCGCGGTGGGGCCCCGCCAGGTGGTGACCGCGGCAGCTACCGCGGTGTAGGTCGCGGCCGTGGTGCCCCTCGCGGTCCTGCGCCGACTAATGGTGCGAAGTAGATGAGTTCCCCCTTGGGACCTGACTGTGGGGCAGGGTTCACTCTTCATCATGAGAATCGACCCTCGCTTCCATTGTTTTGTCCCCCTCCCTCGATGTCCTGTCCTCCTTCCCGCTTACCTGCCTCCCACCGCCTCCCGCCCCTTCGTGTTTTGGCTCTTTCTGGCCCGGCATACGAACCCTGTTACGATCCAAAACATGAGTGCTGTTTTCACCCTTTCTCTACCACATCATCCGTTTGCCATCGTTTTTCATCTGCGTTTGTCTTGCATATATAGCTTCACAGCCAACCAACCACAACCCGCCATTTTCCACACATATCACATTGCTTTCTGGTGTTGTTTCGTCCAATTTGGGCAGTATATGCTGATTATGAATGAAATATGCTGAAGAATTCTGTCTCATTGGTGGATTTTGACAACATGATCTGAGAGTGAGATGTTCAGAGGGCCCAACGTGCGCAGGGTGCGTGGATAAAGGTGACGGTTGGTGGTTAATGCTATCACTCCTAGAGTTGTAACAAACAACAGTCTGGTCTTGGCGCACAAAGATTCCCACGCACAGCAGGCTTTATCACTTCAATTGCAGGTCCCTCTACCTCCTACACCTCGTACGGTATGGTCGTCTCGTTGTTTGGACTGACGAATTTGCTCTTCGCGGGTTCAACGCGATACGCTCGTGGTCCGTTCTCGCTTCTATAAAGTTGAAACTGGTCGACTTCCTGTATAACTTACAGTACGTACGCTACCAGCTAACATCTCTATCTATCTACCATTCACCATCAAAACCTGTAAACCCACAAAGGAGGAAAACATGGAAATATCGCTTCTTCTCTAGAGAGCTACACCAGTTCCATGCACTCGTCAAGCGGCCGTCAATACATGAGCCGGCGTCAAAGCTATTGTCAGCTCCTGAGCCATCAAATCCTTGAGAACCAAAAACCAAAACCGTTGACATCAGTCAACAGGATGTATGTGCGTTGCGCAGGAAGAGAAGCTAGGAGCTGGGAGCCCCGTCCTCACCGTGTCGGAAGAAATCACAAAGTATCTCACGAATCAGCAAATCCGTCCCGCCAAATTCGGCATCTATATAGTTCTTGAGAGCGGGCTTCTTCTCAAGATCGGGTATTTGGGATATCGTGGTGCACATTGGTAATAAGATGCGGTAGATTTGAGAGTATTTGTCGATAAACATGAATGCATTGGGAACGTTGTGGTCTCCCTATCAGGAAGTTTCACAGGATTAGCTGCCTGGGAAAGAAGGTATAGTGATGGCGGGCGTACCATGTGGATGACACTGATTATTCATTGCAGCCAGTGATGACTCAGTTCAGTAATGTGGAATGACTTATTCACGTCGGGTTGGCAACAACGAACCTCGACCCAACCCAGTACCCAATGCTCCTTTGCGCTCTTTGCAAGATCAGCTGCATGAGGCGTGCAGTCTTTGGAGCGTATTGTACGCGATTGAGGCCTTGGCCTGTGTCTCGCAATCTGTACGGAGACGAAGTGGACAACAGGTCTTGCTCAGCAAGTGACCATAACCGAAACATGTCTGAATCAACCATTCAGTCACACAGTTTTCGAGATCAGATACGGTGATTGATGACAATCCTTACCGTGCAAGATCTCTCTCCAAAGAGTCAAACTCTGCAGAACGTAGGAATACTGTTTGGAGTGGTCATGACTGAGACGAGCGCCTCCCCTACCACAGCGGATAGCAAGTGATTGGGTCTGATGAGTCCCTGCGGATTCAGGGTCGAAATATTTCTTTAGGCAGGCGATCACCCTATCACAAGGGTCCCGGTTCATGCGCAAGAAAGCATGGTGGTCACCAATGCTGTACAAGCATTGTCGTATGGTCTCTTGGTCGATTCCTCCTCGCCCTCGCCTTGCATACTTCGATGAAAGAGTCTCGATGGCACGCTCTTTGGCGCGGATATCGAGCTGGATGTCGCGCCTTGAGCGACCTTCCGCGAGGATCTCCTTTGTGGCAATTGAAATGCGGTCGTCCCGCAAAACATCCAGCGCACTGTGAGATTCTAATTGGTCGTAAACGGTCTTTAGCGGGGCCACGCAATTGAAACCCAGCATATCCTCGACAAGTTGTGAGTCTTGCAAAATGTACATTAATTTGCCGTATGTGGTTCTTGATTTATCCGGATTGAGGATCTATTCGCACGATTATCAACGTGTAGGTAGGATGCTTAACTAGGCAAATAAACCTCAATGCTTACTTTATGCCTTCGGCCAAGCTCGAAAATCATTTGGAAGAATTCTTCATTTGCTTCGAAGTCCCGCCCGGCAAATAACTCTTGGCCCCGCTTATAATCGGACGCAATGACCAGCCCGGAGAGGATGGAGCACAGCTCTTTTATCTGGGCCACGATTCGTTTTGGTTTGCTAGTGTAGGAAACGATATCTGAACACGCGTCAGCAGAGGTTTCAGGGTTTTGACACGAAAAGATGCACCTATTCTATCCGTGTAGTCCGAGACCTCTATTAATTTCCCATCAATCGACATATCACATCACTAATTGAAATACATACCCAAAGCAGCCTCTAATAGCCGCAGGAGCTTGCGCTCTTCCAGTGTAAGACGCACTGGTGTGTATTTGGCACGCTCTATAAACCAGTCACCAACGTTTTCGCCGATAGCTGGCTGTGCGCCGAGAAGAGTAGTCTTCTCTGTTTGACTGGGAACGGCTTCATTGCCTGACGTTTCGCTATCGTCCACATCCATCTGTGACCAGTTTGTAGTAAGAATGGATGATCAAGCAGTCATGTCGAAATCCCCCACGCTAGCTTCATCCTTTGGTATCCCATTTGTCTTGGTGCCATTTGTAGAAGGTTTGGATATCGACTTCATAGGCGCCGACTTGGATGGCGAAAACTTATGAAGTTTTCTAATCAGCCAAAAACGGGCGAATCGCTTAGCACTAGTGGAGAGGGATTTGTCCCAAGGAGCTGGAGCTCACCTAGACCCTTTTCGATGCACAGACGCAAAACAGACTTCGCAAAATGAATCACCACAGTTTTCACAAGTTCCTTCCGCAGGCTGGTCTACACGAGTTGTTGGCCTGATTGCACAGTGCTAGCATAAACGTGAACACACCCTCGCATTCGATGCAGTATCCTTCTGCTGGAGGCACGTCAGCGTCCTGGTTGTCGTCTTCCAATCTATCTGATTCCTCAGAGGTGGCACCATCTTCAACATCTTCGGACGAATTGAGAATTTCAGCGAGAGACTTGGTCGCGACCGACCCCTTTCCTTCGGCAGCCACCATTGGCTCAGTAGGAGGGTGAGCCGCCATGATACGGTGCCAAATGGTGAAAGCAGACAGGATGACGCGTGGTTTGTTATGTCACGGAAGACTTTCCCGGGATATATCAATCTCAAACAATAGAGATCGTTTCCTCCTCATCGTTTCAGATGTTATGCCCCTCACTTGAGGGCGTCGGCTCTCTGGAGTCCCCGACATCCATTCTTGAGGCGGCAGGCAGTACGCAGCACAGTCATTTCACTCTCAGTCTCAATCGCACAACTGCCTTTCGTGAATGAATTTTGCCGGAGCCAATTCGTGTTGGGGACACAGATATGTTAGGGCATTTGATGTGGCCTTTAATAAAGATGTGGAAGGAACACAGGATTACACCGAATATCACCAACAATGTACGTGTGGCAGGCGTGACCCAGGCCAGACGCAAGTATAAATAGCCAAGGGAAAAGACAATGTTTTCAGTTCAATGTAGTTATCGTGTGCTAGTTAATGGGTGCCGTTTTGGTGCCGGAATACTATCCATCACGAAAATTGAGGAAGCAGGACTTTCAACAGAAGATTGGCAATCCGTCCCTTTTGATGAAGGCAGGATCGAGGATGCGATCGTCGCCTTGATTGACAAATAGGAGAATGGTGATCAGTGATATGATATGCAAGCACGAACCAGTTGAAAATTCGATTTTGGGCCCAAGACAGGCGCCGGACGGGAATAACAGCCTCACCTGCTTGCGGTCGCCTTCTGGATCAGGATCGATGGATTGGTGCGTGGACACTTTGAAGTGTACAGTGGTGTCTCTTGAATTCTACCAAGCAATTTGTCAGGTGACGAGTTCATGAAGGGCCCTTACAAGAGAGATGAGACACCCACTGGAATTGGGGAAACGCCGGATAATCTTGTATCTGTTGATACCACGGCCGACATGTGAAAGTGACCTGCAGTGCAGGCATGTTGGAAGTGGACCCGTTTTGGGGACCTTCGACGATTTAGGCTAAACAAAACAGATGGATTCAGCCCGGGATACCTCATTGCTAGCTGAGCAACCTACAATGCGAGCACGGAATTGCTTATTGGATAATTGATTTTTAAGCCGAACAAAATGCAAGCATGATTAATCATACCTATAGAGCCTTGCAAGCACTAAAAACATGCAAATAATCGAATAATCCTCGGGTATCAAGGCTCTCAGGACGACTTACTGATATTTGTACCCAAGTGCACCAATGAATCGTCTAGACAGGCGAACTGAAGAATGCTTAAGGAGAGACGATGCGGTTGAATGGATCATTCTTACTGTGATCACGTCTGCAACAGCGACTGCGCTGAGGGGCATATTTGGGATCAATTGATAAAATAATGAAGGCAATGCAAGCATACGCGGGTATCATGCCCGTATTCACTGTCCAGAGCGTGAGCTTTGTAAGAATTTTGTCCGTCCTGGGGTTTCAGGGTCAATTTAGTGTTCATCCAACAAGATGAAGAATCGGAAGGCATGCATACGGCTTGAATCCACTTCGTGACGTCCAAAGCTGATAAGCAATGGCGCTCGAGATGACGAGGTCACAAACACAGCAAACGGTTAGCCATGTGGCCACAAGCCACTATGCAGTGACAGGGACAGGTCGTTACACACTGGTATTCACTTCAAAGGCGATGACTTACTGTATCGTGCTTAAAATCCGCTATTAACGGCGCGAAATGACTGGAAGAATGATTAGCGTTCCATTTGGCAGGGTGTGAGCCGTTGATGCCCACATGGCGATACCAGCGGCTACATGGCACCAACGTTAGGACATCATCTGGAGGTGAGACAGTTTACCCACTTATGCCAAGGCCTGGGATTCATCAAAATTTGACGATCAAACTCAGCAAGGGACGGGAGGTTGCGCAGCCCAACGAACCGAAAGCACAAAGCGCCAAGACAACCTCGGGTAAAGAGATTAACAATGCAGTAAATCGCCGATCAGGAATGACGAAGTTACCGTTAGAATTACCACAGGCCGCCATTTGCGGTTCACTTTTAATGATATCATGGTTTGACAGTCCTGTGTTTGTACGAAAATAAAAGTTCCCACGTACGTATATATAATCGCCACGCGAAATAACTTGATGTTTTCGGGCGCATGAATCAGCGCCAGGAGACCATTCGGATGTTCGCACCGCTCACCACTGAACAATGACAGCAGGAATTGGCTTGAGTGGGGTCTGTAAGATATGAAGGTTCGACCAAAAATGGGGAGTCCACATACCTCCAGGGAAACAGCGTACTGGCATCGTAGTGTTGTGGTCATGAGTGAGGGCGACAATCGGCACGGTGAAGCTAGTTTGCAAGTCACTCACGCTCATCGGTCTATGAGACGAAAACAATGAGTGTGTTTCTGAGAAGCACAAAATACAGGTAGACATCTCACTTGTTATTCTCCAACAGAAACGACGGGTCGTGGTAATGCCAAATCTAGGTAACGCCTGGTCAGCATTCGACTCTCGGATGACACATTGAATAATGGCGAGATACAGTGTAATCATAAATTATCATGCATGTGCATATTTGGTGCGCAAAATCAACCAGCCTGAGATATATTGGGGTCTGTCATCGCGAGTTCTTCAGAGGCAGAGCTCACGCACCAAAGGAAGCCGACCATGACTTTCACCCATCGAGGGTCGTTTGGAAAACGAAAGAAATAGGATTGCGTCTGCACCGTCAGCTAAATATAGACACGTCAATGGTATAAAATGTTAGGCAAGTTGAGACACGAACGATGCCGAACAAGCTGTAATGGGCACCACAAAAGTGAGAGCGGAGTCATGGTCTTCAGACAGTGACGCCCTTACATGGTAGAAAGGACTGTGGCCACTAGAATGGCGCCGATGAGGCCATCGAGAACACCCATGAAGCAACAGATTGGGGGGAGGTGGAGGGGAGATCATCATCAGGGCGTATATACCGTCAATGCGGATCAAAGTCCTCCGCATACACTCGATACAGTGAACGATTGCATTGCGTTTCAACAGATTAAGCGACGCTAGCATTGACACTTGATTAGAACTTTAATCCCAGACCCAGATGTTGGAGGTGATTTCTGAACCCAACATGGACTCAAAACTGAATAATAATCCCGGAGATTCGGGGATCAAGTATGTGTTCAGAGCCCTTGGTTTGGTGGAGTCGGGCGATAAAGCGACAAGGGAGGGTCGTAAATGAACTTGCTGAAAACGCAGTTCGATGTTATTGGTTATTTACTCGGGGCCCGCTTAATTGCTGGATCGGCGAAATATAATTTCTATAGGTGTAGACTGATTGCATCAGTCTCACTGATGTCGTGGCAACTCTGATTGAATAGCGGAATAACGTAAGAGTGATAGCGTACTAGATTAATATTGCGTCGCTGGCGTCGTCTTGCATGTACGAAAATGAAAAACGCCACGTGCCTGATGTTAGGGAATTCTAGTATTGTATCTCTCTAATACAATTAATGAGATAATGGCATAAATAACCCTTTTAACGATAAATCCGGCTTTGCGGCAAGGCCCGCCACCTCTGCTTCTTTGGCTTTGTTTTGAACTAAACAAAGAGTCAGAAAACCACGTGAGAAGGGGAAAGACAACAGATCTAGAAACCAAGTCAAAAAGGAGGCACTGGGAATTGAAAGGTCAAGCTGGCGAGAGGAAGCAGCAAAAACAGAAGTGGCAGCCAGGAGAGATAAGGCCAGAGGGATGAAACAAAAGTCTAGGGATGCGCGGCGGGAGCGAGAGGTTAGGGAAAAGGTAGGAAGCACGTGGAAGAAAAAGCAGAAAAGGGAGGCATGGGAAGCAACGAGCCAAGGCAGGAACAAGGTTGTTTGCACTGAAAAAGGACCCTGACATAAAAAAAGCATTGTGAAATGGCGAGAATTACGTAATTTTAGATCCAAGACCGCCAGGCGGGAATAAGATATTTTGAAATGAAGTGTATTGAACAAGTTGCTTGATCGGCTTCCTAAAATACAGTATTTGCGGAATATCAATACATGTAGACAAAAGCAATGCGCAATGACTTTCATTACTTATTGGAGTGAAGTAAAATACTCAGCAGAAAGCAAACCTACCGCCATCCCTCTAGTTGATTGCTCACCTCAGACTCGCTTCGGCGCAGCGACCTCAGCCCTAGGCAGCAGCCTCCCTCAAACTCAGGACAGCTATAAATCGAGCAGTCAACCGCACAATTCCCTACGTGTCTCCCAAAACGTTTGAGGCGGGTGACAGCAAGCCTTCCCTTGAACCCGAGGTCGCAGGAGATATCGCACCAATCATGACGGGAGCCGTGATTGAAGAAAGCTTTCAAGTTGATGAGGCCATTTATGAATACCGGGTGTACAAGCGACGGTGGATCGGTCTCGCCGCATTATCCTTGCTCAATATTTCAGCCGGTGCGTCGTTCACGTTCCGCGTTTTCGGCCAGCGAAAGTCGCGGCGAATGATTCCCCTACTCTGACGCTGCGAGTTAGGCATGAACTGGCTGTGGTTTGCACCTATAAGCGTAACTGGTGGGCTTCCCTCAGATGTGTGAGACCTGACAAAACCAGCTTATTACCATTCTGTAGCGGCTCAACAATTAGACATGTCATTGTGAGTGCGGCTCCGAAGAATGCCCACTTGCGATGCTGATTCTGCCACCGTAGAACGCGGGTAAACTGGCTGGCTAATTCTGTCAACCTCATTTGTATCCCTGTCTCTCTCATGGTCCCAACAATTTGTGCTAGATTTGGGCTGCGAAACGCCGTCAGTCCCCAGAACCACTCGGTCTATGGTTCC
>Ga0307508_10007553_pt1 | contig 10097 bp, 10 predicted proteins | sample 9_EM_MG_FD_203089 | JGI IMG/M metagenome (GOLD analysis project Ga0307508, IMG submission 203089) | Populus trichocarpa ectomycorrhiza microbial communities from riparian zone in the Pacific Northwest, United States - 9_EM | ecosystem: Host-associated > Plants > Roots > Unclassified | place...
GTCTCTATGATACGTATTTGTCATTTGTTCTGTGTGCCATATGTAGGTTGTAGTAAGCGATCATGGCATGACTGAGAATGGTAATCATGGGGGCTCTTCGTATGAAGAAACCGACTCGTTAGCTCTCTTTGTTGGCCTCAAAAATGATCTCTCTGATTATGCAGCATCCTCTTGTGACTCTATTTACCAGGTAATTAAAGTGTACAACTTCTATCCCTTTGCACTCTGCCAAAAACTTTTTGTAGTTCATTGGTGTAAATTGCATCTGCATCTGGCATGATATTAATGACAATCTACAGATGCCATTGCCTTTAAGACTTTAAATTTTTCAAATTTATTTTCCTATATGAGCTTTGGATAGCTATAAGTTTTGTTAAAGGGAGTCCTTTTCTCCTCCATGCCCACCCATCAAAATACTTTTAATTCTTTGTGAGTTTGTCTCTTGACACAAAATACTTTTGTGTCGACAAACTATCGAAAGAACTAGTTGGCTTCTTACAACAGCAGCATATTCCTGCTTTCCAAGTTGTTTCCCCCTTTCCCATTTGATACTGCAACAATTTTCTATTTTAATTGCTCTTCAAATATAACCTAACTATCAGGAATTTTTGCTTCAAAAATCCCTTGACTATTAATGATTTTATATATGGTCCAGGTTGACATTGCTCCAACGTTAGCTCTTCTATTTGGTGTGCCGATTCCTAAGAACAATGTTGGTGTCCTGATTTCAGAAGCATTTGATTTATTGACAGGTCAGTTCTCACTATCTTTGTCTGTGTCATTTGTGTATGCATGCTCCGGTACCTGATTGTATGGGATGGAAATATTATAAAATTAAAGAGATCAAACAAATATAGATAAAAAAAAGTACAGAATCAAGTTTATGAATTTTAAATGCTGACCTTTTTACAAATGACAAATTAGTAAATAGCACTAAAACCATTTTCTATGGAAATTAGAAGGGATGAAGTATTTCTCTGCAAGAATGGTTTGGAGCCTATGAAATAGTAAGGATGGTCATCTCTGTAACAGGAAGACAATTTTATACAACTGGGACGTAGTAGTGTCTATCCTTGTTAGAGCTAAAAATCTACATGTTGGTCTTTAGGGGGTATCTGCATGCCTGCCCATGGGGCATGCTAGTGCTCATGGGTCCTACCGTGGTAGCTTTGTGTGTGGTGCCTTGGCACCTGGCCTTGATGGTGTCTGGTTGCTGGAGCCAGTGAACTTTTCCAGCCATCGCTGAAAATACTTTACTTTCTGTGCATATTAACCCTATGCTTACATATAATTTCATAAAAAATGGCATTTTAAAAGGCATTTGTGTCACAAACCTGATGTTCATTTATAACCTGATGAATTTCCATGTAATTTATAGTTTATTATGTGCATATCAATCTCCTGATTATTCCCATACAACTAAAGAAACGACCATGGAGAGTAGTGGGTGATTCTTTAGTGTTGACAATATACTTACTTTTTATGAAGGGATCCATAATACATCTATAATAAATCAATAGCTGCATGAAAGAAAAGTTAGAATAGAAAGTATGCTTTCTTGTCCCAAAGTTTGAGCTGACATGTATTATCCAGTCCTGGTTGAAACTTATTATGCAAATTCATTGAAAAACATATGCTAATTGCTAAGTACATCCTAGAGTACAGTCGGTGCTTATTTATATAAAAAATTGCTATAGAATTTTCTGCATTATTCTATCTTGGATCCTTTGGAATTGGATGTAGAACATGTGGATGAGATGCATTCAATATTTTGGCCATTTTTAGACTTTCAGCCATCTGCTCGTAGTTTAGGATGCACTTTATCACTTGTTATTAAACTCTCTCCCTCTCTATTATGCTTTGATTTATCATGGCTGGGGAGATTGTTGGCTTCTCACTTGTTTCATATGCTTGGTCTAGTTTATTATATGCTTCATGTGGATTTTTTGTTAAATATTGCTGTAGAACATAGTAATATTGGCATTTCTGAATATTTTTCATGCTAACTACACCTTGACCAATGACCTGGCCATATGGTATTTACTGGATATGGGAATAATTTATAACTCCCTGTTTTTATGTATTTGTACATTTGTAATCCCAATCATGCACCAAGGTGCTTGGCTCATGGTAGCTTAATCTAGACCATTGAAAACTTAATTGTTTCTATAAAAAGATAACATTTATATGGACCTGATTGAAAATTTGTGGATAGATTGAAATGGTATTTTTTCATTTTTTTATGCCATGGCATTGGAAATTATTTTACCTTTGATGTTTTTAAATTGTTTGATGTTTTATCTTATAATTTTCCTTGTGACTGATTAATTCAGATGATAAACAACTGAGAGTGTTGGAATTGAATTCCTGGCAGCTGCTCCGATTAATCCAAGCACAATTACCCGGTTTATCATGCCGAAACTTGCCAAGCCACGATGGCTTTACAGATGGTCTTGCATCTACAACTGTAGAATGCTCTGGTAGTATGGAGAAGATGTTGTGTTGCCTATATATGAACGCTATAAATCTTCACAGTTCCTGGAAGTCAAAGTCCCTCTCCAGGTGCGTTTTGTGTGTGGAACAGTCTGATATTATACCATGAAACAAAATTCTATGGGAACCATTCCTGATACCTCTGTTGCTTTCAGTATAATTTATAGTAATACCTGTGTTCCTTTCTTTGTAATTTCTGTAAATAGGTCTAAAAGTAGGGATGATTACAGCTGCACTGTTGCAGCATATCATCAGTTTCTGAAAACTGCAAGTGAGTGGTTATCACGCAGAGTGACTGATGTATGTATACTCATTGATAACAGCTACCAATTTGGAAAAATATCTTACTCAATGTAGAAATAAACTGTGATTTGCAATTTTTTGTAAAGGGTGTAACAATATGAATTGTTTCTTTTTCTTTTTTGGTATTCCCTTTTCTTTTTTCTTTTATTTATTTGTTTATTTATTTTTGGCAGAAACCTGTTGGCTTACTTGCTTTTGGGATTGTGGCAATGGCCATATCATCTCTAACATTATTAGGCCTCATGATTTGCATGAGTACAGAGGATCAACCTGGAGAGAACCAACGCCTTTGTAACTCAATTACTGGTTTGCACAAGTGGTCTGTAAATGAAATCTTTCTATTGGGTGTCATGTTAATTCTTGTTATGAGTATGGCTTCGAGTTCTATGGTAGAGGAAGAGCAATATATTTGGCATTTTGTTTTATCAACATCATATGTGCTATTTCTTCGAAAAGCAGTTCAGCCTCTTGCACCAGGAAGTGCAAAGAGCTTTTTCAAATTGATGAAGGGACAGACAGAAAGACTTGATTTTCGCATATCTTCCATCATTTTGCTTCTTATTTCTGGAAGAATTTTGAGAAGCTGGCACCAAGGTGGTGTAAACTGGACGTATCTTCCAGACATTTCAAAGTGGCTTGAACAGGCTGGGGTTAACCATGTGAGATCAATTCAGCTAGCATCGGGTCTGCTAGTGATCAGTTTAAGCATATTTGCTTTGTTTTTGTTTGGATCTAGGAGAAAAATCACTCAATTAGTTGGATTTTGCTTTCTCATATGTGGATTCTTGGTTTTATGGCACCTGTATCACAACAATGCATTTGTGTCAGCCAGTTGTGATGCTGCAATACAGGCACAGATAATATATGCAATTCTTGGTATTGCCACAATTGGCACTTTTGTAGCATTACCATGGTTCATACCTCTTTGGTTCCCTGGTACATGTTCAAAGCCTAATGTGAAATCAACTTTGGTTACTTTTGACGGTCAATGCATATTTTCATTGGTGGAATTCAGAGACTCTTCATATCTGATTGGGTTAGCATATATAATATGTTGGTGTCTTCTGCAGCTGTTGCTTCAACAGCCAATCAATTCAATGCCCATCCTTTTGCTTCTCATGCAGATCCTCTCTAGCATGCTCTACTTTTCTTGTAGTGGGCTACAGCATATTGAAGTGGAGGTTAGTTCCTATATCATTTCTTCTTATAACTACCGACTGGACAGTCCAGCATGCAAGAATCAGTTGACTATCACTAAAATATATCACATAGTATAGTCAAACATCTGGAGAACCAGGTAATGATGCTTTTAATCAACCTGAAGCTCAGATGTGAATTTCAGCATTATTGACTCTTAACACAGAAAATAATTGAGAAATTCTTAACTTGCAATTAGGTGATTCACAAGTTAAATCAGCAAGTGAAAATATCATGCAGTTTAGACCCTCACCTTGACTGCTCTGTTAGTTAATCAAGGTCTTTCCTAGGTTTACCTTCTGTTCTTTTCTCTGAATCTATGACCAAGGATCACTCCGTTCCATTCTTTTTACCATTATAGTTAGGATCCAAGGGCTATGCCTATTCTTGAGAACATGTTAAATACACTATTTTCTGTTATCAATCAATGTGTATTCATTTCTGGGAAATTTAGATTTAAAGAGATAAGGCTTGTTCTGAGCTTTTCTGTAAGTCATAAATTCCAGTTTCTGTATAGTTGTTTTAGTTTTTTATTGTCTTACTCTGTATTAATTTCTGATTTTTGTTTCATCGAAACAAATATCACAGAAATGAGAAACAGGTTGGCAGCTATAAATTAGTAAAATGCAAATATAAAAAGTTATGAGCACCTGTCTTTGATATCTTAATCTGGAAAGGTGAAAGAAGATTTCTGTTTTCAACTGAAGTCAAAGAATTTTTTCCGTGGTGTGTTTCATTTAATACTTGTTAGTAATTTCATTTCCTTCAAGGCTAACCGCATTTCCTAGTGCTAATGCTGGGCACCCATTTTTTTTTTCTCTTAGGTTGCTTTGTTGTACTATATGGGAATGGCAGGCCATTTTGCTCTCGGGAACAGCAATACTCTTGCCACAATAGATGTTGCTGGAGCTTTTATTGTAAGTACTCTTACCTTTCTAGTGTAGTTGATATATAGTTTCTATTTCACGACATATAGTTTGTTACATAGACGTTGCTCTCTGTACTATATTTTAGATTCAGGGAGCCACGTTCAGTGTAATCTCAAACATTGTTTTACTCCTTGTCAGGGCCTGTCAAGTCACTCAATGTTTCTTTCTGGCATTTTGATGTTCATCATTACCTACGCGTCCCCAATGTTATTTCTTCTTAGCATGCTGATGTACATCTCCGTGAAGTGCACAAGCTATCTTGCAAATCACCAAAATGTAGATTCGGGGCATCTTGCAAAGATGATTCTTGGATTTCCTTGTCTGGTTCCAGTGGGCTTGAATTCAATTCTACTGACTTCCTACACCATTGTCTTGCTGTTAATGAGGAACCATTTGTTTGTTTGGAGTGTCTTCTCCCCGAAGTAAGTCTTTCTCTGAATAGCTTTGCAAAACATGAAAACTTAGCTAAATTTCCCCAGCTTTAGTGACGTGCTTAACAAATTATAACCCTTGGAAGGTGAATGATCTGTGGTTTAAGAGAGTGGTAGAACACAATGTACAATGCTTCATGTTGTTTATCATAGACTAATGGTGTGTTTCATTACAGGTACTTGTATGTTTGTGCTACAACTGTTTGCATCTACGTTGGGGTCTTTGTAGTGGCTGCCACTGAGATTTATACATGTTGGGTGCTGGCACTGCGGAGAAAGAAGCAGATTTCAATCCGATAGGAGCTTTGCATGCCAAGATGGCCGGCATCGTGACCTCTTTCAGACCAACTAGCACTCTGGCCATTTATGCATCTGTTTTCAATATTCACCGATCAATTTTCTTTCGGAGCACAGTCTATTATTATTTTTTCAATCTAGGATAAGCAGCTAGGATCTTTGCGCAACAAGAAAAAAAAAAAACAAAAGGGCTATTAGCAATGTAGCATTCATTCTCTTCCTCTCAAGCATCAAAAGGGCTATTATTATTTTTCTCAGATTCTTGCCCCAGGTAGTTATTCGCAAAATAATTAGTTAATCCTTTAGGCTTACAAATCTTAATGCTAAATCCTTATATTTTCATATTTGTTTTAACTTAGTCCGGTTTTCATAATAATTCAATTATTCTTTTTTTCCCCTAAAATGTCCTTCATTTCTAATTAAACCTTACAAGCTCAGCTCACCCTCTGCAGACAATTCTTTTAAAAAAAATGCATTTAAAAACTGTAATTTAGAAATTTCTAAAAGAATTTACATTCAACTTTAGTCAATAAACTAACTAGTGATTTTTCAAAACCACAGGGACTAACTCGTAAAATCATAAAAAACTGCAGTGATTAGATTATAACTTTTTTTTTAAAAAAAAAAAAAACAGTAAGAGGGCATCAGATTACAAGATCTTGGAATTGAATCAGACAATAAATTGAGGGAGGGTTTTTCGATTGTGTTGATTATTAGGTTTGATACCCCTTTTCATTGCAACGGTCATGCATATCCCATCTTACAGATATGCTTTAAAATGCAATTAACCAATAATTACTTCATACATATTTGCCTGCCTATATAAACCGAGCAGGGTTACCATCTTTTCTTTTCACACTGGAATACAAATCATCCGTCTCGACTTCTCTTGCCTGGGAATAACTTCAACATCAGGCCAACCTGTGTTAGCTTCATGGCCTTGCAACAGGTACCTCTCTTTGTTTTGTGCTATGTAATTGATTTCCTTGCTCTTCTTAAGATAGTTTACTTCTTTGCATAGCAGATGCATGATGTGCAACCTCTTTCAAGTCACAGTAATTCAGCAGGACCATGTTCAAATCAAGATGATTTTCGGCAAGCATTACTAAACTCTATCAATGAAACAACATATAACAATTCAATGGCCAAACAATTAATATCAGAGGAGGAATCTAAACTAGTTGCTGCCAAGAAACACAGCATGGCTGAGAGTAACCGCCGGAGTCGAATCAATACCCAGTTCACTACCCTTCGTACCATTCTCCCCAACTTGATAAAAGTATGCAACACACAGTATGCATTTCAATTCAAATATTCACACACGCGCCAGCAAGCGCGCACAGAGAAGTCCTCCATTTATATGCTAATGCATCAATATTCCATTTGTGCTTTGCTATAAACAGGTGAACAAAGCATCAGTGCTTGAAGAGACAATCAGGTGCGTGAAAGAGCTGACAAATACAGTGTCAGAATTGAAAGAAATATATGGTGGTGGTAGATTGGAATGTGTATTTCCTGGCGGGGCTGACAAGTTAAGAATCGGTTCCTGTGAGGGGAAAGGTCAGGAGGTTGTGAAAGTAGTATTCAGCTGTGATGATAAAAGGAAGCTATTGTCTGATGTTGCAAGGGCAGTGAGATCAGTGAAAGGAAAGGTAGTGAGGGCAGAGATGGTGACAATGGGTGGAAGGACCAAGTGTGTTTTGTGGGTACAAGGAATAAATGGGAATGAGGAGTTAGAGATGCTAAGGAGAGTTCTAAATGCTCTCACCGAGAAGCCAAATATGGCGAGGACATGTAACAGGCCAAAGCTTACTCTGTTGTGATAATTTGTGGTGTAAAATTTCATGGAGGCTGTTATTTAGTGTAAATTTTATTTTATAAATGGTTGATAGACAGCAGGATGAATGCATTCTACTCTTAGATTGTAAACTTAGAATAGAGAACTAGTTAGTGTATATGTAATGTTTCACAAGGTTTTACTTTTATTTATTAAACCCAACAACAAGGATCAGAGAAAAAAGGCCTGATGCTTGATTCTGAAGAGATCTTCTATCCCTCCTATCAGCTGTCTACCAAATTATAATTTTTCAAGCACAAGAAATTTCATCTAGCCTTTTATGCCTCTTAATTAGATCAGACTGCAAGCATGTATGTCTAAATGGCGTTAAATAAAAACTCAAAGAGGATACAATATGGTTAATAATGAGATGGATTTTCTCAATTCCAACCAACTCAAACATTATAGGATAGCTTTCAAAAATACATTTTTCCCTGTACATTGCTTGTGTCTAAGCTTATCACTTCAATGGACATATATAGTCGATGAGGACTGAAGTGAATCAATCAGTTCTTCTCCATTATATGCTGCTTTCCTCCAACACAGTTCTCAAACAAATATCTCCATACTGAAAAAAAAAAAGGTAGCTTTCTTTGTTCGAATAAGGCTTCTTTTGAACTTTTTTATTTTAACTGTGGAGTCTTTTTTTCTTCTTTTGTAATTGCAAGTTGTCTTTAATTGTTCTATTACCATTTTCCATGAATCGATGCGAACCTGGCAGCTTGACAGGTTTTTTGGATACACTAGCAGCTTCACCACCACCAATCCACCATGACTGCTGGAACTAGCTAGTTCCACCTCCACCAAAGGCCACATTGCCTTCGCTGTCAACACTGCTGAAGACCATCTTTATTGCCATCATTGTCGTCAACTGCCTTCCACATACTGCCAACTTAACCAACTATGCTTTACTGCCTCCTTTCAAAAGCACCTAAATCCCATCTTTGACAAATTATCCTTCCTGCCTACAGTGCCCACAGTCACAAGGGTGACATTACCACTTCCATCAACTCCACTCCTCATCCCTAAGCTTCAACTATTCCAACAACTACTAGATGGTTCAGGCACCTAACCGACACGCCATGGTTATACGTTGGAGGGTTTACTTTTATTTTCTACTCAGAGGTTTGTGTATACTTTGTCCTCCATTTTTCACTTTTTCACTTTAAGCATATTCAGTTTCATTATTTACTGGTGACAGATAAGAGTAGCTATTGTTATTCTTGTCATACCATACTTCCGCAATAAGTATTTGGATGAATATGGTTTCTTATGAGTTACTATACACATGATATTATAATGATTAAATCTATGGTATTAAATCTATGTGAGTTTTTTTTTTTTTTTTTTTTTTGAAAATCACATTTTATGGCTCAACATTCTAACACCTTAAAAGATGCTCATATGTAAATGACAAAAGACCAGATTAAGGATCTTGCTTATAACTGATTATTCCTAAGAAATTTATGAAAAAATAAATTTATATATTTAAAGAAAAGGGATCAGGCAGGATAGAGAAAGTGTGAGGATTCACTCAGCATATCTAATGGTATTGTTAGTGCGCTTGATACTGATATTGCATCAGTTGGCCTCTGTATGATGGGGCAAGAGACTATAGCCAGCATTAGTATGACATAAATCAATTGCATGCAAAATATTATGTTCCCAGTAATCCAAAATGAGAATAAGAAATCAAAATAAAGCCTGATTTCCACGCGGACTTCAATTTCTATCCAAGACAACTCCGTTTTAGTTCAGATTTATTCAACAGTAAAAGAACATTAGGGTAATTGTATGCTTGTCAGAGGGCATATGAGATAATGAAGGATATACAATTATATTTAGCTTCAAAAATGTATAAATATCCCTCAGTATCAGGTCAACCAACAGCCAACTTCTTAGCATAACTCAATCTTTATTTTTATAGACACCAAGAATCCATTATAAGAATTGTACAAACCCTACAAGAGTTGCAGGGGTGAAGATTTATACTCTACATAGTGAAAGAATACACTTACCGGTGCTGAAACTGTTTTCCACGTGATGGAGTTGGTATGGGACATTGTCATACGCATGTATGAATATCATCAAAGTCTGTGTCACTGTTTATAAAACACAAGTTGTCGGCTACAATTTGCTTTGACAGCATTCTCCAATTTCTCAACCTGGTCAAAATCAACTTTGAAAGAGATCATGGCAAAACCATCTTTACCAGTCTCATAATCCTGCTTGATGTCCTCAACTTGAAAATGCTGTAGCTGTAACAACCGAGTACAAGATCAATATACATGCGACCATTCCCATTTCGATCAGTAGAATAACATGTAGGCATGCCAAGAAAATCTGGCACAAAGGGAAAACGACAGTGAATCCTAATTTATGACAAATGTTCACTGATGAAATAAACCACTATAGCTCACATACTAAATTTCATCATCTCTTTTATTTATTTTGATGTCTAGTGATGGTGATACATCAGATTAAAGAAATCTACATGTGTGTGTGTGTGTGTGTAGTAATTAATAATACATAACCTGCCTACCTGATGTTGCACGAGTCCTAAGAGATCAAAGGGAACCTCCACGGCCATAGGGACCTAAAGAAAGAAAT
>Ga0307508_10007554_pt1 | contig 10097 bp, 11 predicted proteins | sample 9_EM_MG_FD_203089 | JGI IMG/M metagenome (GOLD analysis project Ga0307508, IMG submission 203089) | Populus trichocarpa ectomycorrhiza microbial communities from riparian zone in the Pacific Northwest, United States - 9_EM | ecosystem: Host-associated > Plants > Roots > Unclassified | place...
GACGATCACCCACAAGCCAGCTTTGGCAAAGCGCATGCCGCGCGTCGCTATCTGGCGGCCGCCGGTTGCTCGCTCAACCCTTGCCGCAGTCCGCGACCGTCTGCTTCGCTTGCTCGACGAGGGATTGACGCGTCTTGTCGTCCAGCGGCTTGCCCGAGGCGTCTGCAACCTGATACTTGCTTTGCAGCAGGTTCAGATTGGATCGCGCCTGTTCGCATGCGGCAGCCCGGTCGAGGGCCTGCGTCGTGGCTGACGGATTCGGCTTCGCCGCTTCCTTGGGCTTGTTTGCATCGGTGTCGGCGGTGGATGAAGGAGGCGCCGACTCGTCGCTGACACCGGATTTCACGCGCAAACGTGTAGCGTCCGGGTGGTTCGGCGGCGGCGTATCGGAATAGTGGGTGACGCCTTTGTCGTCGGTCCACTTATACAGATCAGCGGCCTGCGCGAGAGCAGTCAGCCCGAAAAGGGCGACGATGAATAACTTATTGACCATTTGTCTCTCCAGAGAGAAAAGCACTGCCGTCGCGAATGTCACGATTTCCCCCTTGGCGCGGATTCTAGCGCCGCATTGGCTTGCGGTACACTTCCGCACATTATCCAAAGGCCATTCCGACTGGATGGAACCCGCACCCGAACTTGCGCCCAAGCGGCGCCGCGGCATCTACCTGCTGCCCAATCTGTTCACGACCGCCGCCCTTTTTTCGGGGTTCTATGCAGTCATCGCAGCGATCGGCGGGCACTTCATCGATGCGGCCATTGCGGTTTTCGTGGCAGCGATCCTCGATGCGCTCGATGGCCGCGTCGCGCGCCTGACAAACACGCAGAGCGCATTCGGTGTGCAGTACGACAGTCTTTCCGACATGTGCAGCTTCGGCATCGCCCCCGCGCTCGTGATGTACATGTGGTCGCTATCGACGCTCAAGGCCTATGGCCCTCTCTGGGGCAAGATCGGCTGGAGTGCGGCGTTCGTCTACGCTGCGTGCGCCGCCATGCGCCTTGCACGATTCAATACGCAGGTCGGCGTGATCGACAAGCGCTACTTCCAGGGGCTTGCGAGTCCTGCCGCCGCCGGGCTTCTGATGTCGTTCCTCTGGGCCGCGAGCGAGGCGGGGTTCGACGGCACCATGGTGCAGTTCGTCACGCCGTTCCTCTGCGCGCTCGCGGGCGGGCTCATGGTGAGTCGCGTTCGCTATTTCAGCTTCAAGGCCGGGCCGAAGTCCGACAAAGTCCCTTTCTTCGCAATCCCCCTGGTGCTGGTCGTGCTTTTCGCGCTCACGGTCGATACCGCGCTCGTGCTGTTCATCATCACCTCGTTGTATGTCATCTCGGGCCCGTTGCTCACGTTGTGGGGCATGCGCAAGGTTCGCGGACGACGTGACGTACGCGTGGACGATCCGCACACGCCCGAGCCGCCCTCGGTGTGAACATCAAGACTGCCCGGGCCGACAAGGCGCGCGGTACGTCCGCCATGCCCGAGCGGCGCGCGTTGGCCTTCCTCGCCGATCTGAGCCAAAGTCTGGCACTGTCGCTCGATCTTCGGAAAACGCTGTCGCTGGCGGTCAAGCGCATCGCCATCTACATGCGCGCGGAAGCTGCCTCGATGTTCCTGATCGAACCCGGCAGCACCTATCTCGAATGCAAGGTATGTGTCGGCCCGGTCGACATCACCGGCTTGAAGCTCGAAGTGGGGCAGGGCGTCGTCGGGCGCACCGTTGCCGAGAACATGCCGCAAGTCGTGTTCGATGCGCAAAACGACAATCGGGTGAACGTCAGGGTCGATGCGGAAACCGGCTTCGTCACGCGTTCGATCCTATGCGTGCCGCTCGCCACTGCGCACGGCGCCATCGGGGCGATCGAGGTGATCAATCGTCGTGGCGGCGGTCTGTTCGATGCGGCCGACGCAGAGATACTGCGTTTGATCGCCGCCCCGACGTCGCTGGCGATCCACAACGCGCAGCTCGCCGGAACGATCGTCGAGCAGCAGCGCATCCGCCGCGAGCTCGACCTTGCCCGCACGATCCAGAAATCGCTGCTGCCCAAGCGCCGTCGCGGCCGCTTTCCGCTGATCGGAGTCAACCTGCCGGCACACGAGATCTCGGGCGATTTCTACGACTACTTCGACCTTCCGGACGGACGCACCGCATTCTTCATCGGAGACATCTCCGGCAAGGGACTGGACGCGGCATTCCTGATGGTGCGCGTCGCGAGCCTCTTGCGCTGGTCGGGCAAGGAAGCGCCTGCGCCTCGCGCCTGGCTTGCAGACGCGAATGCGGAGTTGTGCAAGACGCTACAGAATGGCCGGTTCGTTTGCGCGGTCGTCGGGCAATATGACCGGCGCACGCGACGCGTGCAGTTCGCCAGTGCGGGTTTTCCGGCGGCGTTGCTGCACGATGCGCACGGTTTCAGCGAGATCGGTGCCGACGGGCCGCCGCTCGGCATCCTGCCCGAGGCCGAATATTCCGAGCAGAGCGTCGAACTCGGCGACCGGGCGCTGTATTTCTTCTCCGATGGTGCGACCGACGTGCGCGATGCCGCGCACAATACGCTTGGCAGCGACGGCTTGCGCGCTATCATTTCGCGACACGCCGATCTCGCACCCGAACCGCGTCTTCGGGCTTTGATCGGCGAATTGAAACGGCTGCGGTTGGTCGACGACACGACGCTGCTGCTGCTGCAGGAACCGCGTGGCAAGACGATGCTGACCTTGCTCGACCTCAAATTTCCGGCGCGCGCCGAGCAGATGCGAGAAGTGCGCGCGGCCCTGCGCAATGCGCTGGACGGTCAGGAAGTGGCTCCCGAATTGCGCGATCGACTCGTCCTCGCCGTCGATGAGGCCTGCACGAACATCATCCGCCACGCCTATTCGAATTGCGATCCGGGCACGATCTCGCTGCGCTTGACGCGCGAGAGCGATATGCTTGGCTTCGAATTGCGCGACGAGGCGCCGCCGGTCGATCCGTCCCGGGTCAAGCCGCGCGACTTGTCGGAATGCCGGGCGGGTGGGCTCGGCGTGAACTTCATCGACGAATTGATGGACGCGTGGCGCATCGAACCGCTCGTGGGCGGCCGCGGCAACGTCCTGACGATGCACAAGCGGCTCACAAGGTTGGAAAGCGAGTAGCGCGCAGATTTCGCGATTTGCAGGCAAACTCTCCATTCGGGTTGTTCCGTTCGGGTTGAATCAGGAAGCAAAGCGCCAATGAATGGAACGCAAGTCGGCGCCGGATGTCGTAGTGGCTACGGGGTGATTGGGGTCTTTGCGGCTGACGGCGTCCCGTCGCGCGCGATGCGGGAGTTGAGTAATGGCTAGTTCGGACAATCAGTGCGTCAGCGAGTCGCTGGGTGATTACATCCTGGTGCGACTCAAGGGCGAGGTCGATCTTTCGTGGTCGCGGGAGGTCAGGCAGTCGATTCTCGCCGCGCTCGGCAAGTCGGGCAAAGTCGGTGTCGAACTGTCGGAAGTAAGCTATATCGATTCGTCGGGCATCGCAGCGCTCGTCGAAGGTTTCCAGAATGCGCGGAGCAAGAATCAGCAGTTCGGCCTCGTCGCGGTCAGCAAGGCGGTCATGGCCGTGCTGCAGCTTGCGCGGCTCGATCGCGTGTTTCCGATATTTGCCGATCTCGACGCGGCGCGGTCCGCGTAACCGACGACTATCGCCTTGGCCTCCCTCACCGGCCTCCTCGAAGACCTCGGCCGCGCTACGTTGCACTCGCTGGCGGGCATCGGCCATGCGGCGATGCTCTGCGTCGAAAGCCTATGGTTCGCTGCAACGGGCTGGCGCCGTGGGCAACCCGTGCGCATCTCCGCCGTATTCGAGCAGATGCGCCAGATCGGGGTCGATGCGCTGCCTATAGCGGCGTTGCTTGCGTTCGTCATCGGCGTGATGCTCGGTATCCAGTTCGTCGCTGCGCTAGCGGAGTTCGGCGCGCAATCGCAGGTCGTCGTGGCGGTCGCAAAATCGGTCACGCGCGAATTCGGCGCGCTGATCACCGCAATTCTCGTCGCTGGACGAACCGGTTCTGCGCTCGCCGCACGCATCGGCTCGATGAGCGTCTCGCAGGAAGTGGACGCGCTCGAAGTCATCGGCATCGATCCGGTGCGCTACCTCGCAGCCCCTGCGCTGCTCGCGATGCTCGTGATGTTGCCAGCCTTGACGATCGTCGCCGATGCGGTCGCGATCACCGGCGCAGCCCTGTATTCGGCGTCCGCGCTCAACGTGACGCCCATCGCGTACGTCATGCAGACGCTTTCTCTGACCACAGCGGGCGACATTGGACAGGGCATCGCCAAGTCGCTCGTTTTTGCGGTCCTCATCTCGCTTATCGGCATCAGCACCGGGTTTTCGGTATCCGGCGGTGCCGAAGGCGTCGGACGCGCGACGACGCGCGCGGTGGTGCTGTCGATCTGTTACATCATCGTTGCCGACATGATCTTTTCGTTCTTCCTCAACCGATGAACGCCCTGGATCGCCTGCCTGCGGAATTGGATAGCCGTCCGCTCGCCGCGGCAGCGGTACATTGCGCCGTGCATTCGGGCGGTTCGCCGGTCCGGCAGGAGTTTCGACGTGGCTGACACACCGGCTACGTTGATCGAGGTGGATAAGCTCGAGGCCTGGTACGGGCGTCGGCGCATCCTCAACGGCATCGATTTCAGCGTTCGCGCGGGCGAGATACGCGTCATCATGGGTGGTTCGGGTTCGGGTAAAAGTACACTTTTACGCCATCTGCTCGGATTGCAGCGACCACGCAGCGGCAGCGTACGGCTTTTGGGTTTCGACATGGGCACCGCGAGCGAGCCCGAATTGCTCGCCGTGCGGCGGCAGATCGGCGTGTCGTTTCAGGGCGGCGCGTTGCTTACGTCAATGAGCGTCGGCGACAACGTCGCGCTGCCGTTGCGCGAACATACCGACCTCGACGTCAACACTGTGCGCATCATGAGCCGGCTAAAGCTCGAGGTCGTCAATCTTGGCGGATTCCAGGACCTCATGCCGTCGCAGCTGTCGGGCGGCATGATCAAGCGCGCGGCGCTTGCACGCGCGATCGTCATGGATCCGAAGCTGCTGTTCTTCGACGAGCCGTCCGCCGGCCTGGATCCGGTCGTGTCGGCCGAACTCGACGAGCTCATACTGCGCCTGCGCGATGCGTTGCGGATGACGATCGTGGTCGTCACTCACGAACTCGAAAGCGCGTTCAAGATCGCCGATACGATCACCGTTCTCGATCAGGGCGACATCCTCATGACCGACACGGTCGACAAGGTGCGACACGCCGACAATGAGCGCATCCAGGATCTGCTCAACCGGCGGCCCCGCGAAACGGTCGTCGATGCCGACGCGTACTTGCGTCGCCTCACCGAAGAACGCGCTCTGCCGGGCTGACCGCGCGGCCTGCAGCCAATCTTCTTAAGGCTTGCGCGTTTTTGAGGCTTGCGCGTTGAACCCAAGCGATTCCCATGGTCATTCATGGAAGGGTTCGTGCCGCAGCGCGTCTAGCCGTCTCACGGAATTTGTGACAAAGTGAACAAAAGCGGCACAATGCTTCCGTAGTGTCTTGATACAGAAGAAAAAACGAGCAGAAAAACCTGGGGGGAGGATATGCGTTACGGAATAGTGGTCGATTCCTGTTGCGATCTGCCTTCTTCGGTGCTCGACGCAAACCGAGTCACGATCCTGCCCGTTCGCATTCGCGTCGACGACATCGAGTTCGACGACGACCGCAGCGCAGAAGCGGTGGCGCGGTTCTTCAACGAGAATCTCGGCACGCGCAGCCACAACGCGGAGACTGCGCCGTTCACCGCAGAACAGGTCAGCGAACTCTTCTTGAGCAAGCTCGTGATCGACTATGACTGCGTCTTCTGCCACACGATCATGGCGTCGCGCAGCCAGATCCATGCGAGCGCGAAGCAGGCGAGCCTCGCCATCCTCAATCGCTATCATTCGATCCGCAAGGATGCCGGCGTGCCCGGTCCCTTCGTTCTGCGACTGATCGACAGCGGCACATTGTTTGCGGGACAGGGCATCGGCGTCCTCGAACTCATCCGCATGATCGGCGAAGGTGGAACGACCGGCGCGATACGCGAGCGCGTCGAATACATCGATCAGCATACGCACGCGCTGATGATCCCGCGCGACCTCTATTATTTGCGAGCCCGGGCGCAGAAGAAGGGCGACAGCAGCGTCGGCTGGGTCAGTGCCGCGCTCGGCAGTGCGCTCGACATCAAGCCGATCCTGCAGGGTGCGCGTGGGGAGACGAAGCCGGTCGGCAAGGCACGAGGGTTCGACCAGGGCGTGGGCAAGCTTTGTGCGTACGTGCAAGATCGCGTCCGCGACGGTCTGCTCACGCCGAACGTCTGTGTGAGCTACGGCGGCAGTCTTTTCGAACTCGACACGATGCCCGGCTATCGCACTCTCAAGGATACCTGCGCCGAACACGGCGTTGCCGTGTACGAAGCGCCGATGAGCATCACCGGCATGGTCAATGTCGGTGTCGGCTGCTTCGCGATCGCTTTCGCCGCACCGGATCACAAGCTGCCTTTCTAGCGCAGCGCCGATGCGCTTCGGACTCGTCATCGATTCGCCATGCGATCTGCCGGCGGAGTTCATCGAAAAGCACCACATCATCAACATGCCCGTCGCCATCCATATCGACGGCGAGATGCTTGTCGACGATCGCAATCCCGAACTGATCGCACGCTTCATCAAGGGCAATCTGTGTGATCGCAGCCACGGCGCCGTGTCCGAACCCTATTCGGCCGAGCAGGTTTGCGAATTGTTTCTGAACCGGCTCGTGCTCGAATACGACTGCGTGTTCTGCATGACGACGATGGCGTCGCGAAGCGGCATTTTTGCCAATGCACAGAAGGCGAGCCTTGCGATCCTCAACAAATATCACCCGATCCGGAAGAAGGCCGGCATCGGCGCGCCATTCATGATGCGCGTCATCGATACGCAGACCGTGTTCGCGGCGCAGGGCGTTTGCGCATACGAGGCGCTGCGCCTGTTCGAGCAGGCAAAGCCGATTGGGGCGATCCGCGAACGCCTCGACGATATCGTGAGGAACACGCATGGATTTCTGATTCCGCGCGATCTGTTCTACCTGCGGGCTCGCATCCGGGCACGAGGCGACCGCAGCGTGAGCCTCGTCAGCGCGGGCGTCGGGACGATGCTCGACATCAAGCCGATCCTTCGCACTTATCGCGGCGAGACCGCCCCGGTCGGTAAGGCGCGGGGCTTCGAGCAGGCAGCCGGGAAACTGCTGTCGTACGCGAGGGAGCGTGTACTGGCGGGCCTGATCGTGCCGGCGGTTTGCATGAGTTATGGCGGCGACACGGCGCAGGTCGAATCGCTGCCTGGCTATGCGGGTCTTAAGGCGGCGTGCGTCGATTCCGGGGTCGAACTCCTGCTGAGCCCGATGAGCGTCTCGGGGATGGTCAACATCGGCATTGGCGGCCTCTCGCTGGGCTTTGCGGCTGCCGATCACAGGCTGCCGTTCTGATCGGCCGAGGCACAGCGGCGCGACGACTGCCCCTTTGTGTATGATTCGAAACGTTGCGGACTGGATTTCCGCCGCAGCGGCGACATCGACGTTGCGAGAGGTGAAGCGCGCGTGAAACGCGACAACATCAACTATGTGCTGGTCGGGACGGTGGTGGCAGCGGCATTCGCCCTGCTGATCGTCGCGCTCGTCATCATCACCGGACGCGGCGGCGCGAGCAGCAGCTATGTCGTGCATTACCGCAATGTGACCGGCCTGCGTTTCGGCGCGCCTGTCTTCTACGAGGGCTATCGCATCGGCCAGGTCAGCGCGATCGATCCCGAACGCGGCGTACCCTTGCCTAAACCCGATGCCGACAAGACTGGCGACAAGCGGCCAGTCGAGAATTCCGGCACGCGCTACAAGGTCACGCTGGCCGTGCGCCGGGATTGGCCGATACCGAAGGACAGCATCGCGCACATGACATCGAGCGGGCTGCTCGCCGATATCGCCATCGGCATCAGCGAGGGGACGAGCCGCGATGCCGCCGCGCCGGGCAGCGAACTCAATGGCATGGAGAACGCCGACCTGTTCGCATCGATGAACGAGCTCGCTCAGCAGCTCAGCGTGCTGACGCACGATCAGATCGCACCGCTCATCAAGAATCTCTCGCAGCATGTCGACTCGATTGCGAGCGTGCTCGACAAAAACACGCCCGAGCTCGTCGAACAATCGCGCATGCTGCTGCAGCGCCTCAACACCGCGTCGGATTCCGTGAACGACCTGCTGAAGCCGCAGAATCGGCAGGCGGTCGGGGCCATTCTGACCAATGTGCGTGATCTTTCGCGCGACCTTCGCGCGACGCAGGACCAGCTGAACAAGGCGATCGTGCGCATCGACAGCGTGATTCGCGAAAACCAGCCCGGAGTGCGCGATTCCGTGGACGGCCTTCGCAGCATCATGGCCGCGCTGTCGGGGCGCATCGATTCGATCAGCCAGCATCTCGAAGTCGCCGCGCGCAATTTCGACGAATTTGCACGCGAGGTGCGCATGAACCCCAATCGTCTGCTGATCGCGCCGAAACGCGACAAGGTCGAGGAAGAGCCGAAATGAAGCGATTGCTCCCATCACTTCTCGTCGCGCCGCTTCTGCTTTCCGCGTGTTCGCCGCCGAGCGTCCCCGATGTCACGTATTTCCGCATGCCAGTCGCGGCATCGAAACCGCGCGCGGAGAAACCCCTCTCCGTGTTGCCAATCGAAGTCGAGACGTTTCGCGCCGAGGGTCTGTACGCCGAACAAGCGGTGCTTTACGCGACGACGCCGGACGCAGGCGCGATACGTGCGTACCACTATCAGCTGTGGAGCGATCCGCCGTCGCGCGCGCTTCAGGAGCGCCTGACCAATCGTCTGCGGGACAGCGGCCTTGCGCCGCTCGTATCCGACAGGCTTCCGGCGAGCGTGCCGGCGCTGCGGGTGCAAGGCCGCATCCTGCGTTTCGAACGCGTCAAGCTCGACGTCGGCGCCAAGGCGTCGGTCGCGTTTGAAATACGCGTCGAGCAGGGCAGCGGCGAGCCGCTGCTGGAGCAAAGTTACTCATCCGAGCAGCCGGCGGCGGACGAGTCGATGTCCGCGACTGTGAACGCATTCGCGGCGGCGGTCGACGCGACGTTCGCGAAATTCGAAAACGACTTCATCGCGCTGCAGGGTGGCAGCAAGGATGGCTGAGGCGCGTCTCGATGCGCGGCGCGCGAGCATGCTCGCCGCGATGGGTGTCGAAGTCTACCGGCTGCGGTCGCAGCCGGCGCAACCCGCAGTGCCGGCCGATATCGGCGGGACAGCCGCCGCCAACGATGCAACCCGCCTGTTGATCGTTTGCGCTCGTGGCCAGCGCCGCGACACCCGTCTCATGCGCCTATATGCGCAGTTGCCGCGTGCGCTGTGCACGGATGCGACGGCCATTGCCTGGGCCGAAGCCGACGTGACCGGCGCGATTTCGCCCCCGCCGGAAGTGCCGGCCTATCTCGTTTTGGGTTCGGCAATGGCGCGCGCGCTGGGTGCTCACCTGTCGACCGCGCAGCAGCAGGCGTCGGTCATTGCGGTGACCGCTGACGCCACGCAGTTGCCCGGCAATGCCGTCGGCAAGCGCGCGCTGTGGCAGGTGCTCAAGCCGATCGCGCGTGCGCTGCGAGGAGCCCTCTGATGGTGGCGATGCTGAGCGAGGCGCGGCCCGAACTGCGCGCCATGCAGGCGACGGACCTCGACAGTGTCGTCGCGATCGAGTCGGTAGCCTATGAGTTTCCGTGGACCCTCGGCATCTTCCGCGACTGCCTGCGTGCCGGCTACGAGTGCTGGACGCTCGGCGTCGCCGGCGAGATCATCGGCTATGCCGTGCTTTCGGTCGCTGCGGGCGAGGCGCACCTGCTCAACGCGTGCATTGCGCCCGCACAACAGGGCCGCGGCTACGGACGCCACCTCGTCTCCCGCATGATCGAGATCGCACGCTGGCACCGCGTGCAACGCATCTTCCTCGAAGTGCGTCCGTCCAATCCGCCCGCGCTCGTGCTCTATGCGAGCCTCGGCTTCAACGAGATCGCGACGCGGCCGAACTATTACCCCGCCAAAAAC
>Ga0307508_10007555_pt1 | contig 10096 bp, 10 predicted proteins | sample 9_EM_MG_FD_203089 | JGI IMG/M metagenome (GOLD analysis project Ga0307508, IMG submission 203089) | Populus trichocarpa ectomycorrhiza microbial communities from riparian zone in the Pacific Northwest, United States - 9_EM | ecosystem: Host-associated > Plants > Roots > Unclassified | place...
GGCCTCGTCCAGGCCACGCTCGGCGGTGCCACTGCCGTCGATCGGTACGAGGATGCGCGCATACATGAGAGGGTCCTTCGGCTCGCCGGCAGCAGACTGGCGTCCAGTTTCGGCGCGGTCCGGCGCACCAGCCTTGCGCTGTGTCAAACGCTGCAGGTGAAGGTGTCGCTATCTTTGTCGCTGCCCAAGGCTCATTGCGGTGCCCTCGTTCTGCAACCCGACAAAGGATCCACATGAACACCTTCACGAACTCGACCAAGGACGTTGCCGACAGCGTGCGGCACATGGTTGATGAAGCAGACCAGTTCCTCAAGGTGGCCGCGGAAGACGGCAACGCGAAGTTCGACGATGTGCGCGGCAAGCTCGTTGAGCAGGTGCGACGCATGCGCACCTGCCTCGACGACCTGGAAAGCCAGACCGCTCATCAAGCACGTCGAGCCGTCCGAGAGGCGGACCATGTCGTCCACGCGCATCCCTACCAGGCCATCGGCATCGCTGCGGCGTTGGGGCTGCTCGTCGGTCTGCTCGGCAGCAGGCGCTGAATTGCGCCGCAACCCTCATCTGGAGCGCAAGATGGCCACCAAACGACACAACACCGAGTCTTCGGATCGCGCGGACACGCGTGATCTCGGCATGGATTGGGCGACGGCATTCGCCGCGTACCTGACGCAGGCACAGCAACTTCAGCTCGAGATGCTGCTGTGCTGGCAGGCGGCGATGACGGGAGCCAGCCAGGAAATGTGGGACGAGTGGCGGTGCCATTTCGGCGGTGGCGCACCCATCGACGGCTAGCACGTTGAGCCCGCCACCTCTAGCGATCATGATCGCCAGGTGCGCACGCTGCCTGATCGCGTGTCTGTTGCTGACCGGCTGCACCCATCTGCTTCCGCGAGGAGCCAGCGAGGGACCGTCGCAGTTCGACAGCTTCGAGGCAGCCGCGCAGGCATTCGACAAGATCGTCAGCCACCAGACCACGGTCGATGAGTTGAAGGCGCTTGGCTTGGACCTGCAGGGCAGCGTCAACCTGACGCTGATTCCGTACCCGCAACTGACGGCGCGTCTGTCGCCGGACCCAGGCGTGCCTTTCGAGACGCTCGACGCGGGCATCCGCGAATGCATCCTCGCGCATCAGGCCTGCCAGGCCTACGAATTCCACTTCTCGCGTGAGACGGCGAAGCATGAAGGCGGTTTCCTGCTCGACTTCCTCAACTTCCGCCGCACCGTGCGCGTGATCGGCTGGCGCTTCAACGGCCTGGTGGCCGTCCGCGATGGCGTGGTCCTGTTTCGCAGCTACGGTGGTGAACCGAGAAACGACCGAACCGAGCGACAGGTGAATCCACTCGGTCCGCTGCAACCGGCCGGAGAGGCCATGGGAGGCTTGGTCGCGCATTGAACAGGAGACGTTCAAGCACTTCAGCGTGACTCAGCCCATGGCATGGCAGGCGATTCTCATGGCACATGATCCGTCGGACGCATCGGCACTCAGCGAGGCGCGGCTGCGAGGCATCCTCGAATCGGCAACGGACGCGATCCTCACCGTCGATGAGACCCAGACGGTGATGATGGCCAATCGCGCGGCATCGGAGATGTTCGGCTGCTCGATCGCCGCGATGATCGGCGCACCGCTCGCGCGATTCATCCCGGAGCGATTCCGCGCGACGCACAGTCGCGACGTGAAGGCCTTTGGGGCGGAGCCCATCAGCGCTCGCAAGATGGGACGTCGGACAGACGTGCTGGGCCTAAGGTTTGATGGACAGGAGTTTCCGATCGAAGGGGCGATTTCGCACCTCACTGTCGGCGGACAACGTCTCTTCACGGCGATATTGCGGGACGTCTCGGAACGGCGGCACGCCGAACTCAAGCTGCGCGAAAGCGAAGCCCGGTTCCGGCGGCTGCTGATGCAGCTGCCCGATGCGGTCCTCGTCAGTGCCGCAGACCGCATCACCTTCGTCAACGAGGCCGCGCAGCATCTGCTTGGCGCATCCAGCTCCGCCCTGGTCGGCCGCGACACGCTGGGCATCTTTCACCCGGATTCGGTCGCTCGGGTGGGAAGCCGACTCGGCACGCTTCGCGCTGGCGCTTCGAGTACTCCGTTGGCCGAGGAAAAGCTGGTGTGCGCGGATGGCGCTATCCGGGTCGTGGAAACAACTTCGACACCGATCGACTTCCACGGTGAGACCTCGATCCTGCACGTCATGCGGGACGTGTCCGAACTCGCCCAGGCGCGCTCCGATCTGGGTCAGGCCAAGCGTCGCGAGGAACAGCTCAGCCGCTGGGCCCTTGTCGATTCCCTGACCGCGCTTGCGAATCGACGCAGTTTCGAAGAGCGCATCAAGGCCGCATTGGCACGTGGCAAGCGCTCTCATCGGCCCGTGATCCTGCTGCTGATCGACCTGGACAGATTCAAGGAAGTCAACGATTCATTTGGGCATGCCGCCGGCGATACAGTCCTCTGGGAGTTCGCGCGGCGCCTGGAGCAATGCGCGCGCACCACGGACTTCGTGGCCCGCCTCGGCGGAGATGAATTCGTGATCGTTCTGGAAGGCGCCCGCGGCATCGAGGATGCGCAACTCGTGGCCCGAACCGTTCAATCGAAGATGAAGATCCCGTTCCCGCTCGGCGAGGGCACTCTGACGCAGATCACGACCAGCATCGGTATCGCGGTCTCGGACATCGATGACGCGAATTCTTCTGCACTGCTCGGGAAGGCAGACGCGGCGCTGTATCAAGCCAAGAACGCCGGCCGGAACACCTTCGCGGTTTCAGGTTGGCACGACGCGCCCGGCTGCTGACGGCATGTTCACTACCGCTCGACAAACGCGCGTTCGATCACGTAGTCACCCGGTTGCCCAAGCCCCGGTGATTGCTTGAATCCGAGGCGGTCAAGTGCTGCGCGCGTATCGAGCAGCATCGAAGGGCTGCCGCACAACATTGCGCGATCGAGTGCCGGATCAAGCGGAGCGAGTCCTGCCTTGTCGGCCAATGCGCCGCTCTGGATCAACTCCGGAAGCCGGCCCTGATGGCGAAAGTTCTCGCGCGTGACGACCGGCAGGTAGATGAGCTTGCTCGTCACTGCCTCGCCGAGGAATTCGTCGTGCGGCAGTTCGTGTTCGATCAGGCGCGCGTACGCGAGGTCGGCCGCCTCGCGCACGCCGTGCACGAGGACGACCTTGTTGAACCGCTCGTAGACATCCGGGTCGCGGACGATGCTCATGAACGGCGCCAGGCCCGTGCCGGTAGCCAGCAGATAGAGGTGCCGCCCGGGCAGCAAGTCGGACAGCACCAGCGTCCCAGTGGCCTTGTGACCCACCAGTACCGGGTCGCCCACGCGAAGATGCTGCAGGCGAGACGTGAGCGCGCCGTCGGGTACCTTGATGCTGAAGAACTCGAGGTGTTCGGCGTAGTGCGGGCTGGCGATGCTGTAGGCGCGAAGCAGCGGGCGGCCATCGACTTCGAGACCGATCATCACGAACTGCCCACTCTCGAAACGAAGGCTCGTGCTGCGCGTCGTCGTGAAGCTGAAGAGCGTGTCGGTCCAGTGGTGGACACTCAATGCGTGCTCGATGTCGAAGGCGGCCATGGTGTCATCCTCCGATGCCTGTGGCTGCGGTGGGCCGCCCGGTGAAGTCGGTCCAGCAACGCGCCTTGAAGTCGTAGAGCTTGCAGCGTCGTGCGGTGTCGGCGTACCAGCGCCACGAGAACGGCTGGATCACGATGGCGCCCGCCAGCCTGCGTTCGAGCAGCGCCTGCGCACGCTTGAGCCGGTACAGCGGCACGCTCATGTCGACGTGGTGCGCGGTGTGTTCCATGATGTGCGTGCAGCACGCTGCCCATCGCCGAACGGAAGGTCAGGTGCACCGTGGTCGAGACAAAGGGCTGCGATGCCGACCACGTTGCCTTGTCTTCATACCAGGCCACGCCGAGGTGCGTGTGGTGCACGTAGACGACGAAGCCGACGGTCAGCAGCCACCACGCCGATTGGTCCGTTGCAAAGGCCGCAGCGACAAGGCCGGCGATCCAGGCGAGCGCGAACCCGCAGACCGCCACGCAGTCACAGGTAAACGCGGCGCGTCGCGTCGGCATCGTCTTCCTGCTCGGAAAGAACATCCGGGCCCACCAGATCTCGACCAGGTAGTACAGCCAAGGCGTCCATCCGCTGCGATACACGCGTTCGAGCGCGCGCCGCCACGTCGGCAGCGCCTGGAATTCCTCGAGCGACTTCGGTTGCCACACGAAGTCGAAGCCCCTCAACGCCAGCGCGTGCGCGGTGCTGGGTGACGCGATCGGCACCAGCCAGGAGCGCATGACCTTGCGGTGCGGGATGGTCGGGCGTGCAGAGGCGACGCTCCGGGCGTTGCAGGATGCTGTCATCGGATGGGGCTTGCGGGCTTGCTCTTGCGGCGCGCCGCGAAAGCGGCGGGCGGTGCCTGTTGTTGACGAAAGATCATCTCGATGGCAATTTCAATCCAGATTGCGCATCGACATGTTGCGCCGCATCAATGATTCCGCGTGTGTTGCGTGTTGTCATCATGACCATGATGTCGCGCAGACGAGTTGTTTCTGGGCGCAGCCGCCTGCGGTGCCGCTGCGCCATCGCTGGTCGCCTGCTCATCGGGCGATGTGCGGGACATGGCCCGCGCCCTGCGTCGGCCCGGGCCACCGGCACGACGCGGATCCCATGAGCAGCCGAGCTCCCGCACGGACGAGTCACCGCCCCCTGGAGGACGAGGCCGCGTTCTGGAGTCGCAAGGCCTCCGTCCTGCTGAGCGAACTGGGCGGCGACGTAGAGGGGCTGTCGTCGGTCGAGGCGAGTCGACGCCTGCGCGCGGTCGGTCCCAACACCCTCGCCGAGGAGGCGGACACAGGCCTCGTACGACTCGCCCTCAGGCAATTCAAGAGCCCACTGGTGCTCATTCTCGTTTTCGGCGGCGTCGTGTCGGCCAGCCTTCGCGATTGGCTCGACGCCGCGATCATCCTCGCCGTGGTGCTGGGCAGTTGCGGCCTCGGCTTCCTGCAGGAGTACCGCGCCTCGAAGGCGGTCGCCCAGCTGCGCAACAGGCTCGCGCTGACGGTGGCTGTGCTGCGAGACACGGCGCGGCGTGTCGTTCCGACGCGCGAACTGGTGCCCGGCGACATCGTCACGCTGTCGGCCGGCAACCTGGTGCCGGCCGACGGGATCGTGCTCGAAAGCCGCGACTTCCTGGTGAGCGAGGCCAGCCTCACCGGCGAGTCCTTTCCAGTGGAGAAGCAACCCGGGGTGCTGCCCGCCGCCACCCCGATCGGTCGTCGCACCAATGCGGTCTACCTGGGCACGTCGGTGCGCAGCGGTACGGCGACCGTGCTCGTCGTGCACACCGGCGAGCACACTGCCTTCGGAGCCGTGGCACAGCGGCTGCGCGCCGCTCCGCCCGAGACCGAGTTCGCGCGCGGCGTTCAGGAGTTCGGCGTGCTGCTCATGCGGGTCATGGTGGTGATGGTGCTGTTCGTGCTGATCGTCAACCAGTGGCTGGGGCGTCCGTGGGTCGAGTCGATGCTCTTCGCGGTCGCGCTGGCGGTCGGGTTGTCGCCGGAACTGCTGCCCGCGATCATCAGCGTGACGCTGTCGGCGGGCGCACGCAGGATGGCGCGCCAAGGGGTCATCGTGCGCCATCTCGAAGCGATCGAGAACCTCGGCGGCATGGATTTCCTGTGCACCGACAAGACCGGCACGCTGACCGAAGGCGTGATGACGCTCGAGGCTGCCACCGCTCCCGACGGCGCCGCCTCGCCCGAGGTCCTGCGCCTGGCCTTCCTGAACGCCGCCTTCGAGACCGGAATCGACAACCCGCTGGACACCGCGCTCGTCGCCGCCGGCGCCAAGGCGGGACTCACGACCGCCGGCCTGCGCAAGGTCGACGAGATCCCCTACGACTTCCTGCGCAAGCGGCTGACGATCGTGGTCGCGCAGGACGCGGGAGGTCCTCACCTGATCGTCACCAAGGGCGCGTTCGCCAACGTGCTCGGCATCTGCACCCGGATCGCGCGAGGAGGGAGCTCGGTGCCGCTAGACGACCAGGAACGCGCGCGGCTGGACGCGTGGTTTCGCGACCAGGGCACCCGAGGCCTGCGACTGCTGGGCCTGGCCACTCGCGAGGTCGAGCCACGCACGAGTTTCACGCACGACGACGAGGCCGACATGTGCTTTGCCGGATTCCTGCTCTTCCTCGATCCACCGAAGGTGACCGTCAAGCGCACGCTGGAGACACTCGCCGCACGCGGCATCGGCATCAAAATCGTCACCGGAGACAACCGCTACGTGGCAGCGCACGTGGCCGAGAGCGTCGGCCTGGACGCGCGGGCCATGCTCACCGGCGAACAGATTGCCGCGATGAAGGACGAGGCCTTGTGGCATCGCGCCGAGAAGACCGTCCTGTTCGTCGAGGTGGATCCGCAGCAGAAGGAACGCATCGTGCGCGCGCTGCAGCACCGCGGCCATGCTGTGGGCTACCTGGGCGACGGCATCAACGATGCGCCAGCGCTGCATGCGGCCGACGTCGGCATCTCCGTCGACGGCGCGGTCGACGTGGCCCGCGACAGCGCCGACGTGGTGTTGCTGCGACCCGACCTCGAGGTGCTGTGCCAGGGCGTCGAAGAAGGTCGCCGCACCTTCGCGAACACGCTCAAGTACGTCAGCATCACGACCAGCGCCAACTTCGGCAACATGGTCAGCATGGCATTGGCGACGCCCGTGTTGCCCTTCTTGCCGCTGGCGGCCAAGCAGATTTTGCTCAACAACTTCCTGTCGGACCTGCCCTCGATCGCGATCTCGTCCGACCGCGTCGACGACGACCGGCTCGCCACCGCGCAGCACTGGGATGTGCACGACCTGCGCCGCTACATGCTGGTGTTCGGCCTGACGGGCTCGCTGTTCGATCTGCTGACCTTCTGGCTGCTGCTAAAGGTGTTCAATGCCTCCGAAGCGGTGTTCCAGACCTCCTGGTTCGTCGTCTCGCTGCTCACCGAACTCGCGGTCCTGCTCGTGCTGCGCACCCACCGCCCGGCTTGGAGCAGCCGGCCCGGCACCGTGTTGTGGATGACGACCGCGCTGGTTGCCGCGGCTGCCCTGGCCCTGCCATTCTTCGGGCCGGCTGCTGCGCTCTTTGGCCTGGTTCCGCTTTCGCCGACGCTCCTGGGCAGCATGCTGCTCATCGTCCTCGGTTACGTGGCCGTCACCGAATTCGCGAAGCACCGCTTCTATGCACGGCTTCACCGGAATGTGCGCACCCGACGTGTTGCACATAGATCAAGAGGCCGCACGCCACGGACCAGACGTCCATGACGCCGCTCGTGCGGATCCAACGCACTCGGATGGCGCTCGCGCCGCGGCGATGACAAGGTGAACTCGTTCCTTCAGCCCTTGGTCACGCTCGCCGACGACCACCACAGGGAGCGCATCTTCGTCAGCGATCTCTTCCATGCCATGGAAGACAGGGCCGCGGTCGCGTTGATCCTGCTGTTCGCCTTGCCGAACCTGGTGCCGGTTCCCCCCGGCACCTCCACGATCCTGGGCACACCTCTGCTGTTTCTCACGATCGAATGGGCGCTCGGCAAGCGGCCATGGCTGCCGGGCGCGCTCGCACGCCGCTCCATGAGCAGGATCAAGTTCGCGTCGATGGTTCATCGAGCCGCACCCTGGATGGAACGCGTCGATCGATTGTTGAAGCCGCGATTTCCGGTCTTCGCGTGTCCGACCGCAGCACGTCCCGCTGCCGCACTGTGTGTGATCCTTGCGCTGATCATTGTGTTGCCGATCCCACTGGGCAACATGCCGCCGGCATGGGCGATCAGCCTCATCGCGCTCGGCATGCTTCGCCGCGACGGCATCTGGGTTCTGGCGGGCGTGGCAGCAGGGCTCGCATCGATCGTCTTGGTCTGGGGTGTCTTGGCCGCCTCCGTGGTCGGCGCACTGCAATTGCTGCAGCGCCTTGTGAACTGAACGGCACGATCTTCAACCTCGCCATGCGTCGGCCTTGCGCTGAGTCAACGCTGCCGGCCGAGCTCAGCCCATCTTTGCTGCTACCCCTGCAATCACGAGGTCACGCAGCATGACAATCAAGCAACTTCTCTTCCGGGCGCGGTACTCGGCGAAGAATTCTGGCAGAGACTGCTTCGCCGTGTCCGATGCCGCTTTGCCATCACGGCCGTGTCCGGCCGACTGATCGACATCGTCGGGCGTGAAGCGGATGTACTGAGCCTCCGTATGAACATGCCCTTCAGCGTCGACCAGTTCTTCGAGGTCTTCGCTCGGTACAACGCTGGCGTTTGGCCAGCGCAAATCGTCCTGAACGCGCTGGCGGCCCTGGTCGTCGCTCTCGTCGCTCAAGGCCGGTCATCGCACGGACGATGGATATCTGCGGCTCTGGCGTTGCTCTGGGGTTGGATGGCCGTGGCGTACCACTTCGCCTACTTCACGGGCATCAACCCGGCGGCCTGGGTTTTTGGTGCAATCTCGCTTCTTGGCAGCCTGTGGTTCGCGTGGGTCGGTGTCGTTGAGCGACGCCTGCACTTCGTGCTCGACCAAGGGATCCAAGCCTGGGCAGGTGGCGTGCTCGTCATGTATGCCCTCGTCATGTATCCGTTGGTCGGGTACGCGTTGGGCCATCGGTACCCGGCCGCCCCGACATTCGGCTTGCCCTGCCCCACGACCATCTTCACGATCGGCATCCTGTTGTTCGTCAAGCCGCCCATTCCGCGGTCGGTGTTCATCGTGCCCGTGCTTTGGGCACTCGTCGGTTCGTCCGCCGCCTTCGCACTCGGCGTGTACGAGGACCTCGGCCTCCTGGTGGCATGCACCACTGCGGTTGTAGCGCTCGCTCGTCCGCGGTCACCCCCAAGTCCGCCTCCTGCACGGGCGTAGTCCGATCGCAAGCGCCGCCTAGCGAATCAGCAGTACAGGAGTCTTGCAGTTCCCCAGCACGCCGTTCGCGACCGATCCGAGAACGAGTGTGCCGAGTGCCGAGCGCCCCCGCGTACCCATGACGATCAGGTCCGGCTTGAGCGATTCGGCCTTGTCGACGATAGCCTGCACGGCCGACCCCGGAACGTAGTCCGTCCGCACCTTCCAGCCTTGCTGCTGCGCAAAGGCACCCACCGGGCCCAGCACCACCTCGGCCTGGTCTCGCATGAAGTCCTCCATCGAGACGGCCTTCGCGAAGTTCGTTGCGTAAGGGGAAAAAGGCTCGATCACAGTGAACACGGTGAACTCGTGCTCGCCGGGCAGCAGTTCCTTGTGCGCGGCGAGGTACGCCAGCGTGCGCTTCGTGTAGTCGCTTCCATCGACTGGCAGCAAGATTTTCATGGGGTACTCCGGTTGGATGAATGAACCTGGCCATGGTGCCGCCGAGGCACCAGATGCTGCCTGATGTGCGTCAACGTTTTGAGCGAAGAGGAGGCAAAACCCTTGACGGGCGGGAGCCCAAACTGCGCCAATCGCCGCCTGACCTACTGCGAACACGGCGCGTCACTGCGTGACGCTGCGTCAATGGTCTGCGTCTGGCTCGTCTCATCACAGCCGACCGCACGGCACCTTGATGCGCGTCAAAGCTTGCTGCACGTCCGCCGCTACGCTTGTCATGCACCATGGTCCCGAACCTGAAGCACCGCCCGAGCGACCTCGCCACCTTGTCGGCGCTGGAGACGCGCGCCCTGCTGGCTTGCGCGCGCAATCTGCGCGCATCGCCGACGGCGACGACCGAGCGGGCGCTACGTGGCAAGAACCTCTGCCTTCTGTCGGCAACGCAGAACCACCCCGGTGCGGCGCTGCTGATCCGGGCCGCGACTGGCTTGGGTGCTCACGTCGCCTGCGTGCCGCCGAGCCTGTCGGCGTCCAGCTCCGCGGAGGAGGTCCAGCACACGGCCCGTCTGCTCGGTCGGCTCTACGACGGCGTCGCCTGCGCCGGGATCCCGTCTGAACTCGTCCGTCGAATCGCGGCCGATGCCAATGTGCCGGTGTTCGACGGCATCGCCGCCCCCGACCATCCGATCATCCGACTCGCCGACCAACTCGGCGACAACAACTCTGCGCAGGACAACGAGCGCCTGATGATCCAGGCGCTGC
>Ga0307508_10007556_pt1 | contig 10096 bp, 8 predicted proteins | sample 9_EM_MG_FD_203089 | JGI IMG/M metagenome (GOLD analysis project Ga0307508, IMG submission 203089) | Populus trichocarpa ectomycorrhiza microbial communities from riparian zone in the Pacific Northwest, United States - 9_EM | ecosystem: Host-associated > Plants > Roots > Unclassified | place...
CCGCTCAGAGATGGGTAAAGGTAGGTCCAGGTGTATAGATAATATATTGCATGGAGAAGAATCTCCAGACTAGCTACCGCGCCCTTCCTTTATACTTTTCCTTCCCTCTGTGGAATCACAGCTTGCCTGCAAGACTGACACAGTTCCTCCGTCTAACATCATGACTCGATCGTCACGCCCAAGGAAAACACATGATCGCACTCGGCCGCTGCGCGGCCAACACTCTACTCGCGGCAACAGGAGCAAGGGCGCGCAAGCAGTAAAGGTAAGGAACAGGGAACAGGACGTGCAAGCTTCATCAACAGGAGACAACAAACGTAGCGGACAGGAGAGAGGACGTGCAAGCATATTCAACAGGAAACGACATACGTAACGATGACAGGAGAAGGACACGCAAGCACAATCAACCGGAAACAACATACGTAAGAAGACATGAGAAAGGACGCGTAGGCAACATAGCGGAAACAAAGGAGAGAAGGTCTAGACCGGCCAGCAGTCGGGGAATATCGCTACCGGAGCGATATGATCTGGCGAGGCACCTAGGCGCGGAGGATGACCGTGGCTACGGCAGCGGTGATGAGGGCAAGCCATAGGGCGGCAAGGGTGACGGCGGCCCCGGCAGTGGCGCTTACGAGCCTGCAACGCGAGATTCGTGACACTTGTCAACGGCTATCCCAACGTTTTGAGCGCCTCAACGCTCGTCGAATAGCATGTCGGATCGCTCATCACTTCCACTTGTCGACGGCTATCCCGTCGGTTTATACCCCACAATGCTTCTCGAATAGCGCGTCGGATATCTCATCCATTCCGCTTGTCGACGGTATCTCGTCGGTTTGCGCGCTGAAATTCTTGTCAATGGCTACCCCAACGGTTTTCACACTGTAATACTTGTCAACGGCTATCCCAACGGTTTGCGCGATGCGCTATTCGATGCGCGTTGCTGCGCGCAAACCATTACGATTGAACATAGTTGTAACATAGTTTACCCAAGTAAAGTAGTAACTCAGGTTACACAAGACACTCACATTTTTTCTGAGTCTCTTGTGTAACCCAGGCTTTAGTCATCCGTGGGAGTTGAAATATTTGGTTTTTCCAACATATTTCCTACATGTTGAAAGTTTACACCATCCAATGCACTATTCAACAAGCATTGTGGCGCGTAAACCGACGCGATAGCCATCGACGAGCGTAGGTGAGTGATCCGATGTGCTATTCGATCAGTGTTACGGCTCGTAAAACGTTGGGATAGCTGTTGACAAGTATTACGGCCCGCAAACCATTGGGATAGGCGTCGACAAGTATTGCAGTGCCCAAACCTTTGGGATAGCCGTTGACAAGTATTGCAGCACGCAAACCGACAGGATAGCTGTCAACAAGTATTGCTGCGTGCAAATAGTTGGGATAGCTGGCGACAAGGGGAATCGATGCACGATCCGACCCGCTATTCGACGAGCATTGCGGTGTGTAAACCGACAGGATAGCCCTCAACGAGCGGAAGCGATGAGCGATCCGATGCACTATTCGACGAGCGTTGCGGCGTGCAAAACGTTCGGATAGCCATTGACAAGTATTGAGGTGCGCAAACCGTTGCGATAGCCGTTGACAAGTATTGCGGCGCACAAACCGTTGGGATACCTGTCGACAAGCGGAAGCGATGCACCATCCGACGCGCTATTCGACGAGCATTGCGGCGAGTAGACAGGCGGGATAGCCCTCGATGAGCGGAAGCGATAAGCGATCCGATGTGCTATTAGACGAGAGTTGCAGTACGTAAAACGTTGGGAGAGCCGTTGACAAGTATTGCGGCATGCAAACTGTTGGGATAGCTGTTGACAAGTATTGGGGCACACAATCCAACGGGATTGCTGTCGACGAGCGCAATCATTGAGCCATCCGATGCGCTATTCGACGCGCGTTGCTGCGCGCAAACAGTAACATAGGTTACACAACTAAAGTAGTAACTTAGGTTTCACAAGACACTCGCATTTTTTCTGACTCTCTTGAGTAACCCAAACTTTGGTCATCCATTGGAGTTCAAATATTTGGTTTTTCAACATATTTCCTACATGTTGAAACTTTACACCATCCGATGCACTATTCGACGAGCATTGCAGCGTGTAAACCGACGGGATAGGCGTCGATGAGCGGAAGCGATGAGCGATACGATGCACTATTCGACGAGAGTTGCGGCACACAAACCGGTGGGATAGCCGTCGACAAGTATTGCAGCACGTAAACCGTTGGGATAGCTGTTGACAAGTATTGTGACATGCAAACCGTTGAGATAGCTGGCGACAAGTATTGGAGCGTACAAACCGTCAGGATAGCCGTCGAGAAGTATTGCAGCACGCAAACCGACGGGGTAGCCGTTGACAAGTATTTTGGCGAGCAAACTATTGGAATAGCCGTTGACAAGTATTGCTGCACGCAAACCGACGGGATAGCTGTCGACAAGTATTGCTGCGCGTAAACAGTTAGGATAGCTGTCGACAAGCAGAAGCGATACACCATCTGATGCACTATTCGACGAGCATTGCGGCGCGTAAACTGACAGGATATCCGTCGACAAGCGAAAGCAATGAGCAATCCGATGCGCTATTCGACAAGTGATACGGCGTGCAAACCATTGGGACAGCCATTGACAATTACTGTGGTGGGCAATTATATGGGATAGCCGCCGACAAGTATTGTGGTGCGAAAACCGTTGTGATTGAACATAGTAGTAACTTAGGTTACACAAGACACTCGCATTTTTTCTGACTCTCTTGTGTAACGCAAACTTTAGTCATCCATTGGAGTTCAAATATTCGGTTTTTCCGACATATTTCCAGCATGTTGAAAGTTTACACCATCAGATGCACTATTCAACGAGCAGTGCGGCGCGTAATCTGAGGGGATAGCCGTCGACAATCAGAAGCATTGAGCCATCCGATGCGATATTCAATGAGTATAGCAGCGCGCAAACCATTGGGATAGCTGTCGACAAGAATTACAGTGTGCAAACCGTGAAAGCCATCAACGAGCGGAAGAATGAGCAACACACTAACATCCACTGAGCAACACGGCACGCAAACTGTTGGGAAAGATGTTGACATGCGGAAGAATGAGCAATGCGCTGCCATCTGCTGCTCAATAAGGCGGACAAACCGTTGTGAAAGCCATTGGCGAGCTGAAGAACGAGGAATTCGATACCATCCAAGCAATAGGGGGCGCGAATTGTCTGAAAAGCCTTTGACGAGTGGAAGAATGAGCAATGGGCTGCCATCCTGTAAGCAATATGGAGCGCAAACTGACATGACACCCGTTGACGAGTGGAAGAATAAGGAACGTGGTGCTATCCGCTGAGCAAAATGGTGCGTAAACTGTGAACGCCGTTGACGAGCGGAAGAAACTGTGATACGTTGCCATCCACTGAGGAGTATGGCGTGCAAATCGTCGGAAAATCCGTCAAGGAGTGAACGAATGAGCAATGCACTGCCATTGGCTGAGCAATACAGTGCGCAAACCGTCGTGAAAGCTGTTCATGAGTGAAAGAATGAGCAATACGCTGCCATACACTAAGCAATACGCTGAGAAAAGCGTTGGGAAAGCAGTTGACGACTGAAGAATACACAATCTGCTGCCATCCTCTGAGCAATACGGCGCGCAAACCGTAAAAGCCGTCGACGAGTGGAAGAACGAGCAACACGGTGCCATCCATGGAGCAATATGGTGTGCAGCCGTCGTGAAAGCCATTGACGAGCAGAAGTATGAGAAATCTGCTGCCAGCCACTGAGCAATACTGCGTACAAACCGTCGTGAAAGCCGTTGACGAATGGAAGGATGCGCAATCCACCGCCATCCACTGAGCAACAGAACACGCAAACCGTGAAAACCGTCGGTGAGCGGATGAACGAGCAATACGCTGCCATGATCTGAGTGATACAGCACGCGAAACATTGTGAAAGTTGTAGACGACAGGAAGAATGAGCGATACAGCGTGCAAACCGTCATGAAAGCTGTGGACGAATGGAAGAAGGAGCAATCCGCCGCCCTCCGCTGAGCAATACAGCGTGCAAACCGTGAAAGCCATCGACAAACGGCAGAACGAGCAATACGCTTCCATCCGCTGAGCAATACAGCACGCGAAACATTGGGAAAGCCGTTGACGAGCGGAAGAATGAGCAACACGGTGCCATCAGCAGAGCAATACGGCGCGCAACCCTCGTGAAAGCTGACAACGAGCGGAAGAACGAGCAACACAGTGCCATCTGGAAGCAATATGGCGCCCCAACCGTCGTGAAAGCCGTTGTCGAGGTGAATTATGAGCAATTTGCTGCCAGCCGCTGAGCAATACTGCACGCAAACCGTCATGAAAGCCGTTGACAAGCGGAAGAATGAGCAATTCGCCGCCATCCGCTGAGTAATACGGTGAGCAAACTATCGTGAAAGGTCAAAGAGATGAAGAACGAGTAATCCGCCGTGCCATCCACCTCATAATTTGGCAGGAAAACCGTTGGGAAAGCCATAAACGAGCAGAAAAATGGGTGATACGGCAACCAATCTACAGTGCGTGGAACGTTAGCAATGTCATCGACAAGCGGATGAAAGGGCTACCCCTACTGTCAAGATGTTGTGCAATCCGTCGAGTAATACAGCACGAGAAATGTCGGAAAAGTCGTAGACGACGGTAAGAATGAGTGATATGGGGCGCAAACCGTTGTGAAAGCCATTGACGTACGGAAGTATGAGCACTGTGCTGCCATCCGCTGAGCAATACAGCATGCAAACCGTACAAGCCCATGCCGAATGAAAGCTTGAGCAATGCGCAGCCATCCGCTGAGAAAAGTGGGGAGCAACCCGTGAAAGCCATTGACGAGTGTAAGAACGAGCAATCCGCTGCCATCCGCTAAGCAATACAGCGCGTAAACTGGCGTGAAAAACATTGACGATCGGAAGAATGAGCAATCCGTTCCCATCCGCTAAGCAATACGGTGCGCAAAGCGTCGTGGAAGGCTTTGATGACCGTATGAACGAGCAATCCGCTGCCAACTGCATAACAAAAGTGCGCGCAAACCGTCGTAAAAGCCGATAACGAGTGGAAGTATGAGCAATGCGCTGCCATCCACTGAGAAATATAGCGCGTAAACCGTGAAAGCCGATGCCGAATGATAGAATCAACAATGCGCGGCCATCCGCTGAGCAATGCGGCGCGCAAACTGTCGTGAAAGCCATTGACGAGTGGAAGTATTTGCAATGCGCTGCCATCCACTGTTCAATACGCTGCGCAAACCGTAAAAGCAGTTGACGAGCGTAAGAACGAGCAATCCGCTGCCAACTGCTTAGCAATACGGCGCCCAAATGGTCGTAAAAGCCGTTGACGAGCATAAGAACGAGCAATCCACTGCTATCTGCTGAGCAATACGGCGTGCAAACCTTGGTGAAAGCCGTTGAGGAGTGTAAGAACGAGTAATCTGCTGCCAACTGCTTAGCAATACGGGGCGCAAACCGTTGTGAAAGCCATTGAGGAGCATAAGAACGTGCAATCCGCTGCCAACTGCGGAGCAATACAGCTCGCAAACCATTGTGAAAGCCGTTGATGAGCAGAAGAATGAGCAATCCGGTGCGATCCGCTCAGCAATACGGCACGAAAACCGTCGTGAAAGCTGTTGACGAGTGCAAGAATGAGCAATATGCTGCCATCTGCTCAGCAATACGCCGCGAAAACCGTTGTGAAAGCCTTTGACAAGTGCAGGAACGAACGATCTCTACTCTACCCACTGTGCAATACCGGGTGCAAACCATCGCGAAAGCCTTTGACGAGCGAATGAAGGAGCAATCCAGTGCCATCCGCTGTGCAATACGGCACGAAAACCGTTGTGAACACCATTGACGAGTGCAAGAATGAGCAATCCGCTGCCATCTGCTGAGGAATACGGTACGTGAAGCGGCCGGGGATAATAGATGTCGACAAGCGGAAGAATGAGCGCTATGGCGAGCAATCTATGGCGCGTAGAATGTTAGCAAAGTCATCGACAAGCGGAAGATATGAGTGAACCCACAAACGGGTAGCAGTGCCATCCCCCGAGCAATCTGCCGAGCAATACAACGCGCAAACCGTCGTGAAAGCGGTTAACCAGCGAAAGAATGAGCAATACGGCGCACAAAGCGTCGCAAAAGCCTTTGACGAGCAGAAGAATGAGCAATCCACTGCCATCCGCTGAGCAATACGGCACGCAAACCAACGGGAATGCCGTTGACAAGCGGAAGAATGAGCAATGTGCTGCCATATGCAGAGCGAAATGGCGCGCAAACCATCGGGAATACCGTTAACGAGCGGATGAATGAGCAATCTGCTACCATCCGCAGAGCAAAATGGCGGGCAAACCGTGAAAGCTGTTAACTAGCGGAAGAATGAGCAACGCCCTGCCATCCGCTGGGCAACATGGCACGTAAACCGTTGTGAAAGCCATTGACGAGTGGAAGAATGAGTAATCTGCTGCCATCCGCTGAGCAAAACGGCGCGCAAACCGTGAAAGCCGTTGACGTGCGGAAGAATAAGCAATCCGCTACCATCCGCAGAGCAAAACGGCGCGGAAACAGGGAAAGCCGTTGACGAGTGTAAGAACTAGAAATGCGCTGCCATCCACGGAGCAAAACGGTGTGCAAACAGTGAAAGCCATTAACGAGCAGAAGAATGAGCAATGCGCTGTCATGCGCTGAGCAAAACGGCGCGCAAACCATGAAAGCCGTTGATGAGCAAGAGAACGGGCAAGCTGCTGCCATCCGCTGACGAATACGGCGCGCGAATGGTAGCGAAAGCCGTCTCCGAGCGGAGGAACGAGCAACTCGCTGCCATCTGCTGAGCGATACGTCGCACAATCCGTCGTGAAAGCCATCGGAATCGCTACGTCCGGTGTTGCTTTGACTTGTACGGCCTCCGATACTGCTCCACGGATGCTGTTTGTCACCCTCGAGCGGAAGTATAGCGATCAGCTGCCATCCGCTGAGCAATACGGCGCACGAACCATCGGGAAAGCCAGTGACGAGCGGAGGTATGAGCAATCCGCTGCCATCCATTGAGCAATTCGGCGCGCAAACCGTGAAAGACTTTGACCAGCAGAAGTATGAGCAATCCGCTGCCATCCGCTGAGCAATACGGCGTACGAACCATCGGGAAAGCCATTGACGAGCGGAGGTATGAGCAATTCGCTACGATCCGTTGAGTAATACGATGCGCGAAACGTTGGGAAAGCCGTCGACCAGCGGAATTATGAGCAATCCGCTGCCATCCGATGAGCAATACGGCACGCAAACCGTGAAAGCCTCGGACGAGAGAAAGAATAACCAATCCACTACCATCTGCGGAGAAATACTGGGCGCAAACCGTTGTGAAAGCCATTGACGAGCGGAAGTACGAGCGATCTAATGCCATCCGCAGAGCAATACGGGGCGCGAACCATCGGGAAAGCTGTTGAAAAGCGGAGGTATGAGCAATCCGCTGATATCCGTTGAGCAATCCGGCGCGCAAACCGTGAAAGCCTTTGACGAGCGGAAGAACGAGCAAGGCGCTGCCATCTGCTGAGCAAAACGGCCCGTAAACCGTCAGGAAAGCCGTTGACGAGCAGAAGTATGAGCGATACAATGCCATCCGCAGAGCAATACGGGGCGCGAACCGTCGGGAAAGCCGTTGAAAAGCGGAGGTATGAGCAATCCGCTGACATCCGTTGAGCAATCCGGCGCGCAAACCGTGAAAGACTTTGACCAGCGGAAGTATGAGCAATCCGCTGCCATCCGATGAGCAATACGGCGCGCAAACCGTGAAAGCCTCTGACGAGAGAAAGAATGACCAATCCACTACCATCCGCGGAGAAATACTGGGCGCAAACCGTGGTGAAAGCCGTTGACGAGCGGAAGTACGAGCGATCCAATGCCATCCGCAGAGCAATACGGGGCGCGAACCGTCGGGAAAGCCGTTGAAAAGCGGAGGTATGAGCAATCCGCTGACATCCGTTGAGCAATCCGGCGCGCAAACCGTGAAAGCCTTTGACGAGCGGAAGAACGAGCAAGGCGCTGCCATCTGCTGAGCAAAACGGCCCGTAAACCGTCGGGAAAGCCGTTGACGAGCAGAAGTACGAGCGATCCAATGCCATCCGCAGAGCAATACGGGGCGCGAACCGTCGGGAAAGCCGTTGAAAAGCGGAGGTATGAGCAATCCGCTGACATCTGTTGAGCAATCCGGCGTGCAAACCGTGAAAGCCGTTGACGAGCGGAAGAACGAGCAATCCGCTGCCATTCGCTGTGCAAAACGGCGCGCAAACCGTGAAAGACTTTGACCAGCGGAAGTATGAGCAATCCGCTGACATCCGCTGAGCAATACGGCGCACAAACCGTGGTGAAAGCCTTTGACGAGTGGAAGTATGAGCAATGCGCAGTCATCCGCTGAGCAAAACGGCGCGCAAACTGTGAAAGCCGTTGACGAGCAGAAGAACGAGCAATCCGCTGCCATCCGTTGAACAATACTGCGCGCAAACCGTGAAAGCCGTTGACGAGCGGAAGAACGAGCAATATATTGTCATTCGCCGAGCAAAACGGCGCGCAAACAGTGAAAGCCGTTGACGAGCGCAAGTACGAGCAATCCGCTGCCATCCGTTGAGCAATACGGCGCGCAAACCGTGAAAGCCGTTGACGAGCGGAAGAACGAGCAATGCACTGCCATCCGCTGAGGAAATCGGCGCACAAACCGTCGGGAAAGCCGTTGATGAGCGGAAGAATGAGCAATCCGCTGCCATTCTCTGTGCAAAACGGCGCGCAAACCGTGAATGCCGTTGACGAGCGGAACAATGAGCAATCCGCTGCCATCCGCTGAGCAATACGGCGCGCAAACCGTGGTGAAGCCGTTGACTACCGCAAGTAAGAGGAATCCGCTACCATTCGCTGTGCAAAACGGCGCGCAAACCGTGAAAGCCGTTGACGAGCGGAAGAATGAGCAATCCGCTGCCATCGGCTGAGCAAAACGGCGCGCAAACCGTCGTGAAAGCCGTTGACGAGTGGAGGTATGAGCAATCCGATGCCATCCGCTGAGCCATACGGCGCGCGAACCGTCGTGAAAGCTGTTGACGAGCGGTGAATTACGGGCATGTTATCTATAATCTAGTCACAGGTCAAAAAAACTTTATTGTTTTTATGTGGCTGGGTGTAGAATTTGTACCGTATCATTGTAAGCAGTTGCGCCTTGTGAACTAAGTGGCAAGTGTGCACTCCAGTGATTTCATTGGTTGGTGATAGCAAAAAATCAGTGGCTTGTGGTGGCGGCAGCTGGTGGTGCACCTATAACTGGCTGGTGAAAGCAATAATTCAAGATTTTACAGCGTAGTGAGGTGTTGCTGCAGCGCCGGGCGTCAGGAGCGCTCCTTTATAGAGTCCCGCAAACCCACTTCTGCAACAATAACTCAACGACCACTGCTTCAATTAAAAATCAGACGATAGCACATGAATTGCGGGCATGTTATCTATAATCTAGTCACAGGTCAAAAAAACTTAATTGTTTTTAGGCCGCTGACTGCAGAATTTGTGCGGTGTAGTTGTTGCCGCTGTGTGCGGTGAACAACTTTGGTGTGGCTAGTGCACATTCCAGTAATATCATTGGCCAAAAATCGCCCTATCTGTAATCATACTTTATCACTCGGCTGCGTGTCATTGATTATCCCTCCATTTATGTCATCATGATTTATCATTCGGATTTGACATCATAGATTATCACCCTTCCTCTGTATCAGGAATTATTATTCGTACTTAAGTGCAATCGGATCCGCTAGCCGGTGATTATTATTTTGGTTTGTTCATTACTCGCGTGCGACCTACATAGATCATGGCGAGGAGTATCTACAGTCCGTTTCTCGGCCGTAGTCCGCGCGTGGCGGCATAGCGTAGGCTCCCCCTTATCCTCCGCCTAGGCCTATCCCACGAAGAGGTCAGAGCACACAACGGAAATCACAAAACAAAGAACAACGGAGTCATAACGGGGGGGGGGGGGGGCGCGGGGGCGGGCGGGCGCCGCGGCCGGGCGGGGGGGGGGGGGGGGGGGGGGGGGGGGGGGGGGGGGGGGGGGGGCGCG
>Ga0307508_10007557_pt1 | contig 10095 bp, 11 predicted proteins | sample 9_EM_MG_FD_203089 | JGI IMG/M metagenome (GOLD analysis project Ga0307508, IMG submission 203089) | Populus trichocarpa ectomycorrhiza microbial communities from riparian zone in the Pacific Northwest, United States - 9_EM | ecosystem: Host-associated > Plants > Roots > Unclassified | place...
CGTTGGTGTTGCACGGCCCACGCTACTCCCGCCAGTTGCGGTTACCCAGACCATCCCTCACGGCCTCTTGCTCGACTAAGCGCCCTGGTTCGGACTCACCGTAAGGCCAACTACAGCCTGTTTACACCCAGACCAACCTCGATCCCGGCGACCCCGATCGAACAGGAGCAGAATGCGTTTTCCAGCTCGTATATGCATTCCAAAGGGTACGATGGTAGATGATATTTCAATACAACACACCGGATAAGGACTGCGGCGGTAGGATCCTTGACCATGCTGCTCATCTCTTGTTTCCGTATGTAACATGTCCTGCGGATCAAGGCCCAGTCTTTGAAGCCTTCTGCATTATGTTCTCTGCAGTGGAAAGCAAAGCGACTCTCTCGTCGGTGGCCCGGGAGCTCGACGCAGCAGTGGCTGCCATCAGGAAACCGGGAATTTTCACTCACCGCTGCTCCACGCACTCGGGGCTACTCCAGAGCATTCCGCATAGAAACTTGTCTCCGGAGCTCACGGGTGGCTTTAGTACTGGCACTTGCGCGTGTTTTGACCACCTTGCCAGGCGTGTTGGGGAGTGGGATTTCACGGAGAGGTCTAGTAGCGGGGTTGGTGATCCTCGGCTTCGCCGCATCTAGTTCATAGAAAAATCAGATTCCTATTATCCTAATATCTGGCTCGATTATCACGTGGAGACAAGTCTGTAGTACTAGTGCTGGAGTGCAGTGCGTGCACGATTTGCTGAATGTGAATCGACATCTTCATCCACAATCCCCGTGACACAATTGAATGTCTCAGCCTCGAGCCCCATGGGGCCGTGCCCGCCAGGTGGCAGGAGCTAGGTAGCGAGCATATTCCGGAGTCGCCAGTGACGCGAAGAGAGGAACAACCGGCACTTGAGACCACACCTAGGCCGTTGATCAATCGGAAAGATAAGATAGGGAGAAACATTTGAACTTGGCTGCCTCGCTCGGCGCGGCAGGTTTGTGCCCCGCGTCACAAAGTGATGCTAAACGTGTATGCCGAACTGAAATTGGAGTACTACAAACAAATAAAAATGCACTCTTGCATCGGCAGGAAAGAAACGTTTCAAATGGCTCAAGTAGCTTAGAGCGTGAAAGTATAACACATGCATCTCCCATGTAGCTGTAGTGGTGTAAAAGAAGAGAGAAAGAAAAATAAATAGAGTACTGTACAACACGGGACAGACTGGCACGGAGACACAGAGGGCTATGGACGAATGCGACTGACAACATGTTGAATAATACTTTATTCCAGTCGTAGCTCAGAATTCGAGAAGTGTAGGAGGGGGAAAAGAAGCTGCGAGCTGCAACGCTGAGGGCAAATGGCGCTTACGCCGCAACCAGGCTACGCACAGCTGTGGGTGGGGGAACAGGGCGAATGGAGTGGCTTGGATTTTACGAGGGGATAAATAGGTGGGTCCGGATACGTGTCAGCGCCGGATGTGTGTGTGTCGGTCGGTTGCCGCGGTTGCACAAAGTATGCAGTCGCGCGTGTGTGTGGCGAATTGCAAGAAAATGGTGATTATTAAACGGCTACGCCAATAATGTAAAAACCCGTGCGGACGGCGAAATAAAGACGAGTGTTGTTCGGGAATGGGATGGGCACGAACCAACGGCCGGCCGACCGAGCGAGAACGCCTGAAGGGGCCGTAGCAATGGTGCAAGGCTACCACGCACTCAAGTCCCTGAGACGCGTCCGACCGACGGGAACCGAGGCCGGCCGTGCACCGGGCGCGTAGCATCTCAATCTCGTCGCGCAAGCTCGTCATTCGTCAAGTTCAGCACGAAGAAACCATTCCCACCAGGGCAGCTAGCTGGCGCCTCAATAATTTTGGTCTTCTTCTGGCGCGCGGGCAGACCGTTCAGCAACGACAGCGCAGGTTTAGGTTGGCCGAATGGACGCAATGGGCGCGAGTGGGGAAAGGATATTGCGCGAGCCGGCATCCCAGCGCGTCCGCAAGCTGCATGAGCCGCAGCGGGGTTGAGTGGCGAAAGAGGCGTCATTTGGAGCGCAGTGGCAGCTGCAGAATGAAGGTGTAAGGCGAACATCAACCAGAGGACACGGTGCATGAGGAGTGGTTGGCACTCACGCATGATAGAAATCGCGAGAAGAAAAAGCTAGGATGGGCCAGAGAAAGCGCGTAGAGAGTGGGAGAAGAGGGCAGAGATTATTTCCGTCACTCTCTCTCTTGGGGTCTTATAAGAATTCTGAATCTTTGGGGTATTGGGTTGATTACGTCAGAAAGTCTCACGCCCACCCAATCATTTCCCTCGTGACGTGCATCAACGCCGTTCGCCTGCCGCCTTGCCTCGGTCAAACTACTGATCCCCCCCAACGATCGATTCCTCCGTGTTGCCGACCGTTCGTACATGGGCCAGATCCATCAGAAATATCTGAGCGATGTCCGTGTCTTTGGCTGCCTCAAGTGTCAGACTCATCTGGCCACACTGAGTAGCATGCTCTCACGCGTGCGTCCCACCGGGGGTTTCATCTCTCCATCTCATCCATCTCTTAGTGTTTCGCTCTCCGGTTTCATTTAGGCTTTCACCGGGCAATATGGACGTGCATATCTATTTGATTATGTGTGAGTTTGGCTTTGATTGACTCTCCAGTCCGACGAATGTGGCGTGCACATGCCTGTTCGCGCATGATCGATGGCGGATGCGGGCACATTACACCGATTATGATCCTGTCGATTTGGACTCTTCAACCTTTTCTAAACTCAGGTTCTGATTGTTTTCCGTTACACTCGTTGTCCTGCCCCTAAATCGCCTCAGCGTCAATGTGGAACAAAGCGACCCCGTCGATCGCAACATGACCACTGGTTTACATACCGTGCGTGATATCTACTGCTCTAAATGCGGTACGACTGTCGGCTGGAAATACGTGAGTGACTCTTCCTTTCATCGCGACATGTGCTAGTGTCCGGTTGTATTTCTCCCATTTGGTGATCATCGTAGCTTTCAGAATAACTGACTAGCGTGTGATCTTTTCGCTGTTCGCTTCCTCATCTTCTTTTATGCAGGACAAAGCGCACGTGGAATCACAACGGTACAAAGAAGGAAAATTCATTCTTGAACGTAACCTCATCACCGACGTTGAAGATTGAAAAGACAACGGCGCTGATCGCGACACGATCTATGGCGACCGGACGTTTTGTAATGGTTCCTCTGCAGTTGGGCCCCGCGCCACCGCCGAATCACCTCGCTTCCGTGTAGCACACAAGGAGGGGCCCACCCATCCATCCTGCCGATCCTCTTAATAATGTCGTTGCAGCCGTTCGAAGCCCCCTGGGCGATGACGAAATATCCAGCCAACTTCTTTTACCATTTTATACATCTTGATATCAACCGCACGTTTCTCATTTCTTCCTCCTTGCCAAAGCCGCGCCCGTTCAGCTTAGCCTCCTGCGTTGTTTGCCATCTTGAATTTAGGTTAGGTTTTCATTTTCAACGATTTTTGTTTGCAAAAGGACCATCTCCCAATGTCCGTTATGTACGACTTAGCTACGTTAAAGCCAAAATCACTGGAAATAGTAAATTTTCTTCTCTTTTCATACGCCGCTAGCGCTAAGAAATTGCAAATGGTAAACGTTGACGCAATTGCGCAAACTTGTATTTCTCGCGTTGGATCTCGACGGTACTTGCTCATGATGGGCTTACTCTTACCCACACCGTTATTGGCTCATGCATGATCTAGACCGGCACTAACGCTTGAATGAATGGGGTTGGGATTCTTCTAGAATATTGATGTATTTATGGTCCACGCCGCCACGCGAATTTTCAATTTTCGAATTTGAAGAGAATTCGCATATACATTTACTCGTAGCTACGCACTCTCACGCATTACTTGTATGCTGCACCGAAGGCGGCCCTGTCCTGTCCAATTCCCATTGTCAACGTCAGATGTTATGTTCAGTTCACTCCGTACTTCATCGAAACAGCTACGCTACGCTAGCGAGCTTGCGTCGCGTCACTCGAGCCTTATTAATAGAGTTCACGCATCCTCGAGGCTAAGATCCGCCGGCCGGCCATCGAACCACGCCTCACAGCGTGTACTTTACGTGTTAACGGAGGGAAAACCTAAAGAAACATTGCAACGTCGTATAAAATGTCTAGTTTTGCCTCAGCCGTTCTTGACGAGCATGTAAATGTAACAAGATGATCAAATCACAAGCACAACCTAGTACTATCCAAAGCCGAAGCAAAAGAGAAAAAAAAAGCCGCAGTAGTAGTATCCCTCGAATTTGATTTCTGCATACAATGTAAAGAACGTGTGATAGAAGGTCCGCGTTTGTGTGCAACGTTTCCCAGAGGCGAGTTTCGGAGACGAAGGCCCGACAGAAGCAACCAGCACCATTCGTTTGCGTTCGCCCGCCGAGCTACCAGAATGAAAGGAGACTGTACGAGCGAGGGCTCGATAATATTGTGCGAAAGAAACGACATCGATGCTTCGGGGAGTGTAACGGATGCCCCAAAGCGCCGCAGACCAGTCTACAGCCGGCTCTTATGGTCGATGGCATATGAATGCAACATATGCATGAGTGCGTGCGTGCGCATAAATATTTATGCAGGACTGCGGGTCGAATGAATTCCCCAACAGAACGAGCGACGGCGAACGCTGGTGCATATCATAGTCGGGAGGGTGCGGTTTTCATAATACAAGTCGGCTCGTAGATCGGATCTTTCCTGGGCGTCAAATGTGCATTCCATTGGATTTTCAGAGAACTCAAGCATAGGCCTCGTGTTGATATTAAAGCTTCTTGGACATGTAGGGCCCGTCGAGCCCATAGCCTAATTTGCGATAATAGTCGCGCGTCCCGACGCCTGTATTGGATAAAGAATCGGTAGTGAAATTAGTCATGTGTCGCGGCGGGTAGATAACAGGAGGTAGATTTAAACCTGAGATAACAGCCAGCTTGATGCTGCCATGTTCCTCACGAGCAATACGCTCCGCCTCCTCCATAAGTAGCGTCCCGAAACCCTGGAAAGACAATGGATTCATCAGTCTTGGTGCTCACCAGGTTTTCTCTGACATCGCCCAGCGCAGACGAACACACCTGATGTTGGAACTTTGTCGGGTCTCTTCCATGCACCGGGACAGAAGTCCCGTACACATGTAATTCGCGAACGATACTCACGCCTCCTTCTGGGGTAGCGACAAGCTCCGGACGGAACGTGCCTTCCTCCGAGCACTTTCTCAATCGCAATAATCCAATGAGAATATCTTTTTCTGGATCTTCAAACGAGAGGAAGGTTTCCCAGCCACCGTTAGCCGTATAATCGCGCCGAATCAATTCGACAGATTCCGGCCGGACTTTGTTATGGATCTCGTGAATCTGATGAATAATTTCCGAAAATATGAGAGAAGTCAAGACTGTCATCAGAAGAAGTTGATGAGCGTACGCCGACTTCTCGATATCGGACATCACGACATTCAGCACCGAAGTCCTTCATCCGCTGTAGAGCGAGCTCACGCAAGTTCCCAGAGTTTTCGCAACCGCTTGTCACAAGTGGCAACGGAATGTCTCTGCGGGGAGAATCAGAGAATTACCTTTATGAGTTTGATAAAAATCAGCCTGGAGAAGCATACCGTTGAACTCGGTAAACTCGTGTCCATGGAGGTACAAGGGCAAGGATACGAGCAACGACGTCGACGAGAACATTTGGGGTGTAATTCTTGTACCGCCCCGTTCTCCACAGTTCATATAGCCCGGTTCCACGAATGACGAGAGTAGGGTAGATCTTCAGACCGTCAGATCTGAAGGCAGGATTTTCGAAATATTCCTAGGGAGAACGATGTAGCGTAGAATAATCGACTTACGAAGGAGGGATTGGACGTGCATACCTTGAACTGTTCCAGATCTCGTTCAACGCCGACATTTGGCAGATCCGGCATCATGTGCGCGACGACCTTGAAGCCAGCATCCTTTGAGAGATGAAATGATTCGGATACAGCACGAACGGTGTGTCCTCGATTTGTATCTCTCGCGACGTCCTCGTACACCGACTGCACCCCGATCTCTAAACGAGTGCAACCATACCGCAGCATTTGACTGCAATATCGGCCGGTTAGCAAAATCAAATAAACATCCCCCGGAACTCTCACCTGAGGTGGGGACGTAGGCAATAGTCTGGTCTAGTCTCAATCGTGATGCCGATTGCCTTTGACTTGCTGTGCTCAGAAAATCTGGGCGGCAGTTGTAGGCCCGCGAACACTGTTACTCTCCCAGCTATAGAGCGCACCTTACGGCTTCATCAACATCCAATCCAGTATAACCAGATAAGGCGTTGTGTAATTGGGCGATGAATTTGTTGCGATAATCCTCCGGCATACTCATGAACGTTCCTCCCATTACAATAAATTCGACCTAAATCACAATATTGCATTCATGCGAGATTACAATGCTAGGACGAGTACTCACCTTGTCAACGTTATGCCCAAGGCTTTTTAATTGGTCGACTCGTCCACGCGTCTGCTCGTATGGATCATACCGCGCCCGAATAGCTCGCATGCTCGTCGGCTCGTAACCTGTATAGCTCTGAGTGCTGTACTCAAAATCGGAGTCTGGTCCTCCTGGACAATAGCTATAAGGACGAATTATGTGAGATGCAACATCAAGTGCAAGCACGTCATGCAACGAACACGCAGATGTTTCCAGTCATGGCAATATGAGGACACCTATGCGGTTTACACATAACGGCAACGACAGCAATCTAGGAGCACCCCCTCAGAAATGCAAAACCACTTCCGTGCCAAGTGAAGACTTACGCCGCTAGCAGTCCGTATTGGTCGAGCTTTAAGTTTCGGTAGTAACGCTTTTTTGTAATCTTCAGGCACAGCACTAATGATGTCCACTAATCTTGGGACACCACTGTAACCAGATTTCTTGGACAGTCGAGCACGTATTTCATTTAAGTTGACAGTTTTGCCCTCATCGTGAGCTTTCATGAGCTCAAGAGCGATGGCAGACGAAACACGAAGTAAAATTTCGGCTTGCGACGCGCCTGATGGCATTGAGATTAGCCACTTCACAGTATTGAGACCTAGTTTCAGCGATGCCATACCTGCGTCGGCATTCTTCGCTGCTGCTGGCATCGCGATCGAGTTGGCAGAACGCTGAGGTAAGCAGCTCCTCCACCCAAACAAATGACAGCTCTTCTGGGGAGTGTCAACCTGTCATTCTTCTCTAATCATGCTAAGCGCGTCTTGGCGTATGGTTGCGGGGCTGTGAAAAGAAGCTATGGTCAGCCCAGAACCGCTCGCTCCATACTCGCGTCTGAAGATATTCGCTCCCGCCCAATGAGAGGCTGTGGTGCACTTCTGGAGGTCTTCACATAACCAGGCTATGTCCGACGCTTCCCTTGGCCGTTTTTTACGCGCCTTCAGCCTGAACCTGAATTGTTCTGTCAGCGTGACCGGATAGACGCTCATACCTAGTTCCTAATTCCTAATTCTAGCGCCCTTGTGGCTCAAACTGGGACATTGCCCTTCGCGCGCGCGCGATGTTCTGCGTTAGTAGTTTGAACCGCCGTGGATTCATGCTGATTCATTGTGGTTGCGTTTCAAAAGGTGCGCCCGGAGGAGAGGCTGCGAAGCGTTAAACGGAGTATCATGGACGTGTTCCGTTTTGGGATCTCCTCAGCCAGTTCCTGTTTCGACAAGCTGCCACGATCCTCGCGTAAAATGTCACTGGCCAGGACGCTTCCGCACGCTTAGCCTGGCTTGATGGATTAGCTTCCTTATGTAAGCCTGGCGGCAGCTATCAATCAAACAGCGACCGCTTAATCCATGCCAAGTCAAGGCGGCGAAGTATTCTATCAGCCACACAAATGCGCGCGCGTTGCGTCATCGCGTTGTCGCGCTAATCCTGCAATTGACCGGTCCGAGACGCGGTGACTGAACAGGACCAAGCGCGTGTGACGCGTGACTCAGTGATCAGCGTTGCTGTCCCGCACCGAGGACCGACGCGTCCCTGAAGTCGCTCAACAGTCGACTTCAGTTGTTTCTAGAACCTCAATATCATTTTGTCACTTTTGGCGGCGGTGGTTTGGCGCGAATGTGTTCAGTGGTCATTTTCTGACACATCTCCGCCAACCTTGATGCTCGAGCTTTTCAATTCTTTAATACCGTGGGCAGACTCTTGTCTAGTCAGTGACAGTCTTGCTATTGCTTCCCAAGACGCATTCTCACGATACTGGGGTCTGGATCCGTTCCCACCTACCATCCTAAATCCCAGGCCAGAGTCTTAATGGGTATCGTCATCGTGAGGTCATTCTGAACTAAACTGGACCTCAGTCCATATTCTCTTTGATTATTTCTCGAGCCAGGTTATTTTCAGTGCCCGCATTCCAATAATAGGGCACCGAGCATGTCCCGTGCGGTTTATTTGCTCACTGTACTTGCTTTCTCTTTTCTTGTTCCTCTAATGGCAGCGTGGTTCCCGATCGCAGCCCCTGAGAGGCCCTTGGCGCGTCTTTGATAATGCCGACTTGGACGGGTTTTGGAAATCACGGGATAACGTACAACCTTGTTGGCGGATTCCTCATCTGTTTGGGCGAATGCCTGGCAACATCCTTCCGCTTAATGCCGGAATCCTATCACCAATGCGTACATTAATTGCGGAATGCGACATTTGCGATCAATGAGATGTCAAGGCGAATCATACTGCGTCTCTCAGCGATGCATCTTGGTGATCATTGTCCGATATGTCAGTGCTGCGTAAAGATACGCCCGCTACAGCCACGCACAGCGTCGCCGCCTCTCCATCTTGGACGTTAGCTCAGCAACCAACCATCAATGGGTACACGATTAGATTCGCCCATCAAGTATTCACATCAACTATTGCATCTCTCCGAGTCCCAAGCTCTGGACATCGCGAAGCCCCAACAGCGGCGCATACCTGTGAAGTCTATGTATCGCCTATTGCGTACGTTCTTTCCGCAAGGTTCCCTCGCATGCAACCGTGTCAGAAAGGCTCCGTTTTAACTGATTGTTCAGTCACGCCTCATAAACTCCTACCCGCCATTCTGGAACCGCAAGGGGCAAAGTACGGTGAGTTTTCTTTTCATGGAGTTCTAAAATGCAACTTGGAGAAAGAAATATTGGCCCATGAACTGCTTTTCAGGTTTTTCAATGTCTTGCGGCAATTAGAGGACGCTCAAGGCTTACTCATCAAACCTTGTCATCAAGCAGAGTTTCTCTAGAAGCCCGCTTTCCACGTGAACATTAGATTGCTCCTGAAGCAGCTATCTTAGGGAGCAGTGGCATACGTCGGCTGAGCCCAACGTGTTCCCCTGTTAACCATTTGGATTTCCTGTTTGGACGAACACGTAAAACCCTCATACACACACTCTCAGATTCACCGGCTGGTTGTCCAGACCCTCTACTCTTGTCGCCGTCACCGCTAAATCACAAGCGTCAGCGGATGAACTCCTGTTGACGCAGCTCTCCGATGTTATTCGCACTCGCTAGCAGTGGTGCTTCGCTTTCACCCGATCTGCGGTTCCGCACCACGCCGGCTGATCTGCAATCTTATACGGTACACGGTATCTAGGGTCACCGTGCCGTCGGCCACCCCTCAGGAAAAATGAAAATTATTGTTGATCTCGCCGTTCCTTTTGACCCTGGTTATGAAATTGAATGTGGCTCTCCTCTCGCGACCATACCCATACAATCTAGAGAGCCACAGGTCAAAGATTTCGGCTCCTATCCAGACGTTGTCGAAGCAGCTGCACCCGACGGGGTACCCGGGCTCAAAAAGCTATCTGGCTTAACGAATTTGAATTGCCGGTGTTTTGATTCTTTCTGTTCAGGCTGCCTGGCCAACGCTGCACTGTCCCCTCATGTGGATAAATAGGGCGATAGAGGGGGTCGGGCGTTTAGCATCAGGCACAAGTGCAACAGTTGCCTTGTTGAGGTTGCATTCACCCAGTCCTGGAACCACACCTTTTTACGCAAAACATTTGGTCGAGGCGGCTCTATCGACTGATTTAATGACATTGGTGCAGCCGATCCGCAGTGCACATCCGGTCCGGATGTGCACTGTCGTGCCTCAGGTCGGAAGTTATGGAAATT
>Ga0307508_10007558_pt1 | contig 10095 bp, 14 predicted proteins | sample 9_EM_MG_FD_203089 | JGI IMG/M metagenome (GOLD analysis project Ga0307508, IMG submission 203089) | Populus trichocarpa ectomycorrhiza microbial communities from riparian zone in the Pacific Northwest, United States - 9_EM | ecosystem: Host-associated > Plants > Roots > Unclassified | place...
GAGCTTGTGAATGCTTAACGAGCGCTGAGCTCACGTTGGCCGTGCTCTCACATGGATAAGACATTTCATTTCTGCACGCTCGCATATACGTCCGAGGTTTCCAGCGGTGAGGGATGAAGTCTGGCACTAACCTGGAAATTGAATCCGAAAATCTGAGTTCTGAGATCTGAAATTTCAGTTCAAAAACTCAGGTGTATTTCGCAATTTTCTCACTGCCAACGCATGCTTCAGGAAAACGGACCACATGAGCACATTCCAGTAATCTTCCTCTACGTCCATGCACAGTTTCACGTTCAGGCGTGAAGAAAAGCGCGACGCGTTCGGACCGTGTAAACCGTTCCTAAATTTTGCGCCATCCTCACAGAAGATACGTGTCGCGCTTTTCGTGGAATATTTCACTTTTTTTTGGCTAATAATGTGGATATGCATTGTCTCATGCGTATCTATGTATTTCTGAGGGAAAAACTGCTTGCCTACAGAGTCAGGCAGCGACGCAGTGCAAGTCGGGAGCTGCACAGCCACCACCGGAAATGCCACTGTCTGACTTGGACGCGCCTCAAACGATGCGAGGATATCTGTTGATTTGTCTTTCTGTGTGTGCTCAAGTGGCCGCTGACATCCCTACGTCGAAAATCTGAAAAATGCTCCTACCTGCCTGACCGAGCTCCGTAAAACGGCACGTGCTCCCTTGAGGCTTTCGCTCAGCAAGTCCATCTCTACCGTGGCCAATTGACATGAATTGCGTCCAGAGCGGGCCCTATCGACCAAGCGATAAAGTGGCCGGGGCCTCCTATGTTTAATACCTATATTACTTTCATTTTCCTTACAATACTTTCAATCTCCCACCACGCTCATGTAATGATGATCAAAATTTCGGCCGCGCGTAGCAATGGGGCCAATCAATGCGGTGCGGTTGTGGCGTTTAACTTGAGTCGACGTAACGATCCAACGCTAAGGGATTTGAAAGGAGCTTGATACATTAATGTCGTTGCTCAGCATCAAGGATATATAGCTTTCAAAGGACCAGCACAGCACTAGCACACCGATTCCTGGCGATGTCGTAGCTCCCAAAGATGAGATTCAAGTTTCCATTCTCAGCACGGAGTGTCACACAAGACTATTCAGGACTGACACTGTTGGATTGCCCGCGCCGGATTTCAGCGGGTCCAATCATTTAGCACAGCACGACTTTGATGTCCAGCATAAAACGTGACGTATTGTTTGCTTCGACAGGAGCCTAGCAACACGATAAAGGGAAGAAGTGGAGTTCGTTGTTGTTGTCTAGAAGTAAATTGTTTGTTACGGGTGTACGTGGATGATGTGTGTACAGTGAATAGGATGCGATTATTGGGAGTGTGAGATTAGTACAGGAGACACGTCCGAATGGCGAATGGTAAATGCATCATCCGCCATCGCAACTTAGCTTTGATGACTGAAGCGAACACAAAACGGGGGCAAACGAATTGATTGATAAATTTGCGGCGTGTCATGCGCTCACTGGTCCTCAGGTGCAACGCCTGCAACCTCTCGGAGAGCCTCGCCGCGGCGGTTCTTCCACATGACGATTTGGCCATCATCCTCGACGAATTCGCAGTTTGTGAACGAGCTGAATGGATGGGATTATTGTCGGTAAGCATCATGGAAAAACTCAGGGCTTTTATCTCGTACCGGTAGAGCGCACGCCAGGTGTTGGTGGAATCCCTGTTGTAATCATCACCAAGAGCCTTGCGGACGTGCTTGGACAGCTCGGGACCGTTGTAAAACGGCACGGACGAGAAGAAATGATGGGCAACATGGTCATGAGAGATCTATTTTTTTACAATTTAGTTTTCAAGGTGGCGACCTCTGGAATGACGGTTCAAACTCACGTTGTGCAGGAAGAAACGTCCCATCCAACCCACGAGGGGACGGTCTACAGTCGTAGCGGCGCCGCGGAGGAAAGTGAAGGTATCGTTGCGGAAATGGGGCATGGTGGGGTCGGTGTGGTGAAGGTAAGTGAACATGACGATCCAGTGGTTGGTAAGTGCATAAGGAATGAAGTAATACTTGAAGAACGTCGAGAATGAGGTATTGTACGCCCAAACGAGGAGGAAGCTTGCCCAGGAGGCGAGGCCGATGTTGGTGACAATGACGCCGGTGCGGTCAGACTTGCGGAAGAGAGGAGAGGATGGGAACCAGTGCTACAAACATGCTAGCTCAGCCACGGATCTTATGCATTCGCATCAAATAGGCGTACGTTAGTTCCGGGAGGGTAAGCTGGTGAGCCGAGAGAGTTGTACGTGAGATACAAGTTCCAGCCAAGGAGTTGCATGATAATCATCCGGCCGAGCGTGACGATCGGAGTCTACAATTATATGCAACGATAAATTTGTCGAGTCGCAAGTAGGATGTAGGTCACCGCCCACCTCTTCGAAGATCTCAAGGTAATCTTTGGTCTTCATTACCTGCTTAGGTGCCATTGCAAGTTCAGTGCGGGTCCTGGGCACATAATTCTCATCACGCTCCATGGAACCGGTGGTCTTGTGGTGGATATGGTGGGAATGGCGCCACGAGTAATATGGCGTGAGTATGAAGGTGTGTGCGACATAGCCGATGGTGTGGTTGATCCATTGGTAGTTGGAAAGCGTGCCGTGACCAGCATCGTGCCCAATGCAGAAAATTCCTCCACCGACAAGGCCCTGGAACCACCAGTATGTGGCCCAGAGAGTCCATTTGAGGGTGAAAGTGATGTAAGAGTTGAGGCCCACGCCCTTAAGAGTCTCGATGAAAGGGTCGATTTGCTGGGCGGCCTAGATGTTCAGTGTCATGTCAGCTGTCGCGGAGGAGACTTATTTAAAAAATGCCGGGGAAATGTGCGCGCCTTGTAAAAGGTGTAGCAGAGAGCTGCATCGCGCAGTGCCCAATAGATGCCTTTCAAGGTATTTTTCTTGTGCAGCTCTTTCGGGACGGCATCGTGTATATCCTTGAGGGTGACCTTAGGCAGCTCATAGGGCTTTTGCAAGCGAGCTTTGTATCTGTAGACGCGGCTTTGATTAAGAAGGTCGCAAGAGGCCCAAATTGTGAAAGGCTACGCACTCGGGCCCGTCCTCGAAGATGCTCATCGTATTTGAGTGAAGGGGGCGGGAGGTGATGGTGGCAGCATTTGGTTGGGTACCGTCTATATAGCTTGGGTGGCTTCGCGGAACCTGGTATGAAAAGTCATCATTGCGAGTATGTCGGATCCATTTCCACTGCAAAGCGGAGACCACCGCGATATTTTGTAGCGAATGAGGAGACAGGGATCAAACAATTCTCGGTGAAACTGTAAAATGCCACTGTGGGAAGTTGGCGAAGTATTCAGTACGCTAAGAACAGGCGCGTTTCTCAAGACATCAGGAGCTTACGAAGTTGGGGAGATACATGATCCGGTGGCCTATATGCCTTGTGTTCGACGGATCAGGTAATAGCGCCGTACTGGTCTATGACTTTGGAGCCTGTGATTCATGTTTGATGGAGGGTATATGATGGTGTGAATTCTCATCGACCCTCAAGCACTGCGATGAAGCATCCAAACTCATCAATGTCGCGTAGAGCCCTATCAAATGAACAGAGTACCCTTACCGCAACAGCCCGTTCAACGACGGGATCGGCGCCATGTGACGATTACGAGGTTCGACCAATCAACAAAGTAAGTGGGCGGCCACCTCTGCCTGCCTGTGGCCCGATGTGTGCGCATGAATCCTACCAATTAGCCCATTCAGATGACCTGGGCAACGAGCGAAGAACGACAGGCCAATGCAGGCCACGAAGGTCCAGGAATGAATTATTGTCAGTGAATTTCGCGTCAATAAATTTCGACCCCGTTAACATGATACACTTACATGTGCTCAAATTAAACTATCCAGGTACCGTAGCGTGAACAAAGGAAGCCGTCATCTCGTCATTCCGATGGCGAGTTCGAATCTTGTATTTGTTTTGGGTGGCTGAGCGGGCACCCAGCACGACGAAGAGGGCCGCTTACCCCCTAGGATAGGTAAGCGGGTGCAAGCATTCTTCATCACGATAATGATGTGAACGAGAGCGTATATTCTTCCATTCTAGGCATCGCAAATAGTGAGGAAAGTCCACCACGGCGGAGTCACATGGAAGTTTTCAGAAATTATTGCGCCTAGCACATGAAGATATGTGACAGCTGGAGCCGTACTCTGATCCAATTGCTGCAGCCCGTACAACACAACTCGCGTGGCATGCGTGCCGACAAGATCGTCGAACAATCTCGCAGTAACGGTTTAGCCGGAAGGATATATTCCGATATTCAAAGAACATTTCCATCTTGTCTGGCAGAATGGATTTCATAAAGGTCGCGGGAAGCGGTTGGGCGGCGGGCGTTCGACGGCATGACCGACGTTGTGAGCATCGGGAGCGGCGGCAACTGCCGCGTATTAAATTCGTCGCAAGTTACCCAGAACAGGCAGGTGGGTAAGTGATAGTAATTTAGTTGTGCTGGTGCAGTTTTAACGTGGTTCTAAGTGATATCCATCAATGTTGTATATGGGGTTTCGCATTTATTCATTCTAAGGGATTAACGGTGTATACTATGGCGGAGCCATAGAATTGCCATGGGCGCGTCTAGTATTATAACTATTTTCTTGATTTCTCGTACTCCTTGACCATGTCAGCTTGAACATTGGGCAGCGTGGGGACGTGTTTCTTTAAAAATGTACGATGAGTATACGTGATGCTGTCCAGGCCTTAGCAGGTCACTCACGCAATATTCCATACTGAATTCACCTATTGCGAACAGACTGGTTACGATCTCGGGTCCTTCACGACATCCATATTGCACACACACCTTTACCCTGAGTCATCCCACGCAACTGGCTGGCATATCCAAACATGTCATTGAGTGCGACCTCAGCTGTAACGGTAAACTCGTCATCGCGGACTTCAGTATCGACAATAGTGCCACGCCGCTGATTGATGCCGCCAATTACAGCGCCTAAGAGGATTCATGAGCAATGCTATCTGCCTTACAAAATATGCCAGCAACATACCTTGGAACTCGACAGGCGCCACCACTTCGACGAACATAATAGGCTCCAGGATCACGGGACGTGCCTTGTTGTACGCCTCACGGAAGGCGCCAAGAGCCGCAACGCGGAACGCCAATTCAGAGGAGTCGACGGCATGATAAGCACCATCTTGGAGTACAAATCGGCAGCCCGAGATAGGATGACCAGACAACGTCCCCTTCTCAATGGCGTCGTGGAAGCCCTGAACACAGGAATAAACGAAAAAATTTCAACAAATTCAACGGTAACAGTACCTTCTCAACAGCAGGAATATAACCTATTGGAATGTTTCCTCCGGTGACATAGTTCTCGAAAGCAATATCTTTGCCTGTCTCTTCATCCATGCCCATCGGCTCGACATAGCCGATGACCCGACCAAACTGGCCAGCACCACCTGTTTGCTTCTTATGTGTATACGAGAAGTCGGCGCGCTGGGTGATAGTCTCGCGGAACGCAACACGAGGCTTGCCCGTCACACAATTGACGTTGTACTCGCGCTTCATCCTCTCCACGTAGATATCGAGGTGAAGCTCGCCCATGCCAGAAATAATGGTCTGGCCAATGCGTGTCAAATCAAGAGACCTCGTTTTCGAAATTAGCGTACCTCTTGGCTTTCGGAGTCAATATGAACCCGGAAAGTAGGGTCCTCTTTCTGGAAGCGATTCAGCGCACGAGAGAAATTTGGAGTTTCTGTACAACTCGGTTTAATTGAGAGGGAAATGACGGGATCAGGAACAAACATAGATGTCTGCGGACAGATCAATTTACGCGGCGTCGTCCTTGAGCATTTTCCTCAGACTCACCATCGAATATCTATGACTTCCATCCGTGAACGTATCTCCCGATGAGCATTCGATTCCAAACATAGCGCAGATTTCTCCAGGACCAATTTCACTGACATCCTACGACATATCGGGTTTCAACATGACCCATGAGGCCTTCAGGGGTGACCATACCTCCATCTCGTCACTGTGCATCTTGACCAGTCTCGGCACCTTGATCTTCTTGCCAGTCCGTACATTAGTGGTGGTAGTACCTTTCCTGAGAGTACCTTGATATATGCGAATATAAGTTAATTGTCCGAAGCGTCCCTCCTCTAGCTTGAATGCGAGTCCAACAAGAGGCGCGCTAGCGGCAGGAATAAGGGGAACGGGTGCACTTTCAGGATTGGAGACAGCCATGTCAAGCGCCGTAACCTCATTCTCTGATGGGCTTGGAAGATAAGAGCACACGCCGTCCAGCAATGGCTGTACGCCGGTGTTCTTGATCGCAGATCCCATAAACACGGGACTGAACTTGAGGCCGATTGTGGCACGCCTGATTGCCGCAACAAGATCAGCACTGGACACAGGCTCCTCCGCGATGTACAAGTCCGCGATTGAATCATCCACATCGGCAAGAGTTTCAACGAGTTCCTGACGCTTTTGGGTCGCCAGCTCGACCAGCTCAGCAGGGATATCGTCGCTCTCCTTTACTGTCACGCTGCATAGAAAGTCGGTGTTGTCGCCATATGGTAGTCCGCTTAATCACGCACCCCTTGACGCCTTCGTTGTAAATGGCCTTCCATCTCACGACGTCGACAACACCTTTGAAGTTATCCTCGGTGCCGATGGGAATTTGTACTGCCGCGGCTGGCATGCGTAATTTTTGGCGGATTTGATTGACAATTCTGAAGGGATTGGCTCCTGCACTGATGTAAGATGAAATACCAGTTGTCAATGCTACATGTGATGTATCACAAGGAAACGGAAGGCGCACCGGTCCATTTTGTTGATGAATGATATTCTCGGCACATTATACCGTCGCATTTGTCGATCGACAGTGATCGTTTGGCTCTGCAACGTTCGGTAGAGTCAGCGGGGCGGAGAGGCATACGCGCGTAACGTACTTGTACGCCGGAGACCGCACATAAGACTAACACGGCTCCATCCAGAACCCGAAGAGCCCGCTCAACCTCAATAGTAAAGTCGACATGACCTGTGTGAGATGTTCCGATTGTTGGAATCGATTCTGAAAGTTGACAATACCAAACCCGTCAAATCCACCGTACATACCAGGTGTATCAATGATGTTGATCGCATAGGACTCCTTGCCGCCTGTGATGGGATCTGTTGCGTCCCAATCGCAAAATGTTGCTGCACTCTGAATTGTTATACCCTTTTCTCGCTCTAGTTCCATACTGTCCATTTTTGCCCCAACCGCGTCTCTCCCTCGTACCTTGGATTCGTAGGACGCAAATCACAGTTTCAGGTTAGTCGCTGAAAATGACGCCAGGAGATCAAGTCTATCACATACCTCATGAATATCGCGAATCCGGCCAGTATAGTATAATACACGTTCCGTTAATGTAGTTTTCCCGCTGTCTATGTGGGCTGATATCCCTATATTTCGTTGACGAGCGAGACGAGCGACATCTTCTTCACATAGCCGAGGCTTGAAAGGAGAGGAAGGTGGGGATCCTTGCTTAGGCTTCAGAGCAGCAGCATGAGAAGCATATCGAGATAGTGGCCCCGGCGGAAGGAAACCCCAGCGCTGCAGCCCAGGACGGCGCAACAAATGCTTGCTTTGGGTGAATGGCTGGTGCGTCCCGAGCCGCCTCAAAGCAGCTGTTGCTTCGAACATGCTCCCGCAGCAACGCGTTCACTGCCGTTTTGGCCTAACAGGCGCTATGGCGGTTGTCAGGCTAGGCCTTGCCACTCAGAGCTTGGGCCAACTTTTTCACAAGAATAAACAACAAACAATACAGAATTTGTAGAAGTCTCGGCGTCCACATGCGACACCAACAGCCCACCCGCCGATTCCCCGCAGACGCGTGAAAATGTCCGTCAGCGTTCAGGATCTCAATATCCAACAGCTAGCGGAAGTAAAGAGACAGCTTGATGAGGTATATTCAGTGTTTCCTGCGCTATTTCAACCTCGCGGGTTAATGCAAGATCGATTCACAACCAGGAACTTTCACATCTAACCAGCTCGTTCGCTCAACTGAAGGCGGCCCAATCGAAATTTAAGACGTGCATCGGTAGTGTCGCAGAAATTAATCCTGCCAATAAGGGTGCGCATATTGCCTCATATTAAACTGTCAAGCGTTGCTCACTCTTGTGCTCTTTGCTTGGGATTTTCGTAGACAAAACGATTCTGGTCCCCCTGACAAATTCACTTTATGTTCCTGGCAAGCTTTCTGACCCTGAGCACGTCATCATCGATGTCGGGACCGGATACTTTGTGAAGAAGGTCTGCACATCCGATCAACGTGCCCCCATTGACCTCGTCACCTGACGATTGTACATCCATGATAAGACGAGAGCTGAGGCCACCAAACATTACCAAGCCAGGGTTGAGTTTGTCAGAACAAATTTAGAGACCCTGCAAGACGCCATACAAAAGAAGCAAGATAATTTGAACATGCTGGTGCACGTTATGCAGTCCAAGACTCGGCAACAGCAAGGTGATAAACCATGATATATATAACTCCCTTTACTGATGTCCTGTTCTCCATCTCGGACTTGCATTGGCTGTTCGTCGTTCATTCCATGCGGAATACTTCTTCGCACTCATACCACCATGCTCCGTGCTCACTACCCATCGCACCCTCAACCAGGGAGCATTGCATCGGGTCCGTAAGTGCCCACCAACGTCGGGTCTCCGGATCCGCCGCGATTGCAGCCATATCGGCGTCAAACTCTTCCCCTACATATTTGAACGTCGCGATGAGGAGTCCAGCGATGTCCGAAGCAGGCGCTAAGTAAGGGGGTTGTGGCAGGAAGTGTATTGAATAGTCAGTGATGTGAGATTGGCGCAAACGTTCAAGCACGTTCGGCCACGCGCTGCTGTGTATCTGTTACAGTATTGATTGCATGATCTGTGTCATCCACCGATCAGCGAACATACTCCGATGATCACCTCTTTATACGCGTCCAAAGCGTCGCGTTTGATATGAATCACTTGGCAGACTCGTTTCGCTGGCATGCTGTGACAGGCGTGTGACGGCGGCGGCCTCCAGTATTCCGCAATGGAATCATCATCCTTTGGATCGTTAAACGAAATAAGCACTGGGGCGCCCTTGATGCAAGCGGCTCCTGGGGGAAATAGTTATGCGGCTCCTTCCAAAGGTACATGCGGTCTTGACTATAAATGACTCGGCGCAGCCAGCACGGCGCCACCCGAACTCACATCCCCTCTTCTGCCTTCATGTCAGACATCAAAGGCGTCAGATTATTCTCGCTAGATAACTGGCATACCTGGGGCAGCACCGACACGCTCGATCAAAACAAAGACGTATATCTAGTCAAAGAATGCGAGACAGTTCTGATCGGGCGCGCACCCCAGATTACGAAAGGCACACATACTCGCCCGCTCCCAGACAATTCGTGGGTGCTACCGTGTCCAGTTTTATCACGCTCACATGCCGTGCTCTCGCTTACAAAAGATCAGGTGTGTGGTAGTGATCCAATGTCGCAGTCCACATGTCTTCGCTGGATGTGAGTGTTGACGTCTCTCCCCGTAGGTTCTCCTCAGTGATGCAGGGTCCCATCACGGGATTTGGCGCTCATGGTATGGAATGATGAAGCGAGTGCAGCATAACTTCCCTGTGCTTGATGGCGAGGTCTTTACAATGGGGAAACAGGTCGAGAAGCACGGCAAGGTTCGCAGGTTTCCATCGTCTAATCATTCGGAACGCTGGTATTTAATTGTGTGTGTCGTAGGTACATCGTCCGGCGCGCATTCAGATTAAGTTTGTGTACACGGACGAGGAGCCCCTTTCCGCCTCAGCCGCCTCCGGAGGCAATTATTCGAGGCAAGTTTCAGTTTTGTTACTTCAACACCCATGTCTCGCACTTGACACTTATAATCCCCCCTTCGACAGGCCTACGAGCAACCGTTACGGCCTCGATGATTCTGATTCGATGGATATGGATTGCCAGGATGACTTCTCCGACGAGGACCTCTACGATGATAGTGAAGCGCTGAAGCCACTTTCTCCTTTGGCCTGCTTCGATTACTACGATCCCCCGCAAATAAACGACTTCTCCCCCAGCGGCGCCCC
>Ga0307508_10007561_pt1 | contig 10092 bp, 9 predicted proteins | sample 9_EM_MG_FD_203089 | JGI IMG/M metagenome (GOLD analysis project Ga0307508, IMG submission 203089) | Populus trichocarpa ectomycorrhiza microbial communities from riparian zone in the Pacific Northwest, United States - 9_EM | ecosystem: Host-associated > Plants > Roots > Unclassified | place...
GTAACTTCTTACTTTGATCTTGAATGGCGGTCTCTTTTTCTCTAAGCACATCAACTTCACGGCCTCTTCAGGAGTTTTAGGATGGAAAGGCTGCACTCCCTCAAGCATCTAAGCTCAAACGAAAAACAAACAGAAGAAAAGTCCCACTTAGCACTTAAATCCTCAAGTAAAAAACCATGCACTGTGCAAAGAATAGCAGTAATACATATGAAGGAAACAGGAAAGTACAACCAGCTTGCCAAATTAGACTGCGAAGTACCTCGTACAAAATGACTCCAAAGGAGTATGCATCAACGCTTCGATCGAATATTTCATCGTTATAAATCTCAGGTGCCATGTATACATCTGGAAAGCAATACCATCACTTAAATTCAAGTCAAGAACACATTGCAGTAATCCCTTTAAAGTTATTCACTCAGCTATATATGATGAGTTTAGATGAAGAGTTCTGCTCTTAAAAGGAAGCAGGATAACAGTGTAAAAGTGTAAAAAAGACTTACTAGAATGGTCAATAAGAGACCCTGGTGCTAATTTAGCTTTGTCAGGTGAAATGTTTGACAACCTTATCAAACCAAATCCAGCTACCTTCAATAGACCACCATTATCCAGCAAAATATTTCTGGCACCTTACCAAAATTTCCAATATTACAGAACAGTACATCTTAGGAAGCACAAATCAGTTTTCTATTTACACATCACATTAACTTCTGCATTTGTTGTCTTACTTTGGCTTTAAATCGCAATGGATGATCGGATCTGGTTTGCATTCATGAAGGTAGTTTATGCCCCTGATAACAAAAGATCGATCCATGCATCTTAAGAGTGGAAAACATAGAGACTACTCAGAGGAATGTAAAATGGGGTTGCTGTCACTTGGAAGCATTCTTAACTGTTCTTTCTGCGTGCATGTGTGTGCTGTGCTTCGTTTTTCGGGGACAAATACAGAATTCGGTAATTGAACAAGCAGAGTTTTTATGCAAGAAATTCAAACTTGCCTGGCAATATCAAGACCAAATCTCAAAACTTTAGATGGGGACAACCGCCCCTTTTTCAAAAGATAACTTGCTAAGTCACCCTGAAATATACAAATACCACGGTTAAATCCACAAAATGAAAACCTAAAAAAAGCATTCAATCTTAATGCATGAGAGAGGAGGGAAGCATGCTTACTTTAGAATGATATTCTGCAACAATCATCATGGGCAGATTTTGGGTGACAGCACCAACAAACTGAATCACATTAGGATGTCGAACTTTTTCTAACAAGGTTAGCTCATGTTTGAAAGCATTTCTGCCATTCAATGCCACAAAGAGGGGAAAAAAAATATCAGGGCTCAATTCTATCATGGCCTTACAACCCCAAATTACTTAACCACAGATGCAGAACAACTGAAGCAGCAAAAAACAAGTAAACATGAACCATTTCTTTAAGAACCAGTTCTCAATGCTAGTCTTAATGCTTAATATAGTACATAAAAGCATGATGGAGCATAGCAGAATGGTTATTCAAGATGAACCTACATGCTTTCAGGGTCTGCAGAACGGTCCTTTTCGAGTATCTTCACGGCAACCTTGGTACCATTCCATTTAGCAACTTGAAACATTCCCTGTCATAGAATTTATCAATTTATAATCATGGCAAGACATCAAAGGAAATTGTTAAACCATATATTTCTACCAAGTGAAGAACTTGAAGTGAGGTTATTAAGGTTGCAATTCTCTGCCTACTTTTGTTATGGAACAGAGGATATGCCAGTCAAACTTCAGTTCCCACAAGATCATCTACTAGCTACCAAGCAAACTACAATAAGCTAAACAGTGTTTCTATTTAAGAATCATTAGGAAGCTAACAGATAGTAAAAATGTTCTCACAGCAAGCACAAATTAATGAAATTGAAAGGGAGTAGGATCATGCCTTTGTAATGCCGTCCGACTTTCGAACTTGAAGTTCCAATGGATTGAGTTCATACTCTGGAATCTCCCGAGGATTTGCAACAGTCATTGGTGTCTTCCTGGTGGTTTTCTAAAATAATCCAGCATACATAAACACCATACCTCAAACACAGACAGAAAATTCAACAAAACCAAATTAAGAAAGCTATTGATATTTTATTACCGGGGCCTTAGCTCCTCTTGCCTTCAAAATGTTATAAACTTCAACATTCCCATAATACTTAGCATCCGCACATGCCTATCGAAACAAAAACCCAAAACTTCACAAATTAAACGTAACAAGATCAAACATCATATGACTTGAGAATACCCTCATCGTCAATAATGATTATTAGATATATATATATAAAAAAAAAAAAAAAAAAGAATCTCATGTTGACTCGAGATTATAAAAAAAAGATGAATGAATGTAGTAAATTTACCGTGCTGCCCCAGCGATCACGGGCATCAATGTTAGCCCTACGACTCAGAAGGAGCTTGACGACCTCAACATGACCTTCACAGGCAGCAATATGCAAAGCAGTTCTTCCATCCAAATCAATACTATTAACATCAATACCTTCATTCAACAAATCCTCAACTCCTTTAACATCTCCTCTACAAGCCAAGAACAACAAATGCATCGTCGCGTCCAGATTCTCCGGTACACTCAACTCATCATGACCATGAAGCGGACTCCTCCGAATTGGATCCAAAGAAGACTGTCTTCCGAAGCTAAACCTCAAGTTATTCCTCCTCGGATCGAGCGAGGATTGTCTTGAGAATTGCCTGCTGAATGACCTCCTCAACGATCCTGTCGAGAACTGACGTGAGATTCCTCGCTTTAGCTGGTTTGCAAGTCCTTCCATATTTATTTTCTTGGTAGCTAATTGGATGGTTCCTGGTTGCTTGCTTGCTACGTAAGAATGTTGTTTAGAATTTGGTAGCTCAAGGGATCGAGAGCGATCATGAAGGGCTCGCTCTCGACGCCTAACCGAGGAGGAAGGATCGAAGTAGAGGAGCAGAAGGAAATGGAGGATGAGATCCGAGAGAAATGGGATGGGAAAGAGAGGGGGAGAGAGAGAGAAGGTGGGGAGGATTTTGTGGGTTGAAAAAGCCGGTGGTAATATTTTATATATTTATTTTGAGTTATCGTTATGGAGAGTGTCTGTCTGTATGTGGGCTGTCTGTGTGGTGGTGCTTGTGTGGCAGTGTCGACGTGTTGAACGCGGCAAAAGAGCTGGTAATGTCTTAACATCATCAGTTTACTGCAATCACCTCTTCCTCATCCCCATGTTTAGCCAGAAGCAAAGCCACTCCTCCTTGTTCTAAGTTTTTGCCTTCTGTTACAAAAAAATTAATATATTTATTCCATGTTTTTACCCCTTCCTTTTCTTTAATTATTTAAGAGAAAGAATATATTTGAATTAGTTTATGGATGGATTAAGATTAAATCATTTCCTTAAATGGTTTTTAAGGATTGTTAAACTCATGTTAGCTCAGAGATTTAAACATAGAAAGTTTGAGAAAATAACTATAACCTTACTCTTTCGAGTTTAAATTCACAGATGTTACTGCGCAACCTTACTTACTCTTTGCTAATTAAATGATTTTGATTGTATGGAAGGAATTGGACAGAGTAAGAAATTGTTCGTGGTCAGCCAAAAGAAGACAAAGGGTATATTGTGTCATTTTACTTGAGTGGGACAAGACCCACGAAGCCCTCATTTGATTATTAATTTTCAGAACAAGTTGATGTTAAGACAGATATAGTGGGCCCACATGACAAGGCAGTGGACCCAGGATTTATTGACTTGGTGGAAGCCTACAGGCTATTCAAGAGATTCATGAGCATGCCACTGTATTTGCAGCCCACGAGCACTTTCTTATTTTTGTTAACTGTAGCTGTCAGGTTTTGTCAGAATAAATATATATCTTGAATATCCTGACTAATTCTTTAAAATTTTAAAATTAATAATTATATAAATTTTTAATATTTTTATGATTTATGATACTCGTATTGTTAATATTTAAAAAGCAAATTCATAATTTAACCAGTTAAATTCATAATTATGTTTTTATTTTTTTAAGATGATACTTGTTAATTTTTAAAGTATTTTTATTGAAAAATATATTGAAGTATAAAATAATTTTTTAAATTTATTTTTAATATTAATATATTAAAAAAATTTAAATAAATAAAATATATTTTTAAAATAAAAATGCAAACTAGTTTTTTTTAAAACGTGGAGTAGCCTGATAGGCAACATAAAAGTTAGAAATGCTATTCAATTGTTTGTCCCATTGACCGACCAGACGAGAAAATCCAAACTCTCAATAGAACAGCCCTCGGTATTCTAAGCCAATTTTCCTTTTCAAGTTATTGCTTTAACTCGGATGATGAATAGATTTATTATTCACATTATCATCTTTTAACATCTAAGAAATAACTTAGTTTTGATATACAAAAACTAATTTATGTTAATACTATAAAGTCATTAAATTTATTCTGTTTAAAGTCTGCGGTACTAATTGGATAGGTTAATTTAAGTCAAGAATTAAATAAGTTAGTTTAAATCAAGAATTAAATAGATTAATATTGATAAAACCAAAACAACATCGTTTCAATATATTTTTTAAATTTAAAAAATTATTATTTTAATTTTTTTATAAAAAAAGTGAAAATAAATTTAGATATAATCTTGAATTAATCCATTATATTAAATCAATTTCACCTAATTTTATTTGAAATTCAACTAAGTTAAGAATCGGGTTAATAACTTATTAAATTAATCTATTAAGTTAGATAGGATTTAATAAGAATATGCACCGCGTTTCTAAAAAATTTAAATTTTTTTTTTGTTAAAATTTAATATTATTTGTATGTTTTAGATCGTTTTGATGTGCTGATGTCAAAAATAATTTTTAAAAAATAAAAAAATATCATTGATATGCATTTCAATACAAAAAATTATTTAAAAAATAATTATTACCCCATTACAAAACATACTCTATATACAAAAAGAGAGGTTGATTGGTTTGGTTTAGAATTATCCTTCTCACCTAACAAAACCATGGTAGATAACCTAATTGAGTTTGAGAGGGGGGAAAAAAAAAGGTAAGAAAGGACATGGAATTGAAGCTTGGATGTGTTTAAAAAGGTTGATTGCCCCCATGACCTTTTGGTGAGTGGAATTAAGGGATGTGACTTGTGATAGTGCCACCTGCAATTATAAGAAAGTTGGATTGTATGATTTTTTATTATTATTATTTTTTGTTACCTTTGTGTCTTGAACACTGTTTTGCAAACCATCAAACTGATCGCTTTCTAGTCAAAAGTTTTGGTGATTTTAAAGTAGAAAATACTTTGAAAATAAAAGAAAAGGGGCACTTACACTCTCATCACCCAACACGGTTTCATGCAACCTCATCATGAAGTGAAATTAAGATTTAAGGGAAAAAAATAGCCTTGTAAAAAAAAAAACCATTATAGTATATAAAATATTTTAAAAAATAATATCATATTATTTATGTTAAATTGTTCAAAACAGCATAATTTAATTAACTCATCAAATTTAAATCAAGTTAAACTAAATCAACTAGATCAAGTAGCTTGCAACAACACAACATGTATATTTAAAAAAAAAACACAAAATAATTATAAGAAGTAACTCAATTGATTAGGTTTTGGATTTACTCTTTAATAGTCATGAGTTTGAGTTCCCTTAGGGTCACTTGAGGCTTACATGATCATTAAATTTAAGATCTGTGGGATTAGTTAAGGTACACGCAAGCTAGTCTAAACACCCATATTAATAATAAAAAAAAAACCTAAACAAAATTGAGTTGCTCTAAAAGGAAAGATTTCTACAGTGCTATTTTAAATAAAAAATCAGTGAAATTAGTTGAAATTTTATAACTTCAAAATTAGGACATTGGTTGATGCTTGCCGACGTCGTCAGAATACTAAACTACTGTCTTTGCATGTCTACTACGCGGTTTTTGTCTCGAGCCAAATCTGTCCGAAAAGCATTTGTGGCTTTGAAATGTCTTGGGCAAAGACAAAAAGGGTAATAGGGAAATTGATAGTGGGCTTTGCTCACGTTCTTCCTTCTACTTTTTCAAAAAAAAAAATGTTTGGACATTAGGAATGGCTTGATTATGCAAAGTAAGACTACTACAAGAAAGATGGCTGTCTATTTTGCATCTTGCTTGCCATTATTGAGGAATGAAGTACAGACATGAGTGGAGGACTCCACTGCTGAAGAATCACACAGAGACGAAGCCTACTTGTATACAAAGACTGGTAAGTAATGATTCATGTTAAGAAAACATTTGTATTTGATTTTTATGAAGATATTAGTTAGAATCACATCTCAGTTCATGTTTGAATTTGTTCATACCGACTGCAATAAACGAGAAATATCTTAATGAGACCTGTAAGAATACTTGAAGAGATCAATACCTTATTGAATAGTGGCATTAGTCTATAAACTGTTTGACAAGCATGCAATGTGGCCAGGATGAGGATGGTATGGTTGATGATGGATAATAGAACATGGAGCTACTTTTATACTGTTTTTTTTTTAAAGCTCCCTTGCTACTAACTGCATCCCAGGGTTCTGAAACTAGCAATTCTGAAATTCCTTTCTTCGCATTTCAATCTTAATGGTTGAATATCAGAACATGAACTGGTTTTGGGACGGAGTCTGTAAGGCTTCACTACAAAATAGATGTGAAAATCATGCATCATGATAATCCAACTTCCATATATAATTGAGTTTCCATCTTGCAGCCAAGCATCTCTAACAAAAGATCAACTTCCAAAATATTGTTTGATGTGTAATCCAAATTATGCACCAAAAATCTTTTTACAAAATTCAATCAAAACAAAGAAGTTTGTCAAAAATCGCAAAACAAGAAAAAATTTCAAACTTTGACTATTGCAAAACCGCGCATTTGATTATAAATATCTGAAAATAGAACTTCATATTTCAAATAAGATTTATACACTTTCTAGAATTAGAGGGGGGATGACTGCTCGTATCTGAAAAAGCTCTTCTGCAACCATTTTATTCACAGGAAAGAAAAATCGCTCAACACTCACTACCCCATTCAAACTTCATTTCAAATGGAAGGACTGACCAAAGATAAAAGCAAAAGCAAATCTAGGATCCATAAAAAACAGTTCACAAGCTGGTAATTTGTGTTCATCCATAAACATTCAATATGAAACACTGATCAAGATTGATAGGTTCAAAAGAAAACAAAAGGGGCAAATTTGCAGATGCCTACATGAAACACTCTTTATCATCCATGTTCTTTTCTGAACATAACAAATAGAACCAATCCTAGATTTATGGCGGAAAATAATTTGATGGATTTAGAAAACCTGACCTCAAAACATTTATTTGATGAGATCACAGGAACTACCAGCATTCAAAACAGAGGAGCCAAACAAAGAAGATGGCTGCAAAATTATTTTCTGCGCTTGAGTGGACCAGTCTTATACCCGCCTTTAGTTGGCTTGCCCCAAGGCGTTTGTGAGACCCTCCCCAAGGACCCACTACTTTTGCTCCGACCCTCACCACCACCATGAGGATGATCTACTGGATTCATTGCAACTCCTCTAACTGTTGGTCTTCGACCCAACCACCGGCTCTGTCCAGCCTTCCTAAGCTTTCGATCCTTGTGGCTTGGGTTAGAGACCATGCCAATTGTAGCCCGACACCGAGAATCGATCTTTTGCACAACACCTGAAGGCAGCTGTACCACAGTAATGGTCGAAGATGGCTCTTTCAGAATCTTTGCATTGGTACCTGCAGCTCGAACCAACTTCCCACCTTGACCAGGGTTCATCTCAATGTTATGTATTATTGTTCCAATACGCATAGCACCAAGAGGCATGCAACTTCCAATTTGTGAATTGATATCAAGGTGAAGCAGTTGTTTCATCATGTTACCACGCATTGAATTAGTATTGCCAGCTACATCTATGGTAAGCAACAAATAAGAGCAATCTCATCTCTGCTAACAATAATACATCATAAGAAAGAAACTGATCAACCCATCATGAATAACTTAATGAATGTCTCCTTTTTATGCAGAGAAGCAGAACACAAAAAGCAATGACAAAATCCAAACTTTCCTCTTCCCTTTATCCCTCTATATGTTTTTAAGAAATCTTTCTTAGTTAACAAATCCTTATCCATGTCTTAAATCACCAAATCAAAGTCACCATTTTACACCACACAGTTTGCTTCTTTTTCAATCCCCCATTCATTTCCCTCCCAAAAAAATTATCTGCAAAAAAGAAAAGAAAAGAAACTCTTCTCTTAGCTTAATAAAGACTTCATCAAAATGGGGTGTTTTCTTCTCTCTTTTTTCCCCTTTCACGTTTCCGAAACAACAAAAAGCAACAATTAAATGCAAACCAATTCCACCCCCATTTTCCTTCTCAATTCTTCAGCAACCAAACCTCAGAAACCTAATCTTTTTCAATGCCTTAGCTCACCATGTCAACCATTTCGACAACACAAAGTCTACTCCTTTCTCCATCTCCCCCCACCCCCCAAAAAAAAACCCACATTTCCTTCTCATCAGTCAAAGACGATTACCAGAAGAAATTCAAAAAACAAAGAAATAAACTGAATCTAATAATAAGAAAACTTGGGATTTAAAAACTGGGAGTGAAAGAAAAAGAAAGAGGAGTACCGGTGGAGAAATGGCGGTGGAAATCAGCGCTGGCGCTGCTGATGTTGTTGGGATGTTGAAGGAGCCTGTTGAAGAGTGAAGAAACTGTGCGAGCTCTACTCCATAGAGCCATTTTTTTCCTGTTCTCTGGAGAGAGACCTCTGCTTCCAGCAGTAAGGTTTTGGAGTGTTTTTTCTAAAGTTAAGGAAACGGCATCGTTGTGAATTATATTAGGGCTTCTTTGTATTTTGCATCGGATTACAGGAACAAGGAACCACTTTTCTTTTTCTTTTCTTTTCTTTTTTTCAAGTACAATGCCATGTACTACTTCTTTTTTTTAAAAAAATAATCTTTCAAAAAAGAAAATCCCATTAAAAAATCAAATTTTAAGAGATTGGGTTTTTTTTATTTTTAGAGTTAGTAATAAAAAAAACTTTATTAAATTCATTTAAATACATCGATTAAAATTATGTAAAGATAAATTTAATCTAGAAATACAGAAATAAAGGGAATAATCTCTTTTTTTTTATTTAAGAAAGAATCTTTCTAGTTTGCATTTTCTGGTCGTTGATCCAAAAATTTCTATTAGTTTTTATTCACAATGTTGTTTCCCCTTTCTGTGAACTTCAAGTATACCCTCAAAGATTTATTATATATCTTGAAGTGGCTCTTGCCAATTCCATTAGTTAATTTGACAAAGGTTCTACATTCTAATGCCTGGTTTGAATATTTTTCAGACAAGTGATCTCTTCGACCTCACACTTTGTTTTCGCTTGTTATGATCATCCTGAGTTCTTAACATCGTCGCTTGCTGGGGTTTTTGCTTCAAGGGCCTATAATATTCAAGCATGTATGTTGCTATCATTTGATTATTGTCTTGAAATAAAAAAGATCGAGATAGCAGAGATAGAGAAAACATAACATATCCTCTTGTACCGAAGACAGACAGTAGAGATAGCTAGAGAAAACATTATTGTCTTGCTAATTATTTTCATTTGTTCTTGCAAGAGTTTGGCTGTTTGGCATGCAGAAACTGATCAGGGTATCTCTCGTATCACAACTGCATGCGAATTTGTCTGCACACAATAAGCATCAAGCATTTTATCTCCAACATTCTCCAAGTAAATTGATCCAAGCTGTTGCTTTGTGAAAGAACAGACAAACAAGGTTAATTTCCTCAGAGATGAATTTGTTCCTAGCTTCTCAAAGTAGCCAGACTATCCTGTATAAGAATTCTTGCCACACTCTTTGTTGAAATTCACGGTGAACAAATTAAGCCTTGCCGCCGGTGAAATAGATCATCCAAGGATTGAGAAATACACCATGAAAGACCCCTCCAATCTACTGTTCTATTCAATAAATTCTAAGAAATTGAATCCAGCATTGGCAGAATTCTTCTTTGAACTAAGAATAAGCATCTCATTTTTTAGAAAAGAAACACCCTACTAAATGGCTGCAATGTATGGT
>Ga0307508_10007562_pt1 | contig 10092 bp, 12 predicted proteins | sample 9_EM_MG_FD_203089 | JGI IMG/M metagenome (GOLD analysis project Ga0307508, IMG submission 203089) | Populus trichocarpa ectomycorrhiza microbial communities from riparian zone in the Pacific Northwest, United States - 9_EM | ecosystem: Host-associated > Plants > Roots > Unclassified | place...
GACCCATTGGTATCTCAGTTTGTTCCGACCTTACTGGCCTTGTGCGGTCGGACAAACAAGGTTTTCACCTCGCGTGCTAGGGCGTGCGTCCTTGCTGTCGTTCAGCACACCCGTCTTCCCTCTCTCTTACCATATCTCGCCGAGCTGGCGAATCACAAATCTGTCTTTCCTCGCTTGACAGCTGCGGAGAGCATTTTGGCTTGTCTCAACTGTTTCAACCCTCCTGACCTGGAGAAAGAAACTCGAGCCCGTGTTGTGGAGGATTTTATAAAATTGACAGCACGCGATGCCAGTGCAGATGTCCGAAAGGCGAGCAAGGAAGTTTTCAAGGCTTACAAAACGTTGATGCCTGCGAGGGTAGACAAGTAAGTTGATGAAACTTCGCCCGAATGTTGCTGAGATATCTCTAAGCTTCGTTGCTCCGCTTACCCCCGTGGTAAAGAAATACCTCGATATTCAGACTGGTCCCTCGGGCATTCACGGTGTCTCGTCTATTGCAGGGCAAAAGCAAACTAGCAGACCTCCCAGCCGCACAAACAACAAAGTGACGGATGCTGGACAACGACCTGCAAGCTCTACACTTTCCAAGCCTCCCATCCGTCCAACTATCGATGATCCGGCCCATAGCACACGGCAGCGGCCAGCTGTCTACGTCCCCCCCACCGCAGTTGACATTCGTGGTCCTCGGCAAAGGACAACATCCCAAATGCAGCGTGACCCTCCTCCACCTCGTAACCTACATTTCAAGGTGCAATCATCCGGCGCTGCGCAACGTTGCGTTGTATCGACATCTGCGCCTGCACGTCCACCAGTTCAACATCCTCCGCCAGGCGCTGCTCGAGTACTGCCTGCTCGGAATGTAGCTCCAACTGGAGGTCCTCAGCGTCCTCCACCTGCGCAAATAAAATTCAACCCACCTCCCGATCGACTTAAAGTGACCGGCAATGGTGCTAAAAGGATACCGCTTCCATCTGCGCCCGTCAACAGGCACACTAGTGAACAAGTAGCCGCGGCTGCGGACTCGGGAGGTCGGGCAGGCAGTGCCGTTGATAAACCCCCCTCTAGGCTCTCTAGCCGAAATGCTGAACCAATGGCGTCTGGAAAGTTGGCTGTCGGTCGGAAGGTCCCTGAAGGTCCTCGATCAGCCTCATCAACCAAGCCAGCCAGTAGGTCGGCACCAACGGGCCCAGCGGCAGTTCAACGTTCTCACCAGCGATCGGTGAAACACGGAATGAACAATCCTCGCGAGGTAGTACCTCAGCGGCGTCCTGCGGGGAATGCGCAGAAGAGCACACGTCCTCTGGTCAAGGCTGAGCGGAAGGAGATGTCGCCAACGCTCGTTCCTCTGCCACCCAGCCCATCGACTCCGCCTACAGAAATACCCTTACCCCCGTCACCTGATTGCATGCCGCATGCCGCTGATTCGGAAGCTCAGGATGAACCCGTGATAGTGACTCTGTCTGAGTCCACCGAACCAGCTGGGAAGCAGTTGAGACCTGCGGAGCCTTGTCAGGAGCAGAGAGACACGAGCTCTCCCAATACGCCCATCACGACCCTTTTTTCTTCCATCCAACGTGGCTTCCTTTTCACACCATCTTCCCCCCTCTCGCCACCTCAGAATTATCTTCCAGCGCGCAGTAATTTGTCAGAGAAGAGACAAAACACGATAATCGTGCATGATTTTACCAAAGGTCCATTAGCGGCAGCTCCATTTTGTATATCACTTGAAGACGACTCTGCTGCAGATGATTTAGATAGGCACGCACTGAGGGATCTTAACTAGCAGCATAATTCTTGTCGCACTTTTCGATGCTATGACTCTTCTGAATTATTTCATCGTTAATGAACTGATTCTATCCGCATTGAGAAGAACGTTCCGAGTTCGACAACGCGACGCGTCTGATCAGGCGTGTTGGCGTGTTGCGTGAGAATTGAGGCGTTTATTAGCGATGACCGGTTGACCTGTCAGTACTAGTGAGACACGCGCCCCAAACTACCCGTATCTTTGTCCACTCAGTCTAGTTCACAGCGCGCGGTATTTCCAGGCTGTCAACAAGGCCACCGGTCCTCAATACCAACGCCGCGGTTGTGATTGTCTTGGTTTGATACCACTCCTTTGCCTCTCAGTATCAATGGCCACCGCTCTCAACCGTCGTCCTCTTGGTACCCGCCAGCATCTCCAGCAACTAATTGGAAACTCACCTCAAAAATCTCGAACTCCTTCAGCTCCCAAGCGGCCACGTTCCCCAGAGCCTGCTGGAGATGTGCCCAAGCGTGTCAGACCGACCCTTGCAGAACCAATCACTACAGCCCTACCGGAGGAAGAGCGCAAGGACAAAGATCAAAGGCGACAGGCGCGTGAGGTAGCCAAGAACGAGTTTCGCGTCAAGTACACGCGAGCGTTCCCTTCTTGGGTGTTTTATTTTGATCTAGACCAACTCGATCCCGACACTGCAGCGCTAAGGAACTCGCTGGTGTCCAGGGTTGCTCAACTTGGTGCTGTATGTCTATGTAACCTTTTTCTCGATGAGAATTAAGTACACTTCAACTAGCGTGTTGAAGACTTTTTTTCAAGCGAGATTACCCATTTGGTCACTAATCAAGCAATAACCGCTGAAGATATCTACTCAAACAAGGAGAATGCTCGCAAATTACATGGTGCGGTCCCGCGCACGCCTGTGTTGCTTAAGAGTCCAATAAAACTCAAAGGACGGTGAGACCAGGTGTACCGGCGTTGATACACTGTCATTTTACTGATATTTCCACCATAGCATCGCTGAGGATAGCAACACACAAAATTTCAACCTCGTCGAGAAGGCCCAGGCATTCGACATGAAGATCTGGAATACCGTCAAGCTAGACAGTATATTGGAGCGATGCGATGTACCTGCACCCAAGACCACCAAGCATCCACCCGGAGTCCAGCCAACTTCTACAGTCACTACCAGCCAACGAAATCTCACTCGCTTGCTTGCATCGGAACGTCTACATGGAACCACAGAACGCGATCCTACTCAGAAACGTCACGATTTCCGATACTTTTCAAAGGCTAGCTATTTTGTCTTGGTGGAGGACGCGAAGCAGGAGTTGGCAACTATACACGCTCTTGAGTATCCCATCCACAAAGGGCGCGATGGCAAAGAACGTGGCGCCTGGCCTATTCTTTATTGCCACCCACATTCCCGAGGTCCATTTATCGAGTTCGATGAAAGGGAACGGCGTCGTTGGGAAAAGTCCCGCCGTGCCGATGAATATAAAGAGACCGAAAGACAACAACGGGCGGCGAGGGAGCTTAGGCGGAAGAAGCAAGCTCAAGCACAACTCATCGCTCGTAAAACAGGCGACCTTCGACGCTCTGTGTCAATGAACAATCTGCATCGTCAGGTCGCTAACGCAGGGGTGGAGGATTTCGTTGACTTGGATGCTGACTTCCCGGACACTCAAGGTTCAGCTAACGCATCTGGATATCTAGCATCAACCAGTGCCTATATCGCTGCCTCAGGAAACAGCGTCGGGATCACTTCGACAACAGGTACCACGTCTGCTGGTGGAGGAGCACTTCGAGCTCTTGATTTGCCTGCGAACTTGCGTGGGCGAATCCAACAGCAAGTTGTCACCTCTCGTAAAGTGTCTACCTTGGTCGCTGGAAAGGACAATTCAAACCGACAGCTTGGTTCCATGGGACCGCCGGATAGCATTCCTGACCGTCGCAATGCGCTACTTAGAAAGAGTCGCAGTACAAATACTCTAAGACTACCTAAGCGGGACGAAGGTAGTAAACCTGGTTATTGTGAGAGCTGTAGGGTAAAGTTTGTCGATTTCGAATACGTAAGTCTGTTCGTTTACAAGTCTTTTGTTTATGCTCAACGTTCAGCAGCACATTCGAGATCGTAAACACCGCAAGTTTTCCAAGGATGACTCGAATTACCTTCAGTTGGACTTTGTACTCAACCGTGTTCAGCGCCGTACTCAACAACAGTACAAGGAACAAGAACAGCAGTGCTCGACCGGAAACGAGCAGCAAACATGTTCTGAGGATTATCCAATGTGTTCTTCGCCATTAATTGTGGGAAATGAAGAGGAAGACCTGTGGGATTGTGGTATGCACGACGAGGAGACGTTGTTCCTGATGTCTGGAGAGACTTCTTAAGCGTTGTATGGTGTACAACTTGTTGGTTTAGTACTGTAACTTGGAGAGTACGCCCACTGGAATGAGCTGCACTGGACATGATCACGATATGGATGGTAACTGGTCAAGGAGTCGGTCAAGAGGACAATGATATCAACATCGTGTAAAGATGCCCAAGGATGCCGTTGCGCTCGAGTCTTTTAGTGAAGAGCACAATAATATCCATCTCAACATTTGGCTAGGATTGCCACACGCCAAGTTCTCTGGCATGAAGAGCGTAGACATACCAGGGAGAAAAGGTTGCGCACAGTAGCCCGTCCGATAGAACTGAAAAGATAAACTCTTTTAAGCTCCGTGTCGACGAACGCGACCCAACCACAGCCTCGCACTCAACTCACTTCTCTGCAGACCTGAGGCAGCTCAGTCCCTTTACTGCCCAACCCACAACTTTCGAATTTATAGTACATGGATTTGAGTGGTTAATTAAATGACTGCATAAGAGTTATGGAAAGGACGCTAAAGGGACATGTGTTTAAGCCTGAAAGTTGTCCTTAGCGGAACGAAAATGAAGTTGTCATACTTAGAAACCTACTCAGGCTGGAAGGGATTGATAGAGAACGACATCAAATTATGACCACAAACAGCCTGGAACTTAAGTACTTCAATTGGCCAACACGCTTTACGTAAGGCATGATACAATCTTATCGTACGTGTAGTTCATGACGCCCAAGTTCCCTAGACCCTGGCCGGGATATGTGACTCTGGACATACCGGGGCCTGCCAGCCTGTAGATCCCCAGATCGATGCGCCGGGCTCAAGGTACCTATATAAAGTAATGGAGGACGGCGGTGGCCATCATGATAGTGCTAGGTCACAAGTTTACAACATGTGCTTGAGAGACCGCATTCTTGAGATTCTTCTGTATATCAAGCAAGTAGCGGAGGAAAGAGTTCCTGTCATTGGTTCATATGTTTTCACTGCATAGAAGGTAATCGACACATATACCTCCACTTGTTCCCTCGGATCAGCCATTCTGCCACGAGAGTGTGTGACGACATGAAACTAGCATACCAAATTTGGTATCTGCCTCTTGGTTTCTAAACAGCTGCACTAGAATCGTGCCCGGCACTGACATGTTTTCGCTTTCCAGAGTTGGCCTTTGTCGAAGTTCAAAGAGGGGGAAAAATAGGTCTGGGTACATGTTGAAACGGTGTGAAGAAATCAGCCAAGGGTCAGATACCTAAAACTTTCTATCGTCCCGCAACGGCTCAAGAGAATCCAGTCGTGACACTGTGTGGTGTGTCACAATGATGTATGTTGCATCTAGTTTTCGCGGAGTAGTTTTTCCTGGGGGTTATTACATGGAGGGAGGCACTGGGGATGTCCCTGGCTCGGTCGGTCGAATATCACCGGTGCAATGATCAACTACTTTACCAAAATTGTGCTGTGACCCGTCACGTCACGCTTGTAAGTAAGTTCGTCGAGGCTTGCAGTGCAGGATTGCTCTGCCCATCCGACGTCTTTGCGCTGTGCTGTCCCACCATCTGCCTACCAACCCAGCCAGTGCAGCGGAATTTTCTCGCCTGATTTATCCAAACCGTTGAAAATCTACCTCTCACATCTAGGTCAACATATTTCTGGCCGCAGTAAGTATGGTTTCTTCTCGCTGCAGTCATACTTTCGGACCAATGTTTTTCATTGCTAGTCCCAAGATATCTCAAGGATCCCGTTAACATCGCCTGGGCTTGGTTTCAGAGCACTCACAGCATTTTCTGCCTACCACTGAAACTCCCATCGAGGGCCAATAAATGTCTGACTCTCCAGAGGAATTGGACTCCGCGGATGAATTAAACGGCGATTCCCAGCTTACGATACGTATTCCGAATCCGAAGGTGTATATGGCTCGTCAGTCACAATGGAAAGGTCGGCGAGGAAAACCACGCTGTGATCATTGTCGCATGAACAATTTAAAGGTGAGATCGCCTAGTCTTGTTTACGATTTGCATTGTGACCTTTGTCTAGTGTGACAGAGTGCTTCCGGCTTGTAACCACTGCGCTTGGACCAATGACAGGGAGTGCAGATACACCCCTCTGCCAACACCAGCACATCGAGGTATTCCCCGATGCGATAGGTGTCGCCTTAAGAATCTAAAGGTGAGTTCGGTAGACAATCCCAAGTGGAGTCGCACCCTTACTGAGCCGCACCCTAGTGTGATCGTAATCTTCCTGTTTGCAATCACTGTGCCGAAGATTCTACGACCGAATGCAACTATACTCCCAAAAAGCGACACAAAGTCCCCTCGGACCATGGCGCTGTTCGGGACAAGCAGACAACACTTTATGGTGCCAAAACGGCCTCCTTTTTGGTTTCTGATATGCCCTCCAGCGAAGAGCCGGTCTCTCTCCCCCGTAATGGCCAGGAGGACTCTAGTGATGGTCATAGTTTCTATGGACAAAACGTAGCATCATCGTCACAACCCCGTCGTACCAAAGGATCCTTATCTGACGTTTCCGGAAGAGATGACTCGTCACCGCATAATCACCTCAAGACACCGGAGCCTGGCGGACGCCGGTTGGCGCCAAGCTCGTCACTTCCCAGCTTAGCTCCTCGACAAACGCTTACCACCAACAAATTATCCTTCATCTCACATTCTTTTTCTTCCGATCAAGGCAAGATCGCTTCGAAACCTTTGGTGGAATCCTGGGTTCATCCCTTGTTCGCACCACTTCCCGATGTTGTTACCCAGAGAATCAGCAGCGTCAATCCTGTTGAAATGCCGGATAGGGCGCTGTTCGAGGAAACTTTCGCTCGCTTCTTGGATGGTTTACCCCCCGAATTATTGGAGACGGCGGCACTCACTCCAGAAGTTTACGCAGACGTCTGTTCCTTTTTGTCGGGAAGCGACGCTGAGAATCTTTCAGACCGGTTAAAGATATGGGTCTCGTTTCACCACGTTCGGTTGGGGTCGGAGAAGTACCACCTCCTATTAATTCCCCGAGACGCATTTTTCCATCTCGCATCCTCCGAGGAAGAAAAGCTACGGAAGGATTACATCAACCACATCGATAACCACTCCATTGCCTCGACGACTGTTTCTCCCAAGCCAGATATTCTCGATCATGATCTTGGTGGATTTGAGTGGACGAAAGCTTTCGAAAGGTTACCTGTGCGCAACCAAATATATGACATACTTGTCTACGCACACCGTACCCACGGTTCCTCTGCATCTATGGTCTTCGAAACGCGACGCATTGGCATGGTGAGCTATTGTTTGTTGCGCCATTTCGGCTATAATGAATTCTTTCCCAGGCCGCAATAACTTGGCCGATGATCGAGATGTTCATTCAGCTTTGCCCGTTGTGCAGCCTGCGGGGCAAATCTAGTAGTTCCTCGCATTCCGTCAAGGCTGACCCTCTGCACGCTGCTTGCGACGAGAGCAGCAGGCATTAGATGTGACAGGAAGGTCTCAAAACTAATGTTTCTGCGTACGGTGTCCACAAGAGCATCGTGATCCTTTGGATTTGATTGCATAGTACTATTCATTCGTACATAACATGTCTCTTATCGCCTGTAACATCAGTAGCGATCTGCAATACCACGTATCTAAGACAGTCTTTGTGATGTGCTGAACACGTTTGCGGTAAATACCATAGTCCATCAGCAGTCGAGATCAAAAACGCTGAACGAGTACAGTGACGTCGTCTATCCACTTATCGTCCATTTCTAGAGTTAGATTACGTGAAGCAAGGTCAATGTCTTCCCCACCGATAGCGTCACGTAGCAAGTTAAAGGCAAGGTTCCTGGGTAACCCCTGCTCCCTCCTTCTTTCGAGGGAGTTGCCTACGATGCGAACCCATCTTTCCGCCAATTCACTCTCCGAGGGTGTCACGTCATTAATGTTGTCGTAAAGGTCTAAAAGTCCGTCAGAACACAAGATCAAAAAGGACTCCTGCCTATCCGCCGTCGTGTCGAACACGTAGTGGTGCACGTCTGGAACGTCCGAAACGTATGGCGGAGTCAAGATACGCCCTGCATATTGTTCCACCAAAGGAGGGGACATCCAATCAGGCATGTATTCTCCAAAGATTCGGCGCGTGTACACGGAAGGAACCTTGAGCCACGTATCTCCTATTGCTGTGCGAAACGGGTACAGGGTCAAACAGTCTCGGGAGAAACGGATGGGTGCTGCGGACTTACCGCGTGTGGGTGCGAGGTAACCTATGACCCTGTTGTCTGAGACGCACGCGTGTTCTCCTGCGTGCTCGCGCTTGATACGCTTACTTTCCAGCGGGTTGTTGCCGTTGTGCAGTGCGTTCGCAGCAAATCCTGACCATTTCCCAGATGGCGATTTCCTGGCAAGCACTGTCATCGCGCAGAGCAGCTAAGAAGGTGCGAGCGACGTTCGGGGCGTGAAGAAGCGGCTCACCTGCCTGAGAGTCCCCCAGATTGACAATCCACAAGTTCCTTTTCGACGGATCTAAGAGCGAAAAAATGACCGTGGCACCTTGAGTGCAACGTGCAGAGATAGCCTCCCATTTGGATTCGTGGCGCTGGATATGTTCTCCGAGTTGGTCTGGGCTCAACCTGCAAACTCTATCCCAAGGCAGAAAGTCAAAGAGATCTGAACGAATCGAGGCATCTAGGCGTCTGATTGCGCTTGCGAGCGCCTCTGAGACCAGCTCAGAACTAGGAACCGTGCCCGTGGGACTGCTGACAAGCGATTGCAGCGACGTCTTTATCATCAAAGGTAGTCGCTTGCAAACAAAGTTCACCGTATCGTGTCCGCAGTGACCTATCAACCCAGGGTTAGCACGATCATCAACAGAGTCATCGAGATCGGATACCATCGTACACAGCGTTGAAGTGCCAAATACCACCATGCAGATCCCACTCCTCAACGCTGTATCGATCTTGGTTGAGGTTCGCATATTCGGGGCATGGTTGAAATGTGACGCTATCGACCGTCTTGGACGAGCGGGGGTCACATAGTCGTTGTAATTCGCTGTCAACAGCGCTCTCTGGAAGGATGTGGTACGTCCAGCGTTGCTTGCCACCACGACCCAGGTCGGTCGTACAGAAATCCTTCACCTCCTCCAAGGCCTGGAGGTTTTCCGTGGACGTTGCTGGGGAGAGAGCGACGACACTGTACATCATCTGAAAAGCGATGCTGGAAAGTGCAATGATGAGAGCACTCGAGGAGGAGAGGAGAATGATGGCAATAGCGAATGCATCCGGTGGACCTTTATATGCGTTACCTCGACCCCTCGAGATCAGAGCATGCGGGAAAAACTAGATCTTCGACATCGTATGCGAAAATCTTCCCCGGTCCATAATTAGCGTCCAGGCGACGAATCCCAGGACAGGTGCAGTGCAAGGGTTCAACCCAACCAAAGGAAGCCCATGGATGGCCTGAAGATGCTCGAGAAAAGCATGGCCAAGGAAAGTTAGGGGGTCAAAATCTTTTTTTTTTTGATGCCTCGCGCGTGAAGAAGAGCCCAGGGATGGGTGCGATGTACATGGCATTACGAGTGGAGCGGCATATCCCGTGTATTATCGATACGCACTGTCCGAGATGAAGGCCTCATTGCAACGTTGTGGCGCATTCTTATGTCACTGGTTTGAGTAAATGCGTACCACGTTCGTCGGGCGGAAGGCTCACAGAGGCTGTAACCATTTTACCTAGATTTGCCTGATGCATTTAGTTGAAATGAATCACGACACGTGAGCAAAGGTCCAACGGGGACAATATCAAACTTACCAGCTCTCATCGGCCTGGAAACTAGTGTGTGATAGATTATGATTGTTATTATTATCGCGTGTCGTAGTATGCAGGGGTTGGCGAGAACATCCGCAACCGAGAACTCGTGTGCTTGTGGAAATTACCACGAAAACTCAACGTTCGACGCTAGGGTCGGCGTTGCCGACAGGGACCTTGCTGGATGGTACTAGGAAGCAAATCGGG
>Ga0307508_10007563_pt1 | contig 10091 bp, 6 predicted proteins | sample 9_EM_MG_FD_203089 | JGI IMG/M metagenome (GOLD analysis project Ga0307508, IMG submission 203089) | Populus trichocarpa ectomycorrhiza microbial communities from riparian zone in the Pacific Northwest, United States - 9_EM | ecosystem: Host-associated > Plants > Roots > Unclassified | place...
TGGTTACTCGGAGTTGTGGTGCGCACTCGGTGATACCGGAGCAGTCGCACGCGCTTGAGGATGAGGCAGTGGTGCGCACTCGGTGATACCGGAGCAGTCGCACGCGCTTGAGGATGAGGCAGTGGTGTGCACTCGGCGATGCCGGAGCAGTCGCACGCGCCTAATGGTTACTCGGAGTTGTGGTGTGCACTCGGTGATACCGGAGCAGTCGCACGCGCTTGAGGATGAGGCAGTCGTGCGCACTCGGCGATGCCGGAGCAGTCGCACGCGCCTAATGGTTACTCGGAGTTGTGGTGCGCACTCGGTGATACCGGAGCAGTCGCACGCGCTCGAGGATGAGGCTGTGGTGTGCACTCGGCGATGCCGGAGCAGTCGCACGCGCCTACTGTCGTGGCCGTCGTACGCGCTCAGTGATGCCGGAGCTGCTGTGCGCGCACCTTGCTAACGATTGACAGATTATCCAACGGATCGGCCTGGAAATCGGCCTGGTATCCAGGGGAAGCTTCCGGTGAAGCACGTGGCGGGTGGATGAACAGGTTTTCTTTCCCTCTCCTTTCTTTCTTTGGTGGATGCACTCTTTCTCCTATGTCCGTGGTTTTCCCATGAGGTTTTTTACACGGTTATGAGTTTTAACGAGGCATCCGAGGATACTGGGTTTCACTGTTTTTGTTTCTTTTCTCTGCTGCCGTTTGTTGCTATACTGGCCGTTTCATTTTATCTCATTCTCTCCTGTGTTCCATTGCATCTTCTGTACGAGGGGAAGTGTCAGAATAAGGTGGCGTCCGGAGATGAGGAGGCGTCCGGAGATAAGGAGGCGTCCGGACATGACTGAGTCCCCAAGCACCGGCTCGGGGGGGCAGTCTTCCGTCCTTTGTCCTGACGGCCTTCCTGTATATAGAGAGATCTTGTGCCCGCATAATACTGCAATACAATCTTCACCTTTTATCGATCCATATATTCCAACAACAACCCCTCGCCTCCTCCCCTGTCTACTCGAAAGACTACACGAATCCGTCAAGAAACAGTCCTATCGATCAAAACATCATGTCCTCCATCGAATTCCCAAACGAGAAGGTGTTCAAGCATCCGCTTGGAACTATCACTCTCCTCAACGATACCAACTTTGCCTCCTGGAAGGCAGACTGTGAACAGGTCTTGCACGGAATCAAGGCCTGGCGTATCCTCATGGAAGAAGAAGTGGAGCCTGAGAATCCTGAAGGAATGACTATAGCTGCCATTCAGGGGCGCAAGGCCTATGAGAACTTCACTACCCGGAAGGCTCAGGCTGGTGCTATCATCTACGGATCTTGCAGCCCTGAAGCCAAGACACACCTCAACCAGGTGACGGATCCGGTAAGAATGTGGCAAATTCTGACAGAACAGATGGACACGGCAATGACCACGGTTGGTCGTCTGACTCTTTTCCGACAATTCAGTCAACTACGTCCGATTCCTGGGCAGCCAATCGGTGCCTATTTCTCGCGACTTCTAAATATCAGCAACCAACTCGCTGGTACTCCTGAAGCTATCCCCGACATAGTCTTGAAAAACCAGATTTTCACTACTCTCCCCGACATGTTCAAAATTAGTGTTGGAAATGCTTCTCGCACCGAGACAGTCTTTAGGTTGGCGCTTCTGCTTTACAGTTTTGTTGAGGACATGTTTACGCAAGAGTGGGGAAGTAAGAAGGGATATCTGCTATTCTTCTTGTACTTCTCTTCCTGTTCTAGATACTTGTTCAATATACTTGATCTTGATCTTCACCACCGAGTCGATATTCTTTTAACAGGTTATGTGTTACACCTCAGTGCGGAACACGGGGGACACTTAGTTAGCTACATAGTCAGGACACGTGACACTTTACTCAAGCCGCTCGGAGAGGAAAGTCGAGTCTAGTCGGCTTCAGAGAGTCTAGGTGGGAGATAAGCCCGGAGTTAGGGTCTTACAGCCGAGATGGCTTTAAGGGATTTAGCTCTGGTCGGGCTGCAAACGCAACTAAATACGAGATACGAGGAGTGAGGTCATAGAACCGATATCTTCTCTCTCTGTGATAGGCCGGTAATCCGCTCACCCGCAGGGCTTGAGGGAATTACACGGTGCGGGGATCAGTCGTCTTATTGTTAGACCGACCAGGACCAATGAAGTTGTCAGGACCGGGCCCGTGGGGTTCCAGGGCCTTGACTAGCGGGTGGAACTCTCCGGAAAGGATGAGAAGTAATGGTTCTCTAGAAGAACCACGTGACGCTGAAAGACGACTATATAGTTACGAAGGATTCCGCCCCGTGGAAAAAAGAGAGGACAGACCGAACACTACCACCGAAAACCCACTTACAAGATCTAAGATTATTCCGTTGTGAATTATCGAAAGTAGCCTGATTACCTTTGATTCTTACTACGCTCCTGTTACGAGACAACCCCAGTGTCACATTATGAGCCCGGAGCCATAACCGCTCCAACCAAACGAACCTCACACCGAACATCGAATTATTTTTTCAGCTTCCCAGTATCGTCACACACTCTCGCGTCAAAAGTAGGCTCATAGGAGAGTCCAGCAGTAAGCGCGGGGGCCGGCGATATCGAGGCCCGTTGATTTACGTCCTCTTACACTGTTCATACAACTTCTGCTGACACAAAGAATAAAGAAGCAATCTGAACGTCGTACAATTTCACTCCTGCTGTCACCATGTCCGAGAAACCATACAAACATGCTCTTGGAAAGATCAATCTCCTTGAAGCCACGAATTATGCCACCTGGAAGCAAGAATGCAAGCGAATTCTAGAAGCTGTTATGGCTTGGAATATCGTTATTGGAGAGGAGGAGGAACCCAACAATCCGGTCGGATACTCTGCAGCGGCTGTTGCAGAACGAGTAGCCTACCGAGACTATGCGCAACGCCGGGCCCAAGCTGCTGCTATCATCTACGGTTCCGCTGGTGTGACTGCCAGAGCACACATCAATAATACCAGTGATCCTGCGGAGATGTGGACAGTGCTTGGAGCCAGAATGGCTGGAGCCAACAATACTGTCGGTCGAATGACGCTCTGTCACACTTTTAGCTCACTTCGTCCCACTCCCGGTCAGCCCATCACCACCTACTTCGGACAACTATTGGACGTTCAGAAACCAACTTGTTGGTACTGCCGAAGCGATAACCGATTCTGCCTTTAAAACACACATCTTCACAACCCTGCCTCCCATGTTTGCCGTCACCATCGAAATTCTGCAATCCCAAGCCAACCTTACCATTGAAGAAGACTTTGATGCGCTGAAGGAGTGCGAAAAGAATAAAGCAATGGCAGTGGTGCCAGATGCGGTATCAGATGCTCTCTACACACACCAAGGAGGAAGAGGAGGACGAGGTGTCTATCAGGGACGATACCAGGGAAATGAGCATTCTCAGAAGGGGTGGTGTGATTGGTGCAAAACCGGCACCCACACTACCTCCAATTGTTGGAGTAAGAAGAACAACAAACGAGCTCGAGATCAGAATCACTGCTACTATTGCGGAGAAGAACGTCATGTGAAGAATGACTGACCGGCCAGAAGAAAGGGACAGGCTCTACGGAATAGCCGAGGAATCGGACGTGATCAAACCGGACGCGGAGGAGGTGGACGTCACCACGGAGGAAACGGACGCACTCACAATGCCCCCGGTAACCAGCAATGACTCGCGTGCTCCACCTCCCTCAGCTCGGAGGTAATGATAGCATCACATCGATCGGCAATTACAACTAGGACCTGGGTAATTGATTCTGGAGCATCTCATAATTATGGCAATAATCTTCGAGACTTTCGGGAGGACTCAGTTAAGGAAACGAATATGATCGTTAAATTGGTGGATGATCATCAAGTACATGCAAAGAAGAAAGGGGTTGTGCACCTAGGCGGAGTGGATATTGAAGCCTTCTTCCTTCCGGAATTCCGAATATCTCTCCTGGCAGTAGGACAACTCGACTCCCATGGATATACATCAACATTCCGATCAGGCATATGTTCGATTTCCAATGCAAAAGGACAAAAGGTTCTCAGTGCCAGCCTTGAGGACGGTCTTTACATACTCTCAACGGACGGATCAGCACACATCTCCGAAATCAGAATGCTGCGAACAGCTCCACATTCACACACGATAAACCTGTGGCATCGACGTTTCGCGCACCTTAATCATCAAGACTTGAGATGACTACTGGAATCTTCAGGAGAACGGATTACAGATCTGGGCGTCGAGCCGGTCACAGATCCTATGGATGTCGAGCCGGTCACACATCTGGACCTCGAGCCGGTTACGGATCCTATGGACTACGAGCCACCGATCACGCCGGTTCAACCTGTGAATAAGCCGGAGAAGCCTCGCTGGGAAACACCGAGATTGTGTCCAACCTGTGTTCATACGAAACAATAACAACATGTCATACGTACAACGGCCTCCCGGACATCAACGCCGTTTGAGCTTGTGCATTTGGATCTCTGGACCGATGAAGCACAGTATCGGAGGTGCTCAATATTACATCATCTATATTGACGATTGCACGAGATACACTGAGGTGTACTTTTCAACGCCATCACACCCCGGACGAAACTCAATGCCAGAAAACGCCAAGACTTTCAACCGACACACCAATCTTCGCGACCGATAAGACTTCACGGACTCCACGATGTCCGGCGGAGCGACGCACCCGAGCGAGGCAGCCCCGATGGTGACTACCAGCGCCGGCCCGAGCGAGGGCTCCCTACTGCGGGAGCTCGTGGGAGATAGAGGGGACTACAGGGGGGAGGAAATGGAGGAAGACAGTGGGAGCGAGCTCAGCGAGCTTGAGAGCAGCGAGGAGGAAATGGAGGTGGAAGAAGAGTGGGAGGGAAAGGGCCGCGGGAGGCCAAACTTCGAGCGCGCCACCACCGGCGCCGGGCAACGGCAGAGCACGCAGGAATTTTTCCGGCGAGGAGGCGGTGACAACATTTTCGACACGCCCGGAAAGCCAGTCATGGGAGGAGCACTCGCCCGCTCGCTGGCTGCAGCCGCAAGCAGCGCACAGGAGGTGGGAATGGCGGAGACCCGGAACTCTGCCAAGAGCTCCGGGGAGGGGGGTGGGAAATTGGACGTGGGGGCAGACGATTGGGCGGAGGAGGTGGCCAATGAGGTGGAGATGGCGAGTGTGGCGGACTCTGAAAGGTCGACGACTCCGACCCCCACCCCAGCAAGATGGCCGAGCGCGACCCCAGTGCCGGTTACACCGACCAAGGGCAACAAGCGGATGGCGATGGGCACGCCGAGGCCCAACAGACACACTAGGCCAGCAGTGCGCCCGATGCCCGCTGGGTTTGCGGCGGCCTCGGCGCTGGAGCAGATCCTAGCAGCCATTGCGGGGGTGGAACGGAAGATGGAGGAAAAGGTGACGGCACTGGAGGCGCGGATGATGGAGGGAATGGGAGCGCTGGCTGCCGATGATAACGAAAGGGAAGCGAGGGTGGCAGCAAGGCTGATGGCGGACGCGGAGGAGAGAGAGGCAAGGCTGGCAGCGAAGCTCCTGGCCACCGAAGGGATAGAGAGGGAGATGCTGGCAAAGGCGAACTGGGATATCAAGCAGTGGATGGACCTGGCGCAGCTGATGGAGAGAAGGAGGGTGGAGATAGGGGAGGTGAAGAAGGCAGTGGAGGGAATTGCAGCGCTAGCAGCAGGGGGACCCAGACTACCACCGCGTGCTGGGCCGGCGGCCATGGAACCGGAGGCAATGGAGGGGGTGGTGGCAACCCGGCAGAAGGATATAAAGGACGAGGTGGAGGAGGGTAGTGACATGGAGGGAGTGGAACGGGAAGGCCTCTTTGGGTCAAAGCACGCACCGGCGCCAGGAGAGCCAGTGCCCACGGTACCACCAGGGCCAGTGCCCACGATGCCACCAGGGCCAACGAAGGAGGAGAAGGAGAAGAAGGAGAAGGGGAAGGCAAAGGGCAAGGCGGTGCAGATCGCTGTACCTCCTGCCACCGGTCGCGCAGCGCGCCAACGGAAGAGGCAGGCAGCGGTCGATGCGGTGAAGGCGATGGAGCCGGAGAAGCCAGCGGCACCTATCCGATCGATTCTGAAGCGACCGGAGACAGCGGAAGCAGAGAAGAAGGAGCGCGAGAAGAAGAGGGAGGAGGACGCGGCAAGGAAGGAGGCAGAGAAGGTGGCAGCCATGAAGCGATGGGAGGAAGGGAAACTGAGCCAGGAGGAGGGGGAGACATACAGCGCCGCAGCCAGGCCGATTCGGGACCTGGCAGGCGACGCCGACGCCATCGAGGAGGTGGCCGTGGGGCAGAGGATTGCCCACATGGCAGGAATGCGGGCGCTGGCAAGCCAGCGGGAGGAGGATTGGGCGCGCGGTCATGCGGCATCACCACAACAGCAGCGCCAGCAGCAGCAGCGCCAGCATCAGCAACAGCCTCGCCTGACCGAGGGGCAGCAGCAGCAGCGGCCGCAGCAACAACAGCAGCAACACCAGCAGAAACAGGCGTCGCCGCGGGCGCCACAGCAGCGGCAGCAGCAGAGCAACTGGGCGCAGAGGGCAGCGGTGGCGGCGGCCCTCCCCCAGTCAGACTTCAAGCGGGTGGGCCGGAACGGGAAGCCAGAGCGGGAGCCCACGGGGCTGGAGCCCATCAAGGGGTCGATCCCACGCGACGAGCGCGGAATTGTGTTTGAGCGAGCGGCAGGGGCGCCGCAGATCAACCCAGCGGTGGCAGCAAGTGCGGCAGCCTTCGTCAACATCGCGCTCAGCAAGGTGGCCCCAGCGCACGTCCGGACCGAGGCATTCAGAATTTCGGTGCAGGGAAGGCTGTCGACAACAGCGCGCTTTGGGGCGTCGGCGGCGATGCTCCTCCGGTTCAAGAAGGAGGTCCTGGAAGCAGCGCGTAAAGCGGACAGAGCTATCATCAACGTTGCTGCGAATGAGACATGGGCGGAGCTCAAGATCCTGGTGCCCTATGACCGGTACCGGCACCCCAACGGGCTTGCGGAGCTTAGGGAGCAGATCGAAGCGGAGAACCCAGGAGTCGTGGTACCCCCCCTCTCAATGAAGTGGATGCGGGCGGTAAGCACCATTGAGCGCCACTACCAGGCTGGCCGACTCCCGAAGAACGCGGCATCGGTGATCTTCAAGGTGCCAGGCAAGGCGGCGGCCCAGAAGCTGCTGGTAGAGATGTGGGTGGCAGGCAACAAGTTCCATGCCCTTCCCTACATCCCGGACAAAGCGGACACCCTGTGTGGCGTGTGTGGGCGGTGGGGACACTCAGAGTTCCGGTGCCAGCGAGGCGTGGCAACCTGCACTATCTGTGCGGATAGCCACAGGACCGAGGAGCATCGGTGTCAGGTGGCAACGTGCGGCAAGGTCGGGAAGGTCTGCCCCCACACGGACATGAAGTGCCCGAACTGCGGGGGCAGGCACCCAGCCCAGGATGCCAGGTGCCGGGCAAAGCGGGCCGCCATTGAGATTGCCCGGGGCAGGCGAAACGGCACAGCCCATGCGGAAACATCGCAGCCGATGGGTCCGCCAGCAACCTGCAGCTCTGGCGGATCAGCCCGGCTGAACTGGGTCCCAGGAGGCGAGCCGGCGGAGATTTCTCCAGACTGGACAGAAGACGCAATGGAGGTAACGGTAACTGGAATGGAACCAAGTGGCACCGCCCCACCCGTAGCCGTCTGATGGCGGGCTTACAGGCTCCCAAGCTGGTGGCGCTCCAGCATAACTGCGCCAGGGGGGGACAAGTGTTGGAGGCGGTGTTGGAGACGGCAGTGCAGAAGGGAGCAGATCTGGTCCTGATCCAGGAACCACGCGGGGAGACAGAGAAGGACAGCACAAGGTCACACCCTAGCTTCAGATTTATTAGAGGGAAGGAGGGCGATGCGGCCAAGTGCTGGGTGGCAATCAACCGGGAATCTCAGTGCCAGGTAACGGAGCTGAAGGACCTGACCCGGGACTGTGCAAACTATGTGCAGGCCCTGGAGGTCAAGCCCCCGAGTGGTGCCTCGATCATCATTGTTAACGTGTATGATCGTGGGCGGCAGGGGGGAAGTGGAGAGCGGCTGGCCCAGCGGGCGAACTGGGAGGCCATTACAAGGCACAGCCAGGTGATCATCGCGGGGGACATGAATGCCCACAGCCAGATGTGGAACGGGAGGGCGACATCGAGACGGAATGCGCCATTCTGGGAGAATCTCATAAGTGACCACTCCCTGGTAGTGTGGAACTCCGAGGAGGCGACCCGGGTGGGCGGTGACAACCACTCAATCATTGACCTCACGCTCTCCTCACCTGGTGTCGAGCTCAACTGGAGTATCGACAGCGAAGAAGCGACCGGCTCGGACCATGAGGTGATCATGTGGGAAATTCTTGGAGGGACCCCAAACAGCCGAGACAGCAGCAAGGAGGTCACGGGGTGGGACATCAGTGGCTGGAGTGGGGCCGGAAAGAGCGAAGAAGAGCAGAAAGCGGCAAGGGAAAAGGAAGTGGCTGCCCGGCAGTGCTACCTAAGATCGGGGAAGGAAACCGCAGCACTCGATGACACCAGCTCAGTGGAGCAGGTGGAGGAAGCAGCAGTGGCGTTACGGGAGGCCATGGTAGGAACGCTCAATAGCCACGCCAGGGCGAAGAGGTGGTGCAGCAGATCAAAGCCATGGTGGACGGAAGAGCTGGCGGAGCTACGGAAGCAGCTGGGCAGGGCCAGACGACGGCCGGCAGGTATAGGGCGCGCACGGGATGCTCGACGCAACCTGCGGCGGGCCATTCGCAAGGCTAAGAAGGAATGCTGGAACAGGTTCCTCCAGGAGGCAAAGGGGAGTGAGGTGTGGACGGCAGCGAACTATACTGCACTCAGGCTCGACCGGACGGGACAGGCACTGGTAGACGGAGAGGGCAACATTGCGGAGAGTCAGGAGGAGAGGGAGGCGGCTATCCTCAAAGGGCACTTCCCGAAGGGGCCGCCGGGCACGCACGAGCCATCGGCGGGTGGGCGGGCATTCGAGCGGGTTGAGGTTCACTTAGTCGGCTACCTGCTGGCCAAGGCATCCAATACAGCGGCGCCAGGCGATGACAGGATATCGGCGGGTATCGTGAAAGTCTTCTGGCAGTGGGACCGACAGCGGATCACGCAACTGGTACGAGCGTGCATCAGGACCGGCTACCACCCGAAGATATGGAAGACGGCAAAGGGGGTAGTCATCCCGAAGCCCGGGAAGCCAGACTACAGCAAGGTGAGAGCATACAGAGTGATCTCACTTCTGGATGTCATCGGCAAGCTGGTGGAGCGAACGGCAGCCCATCTGATTGCCGACCACCTGGAACGCAAGCGGGCCCTCCATGAGGGTCAGTACGGATGCCGCAAGCGGCGATCCTGTGTGGATGCAGTGGCAGTCTTGATGAACCGCACCCAGCAGGCGTGGGCAGAGAAGAAGGTGGCAGGTGCACTGTTCATGGACGTCAAGTCAGCATTCAACAATGTTAGCAAAACGCACTTGGGCAAGCGCATGCAGGTATTGGGGATTGAGCCAGACCTCATCCGATGGACCAGCAGCTTCATGTCAGACCGCCAGGTGAAACTCGTTCTGGACGGCAAGACGGGCAAGGCGAACCCAGTGGACACGGGAATCCCCCAAGGGTCTCCAGTGGCGCCAATCCTCTTCACCACCTATCTGTCAGGAATCTTCGACGAGGTGGAGGCAGCAGTACCAGGCATCCAGGGCCTGTCCTTCGTGGACGACATAAGCTGGTGGGCGGATGGGGCAGACAGTACAGCAGTGGCAGCAAAGCTCTCGGCGGCGGCAGCGGCCGCAATTGGATGGGCGGCGGAGAACGGAGTAGCTTTCGACTCGGGCAAGACCGAGGCAGCGCTGTTCCACAAGAAGCGGTCAGCACCTAGGGCAACAGTGGCAGTCGGCACCAAAAGCGTCCCGTTCAACAAGGAGGCGACCAGGTGGCTAGGAATCTGGCTCGATACCCAGCTCTCCCTGAAGGAGCACCACGCCACCCGAATGAACGAAGGCAGAAAGGCTCTGACAAGACTCCGGCGGCTCACGGGGCAAATGGGACTCACACCAGCCAATTGCAGGAAGGTCATGACAGCGTGT
>Ga0307508_10007564_pt1 | contig 10090 bp, 13 predicted proteins | sample 9_EM_MG_FD_203089 | JGI IMG/M metagenome (GOLD analysis project Ga0307508, IMG submission 203089) | Populus trichocarpa ectomycorrhiza microbial communities from riparian zone in the Pacific Northwest, United States - 9_EM | ecosystem: Host-associated > Plants > Roots > Unclassified | place...
CTAATCTTTATCCCTACGACAACGGAGATGGATTTTGGATGGTCCCAGGTCTCAATGTGAGTAGAAGGTTTGGGCCTGCGACTGTCTTGATTTTGATGTTCTCTTCCAGCTGAACAAGCCGTGGACAGCTGTCTGGAACGGAAGTGTGACTGGCTGGAGCGGAAATGCGACTGTTGCATTCTCAGCAGCGGGGATTCAAGCTACGTGCGCCGCGGCTCAATCAATCAAGACAACGGGCCCAAACGCGCAAGGTTCGTACCAAATAGTGGGGACCCTTCCCAATAACTGCTCTGCCACGTCTACTGTCAGACAGACAAGTGGCTGGTATGGCTGGGCGGTCCTTGCCCCTTTTGCATGCGTGCATGCCATCAACCCCAACGAACCTGTCGTCACGGATCCGGGAGAGTTTTATCACCCAATAGCTTTCACTTTCTTCAAGGACACATGGACGATCTCCATGGTATTCTGCTACAGTAGCCTAGTGGAGCACAATGTCACGGTCAAGGGCGCATTTAGCAATAACTATTATCTTGGGATCAATCATCTTCAGGATAACGGTTTCATCGGATCGCTTGGGTTGGGTCCTAACGGGTGAGGCGTTCAAGTATATACAGCCTCCTTACGTTCGCGCTCAAGGTTATCCCAGGCTTTCGTTCGACAATACTGGCATCAGCGTCGCCGTCGCCGGCACTCTGATTGATACCATTTTGCGGTCTACGGGGGATTTGAACGACGAGGTTTTCGGTGACTCGACCCTAGCAGTTGACTACGCTCAAGCCGCCTATGTAAGGCCTATGTAAGCGATCGAAACAATTTCGGGCCAATCTAACGTCTACATGACAGCTGATGTACCAAACACTCCTTGCGCCATTAACTCTTGTTGTTGGTCCAACATATGTGGAAAATGCCAATACTGAGACCTCGATATATCGCATTTCAGCCAAGTACGTGCTCATCTGCATAGGCCGCATTGCCAGTAATGCCTCATACATTTGAAACTTAACCCCAGTCAACCTGTGGCCCATTCGCTAACCGCCTTGTGTGGTTTCACTGGAGTCATCCTTTTCGCACTCTTCTTATATCATCACATATGTCGTAAGAAGATCTGGCTTGGTGCCTCACCCTCTCGGATTGCGACCGTCGCAGCGCTGTTGTCCAAATCGGAGTTTCCAAAGGAAAGGCAATTACTTCCCAGCGACGACCTTGAGACAATTGAGCACAAGCTCTTCCGATTGAATTTCAAATTACTTGACAACGGAGGCGTCGATGTAATAGCTCCGCCTGAGGGTGAGCCTGGGGGTGAGCCTGAGGCTAAGCCTGAAAGCCTTGCATTTTCTTGATTAGATTACATCCTGTGGCCATAGGATCATGTTGTATGTTTACTGTCTTTTCTATGGACATCTTTCTTTCGCTCGGGATTAGACCAGTGTGGATGGACTGTAACTCTATGCATATGAGAGGCGGAGCCAGACGGTTTAGTTGGCCTGTACAGCGGTCTTTCCTCAGAAGCATTGTGCAAGCACTGCCCGTCGAGTTGGCCACAACCGCACACGATATAGGAGGCTTTCGCTTCGATCATCCTTGCCCTCGTCTGGGTCGGACGTGGCCTCGGTGCTAGTTCTCTATCACACTTCGCTTTAGTCGCTAGCCGAGCGTGCAAAATTCAACGGACCGAGCTAAGTACCCCGGCAGAGGTGCTCTGTCCATGACCATCAGCCCACTGATTCGTCGGCCACTCATGCACAATCGCTAGTGCAACTATTTGCCAAACACGCTCCGTAAGTGATCACGGCATACATTCGTGGATTGATCAACCTGCTGGCCCCAGGTACACTGAGCAATCAGATTGCTTGGAGGGACGTGCACAGCCGCGAAAAAGCCCCGATAAACTCTGAATTCTCAGCAGCCCGTTAAAGACCAGGAAAGACAACTTTGACTCTTTACAAAACAGACCCCGTCTCCAACGGTCAAGACAACTGCAAATGACGGTGGAAGAAAAAGGACCATACAGGGTCAGAAACTGAGCAAACATCAAACAGTGATGAGTGTACGGAGGAGCAAAAGGGGTCAAGCCAACATGGGAACGAGTATACAGAAGACATCCCCTCGATGGTCATTCTTTATGACAGTGTCGTTCCAGCCGATGGGCATCTGCCACTGATGCGGGAATCCATCGTCAGGGCAGACCAGAAAGTACACAACTTTGACTGTGATCTTGAAGTTCTTGAAATGTTCGCGTACACGGGTCATGATTTTGCGGATGAAGGGGTAGCCCTTACCCGATCCTTTATGTCTCGGGGAGGCCGTAATTTGGAAAACAGAGATTACGGTGGTCCGCTGTTGGGGATCATGATCAATGGTGAACGAGTCGAAGAAGGGGCGAGAGGGGGTGGTCGGAATGTAATATTTATTGTTATCAGGTGTCACATTGCTGAGTGCACGCGCGAAGTCGATTCGCGCGACAGCCCTTGTGCCGGTGCGCAATGGGACGAGCGAGGTGTCAGGAGTAGAAGAGGACAAGGGAGGGTGATGAGTGAAGAAAGCAGGAGGGCTACAACCGTTGGATTCCATGCAAATAGGCTGTGGCAAGGGACCGTCTGACCAGCCACCAGAGAGCTTACGATGGACGATCGCCTCAAAGATCCATCCCGCCAAAACAGAGTTCTCTGGGATCTTGCGGAAGCGGACGTATGTAGTCCGAAGGTGTTCGTCCTCTTGCAAGCGCATCAATTCCACCGCTTGTTTCGCGATCCGAATGGATTTGAAGTCGATCAGCCAATCGTCGTAGTTGTCTGCAAACGGGCAGGGGTACACAACAACTCGGTGTGGGGAATCATTAAGTCCACAGCTCTTAGAAAACGCCGTGACCAGAGTTCCTAGTGAGGAATAATCGGGCTCTATTGCAGCAGCATGTTCGTTCCTCGTCACAAAAAGATCGAAGACGGCGTTGTACACGTCACGGGGAGCGAAGCCGAACTCTTCGATTGCATTGTCCACCAAGATCTTAAGCGCACTGTCCACCAGGGCCTGGGGCTGACCTGCCTCGTCGGCCATCATCATTTCATCTGCGGTCGATGCTCTGATGTCATCGCCCATCTCGTTGCGATCATCCTCTTTCTCCGCCTCTCCGATCTTCTCCCTCTCCCTCTCTATCCAGAGAACTTTCAACGCAGCATCTATCGACTGGCCATCGGCAGTAGGGGGCGTCGACTCATCAAGAAGTGGGAGGTACTGGTCCAGTTTGCTTCGAAAGCCGTTATATTCGGGCCGAAGATGTAAACTGCAGCATAGGCGAAGGACAGTCAGCCAGGCTCTCTCAAACCACACGGCCGGAATCGATGGCAGGAAGAGAGAACAAGTTAAAGACATGCCCTTCCATTAGCTCCTCCGTGTTCCATAGAGGCATCCCTAACAGAGCCGCGCCGTTCTGCTTTCTCCACGACTTCCATCGAGAGGGGTTTGGAGAAGACGTCTGGATAGGCCAGATATTCGATCCAGCGTTGATAGGTGGTCCATGGTTCTCGTAGTTCACATCGATCAAGGTCCACAGAGGATAATACGATGCCCGTATGCGCACAGGAAGATCCTCGAAGCCGGTCTCCGTCGGTCGAAAGTACACTTGGCCGCAGTAGAAAAGGTAAACTTTATTGTTGTCACACAGGAGGACCACCTGACGAGCTGAAATCAGCCACAAGAGCATGAACTTTTGGAAGGTAGTTTTTCCTGAAGAAGCGTCAGTAAGTCATTGCATGAGGCTCTGGTCGCAGAGACGCACCGATGCCGGGCTGCCCAGTGAGCACCACACCCTGGTCACTACTCTTATCATTCATGCGGAGATGCAATATGCGGCGCAACATGATGTCGTATGACTTGGTGACGAGAATCCGGTTCCCCGATGTCTTGTTCGAGTGAAAAGGCAGGAGAGGTACCCCGTCGGGGTCTACCCCGAGCAATAGCTCGTAGGGAAACGTGTCGTGGAAGTTGGAACCGCTGGAGATATTGCGCCAATGCTCGTAGAATCCCTGAGATATGTCGGTCAATACTTTCCACCCTTCCCTCAAGTCGCTAGACCACGCCCAATCTGGAAGATGCGATTAGGGTTGATAAACAAACGCTAATATGCTCACTCTGTTCATGACCATAATCTAGGAAGCCCCTTTCACCGCGATCGGAGGGAAGAGAGCTCTGCATCGCGAACTCTACGCGAAATTTGCCATGTGAACAACGTACGTGACACCATCGCGTGAGCCGTTGTGACAATCACTTGTCCAACCCAGTAATCCCACGGGTTCACAGCTACTGCCAACAGTTTAGGCGGGGAAATCCGCGTTACGGTCCTTTTTTAGAAATAGAATACCGATTACCCCTTGCTCAAAAGCAAAATATGGATTAATTCTTAATTCTACAGCAGTGGCAGTGCGAAATCGCGACACCGGAGGTATCCAGCACCCGTGGCAGTGCAGAGCCCAGCTTGTAATGGGTGCGAACTCCGACGCGGCTACGACATTCCTGACACGCAGGGTGGTCATGGACCATGAGATTGTGCGTGTTTTGAATTCGATATTTGGCGTCAAGATATGCTAATCATGCAAGATAGGTGACATACCGTGTTCTGAGTCGTGAGCTGTCAGTGCACGTCAATGAAGCAAAGAGGTACGTGCATTCACGCGTCTCGTTGTGGGTATTGAGCTAATTGCGCCTGTTTCAGGTGGTTGGAAGAGTTCTTGGAACAGTCAAAACAGTCTGATGCTTCAGTACACGCTACCTACGTCGTCAGTGGCGAAGCCTTGCCTACGCCAGCCACAGACGCCAATGTGAATCCCGTGGAGGACGAAGGTGGAAACGAATTTGGAAATTCTCAAGCATCTTCGTCGAGTAGCGCGGTGCCATCTGTGCCCACTTGGCAGATACTCCTCACGCCGGCAGAGGATTTGGAACGTGTGCCAATTTCATCTATGCATTTTCCTTTCGAGCGCTGATTTCGGCGGTCTAGAATGTAAAGGCCGTTTTCTGCGTATATCCTCTATTCATGTATACAGTCTATCACCCGCGACCCTCAAAGTGCGCGTTCACTGTCGGACTAGTTGGTAACTATTGCGATTAACATTCCTATAGAACCCTGCCCTCCTCGTGACCACGACAACAATAGTTCGACAAAGGGATTCTTCCGCCTCCAATCCGCCTGAACACGCCAAAGTCGTCGGTATGACTTTGAACCCCAACTGGAACTCGAGGTCGCTGCCAGCAACTTCAAAGGCCATAGCTGCCAAATCCATGCCACCGCCTCCAGTCTCCGCTGCCGCCTCCTCCAAGAAAGAAAAGGAGAAGGATGACAAGAACCGACAAGACACCGAGACATCAAAGGCTGCTGCTGCTGCCGTGACGAAGAAGGCGGGTACGCTGGACTGGGGGAAAGCAAAGGTGAAGTCAAAAGATCCGGCGCCCAAATCGAAGCCTGCTGCAAGCGTGAGCTGTAGTATTCACATAATACCGTACATTCTTTGGCTAACTGCTGTCCACGATCCGAAAAGCATGCTACCAAACTGGAGATGTCTGGTTCGGACGCGGAGACTAAACCCGTCATTAAGGCGAAGACCGAGCCCGAATTGAAGGCTGAGACAGCAAAACGCGCGACAGAATCGCCGGGGCTCAAGCCGAAGCCTTCTGCGTCTGGTGCCAACAAACCTGCGGCAAAACGACCAGCGGCCTCGGCGGGGAAGCCTTTGTCCAAGGCATTGGGCATGCAAAACGGCACCAGTACGGCACGGTTGAAGAAACGTGTCCTCGTGTCTGACACAGAAGACGACGAAGATGCCGCAAGTCAGCCCTCTGTTTCGGCGGCGCCGGCGGCAAAGAAGCCTAGGAAGAGTGATCGTGTCATGCTCGAATCTGATGATGGTGTGTTTTCAAACCTGCGAACTGGAGGATATTTATTTATACAGTAGCTGCAGAGGAAAGGTCTCAATCTTCTGCTTCCGAGAGCGAACCGGAGCATGTCCCTCTCAGCGCTGCTGAGGCCCGACGAACGCTGAAGGGACCCAAGAAGGAAAAGGAGATTGACATCGATACACTTGCTAAGAAGGAGAAACGTGAAAGAGGGAAGACTGAGAAAAGAGGCCGTGTTCCTAAAGGCAAAAGGAGGGTCCAGAAAGAGCGAACCTTCGTCAACGAGAGGGGTCGAACAGGTAGGGTTCTTTTGGACCAGTCGCCCCAAAGGGGCTAACGGAATTGCTTCCCAGTCACGGAAGACTACTGGACCCTCGAATCGGCATCCGACGACGCGGATGAAGGTGTCAATCATGACAATGACTCGCAGCCAGCGAGTGCAACTGCGAAGAAATCACGAGAGGACGTTGGATCTCGCGAAAAGACGACCGCCCTAAAAGCAAAAGCACGGGCTAGCTCCGCCAGAGATACTGACGTTGAGGAAGGACCCCCAAAGACGAAGCGCAAATCTGAAGCAGCATCGGCAGCCAAACCTAAATCAGAGGATGGGACCAAAGACGTGGAAAAGACTGCGCCGAGAGGGCCGGCTAAATCATTACCCAAATCTGCGCCGCCTTTAAAGGAGAAGAAGAGTGGACAGCAGACCTTGGCTGGTTTCTTCAAGAAATAGCTGCTCGACTCGGGCGATCGCATTATTCCAGAACTTATTTGTACATGCAGAATAATTCAAGCAAATTTCTGTATCACGTCGGCCCAGTTACATTAATATTTTCATGATAGCCAATGGCATGTCATACAGTATGCTGATGAGAATGTATTCTAAGCATTGGCAACGCAAGGCGCCGACGGAATTAGCCAATTACGCGCCGAGTTCCAACTTCCATGGATTACAGCCTCCTGTTGCAACAACAAGAGGCATGAGCATCCGTTGGCATTTAAATGGAACGTCGTGAACAGCCTAACTCTGCCATCGACCGTCAAGAATCGCAATCGCAGCAACTCACATCAGTAACGCCTACCACGAGATCCAGCGCCCGGGTCCGCGCTGCTCAGAATAAGGACCAGGATCCACCAGAAAACTCTACTGTACCCTCGACATCTACTTCTAACCAGCATCCAATCACACGTTCATCGACCCGCAATCGTACAGTTTCAACCACCGCAAGGCCACCTGCTCGGTAGGTCAAATGGCTTACTGTGTCACTCGCCGAGTCATCGTTCACACCACATTTTACAGTTCCAGACGCTCGAACGCGTCTGCCTCTACCGGCCCCACCATCAACGAACCTGTCGCCGACCGAAAGGGTAAAAAGCGTGCTGCACCCCAGTCCGCTTCATCTTCTGAGGACGAGTCCCAACCTTTCACTTCTAAACAGCCCCCTACTAAACGAAGCCGGGTAACACGCAGCTCGGCCGTCGCAAATACCGTACCCTCATCCTCCTCTATTAAGACAACCACCAAGGCCAGCACATCCACCATGCCACGCAAGAATCGTTCCTCCACATCCAATGCTGTAGCGGCGAAGACTCGTAAGGCCAACCAAACAAAGCCGACGCTCAATACATCCTCCTCCGCAAACCAATCTGGAGAAAGTGATATCGAAATGCTCGATGCCGAGCTCCATAGCGAGGATGAGCCCCCACCTCCCGATCCCGCTGAGACTAGCGATCCTGAGGCCGTGGAGAAGCGACGCCTCGATGCTGAACTCCCCGGTCCATCAGCAATCGAGGGAGACTCCGCATCCAACTATTCCCCTCCTCAGCCCCCTGTCCCAGAGTCCACAGCACCTGCACTCGGCACAGATACCCCACCCCCAATCCCAGCATCTGCCGCTAGCCTTCTCAGCGCTCTCGGCGCTGAAGATTCCTCCCAAGCCGCTGCTTTGTCCATGTTCGGCGCCGATTTTCGCTCCCTTGGCGCCCACATGATGGTTCACTCGAGTAAGCTTAAAGGCTACCTCGAGTCTATTAAACCTTCGTCAGATCCACTTGTACGCTATTCCGCGCTGCAAGAACTCAACGAACTTCTGGTGATGAGCAACGAGGACACGTTGTCGGGATATTTCCAAGTCGACGCCTTCACCAAGGAGCTTATTGGAATACTCGGCGGGAAGCGAACGGGAGGTGACGACGAAGACGATGAGGAGCATGAGGATGACCGCGATGAAGATGATGAAGACAGTGCATTAGCTGTTGCTTTAGCCATGAGTGGCGGTAGCAACTTCGCAGGAGACGAGAATCCCGAGGCCCAGGTGCTGGCAAGTCGATGCTTGTACAATATGATGGAAGCTCTGCCTGGGACAGCGCATACTGTCGTATTCCATGGTGCTATCCCTGCCTTATGCAGCAAGCTCCTGGAAATTCAGTTCATTGATCTAGCCGAGCAGAACATTAGTGTGAGTGGCACATCTTCGGCTTTTTATTATCATTAAACTCGTGATGTTGGATCCTAGACCCTTGATAAAATTTCTGAGGAATGTGCGAGTTCTGTTGCTCGCCAAGGTGGACTCCCGGCGCTTCTCAACTTCCTCGACTTTTTCAACACTTCTGTCCAGCGTACAGCGATGCATGCAGCAGCTAATTGTTGCCGCAATGCTTCACCGGATGCGTTCAAGACAATCAAGGAAGTGCTGCCAATTATTCAAGGCGTCCTCTCCTACCCTGATCAGCGCCTGGTCGAGTCTGCAGCGCTTTGCATAATTCGTCTTATTGAGAGCTACCACCGCCAGCCAGATCTGCTGGATGAATTGCTCACATTGAATGACAAGGCTCTCTTGCGCGCCATCAATAACCTGCTTCTCCCTCCAGGAGGCAGCCCTCTCATCTCCACGGGTACTTATACTCTATTTCTGCGAGCGTTAAGCAGTGCTGCTCGATCAAGCACGAAAACTGCTGTTGCTCTGCTTGAAGCAGACATGTCTTCAACGATCTACCACATCTTAACCGGCGTCCTACCGCCATCTGATCCCGCCGCACCAACGAACGATGTCCAGAGGATGGGAGGGGGTGTCGCGGATATGGCCGTTATGCAAAGCCTTGCACATAGGCCAAAGGAGCAGGTCGAAGAAGCTCTAAGCCTCGTCGCGGAGCTTATGCCACCGCTCGCCAAAGGCAAGGCCTCGACAATCTTATTTGGCCCTTCACGTTGTTGACATCATTTCCACAGACGGCGTATTTGACCATCGCGCGTATTCCGAAAAAGCACTCGGGAAGATGATCAAACACAGGGCGAAAGCAGAACGAGCTGCCGCAAGGCAAGCGAAAGCACTTCTGGCTCCCATTGATCTCCCAGTCACAGCGCACGCCTCCGCGGAAACTACTGAGAATGGCGACAACGGTGGCCTCGATGGCATTCTCCCTGGCGTGATCACCAGAGGCAGCTCGCCCGTGGGTTCCGACGGCCCTTCAACTGATACCAAGTCAAACGCAGTCTCCGCAAGTGCATTAGCTGCCGCCGCTCGTCTTGAGCTTCTGCGGGGAAAGTCGGATTTGCTCATGCGATTCATGCGACTTATGATCCCTGTCCTGGTCGAAGTCTACGCTGCAAGTGTCGCAGTGAACATCCGAACCCGAGCTATGACCGGGATGTTGAAAGCCACCAGCTTCTTGGAACCTGATGAGCTTTGGAAAGCAGTCGAGGTATGTTACTCATATTGACCAGTTGTCGCGGAATTTGAGAAGGCCTAACTCGTCTCGGCCAGCACGTCCCTCTCGCGAGTTTCATTGGATCCATTCTCTCATCGCGTGACCATCAAACACTCCTCACTGGAGCATTACAACTTGTGGAACTCCTACTCATGAAACTCCCAGTGGAGTACAAGTCAGCCTTTCGACGTGAAGGAGTTCTACATGAACTATCTGCGATCGCTGACCAGGAACTTACTACTAAAGCCAAAGCTGATGCCTCTACGTCTAACGCGCCAACACCTGAGGAAGGATCGGCACCTCCATTACCATCTGGCGGTCTGCTTCGCCGCTCGGGTCCATACATTGCTGATTCTCAGGATAGCACGATCCTCCGGGCACGTGTGATACGATTCAAACACTTATCAGGCGGTGGCGACGATGGCGCTGAAACCGACAATGACGAGCTTGATGCTCTGAAGACCGCGGCCAAACGGCTAGCGACCCCAGAGATAGACCT
>Ga0307508_10007565_pt1 | contig 10090 bp, 5 predicted proteins | sample 9_EM_MG_FD_203089 | JGI IMG/M metagenome (GOLD analysis project Ga0307508, IMG submission 203089) | Populus trichocarpa ectomycorrhiza microbial communities from riparian zone in the Pacific Northwest, United States - 9_EM | ecosystem: Host-associated > Plants > Roots > Unclassified | place...
AAACGGGCTTATTTTCTTTGCAGAAAGAAAAATTTGTAAGGCAATGGCAAGCAAAATGATAAGGATGGTCATTCTTTATTTTTGACGGGTGTTTTTCAATATGGCGGCCGGCAATCGGTTGGTTGGGTCAATGAGAATCTCTTGTTACGGTTGAACCGGAGCTTCCCTGCAGGAAATCGAGGTCTGCGCCTTTGTCGGCGCCCAATACGTGTTTTACATACAGGCTCACATATCCGCGACTGGCGGCAGGCGCAGGGGCTATCCAGGCGGCCCTTCGCTTTTTCAACACTTCGTCGCTCACCTCCAGGTGTAATCTTCGCGCCGCCACATCCAGCTCAATCATGTCGCCGTTTTGCACCAGGGCCAGCGCGCCGCCAATGGCGCTCTCGGGAGATATGTGAAGCACGACCGTTCCATAGGCGGTACCGCTCATTCGCCCGTCCGAAATACGGACCATATCCGTAATCCCTTTTTCCAGCAATTTTTTAGGCAAGGCCATATTGCCCACTTCCGGCATGCCCGGGTAACCAACAGGCCCAACATATTTCAGTACCATTACACAGGTTTCATCAATGTCCAGATCCGGGTTGTCAATCCGGGCATGGTAATCTTCTATGCTTTCAAATACCACTGCCCGGCCCTTATGCTTCATTAAGGCCGGCGTTGCCGCAGATGGTTTTATGACCGCGCCGTTCGTACACAAATTTCCTTTTACCACCACGCAGCCGGCCGCTGCAATCAATGGTTTGGCATAAGGGGCAATGACTTCTTCATTGTGGCAGCTGGTATTTCCTTTGATGTTTTCATGGTGATTTTTACCGGTCACCGTAACAACGTTTTTATGCAAATGCTCTTTCAGCTCGTTTAAAATAACGGGCAGTCCGCCGGCATAATAAAAATCTTCCATTAAATATTTGCCCGACGGCATCAGGTTTAACAGCAGGGGGATGCTGCTTCCCAGCGCGTCAAAATCTTCCAGGTTCAGGGGCACGCCGATTCTCCCGGCGATGGCCGTGAGGTGAATGATAAAATTACTCGAGCCGCCTACGGCGGCATTGACTTTTATGGCGTTTTCAAAAGCTTCCCTTGTCAGTATCTTATCGATGGTCAGGTTTTCCTTTACCATTTCCACAATCCTTCTGCCGCTTAGCTGCGCCATCCGTTTTTTCCGGCTATCCGCCGCCGGGATGGCCGCCGCGCCGCTTAGTGTTAGTCCCAGCGATTCTACCATACACGCCATGGTGCTGGCGGTGCCCATGGTCATACAATGCCCGATACTGCGGCTCATACAGCTTTCGACAAATTCGCATTCCTCCTGCGTCATTTTCCCCGTTTTCATGTCTTCGTCAAACTTCCATACATGCGTACCCGAGCCAATATCCTTCCCGTTGTATTTTCCATTTAGCATGGGTCCGCCCGGAACCACTATCGTTGGCAGGCCAACGCTTGCCGCGCCCATTACGGTGGAAGGGGTTGTTTTGTCGCAACCGGTTAATAGCACCACGCCATCGATGGGGTTTCCGCGAATGCTTTCTTCCGCATCCATGCTGGCCAGGTTTCTGAACAACATGGCCGTTGGCTTTAACAGCGTTTCGCCCAAACTCATAATCGGAAATTCCAACGGAAAACCGCCTGCCTCCAGCACCCCCCGCTTTACCATTTCGGCATGGTCACGGAAGTGGGCATTGCAGGGGGTTAATTCGCTAAAGGTGTTGCAAATGCCAATCACCGGCCTTCCGTCAAACATATCGTTCGGCATGCCCTGGTTTTTCATCCAGCTCCTGTATATAATGCCGTCTTTGTCTTTTCTGCCAAACCAGTCGTGGCTACGTAGTTGCTGCGCCATGGGATTCTTTTATTATGACGCTAAAGTTATAGGAAATTATTGCGCCCCGGGCGCTCATTTAGCGCAATCCCGTATTCCGGCGTTTAAATTTGGGCTACAGGAGCATTGTCCGTTCCCTTTATTAACCGCCTGATAGTGGCCAGGTGGGCAAATAATACCACCGGTACAATACAACCGGGAAGCCAGATAAAAGGGAAATAAAAAAGCGCAATATTCGGCTGGTCGAATGCAACCTGTTGAATAGGGGAGGGGAGCGCCAGGACAGCTGTAATCACAATATTCGCCAGCAGCACCAGGCAACCGATATTCCATGCCAATAGCACGTTCCTGTGCAGTAGCTTTTTTATATACCCAAAATAATAAACGAGGGGCGCCGTCAGCCCGCAAAGTATATCAAAGTTCCGTCCCTCAAACGTCATTATTTGCGGCACGGCCTTATGCAGGTATAACCAATATAAGGTAAGCTCTACCGGTATTCTTACCATGTGGAGCAGCGTTAATGTTTTTACGTCGAAACCATCTATATAGGCGGTAGCTTTTTTTCTAAAAAACACGCTTATAATGAGGATTATGGGCGGGAACAGCAATAATGCGAGCCTCGGCGGCAGCCCGGTAGTAACGGTATAAAATCCCGATAAGCCGATGGCCGACTGAAGCGCCAGCCACAGCAGTATGGCGATAATCAGCGGTTTTAAATGCTGAGTGGCCTTATACAGCAACAACAGGGTGAGTATGGTAGTGAGCACAAATACTATGTTGATATAAACCGGTAAGTGTTCCATTGCGTGGGTGTTTTATTATGCAAAGGAAGCTAAATAAATGCGCCGGCTTATTGCCAAATGGCAAGAATTGAACAGCTGATTATTTTTTTGATAATTCCTTTCTTATCCTGCTTAAGGAAGTATCTGTGACGCCAAGGTAAGAAGCAATATTTTTTAAAGGCGCATGCTGGAAGATACCGGGATTGTTTTTTAATAATTGCGCATAGCGCATTTCTGCGGTTTCTGTTATCATCGACAGCATCCTGGTTTTAAGCTCGGCAAATCCTTTTACCAGTACCGACCTTCCAAACTCCCTGAATTCGGGCAAAGCGTGGAAAAGGCCATTCAGCTGTTCATAAGTGATATACCAGCCTTCGCCATCCGTTAGCGCCTGTATATTTTCCTGCGATTTGGTGCGGTTGAAAAAAGACGCTATTTCAAATACCACCTGTCCCGGCGCACACAAAGCTGTGGTCACCTCATTGCCTTCCGTATCATGCGCAAATGCACGCACATATCCTTTTTCGAGGAACAGGTATTCATCGCTTATTTTACCTGTGGTAAGCAGGAGCTGGTGTTTTGAAATGAGCTTATGACTGAATTGGTCGGCAATCTCTTTTGCCGTGGCAAAAGAAACCAGGTTGGTCTTTTGTAAAAATGCTATAAGGCTGTCTTTGCTCATATATGAAGAGCAAAGTTAACGAGAGAAATCGGATATAGGCTGACAAGCGATAGCCTTTTTGTGCCCGGTATCTACTCCGTTCTCAAACTTTCCACGGGGTTCTGCATCGCGGCACGCACTGTATTGATACTTATGGTTAGTAAAGAAATGGTAAATGCTGCCAGCGCCACCAATACAAACATCCATCCCTGTATCTGTATGCGATAGGGGAAGGCTTGTAGCCATTGACTCATGATAAACCAGGCTATCGGGGTGGCTATCAGCACCGCTATGAATACCAGGAACAAAAATTCTTTAGAGATAAGCAGTGAGATGCTTTGTACGCTGGCGCCCAGTATCTTTCTTACGCCGATTTCCTTGACCCGCTGCCGGATAATCAATAATACGATGGCCAGCAGGCCGGAGCAGGAGAGAACAATGGCTACCGCGGCGGCAATGCTGAATAGCACGGCCATTGTTTTCTCCTCCTGGTACCAGTTGTTCACGTTTTCGTTGACAAAAGAACCGTTAAAATCCTGTCCCGGTTCCAGCAATGCCATCTCTTTTTCGATGGTCTGCATATTGGCAATAATGTTTTTGGCGCTTGTTTTTATAAAACAATAATTGATTGCATCGTTTTTATTCATAGTCAGTGTTAAAGGTGCCATCTGTTTCGTCATCGAATACAAATGAAAATCAGGAATGACGCCTATAACATGCCAGCCCCGCGAGCTGCTGTCTGCCCCAATGGTTATCCCGATTACATTCTTTTCGTTCAGCTGCCTGGCTACGCTTTCTGAAATAACAACATTGTTCGAACTATCAGCGCCAAAAGATTTATCGAAGTCGCGCCCTTCTATGGGTTGTAAGCCCAATGTTTTCAGGTAGTCATAATCAACCGAAGCCATATTGGTGGTAACAGGCTTTTCCTTATAGCTAAAACCCATCGTTGTTTTAGCTGTTCTGCGATCCGAGCCACGCCCCAGGTTTATATTGCTGCCCGAGACCGATATAAAGTGGGGGTCGGAGGCCAGCCGGGCCCTGAGTTTTTCAATCGTTTCCCTTCCTTTGGCGGGGTCGTGCAGCGGAACGCTGATAATATAATCCTTCGCTATGCCTAAATCGGCATTTTGCAGGTATTGATATTGCCGGTAAATAATAAAAGTACAGCTGATCATAATGCACGCAATGACAAACTGCATAACGATCAATGAGCTTCTTACTACACTTTTTCGCTTCAGGCTTATTTTTCCTTTAAGGGTTTCAACCGCCCTGAACCGCATCATTAGCCAGGAGGGGTAGCCGCCGGCAATAAGCGATACAAATAATAATAAGCACAGGGCCAGCATCATAAAGCCGGGTTGCCACACAAAGGACGACAATGACATATTTATGTTATCCATTCCCGCGATAGAATGCAGGAAAACATTTATCAACAACAGGGAAATAATAAAAGCAATGAAGCACACCAGGAAGCTTTCACTCCATAATTGTGTAAAAAGCCGCCATTTAATGGCCCCCAGGCATTTTCTTATGCCGATTTCCCGGCTCCTGGTAAAGGCATTGGCCAGGTTGATATTTACAAAATTAAAACAGGCGATGAAAATAATCAGCAGGCCAACAGTCAGCAAGGTAATTATCTGAATGCTGTTCACGGCCTTATGGCCATTCACCCGGGTGGAATGATGAATATCGTGTAAAGGCAATAAGCGGGTCACAAAAACAGCATCGTATTTACCCGGCTTTGCTTCTTTTTTTGCTACATCGGTATACCAATCGGGCACATGTTTTTTATCTATTTCCCTCAGCTGCATTTCCGCCTGCCGTGGGGTAGCGCCCTCTTTTAATTCGATATAAACGTAGTTCGACCGGTTATCCCAGTTGTTTTTATTGCGTGTATAACCGTACTGGTTTTCAATACGCGCCAGCACATCAAATTTTATAGAGCTGTTCTGCACATTTTTGGCTACAGCAGATACGATGAATGCCTGGTTTTGCCTTACGGATGTTTGTATCGTTTTGCCAATCGGGTCTTCCTTGCCGAATATTCTTTTGGCAACGTCTTCCGATATGACTACATCGGTTAAATTTTTCAACGGGTTTGCTTTATCACCCTTTACCAGCGGGAAGCTGAACATAGAAAAAAAATCTGCATCTACCAGCGTTACCGGGATCGTTAAATCCCTTCCATTATACGCTATATGATTGCCTCCATCCATCAACCGGCTCGCTTTATTGATAGCAGGCGCTTCCGCCTTATAGGTGGTTGCCTCGGCAAGGCCAAAAGTATTGACAACATTTTCACCTTCCGCCTTATGGAAGATCTGGTAAGCCTGGTAGAGCCTTTTCCCGTTGGTATGAAAGGTGTCGAAATTAAACTGGCCATACACTACCAGGAGTATCGACAGGCCTATGGTAAACCCTATAATTAATCCACCTATATTAATAGAAGTATGGAGTTTGTTCCTGAAAAGGTTGCGCCAGGCCAGCTTACAATAATTGATGAACATGGGATGCTTGAGTTAGGTGTATTACCAAAGCTAATAAAATGCCAGAGCGATATCTGGTTAGAAGTCAGTTAATTATGCAGTATTTATTCTGCCGCACTGTGCGGTTTCGATACAGTAACTGTTCGTGTATGAATATTGCCACGAAAGCATCGGCAGGCACGGCGTTCTTGCCGCGTGTTTCGTGCCTCCGGCGCACTTGTAGCGCCATTTGACACGCCTGTTAACCTAAGTAACGCACTTAACTGAATGGCGGTTTCAGGACGGATACATTTCCCTACCTTGAATTGTATCAACCATTATAACCTTAAACACTTCGCCATGAAAAGTATTATTACCTTTTCTGTTTTCTGTCTTATTTCTCTCTTCTCTTTCAGCCAATCGGAAACACACGACTTCATCACCTACGACACCACTGTGATCATCCGGCCCGACCCATCGAATATCTATTACCACTACGATTGGAATGTGCGCATCAGCCGCCCCGCCAATATGTTTACGGCCAATCACCCCGACACCGCCAGCCGGCCGGCAATCATCACCATGCCGGGACAAGGCGAGATGGGCACCACCGACACCTCCAAACTCACTGTTTGGGGACCGCACTATTGGTTAAAAAGCGGCTGGGATGGCGGCGTTATCCTTGCCAACGGAACGCATTATCCCATCCTTATCACCGTGTGTTGTACCAATACGCTCTATCCCAGCAGCCAGAGCATGGTCTTACTCATAAAATACCTCACAGATAATTATCATATCAAAAAGAGCTCCGTTCATATGGGCGGTCTCAGCCAGGGCGCTTATACCATAACGGCTTCCATTCCCTTCGAAGCATCGGCAGGCGCAGAAACGGGCATGCAGCTTATTACGAGCATCGTGGCCCTGCAGGGTTTCGCTGTTGGCCAGGATGCGCCCTTTTCCACCTGGAGCAGGGGACTTGTTGCTTATGGCGTGTGGGCAAAAAAATACCACGGCCGTTACTTCGGCCTGGAAGGTTACAACGACTACGCCAATGTGGCGGCAGGCGAAAAAGCAATGAATGATTCCGTACCGGGCTCGGCGTATTTTGCTTACGAAACCCTGGGGGGCGGCACCCATTGCTGCTGGAACGATATGTATGACCCCGGTCATAACAACTGGCAAAGCTTTTCGCCCTACGGCACCTATATTACAACGAATACCGACACCAATAGCCGGGGTACCTATATAACAGGCTCTTCCATATTTCAGTGGATGCTCAGGCAGGGAGATACCTCCATGGTTAGCGGTGGTATTCCTCCGCCACCACCGCCGCCTCCGCCGGCTTCTCCCACCGCCATTAAAAAAGTAATCGCCGCAGAATATAAAGTATGGTATATCCGCAACGACAGCACCATCTGGTCTTACAATAACGGTAGCGCCTTCCCCGTGCAATGGCCCATCGGCGGCCGGAAGGCCGTGTCGGGCGCCGGCGGCTTCAATATCTTCCGCGTAATTGATGATTCGGGATACGTATGGAGCTCCCGCATCGGCGGCGTTACTACCACCGACCGGCGAAACACGGATACCACCGGCAGCCCCTATAATGGAAACATTTTTGTGGATGCCTATGCCAGCACTGTCGTGAACATCCGTTCCGACAGCTCCGTATGGTACTGGGGCGCGGACGCCTATAACCTGTTCTATACCGGCGGTATTCTTGGCGGCACGGGCTCGGGCACTATGATGCCTCCCACGCAGCTTTCTCCTGCCGGCATGAAGTTTAAGAAAGTGTTGCTGGGCGGTAATAAAATAGTAGGGCTCACCACCAGCGGCAGCGTATATGTGTGGCTACCGGGCGGCAGCCGCACGCCTACGCTGATGACAACACCCCGCCCGGCGGTGGACATCTTTGTTTCGCACCTGGATATCGCAGGCTGTATCATTCCCGATGCCGGCGAAACCAGCGGTCTGGGTTATCCTTATGTGTGGGGCACCAAGACCAGCATGTATGGCGGCAGCACGGCGTTTACACAACCCACGTCTATCAAGACGTTGTGGAATATGACCGTGCCCGTTAAAGAGATTGCCGCTAACTGGAATACCATTCACTATATCGATAGTCTCGGTCGTTTATTCGGTTGCGGATTCAACAGCATGGGTGAAGTGGGCAACGGCCAGGAGTTTGTGAATAAATACACCTATCCCGGCTTCCCCGGGTATGGATGGGACTTTGTGGACTACGAAAACCCCAGCGGAACGCCTGTGCAGATTGCGGCCGGCACCACATGGAAACATGTGTACTCCAACGACTGGTATGCTTTTTACAAATATGCGCAGGATGCCAATGACAGCCTCTACAGCTGGGGACGCAGCAAGGCGCTGGTGCTGGGCAACGGCTTCTTCAACCTGCAGGAAGCGACCAGCCCCGATGCAATGGACGTGCTGACGCCCACCATGGTGCATCCGCTCACTGCCCGGTACCAGACCTATAATTTCACTGCACCCGTTCTTAATGCCGGTACAGATCAAACTATCGGCACCACCAGCACTACGTTAACGGCCACCGGCCACGCAGTAGCGCTGGCGCATGCCGGCACCTTGTTCAATGGCATCGATTCGGTCGGTTACCGTTGGGTTAGCTTCCAGTGGACAAAACTTTCAGGTCCCGCTTGTACCATTACCAGTCCCGGAGCGCTGACGACCACCGTCACCGGGATGACCAATGGCATCTATCAATTCCGGATAATAGCTACGGATAATAACACCGGCACCATCGCCGACACGGTTAAAGTGACCGATACAACGACGGGAGGAGCCCGGATTGCCGCGGTCCCTGCGTTGGGCAATAACGATAATGCGGTAGAGCAGATGTTGCTGTATCCCAGTATTGCCCGAAACAACAATACCACTACCATGGTCATCAGCAGCAATAGTACAGGCCCGGTAAAAATCAGGGTGCTCGATATCCACGGAAAAGTGCTGCAAACCATCCAATCGGACAAGAGAAGTATCTATTTCAGAAAAACACTGGAGGTAGATCGCTTCCCTGCAGGTATCTATATCGTACAGGCGATTATTGGCAACGGCAAACAATTTACCGCCAAATTTATCCGGCAATAGCGGGCATATAAAAACGGGCGTAAAAAAGAGGTATGCCATACTTTGAAAGTATGGCATACCTCTTTTTATTTTCTTTTTTTTATCTCGCCCATAAGGGTAAAGACCCGTTCACGCGTCTTATTACAGGGCCTGCTAATGCCCGCCCGCACTCAAATCCATAACACATCATTATGAATGGGAAAGTAAAAACCGGCGCCATATGCCGGAGGTATAAACGTATGTGCCTGGTGGCAACCCTGTGTTTTTGTCTTTGCGCGGGCACACTGTTGGCGCAGCATGGCTATCGCCTGAAAGGCACTGTCGCGGATACTGCTTCAGGATATAAGCTGCCCAATGCAACTATTTATGTATTGCGTGCCAGGGACTCGATGCTGGTAAACTTTACCTATGCCGCAGCCGATGGGTCATTTGCCATCAACGCTTTGCCCGCAGGCCATTTTATCCTGCTGATGACCAACCCGGATTATGCGGATTACGCAGAAACCTTTATGCTTGATGACACGCATACCGTGCATGATTTTCGTACCGTTGCCATGCAGTCAAAAGCGCGATTATTGCAGGAGGTGATCGTTAAGGGACAGGTTCGGGCCATCAGGATAAAGGGCGATACAACGGAATTTAACCCCAAAGCCTATGTTATCCAGCCGAATGATAAGGTAGAAGATTTATTAAGGCAGCTGCCCGGGCTGCAGGTCGATAAAAACGGTAAGATTACGGCCAGCGGTGAGGTGGTAACAAAGGTTTTATTGGACGGCGAAGAATTCTTTGGCGATGATCCAACGCTGGTTACCCGGAATATCCGGGCAGATATGGTAGATAAGATACAGCTGTATGATAAGAAAAGCGACCAGGCTGCCTTTACCGGGATAGACGACGGGGTAAAGATCAAAACGATAAACGTTCAACTAAAAGAAGACAAAAATACCGGTGCTTTTGGAAAAACGGAGGCTGGTGCGGGTACCAGTGGTTTTTACCAGGCACAGGCCCTGTACAACCGTTTTAAACCTGGGGTGAAATATGCCGCCTATGCCACCGTTGCCAACACCGGGAAAATCAGCCTCGGCAAAATAGATGACCGTAAGCTGGGTGGTACCAGCAATGCGGTGCAGGTGGGAGATGTGATTGCCCTGCCTGCTACCGCTACAGACGACCAGGATGGCGCCGGCGGTTACAATGGCAAAGGCCTTCCTGCAGCACATACAGGCGGCGTGCATTACGACAGCAGGTGGGCTGC
>Ga0307508_10007566_pt1 | contig 10090 bp, 1 predicted proteins | sample 9_EM_MG_FD_203089 | JGI IMG/M metagenome (GOLD analysis project Ga0307508, IMG submission 203089) | Populus trichocarpa ectomycorrhiza microbial communities from riparian zone in the Pacific Northwest, United States - 9_EM | ecosystem: Host-associated > Plants > Roots > Unclassified | place...
AGCAGCCGCAGGGGGCCGTTCCAGTCGATGTGCGGACTCGGCCGCTCCGCGTGCAACGTCGCCGGCAACACCCCGAACCGCATCGCCAAGACCATCTTGATCACACCCGCGACCCCGGCCGCCGCCTGCGTGTGCCCGATGTTCGCCTTCAAAGCCCCCAACCACAAAGGCCGAGACCGATCTCCGTACGCCGCCGCCAGCGCACCCGCCTCGATCGGATCCCCCAACCGAGTGCCGGTCCCATGCGCCTCCACCACATCCACCGCTTCAGCCGGCAAGCCCGAAGCCGCCAACGCCGAGCGGATCACCCGCTCCTGCGCCGGACCGCTCGGCGCCGACAGGCCGTTGGACGCCCCGTCGGAGTTGACCGCCGATCCCCGGACCACCGCCAGCACCTCCCGGCCCTCGCTCAGAGCCTGCGACAGTCGCTGCACCACGACCAGGCCCACGCCCTCGCCCCAGCCCACACCGTCCGCGTCCGCGCCGAAGGCCTTGCACCGCCCGTCGGGGGCCAGGCCGCCCTGCAGCGCGAACTCCTCGAACAGGGTGGGGTCGGGGATCACGGTCACGCCGCCGGCCAACGCGACCGAGACCTCCCCACTGCGGACCGCCTGGCAGGCCAGATGCAACGCCACCAGCGACGACGAACAGGCCGTGTCCACCGTCACGGCCGGCCCCTCCAGCCCGAACGCATACGCGACCCGGCCCGACAGCACGCTCGACGCGGAGCCGGTCAGCTTGTGGCCGGCGGGCAGACCGCCACCCGCGCCGTACCCGGTCCACGAGCCGCCGACGAAGACGCCGATCGGGCGGCCGGCCACTGTGTCGCCCGGCAGGCCCGCGTCCTCGAACGCCTCCCAGGCCGCCTCCAGCACCAACCGCTGCTGCGGATCCATGGCCAGCGCCTCCCGCGGCGAGATGCCGAACAGGGCGGCGTCGAAGTCCGCCGCGGCCACGAATCCGCCGCGCCCGTCCGGGCCGGCCCCCGGCGCCCAGCCCCGGTCGGCCGGGAAACCGCCGATCGCGTCGCGCCGCTCGGTCAGCAGGCGCCAGAGGTCGTCCGGCCCGCGTACGCCGCCCGGCAGGCGGCACGACATGCCGACGATCGCGATCGGCTCGTCGGCGGCGGCCGGCACGACCGCCCCGGCCGTCACCGCCTGCTCGCCGGAGAGCAGCCCCTGCAGGTGCCGCGCCAGCGCGTTGACCGTCGGGTGGTCGAACACCATCGACACCGGCAGGGCAAGCCCCGTCGCCGTCGCCACCCGGTTGCGGAACTCGACCGCGATCAGGGAGTCGAACCCGCAGTCCTGGAACGCGCGCCCCGGATCCACAGCCTCGGCGCCCGCGTGCCCGAGCACGGCGGCCGCCTCGGCCCGCAGCCATCGGGCGAGGGCGCCCCGGCGTTCGGGCCCGGGCACCTCCCGCAGTCGCTCGGCCCAGTCGGCCCGGGACTCCTCCGCGGCGACGGGCACCGGCAGCCGGGCACCGGCCAGTTCGTCGAAGAGGCGGGCCGGGCGGGCCGACGTGAACGTGTCGAGAAAGCGCCGCCAGTCGACGTCGGCCACGGTCAGGCCGCTCTCGTTCGCGGCGACGGCCCGCATCAGGGCGTCGACGGCGGGGCCGGGCGGCAGGGCGGCGAGGCCGCGCCGGCGCAGGTATTCCTCGGCCCCGTCCTGGGCGGCCATACCGACCTCGGCCCACGGTCCCCAGGCGATCGAGGTAGCGGCCAGCCCGCGCGCCCGGCGCCCGGCGGCGAGCGCGTCCAGGAAGGCGTTGGCCGCCGCGTAGGCGCCCTGCCCGCCGCTGCCCCAGACGCCGGCGATGGAGGAGAACAGGACGAAGGATCGCAGCGCGGTCCCGGCCAGCAAGGCGTCCAGATGGGCGGCGCCCCGGGCCTTGCCCGCCATGATCGCCGCGAAGTCGGCCGGGCCGGCCGGGCCGAGCGGGCTGGACCGGTCGGTGCCGGCCGCGTGCACGACATCGGTCACCGGGATCGTCGCGGGCACTGCGGCCAGCACGCGGGTCAGCGCGGCCCGGTCGGCCACGTCACAGGCGGCAACTGTCACGAAGGCGCCGGCGGCGGCCAGCTCGGTGACCAGCTCGGCCACTCCGGGCGCGGCCGGGCCCCGCCCGCTGACCAGCAGCAGCCGCCGCGCACCCTCGGTCGCCAGCCGGCGGGCCACCGCGGCGCCCAGGGCGCCGGTGCCGCCGGTGATAAGAATTGTTCCGCCCGGCCGCCACTCGGCGTGCGGGACCCGGGACGGGCCGGCCTCGACCAGGCGGCGGGTCAGCGGCCCGGCGGCCCGGATGGCCACCTGGTCCTCACGTCCGCCGGCCTCGGCCGCGAGGATCGCCGTCAAGTGCGCCCCGGCATCGGCGTCGAGCAGCTCCGGAAGGTCGATCAGGCCGCCCCAGAGAGCGGGCCGTTCCAGCGCCGCCACCCGGCCGAGACCCCAGACCGCGGCCTGAGCGGGGACGGCCGGCCCGTCGCCGGGGCCGGTCGAGACCGCACCCCGGGTCAGGCACCAGAGCGTCGTGCCGGTGGCCTCCAGGGCGCCGATCACCGCCAGGGTCGCGGCCAGCCCGAGCGACAGACCGTCGTACGCCGGGTGGTCGTCATCCGCGAGGGCAAGCAACGACACCACGCCGGCCGGTGCGGGCCGCCCGCCGACCGCCTGGTGGATTCGCTCGACCAGGGTGTCCGACCCGGTCGCCGGGTCGAGGACGACCGGGCGCACGTCGGCGCCATGCCGGCCCAGAACAGCGCTCACCGCGTCGTCGTGCCCCTCGGGCACCAGCACCAGCCACTCCCCGTCCAGCCGGCACCCGGTGACCGGTTCGGCCGGGCTGCGCCACTCGACGCGGTAGCGCCAGCCGTCCCTTGCGCCGGCGCCACGCCACCGCGAGAGCAACGGCAGCAGCGTGCTCAGCGCGGCCCGCTCGGACTCGGCGCCGAGCGCACCGGCCAGCGCGTCGAGGTCGCCGCGCTCGACGGCAGCCCAGAAGGTGGCGTCGGCGGTCGGTCCCCCGGCCTGGGCGTGGGCCCGGGGCCTGAGCCAGAAACGCCGGGTCTGGAAGGCGTAGGTGGGCAGCGGCACCGGCCGGGCGTCCCGTCCGGCGTAGACGGCGGACCAGCGCGGCTCGACGCCGCCGACGAAGAGCTCGCCGAGCGCGCCGAGCAGCGCAGCCGGCTCCGGCCGCCCGCCGCGCAGCATGGCGACCAGCAGGGCGGCCTCGTCGTCGGAGCCGGTCAGGCAGTCCCGGGCCGGCCCGATGAGTCCGCCGCCGGGGCCGACCTCGACCAGGGTGTCGGCCCCCTGCTCCCGGGCCGCCAGTACGGCGTCGTGGAAGAGCACGGCCTCCCGTGCCTGGCGGACCCAGTAACTGGGCGTGGACATCGCGCCTTCCCGGTCGAGCTGCCCGGTGACGGTCGAGATCAGCCGGACGCCGGCTGGCCCGTACGTCACCCCGGCCGCGACCGCCGCGAAATCGTCCAGCATCGGATCCATCAGATGCGAGTGGAACGCGTGGCTGACCGGCAGCAGGGTCGTCTTACGCCCCCGCCGCTGCCAGTGCCCGGCGACCTCGGCGATTGCGCCGGCCTCACCGGAGAGCACTGTCGCCTGCGGGCTGTTGCGGCTCGCCACCCGGACGCCGGGCGGCAGCTCACCGAGCTCGCCTGGACCGGCCTGGACGACCACCATCGCGCCGCCCTCGGGCAGCGCCTGCATCAGCCGGCCACGGGCGGCCACCAGCGTGCAGGCGTCGGTCAGCGACAGGATGCCCGCGACGTGGGCGGCCGCCAGTTCGCCGACTGAGTGCCCGATCAGCAGCCCGGCGCGGATCCCCAGGCTCTCCAGTAGCCGGTAGAGCGCGACCTCGATGGCGAACAGGGCGGGCTGGGCGAACTCGGTGCGGCCCAACTCGTCGGGGTCGCTGATCGCGTCCCGCAGCGGCCGGGCCAGGTGCCCGGCGAAACCGGCCGCGACCTGGTCGAAGGCCTCGGCGAAGGCCGGGAAGGCGGCGTAGAGCTCGAGGCCCATGCCGGCGCGCTGGCTGCCCTGCCCGCTGAACAGGAAGGTCACGCCGTCGCGAGGGGTGGCGTGCCCGGTGCTCAGGCCGGCGGCGGGCTCGCCGGCGGCCGCCGCGGACAGCACCCGGCGCAGGCCGGCGTGATCGGTGACGACGGCGGCGGCGCGGTGTTCCAGCGGGGCCCGGGTGGTCGCCGAGGAGAACCCGAGGTCCACGATCCCCGGGAGCGTGTCCCCGCCGTCGAGGTACGCCAGGAGCCGGCCGGCCTGGGCGCGCCGGGCGGCCGGGCTGCCGCCGCTCACGACGCAGAGCACCGGGCCCGGATGGTCTTCGGGCGTCCGGGGTGACTCGGTGGCAGCGGGCGCCTCTTCGAGGATGACGTGGGCGTTCGTGCCGCTGAGGCCGAACGCGGACACCCCGGCGCGCCGGGGTTCCCCGGTCTCCGGCCACGGGGTGGGACAGGTGAGCAGTTCGAGGTCGCCGCCGCTCCAGTCGACGTGGGGCGACGGCCGGTCGACGTGCAGTGTGCCCGGCACGACGCCCCGGCGCATCGACAGGACGGTCTTCATCAGTCCGGCCATCCCAGCGGCGTACTGGCTGTGGCCGATGTTCGACTTGATCGAGCCCAGCAGCAGCGGCCGGCCCGGCGCCCGGTGTCCACCATGGACGGCGAGCAGCGCCTCGGCCTCGACGGGGTCGCCGAGGTTGGTTCCGGTGCCGTGCGCCTCCAGGACGTCGATCTGCCCGGCCGACAGGCCGGCGTCGGCCAGGGCGCGGCGCAGCACTTTCTCCTGGGCGAGCCGGCTGGGCGCGGTCAGCCCGTAGCTCGCTCCGTCCTGGTTCACCGCGCTGCCCCGCAGCACCGCGAGGACCGGATGGCCGAGCCGCTGAGCCTCGCTCAGTCGCTCGACCAGCACCATGCCGGCACCCTCGGACCAGCAGGTGCCGTCAGCGGCGGCCGCGAACGGCTTGCACCGGCCATCGGGCGAGAGCATCGACAGATGGTCGAACTCGGTGAACGGCAGCGGGGTGGGCATCACGATGATCCCGGCGACCAGGGCGAGGCCGCAGTCGCCCCGGCGCACCGCCTCGGCCGCCAGGTGCAGCGCCACCAGCGAGGAGGAGCAGGCGGTGTCGATGGTGACCGCCGGGCCTTCGAGACCGAACCGGTAGGCGATCCGCCCGGAGGCGACGCTCACCGTGTTGCCGACCGCGAGGTGGTCGGCGAAGCCGGGCGGGGCCCCCGGCTCGGGGACCGGATCGACGTGGCCGCCGCTGTCACCGCCGTAGCCGCCGTAGCTCGACCACGTCGCGCCGGCGAAGACGCCGGTACGGGTGCCCGCCAGCGCGGTCGGCGCCAGCCCCGCCCGCTCCAGAGTCTCCCAGGTCAGCTGGAGCAGCAGCCGCTGCTGTGGGTCCATGGCCAGGGCTTCGCGGGGGCTGATTCCGAACAGCTCGGCGTCGAACTGGTCGGCGCGGGTGAGGAAGCCGCCGAACCGCTGCCGGGCGCCGCTTTGGCCGGGCGCGGGACGGCTGAGGGCGTCCAGGTCCCAGCCCCGGTCGGTGGGCATTTCCCCGATCAGGTCCTTGCCGTCCAGCGCCGCCTGCCACAGCTCTTCCGGGGTCTCGATCCCGCCGGGGAACCGGCAGGCCATGGCCACGATGGCCAGAGGCTCCGACGGGACGACTCCGGCCAGTTCGCCGTCGCCGGCACCCTCGCCCGCATCGAGCAGGCCGGCGATCAGCTCGGCCAGGGCGGCCGAATCCGGGCGGTCGAAGATCATCGGTGGGGAGACCCGGACGCCGCAGCGCCGGGTGAGCCGTTGGGCCAGTTCGACGGCGCCGAGCGAGTCGAGGCCCAGCGCAGTGAACGGCTGCCGCGCCGGCACGCTGCCGTCGTGTTCGAGGACGTGCCCGGCCTCCTCACGGACCAGTTCCACCAGCAGCCGGTCGCGCTCCGGACCCGTGGCCACCGCGAGCTGGTCGGCCAGGTCGGCGTGACCGCCCAACGGCGGGGCGGGCGCCTCCGCCGAAGGCCGGGTGGGCAGGGCGACCCGGCGGGCGCCACGGTCGCCGAGGACCGCCGCCCAGTCCACGCCGGCACCGTGCAGGTGGAGCCGGGTGACAGCGGCGAGTAGCGAATGCACGTCGGACCGGCCCCGGCCCCGCAGCGCCGGCAGGACCAGCTGTCCCTCGCCGCTGAGGCAGTCGGTGGTCAGCGCGGCCAGGACGCCGTTGGCGCCGATCTCGACGACGGTGTCCACGCCCTGGGCTTCCAGCCAGAGGATCGACTCCCGGTACCGGGTCGGCTCACGCACCAGGGCCGGCCAGTACGCCGGCTCGAGAAGCTCAGCAGCGGTGGCCAGGCGACCGAAGTGGCTGGAGACCAGCGGTACCCGGGGCGGCTGGGGCCCAAGCTCGCGCACCACCTCCTCGAACGGGGCCATCAGCGCGTCCATGTGGTGGGAGTGGAAGGCTCGGTTGACCGGCAGCACCTTGGTCTTGCGGCCCCGGGCGGCCCAGTCCTCGGTCACGGCCCGGACCGGGCCTTCCTCTCCGGTGATCACCACCGACGCCGGGGAGTTGTCGGCGGCTAGCCACACGACTCCGGCCTGGTCGGCAAGGCTGTCGCGGATCTCCTCCGCCGACGCCTGCAACGCCGCCATCGCGCCGTCGGTCGGCATGGTCGCCTTGACCAGCCGGACCCGCTCGGCCATCAAGTGGGCCGCCTGCTCCACCGTGAAGACACCGGCGGCGGTCGCGGCCGAGATCTCCCCGGAGGAATGGCCCAGCACGTACGCCGGGTGCACGCCCCACTCGCCCAGGAGCCGGACCAGCACCTGCTGCAGAATGAACAGCCCGTCCTGGGTAAACAGCGTCCGGTCGCCCGGCGGCAGGTCGGCGGTCGTGTCCTCGGTGCCGATCATGTAGTCACGGACCGCCCACGGGGCGTGCCCGGCGAAGCGTTCGCAGACCTCGTCGAGGATCGCCGCGAAGGCGGGGAAGGCCTGGTAAAGCTCGCGGGCCATGCCGGGGCGCTGGCCGCCCTCGCCGGAGAAGACGAAGGCGACGCGGCGGTCGTCGCGGGCCAGGGACCGCAGCACCTCGGGCCCGGTGTCCCCGGTTCGGATCAGGTCGAGGGCTGCCGGCAGCTCAGCCGGGCCGGCCACGACCGCCGCCCGGTACGGCCGGTGGTCGCCGGTGGCCAGGGTGTAGGCGATGTCCTCGCTCGAGCCGCCGGCGCCATCGTCGTGCGCCGCCAGATGCCCGGCCAACGCGTCGGCCCGAATGCGAAGATCATCGAGGGAATCCCCCGACAAGACCCACGGAATCACGTCGGCACTTTCCTGACGAACGCCGTCCATCATTCACTCCTCTAACATCACCACTACGGTGACGACTGAGCCGCACGCGCCGATTCAGGCTTTACCTCGGCCACGGCCAAGTCAACCCGTACGAATCTCATGGCATTCGCGAGATAAATTCAAGGATTCCCTAGGATTTCGCGCTCACGAGCGCCGCGACCTGGGCATTGACAGCCCGTCACGCCATAGGGGTTGACCATGCGTCGCGGCCGCATCCAGACTGTCGTCTGTTCCTAACCGACTTCGAACGACATCGAAGACAATGAGGCGGACATGGAACTCCTATTCGATCCGCGAGATCCGTCCATGTACACGGATCCTTATCCGCACTATCGGCGGCTGCGCGAGAAAGACCCGGTGCACCGCACTCCATTCGGTTACTGGGTGCTCTCCCGGCACCGAGAGGTGGACCTGTTGGTCCGCACGCCGTCGGTCAGCAGCGCGTTCCATCAGGATCCGACGTGGGCCAAACACCGCGGCGGCCTGGACAGCCCACTGGTCAGCAGCACCCGCCACTGGATGCTCATGATCGACGGCGCGCCCCACCGGCGGATCCGGGGCCTGGTCAACCGGGTCTTCAGCGCCGGCGCGATGGACCGGCTGCGGCCCCGGATAGCGACGCTGATCGACGAGTTGCTGGACCGGCTCGGCGATGGGGAGATCGACCTGATCGACCAGGTGGCGCTGCCCCTGCCGGTCACCGTCATCTGCGAGCTGCTCGGCCTGCCGGCCACCGACCGCGCCCAGTGCCGGGAGTGGACCGACGTGATCGGCCGGGTGGTCGACCCGTCGGTCACGGTCGAGACCTCGACGGCGATGAACAAGGCGTGCGTCGAGTTCCACGCCTACATCGGCGAGCAGCTGCGCCGGCGCCGGGCCAGCCCCGGACCAGACGTGCTGTCGGTGCTGGCCGAGGCCGAGGTCGACGGGGACCGGCTGACCGACGAGGAGATCGTCGCCAACGTCCTGCTGCTGTTCAACGCCGGGCACGAGACCACGGTCAACCTCATCGGCAACGGGATGCTGGCCCTGCTGCGCAACCCCGAGCAGCTGGGGCTGCTGCGGTACAGCCCGGAGGTCATCGCGACCGGTGTGGACGAGCTGGCCCGTTACGACGCGCCCGTCCAGCTCGCCGCCCGGGTCACGACCCAGGACGTCGATCTCGGCGAGCAGGTGGTCCCGGCCGGCTCCAAAGTGATGGTCCTGTTCGGCGCGGCCAGCCGGGATCCCGAGATCTACCCCGAGCCCGACCGGCTCGACCTGACCCGCAGCGGGATCAAGACGCTGGCCTTCGGCGGCGGTCCGCACTACTGCATCGGCGCCCTGCTCGGCAAGCTCGAGACGAGCATGGTGCTCACCGAGATGCTACGCCGCTACTCCTCGATCGACCTCGCCACCGATGAGGTGGCGTGGCGCCCGAACGCCAATTTCCGGGGCCTGTCCGCCCTGCCGTTGAAACTGGCCGCTTGAACGGAGCAATCATGCGACGACCTCTGCTGGCCGGTGAGACGCTCGGTGCGAGCCTCACCCATCTCGCCGCCGTCTCGCCCGGGAGCACCGCGGTCTTCCCCACCGCCGGCCCGGACGGGACGGCGGAAAACATCACCGCCCGCGACCTCGACGACAGCGCCGACGGCGCGGCCCGGGCCCTGCTGGACGGCGGCGTCGTGCCCGGTGACGTGGTCGGCGTCATGGTCCCGCCGAGTGCCCGGCTGTTCGCCACCCTGTTCGGGGTCTGGCGCTCCGGAGCGGCGGCGAGCGTGCTGCCGGTCCAGGCCGGTTTCGGCGACGCGGAGGCCACCGCCCGCCGGCTGGCCCGCATCGCCGGCGTCGCCGGGATGCGCCACCTGGTACTCGACGACGACCACGCGGAGATCGGGGCGCGCCTGCGCCAGGTGATGCCGGAGCTGACCCTGGTCTCCCCGCACCGCGCGGGGGCCGGTGACCCTGGCCGGGAGCTGCCGCCGGTCGAGCCAGACGCGGTCGCCGTCGTCCAGTTCACCTCCGGAAGCACCAGCGCGCCCAAGGGTGTGGTCCTGCCACACCGCGCGGTCATCGCCGGGCTGCGCGCGATCGTCGTGTCCGGCGAGTTCAGCCCGGACGACGTCTTCGTGCAATGGGTGCCGGTCTTCCACGACATGGGCCTGATCGGGCTGATGTCACACTGGCTCAACGGCGCCGACGTGCACGTCTTCACCCCGACCGCCTTCCTGCGCCGCCCGGCCAAGCTGCTCGACTACTTCGCCGAGGTCGGCGGGACGGTGATCACCGGACCGAACTTCGGCTACGAGTACATCCTCGACGCGGTGAAGCCGGAGCAGTTGGCGACGCTCGACCTCGCACCCTGGCGCCTGGCGTTCAACGGCTCCGAGCCGGTCGACGCCCAGACGGTCGAGCGGTTCGCCACCACCCTCGCGCCCTGCGGGCTCCGCGACTCGGTGATGTTCCCCGTCTACGGCATGGCCGAGGCGACGCTGGCGATCAGCTTTCCCAAGCCCGGCACCGTCCCCCGCGTCGTCACCATCGACCGCGACGAACTCGCCGCCACCCGGCGGGCCCGGGCGGTCTCCGGCGAGAGCGGCACGGGCAAACGGGTCGTCTCGGTGGGCCGGGCGGTACACGGCATCGAGCTGCGGATCGTCGGGCCGGACGGCGCGGTCGTCGAGCCCAGCGGCCTCGGCGAGATCCAGATC
>Ga0307508_10007569_pt1 | contig 10088 bp, 13 predicted proteins | sample 9_EM_MG_FD_203089 | JGI IMG/M metagenome (GOLD analysis project Ga0307508, IMG submission 203089) | Populus trichocarpa ectomycorrhiza microbial communities from riparian zone in the Pacific Northwest, United States - 9_EM | ecosystem: Host-associated > Plants > Roots > Unclassified | place...
CCTCGGACTCTGCTGGTTTGATTTACCCTGTCCAATGTCTCACATTCATCAGGAATTATGCTATTGTATCTGCAGGCCCGGAGCTCTTTGTCTATGTGATCCCAGATCTGTGGGTAGTGCCATAACACGCAACTTGCACCACACTCAACGAATGTCCACGACAGCCTGGACGAGCCAATAACATTGAAACAGCCTATCCCTCAGAGCGAGAACCGAGCCGCCATCAGCCATGTTGCTGTTGATCACGATGCGAAGCACTTGGTCACGATGAGCATCGAAGACAAGGGCTTAAGAGTCTGGACACTCGGCAACCTCTCCTTGCTATCATCGAGGTGACATCAACGGAATTCACAACTTGAGGTGATCACTAAAGGCCCATAGAGAAATTCCCAAAAAGGCTACCAACATTGTCGTGACACACAGTCCAACCACGATACTTGTGTCCGATAAATTCGGGGACGTGTTCAGGTGAACAGTTCGCAAAGGATTGGCTGCATAATTTCAATTCTAAGTTGATTGTCCCCTAGCTATCCACTGCAATTTGATCCCAGCGTTCTTGCTTCAGACACAAAACCAAAAGTGACACCAGAATTGCGCCGCGAGAGTGTGGTGTCACGCGAGAATGAGCTTGGGAGACTGGTGCTTGGGCACTCGTCTATAATCACGTCTATGAAACTCTCCGGAGACCATAAGTACATCATAACAGCGGATCGTGACGAACATATTCGCGTTAGCTGGTATCCAGAAGGCTACAACATTGAGACATTTTGTCTCGGTCACACAAGGTGCTTGCCGTTTCCGCATTTCCTTTGTCTCCGTTCCATCTTCTCGGGGGTTTGCCGCGATCGAAAATCTGACCCATGATGTTTTTATGTCAGATATGTATCGGCGCTATGCCTGCTGCCTTTTACGGGTCCGTCACTCGTCTCCGCTGGCGGAGATGCGGAATTGCACATATGGAACTGGCTTACTGGCTCTCTTCTGATGAAAATCCCTATCATCGACTACTCCAAACCCTACATTGTTGCGAGTTCGAAAAGAATGCGAAAAGCGGCCCACGAGCGAGCCCTCGCAAACGTGAAGAAAAGAAAGCCAAAGGAGCCTCCTAACGCAAAATATGCGTCATTTGACGCAGTCGACGCAACTCCGGAGCCTCAAGAACCCGATCAAATGGAGGTTGAGGACGAAGACTCGGCTTCTGCAGTTAATGTCCCACTTGACACCGAGAACACAGTGGAGGAGGATGCATTCGTCGTTTCTAAGGTAGAGTACTTCTCGACTACGAATGGCTTGTGTGTTCTCATGTGGTCCGTACTCGGGTGTGTGCCTTGCGATTCCTTTATTCTTCAAATGTGCTGAACACTTGACACATACTAGTGCTACAGCCCTATTCTACATTAAGGACGTCGATGAGAACATTAGCCCATTATGTCCCGTCCACACGGTTGACCTAGGGGTCCCGATTATTGACTTTGCACATCACCCTCATTTGGAAGGTTCCATTTATGTTACATGCGATCCCAATCACGGTCTCCCGCAACCGCACGAAGGGCCACATCGTCGCAATGTGAGACTTCTACGGTGGAGCGACGGCGTTGGGGTAAGGACGTTTCATGTTGCGTGTGCCAGGTTGTTAACGTGCCCATTTACCAGCAGTTTGCCGAAGCCAGTAGTGACGAAGGGCATCCTGGAGCTTTGCTAGGCCTGCTGAACCAAATTTACGTACCGGGTAGGCCTAATCACACACATCCTTGTCATTTGTCTGTCAGACTCATGTCGTTCACCACTTACAGCAACTTCGGAAAGCATCGCTGCTCTCGAAATCTACGATGGTCTAGTCTCGTTGCCTAAGAGAACCGATGACCGAGAATGGGATCCCATGCATGGTCCCGCCCCCGGAGGTGAGGACCTCGATAAGCCACGGCCAAGACCACGGCCAGGTGACAAACGGGGGAATACTGGCGAACGGGCTGAAAAGCGCAAAAAATTGAAAAAAGCTCTGCGAGATGGCAAAGCCACAGCCCTTGGGGTGCCTGAAGCAAGCCAAGATATTGTGATTGGGAGTGGATCTGGAATTGTAAATACACCATTAGACGCGAACTCAATGCTCGATTAGGAAATCACCTCCAAGCGCCACGTTCCATTCACGTGCCACACAAGCCGCTTTCGTAGAGCGTGCCAGCCTCTGTTGAGGCCTCTCGATCCACACTCGGAGAGGCCCGGCTCTTCGGAACCCTTGTAGCGTTATTGGAAAGCGTTGTTACCTGCTTGAGACGATCACCACATCCGCTTACTCCGACACCGATTTGCGTGCCTGTCGGTGCAGGCGCACATGACAGACCCTGTAGAGGATGCAGTGGGTGCGTCAAATATTGAGCACAAACACCTTCAGAGTTCTGTTTGTATTTTTGGGCGACAGCTGATTACCACCGCGAACAGACACTTGCCGCATATGCAGCGGCCCCGCTGAACCTAACCAGCCACTGTTCCACCCATGCAAATGCTCGGGGACCATTCGATACATTCATCAAGACTGGTGCGTCATCGATCCGTTTCTGCGGTGCCGTTATCGCTCGTTGTCTTCAAGCTCACACGACATGTTAAACATCCCAGTTTGACGACATGGCTACATCATAGCAAGAAGAAGTCATGCGATGTCTGCAAAGCTGAGTATGCATTCGAAAAAGGTATTACATATTTCGCTTGGCCTGGGAGGCAGTGTATAGCACTAATTGGCTCGGTCAAAGTCTACGACCCAAACATGCCCCAACGTCTTCCCTCTCTACTCTTTATGCGACGATTGGCGGTACAGCTGTTTCAATGGCACATGTTTGGGATACGCGCGATCTTCGTTTCCAGTGTGTGGCTCGCGCTGCTTCCATACATGACAGTGCAAATCTGGAGACTTTACTTCTGGGGAGGCCAGGCAGTGTACGAGCTCCTCGCGGTTCATCATGAGGTTTCAGTTAAATTTTTTGTCACCATTTCAGGGCATGGGCGACGTATGACGAGCAAAGGCCGCCGAACCCATTCCCGCCCCCTTCGAAACAATCGCCGAATGCAACCTTAGTGGTCTTATTTGGCTATCGGTTTACAATTCTTGGAACAGAAGTAAACCTTGGGGAGGTGGTTTCTAGGGTCTCCTCGGATATATTTACGGGCCAGATAATCGCTGCGCTCATCATCATTCTCTTTCTCGCTGTTTTTTTGTTGCGTGAGTGGATCGTTCAGAATGCTAGGCCTGGAGTATTTGGGGATCCCCTTGCGCTTGATGAGGCGCCCGCGGACGGGGCTGAAGGGGCAGGGAACGAAGTGCCGCCAGCGCCTCCTGCACCTGCACCTGCTGCTGTCCCTCAACCTCCCCCTGTCCTTCCGGGAGACATTCTCCCACCTCCCGCGCCCGATTCTCCAACACACGGAAATCCTTTGCCCTTCCCCCTCATCGAATCCAAGACAAAATCGACGGATGGTGGGGATACCGAGACTCGATCATATGATGACGATTCGAGTGTGTTCGCGCTGTCGCGGACGCCATCCCCGCCTATCGACGCTGACCCGGATCGGGAGTATATCCGACAACAGAGGGATCGTTATTTTTCTCTGTCTTCTGCTTCTTCGTCCAAAGACTGGGCCACTACATCACTTCCCCCCAACACAGAGGCACCCGCAGGACCATCAAGATTGGCCTTTGACCGCGAGATGAAATCGTCATTATCCAGCACGGATACCGATCCGTTGATGGTAGCGTTGCCGCCTAGCCCACCTTCTAGTGATGCAGGTTATGCTACAGCCTCGTCGAATCGAAGAGGAAAATTACGGGTTCAACAAAGTACGTATACTGACTTGGATTCGGAGGGTGATCAACGCGCTCAGTGGCCATCTACAGCACAATCGCCATGGAGGAAACGAAATGAATCCTCTGATTTTTCTGACTCTGCATCTGAGCAAGATGATCTCGCCTCCTGGGTTTCGAATAACCCTAGCTTTTCTTTCAATGTTCCCCCCGGCTGGAAGTTGTCTACTTCAACATTAGATTCGCAATCCGGGTCAGACCAAGCTCCCCTTGCTCCAGGCAGAATTAGGTCGAGCGCCGCTTCGGACACTAGTCGAGGCACATCACTCTCATGGGATGTGGTGCAGCCTCCATCCCTCGCCGCCGGGGGTGGCTCGTCTCCCACAGCTGATCATACAAATGCGTCTGCAAATGGGGACTTCGAGGCAGGTGAGGGCACACCCCAGCCGGCCGCTGCCGTCCCTCGACAATTGAGGCCACTATCAAACGGTTTCCAAATGAATCTACCGGCAAAAGACCCAGTTTTCTTGAAGAAGCAGACGGAAGGGGGCGGTGCCGCGTCACCCCCGACTGCATCCGTTCATACGCCGAGGCGGCCTCCACTCCCTCCCACGACGCCAAACGACGAACTCCCCCCGCCATCCCCACGCCCTTCCCATGCGCGGCCATCGCCACTCCCTAGAGCCGGCTTCCCATCACGAGATATCGATCCCACATCTTCCCCTCTCCAGAACGTCGTTTCAACGCCCACTTCGGCTGACATCGGAGTTGGCGCCACATACCGCGCACCTGAGGACCTCACGGTGGCTTCTTCGAGTTACTTTCCACCCAGCGAAGGTACACTGGTGCCCGCTCATAACGAACCTGTTGAATTTGAGGATGGAGAGGAGGTTCAACAGGAACAGGACCGAGCCGCCGCGCCCGCAGACCTCCCTCGCGCGAGGCAGGAGGACATGCATCCGGCTGCGCCTAACGGTATGGTTTTGGAAATTTGTTTTCCGTTTTCTATTTACGCTCGTACCGATGATTGTTGGCGCAGGTCCTGCCCGTATTGCTGCGCCGCCTGCACCTCCAGGTCCAGAGCCGCAGGACGATGGGCCCATCGACGACATTGCTGATGATGGAGGCGAACCAGGCGACGCGCCGGAAGCCGGTGAAGAGGATCTGGATGGATTGCTAGAAGGTGCGCACGGTCGTGAGTCTGTTTTTCTGTGGAGGAGCTCATAATACAGTCACAGCCGTTGGAATGCGAGGGCCTTTCATGTCCCTAGTTCAAAATGTGTGGTAGCCCTTGTTTGGTGTCGCTCATCGTGCTGACGTAATTCTGTCCGCATAGGTGTCACTCATGGTCTTTATATTAAGTGTGACCATTGCTTTAGCAGTCTTCTTGCCATACACGTTGGGCAAGGCACTGGCCCTAAATTTGGTTCGTCAGTTAAGGACTCAAGGGGTGGACGAGCCAGCTGACCCCAAATTCTCAGATGAAACCAAAGCGCCTCTTATTTCTCTTGCACATGCCAATAAAAGCTGTTCGCCTGATCACAGATCCTGTCGTGGACGTAATTTTATGGTTCATTCGACCGGCTTTATCCCATCTCTACCGAATTCTCAAGGAGGTTTGGAAACTGAAAACCTCTGGCACAGCGAAGTCGCACATCAGCCTCGACCACCTTTATCACAGAGCCACATGGCGCATTCAGCAATTCACCCCCTCCCTGTACAAGTTCTCGCGCCCCCCCGCTTCTCCTGGTATTATACAATCTTTTCTTCGGTCTGCACACAATGCTGCGACACGATATATGCCAAGATTGTTAACTCAATATTCGACCGCCGGCTTCAACGATAAATCACTTACAGATTCCGATGTTTTTTTGACAATTCGCAGCCTTGCAGCCTCGTTTGCTGATTTCTGGCATCGTACGGCTGTCGACGATGGCCCTCGAGAGCAGATTTTCGCCATTTGGTTAGGCTATGTCGTGACCATATGTGGTGCCTTACTTTTCCTCCGCAGTGGAATCATGTTGAATGGTGCCACCCGTGTTATTCGAAACATCATCGCGCAACAATTGACCATTATCAAGGTACGTTGGCATTAGGCACATTTAATGCGGCGCTGACATATGGGCTACAGGTCGGGTTGTTCATTTTAATCGAGCTTATGCTGTTCCCCTTCGGCTGCGGTGTCATCCTCGATTTGTCTACCCTACCACTGTTCCCAGATGCTTCAATATGGAGCAGGCTCGAATATTGTGCAAACGCCCCTGTTGCATCAACTTTCTTTCACTGGATGCTCGGCACAATGTGTACGCCCGGTACCTGAGCTGGACGTGGGATGTATTCTAACGTGTTTCCCACCAGTCATGTACCAGTTTGCAATGGTGCTCTCCCTCGCCCGTGGACACATGAGGAAAGGCGCCTTGTGGTTTGTCAAGTGAGTGACTTGCGGCGCACAACGTAGGACACAGCCCTCCCTAATTGATGTATCGTCTTGTAGGGACCCTCAAGACCCCACGTTTCACCCGATTCGTGACATTCTGGACCGCCCTACGCTGGGTCAGCTCAGAAAGCTTGGCATCAGTGCCATCATGTATGCAGTGGTGATCGCTGGCGGAATTGGGGTTGCGGTGTACTTCTTAAGCCTTGTTTGGACACCATACCAACAGCTCCTGCCGCTGCGGTGGAACTCTCGGTAAGGGCTCATATTGGTTTGTTGCGAATGCAGGAATTAATAGGGTCTATTGTTTGCAGACACCCTCTGAGCGAGCTTCCTATTGACCTCCTTTTCTTGCACATCGTGCTTCCTGCCATTATCGAGTCCATAAAGCCGCGAGAACTGATAAGCCCCTGCCATGCTTGGTGGGAGCACGCGGCACATGAATTCCGCCTCACGTCCTTCCTATTCGGAGATCGGGTCGTGGAAGAGGAGGTTGGGTCGCGATTCACGTGGAGGCGCTTGCCACTGATTCGGGATCTCGCCTGGATTAGACGCGACGAGGCTGAGCTTCCAGACGATGGTGGTTTCGCTCGTGTGCCTGCTTCCGATTCAGTTGTGTTTCCAGAGAATCTGAAGCAGATGCTCATTACTACTAACGAGGCCGGCGCACCGTTAGACGATCGAGGTGCCGAGCTGATTCAGGCGCAAGATGAAGCGGCGCGCAAGGCACATCGTGACCCTGCCGAAGACTACCAGATTGTCTACCTTCCCCCCAGTTTTACAAGGCGCGTCATGGCTTTCATGCTCTATCTTTGGGCTACTGGCAGCGCCATCACGGTACTGGCCCTTGGCACACCGATATTGTTGGGAAGAAGGATCCTGGATCAGATCCCCGGAATACCTGTTCACGACGGATACTCATTTCTTGTTGGGAGTATGGCCGCTTGGGCCGCTGCAGTAATCTTCGGCTTCCTTTCTCGAAGGTACAATGAGATCCGGGAACAGCGGGCAACCAATCGTACCTCGATCGCGAAAGCCACCCACTGGGAATGGGCAAAATTAACGGCTGACTTGTACCTGGGTGGAACACTCCGCACGTTCATCTGGGCTTTCAATCACATCATTACGTGGACAATGTTGGGTTTTGTGATTCCCTTGTTGATGGCTACTGTTTTCCAATTGTATATCCTCCTGCCAATCCGCGTTGGCATATATCCACGCAGCGAAGGCTCGGTTGCCACCCTTCATATCTGGGAAGACTGGGCCCTCGGGTGCGTTTTGGCCGCGATCATGGTCAGGATAGGCAGAATGCAGCCCATGGGACCTCTCCTCCGTGCCTGGGACACGGTAAGGGACTTCGTTCCGCTCGCGCCAGTATTTTGCTGTCATGATAACTGACAGATGACAATTTGCGTATAGATCATACGAAATGAACCAGAGGACATTGACGTCCAGCGCGCTTTCACTGATCTTGTTGGCCCACTCGCGGGTGGCTTGCTTGTTCTTATTGTAATCCCCGCTTTGATCCCGTTCCTCATCTTACAAGTACTCCATCTCAGACTCCCTGAAGGCATCACAAGTACGTGATCTGACAACTGTCTGCTACCAAATGCATACTAACATAATACTTCTTTCGCGTTGGAAGTCCGCCATGTGTACCCCTCTCTGTTCATAACAGTATCCGTGATTCAGACCACAGGTCGTTTGAGCAGGTTAGTCATGAAATGGGCACAGTCTGTGAGGGACACAGAGTATCTGGTGGATCTTAGGCTGCAGAATATGGATGATCCAATCGATGGGATTGCCAAGCCCGTCGTTCGGCGACAAAGTGATGGAAACGGGATAGACGGTGTGGAAGTCATTGGGTAAACTACTCGCATTAGCTCAATATAGTTATAATACGCGATGTATCATTTCAGGACGATATACAGAACACATTCCATTATCACAAGAGAGGAGACAAGTCATCAAACGGCATCTGAGAGGAAAAATTGTCAGATTGAAACCAATGACAAGATTGTACCAAGGGGATGAAGATTTGAGTCAGAGGGTGTACCATATTTAGTTGTCGACATAGCAGTTAAGCCAGGGATAACAATATAATCATCATAGGGAGAGGTGCTGGCGAAAAAAAAAAAAAGTAAAACACGAACTCACAAGCTGTCCATAAAAACTGAATCAAGTCTTTATAACTTCGCTAGGTCATGGGGAGAGAACCAGGCGTGCTCTGAGAGCAGTGCAAGTGCGAAGTGCGAAGGAAGAGATGGTGGGGAGAAAATTTGTTTGCGTCACTGTCACTGTCACGTTCTGCGGCGCTTGCACCTTGCACGACGACCTATCGTAGAATTGGAAAACGATGCCGCGTGTATGCATTTATGCCAAATCCTCCTATGATTATATTGATAGGCAGAGTAGGGTGTACCAAAAGACCGGCCTGATGAAATTGCTATGAAGTTTACCGGCTTCTACGTGCCTCCCCCGTATGTTGAACGCACTGCGCTTGCCTGCGGTCGCCTGAAGCTCTAGGATACAATCAGAATGAATAGCAAGAATGCTGCATCCAGCTACCTGAAGTCTGAACAACAGACCATGTGGTGGAGAAACGCCCACAATGGAGGCACCGCTGGAGGGAAGCGAAAACGTACACCCCCAGAAGATGCCCAGCCTACTGCCGCCGTTCCAGAGGTGAGAAAATGTTCCTGACAATAAACCCTCACCTTACTAAATAAAGTTGCAGACTGGCAAACGCGGTTCAGATGTGATTGTCATACACCCTGGTAGCAGGCACCTCCGCTTTGGGAAGGCTTGCGATCATATGCCAACCACAATTCCCAACGTAATTGCGCGAAAATTCAAAGCTTCCCCGCCTCCTCCTTCTCATGTCCACTCGATCCCCCCATTTCGCGAGACGCCATCCCGTTCCGTCGTGGTACCCCCTCCCCCTGGCATGCCAGAAGTGACCCATGACTATGAGATTGAAGCTGACCCGGACGACCCAGTAAGATTCGCCGCATTATTCCAGGTTTGCGGTTCACGACTAAAGTAGCGCACGACACGAATTTAGACCGACATGGCGGTCGCTGGCATCCGGGTGAACTTGCGTGCAAGAATGTTCCACTTTGACCAGATTGCTGCCATGAAAGATGGATCCTCACAGGCAGCAGCATATAACAAATCCTTAAAGCCAACTGTCATGCCATCTTACAAAGACTCTGATTTTATTGAGTGGCTGAAGCCGCAAGAGGAAAAAGATGTCATCGTAGGGCATGATGTAAGCTATTCTGCGCACGTAAGTATATCTACACCACTCAGGATTTCTTTAGGTTTTCAGGCTCGCAGACCCCGAACGATCGAACTACGCTGTAAGATGGCCAATCCGAGGTGGCCGCTATAATCAGGCAGATTATAGTTCCCGCAATGAGATACTTGGAGATATCGAGGCTATCTGGACTTTCGCACTCCAGTCCGAACTCAAAATTGACATGAAGAATATCAAAGTTTGTGACTAAGGTTTCATAAAGCTGCCGCATTCGCTGATGGCTCCATTGAAAGGATATTTCGGTAATATTAATCGTACCAGATTACCCGGATAAGCTGTACGTACGCGACATGGCGCATTTATTACTGGTCCAGCTTGGTTTTCGTCGGATATGTGTTCAGCAGGTGCGTAAAGCGTGCATTCTCGTGCAGCTTTTCGGCAATCTGAACGATGCACAGGAGTCTGTGTGCTCCGCGTTCGGAGCAAGCATCGCGCATGGTTGTGTTGTCGACGTTGGTTCCATGAAGACATCCATATCGTGTGTCGAGGAAGGTTTAGTTCTAGCGGAAACCCGGATGAGCCTAGGCTACGGCGGCGACGAC
>Ga0307508_10007571_pt1 | contig 10088 bp, 3 predicted proteins | sample 9_EM_MG_FD_203089 | JGI IMG/M metagenome (GOLD analysis project Ga0307508, IMG submission 203089) | Populus trichocarpa ectomycorrhiza microbial communities from riparian zone in the Pacific Northwest, United States - 9_EM | ecosystem: Host-associated > Plants > Roots > Unclassified | place...
ACCCCCATCAAATCCAAAAAGATATACAAATCCAAACCTTCACCGATGACATATAGTCAACAGCTATACAGGTGATGTGTTCTTCTCCAACTTTGCTATCCCTGATTTCTTTGCTTTCTTTCCCTTAATTCGCACAAGCAAATGGGAAGATATACAAGCATTTAAAATGCCAATTAATACTTGTCACAAGTCTATACCACTCTATATCTCCCTGAACTTTATTCGATGTCATTCCAATTGAAAGTTTCTCACTAAACATGTCCATTTCTCCTATCATCACAGACTAATAGCCAAAACTCTGAATTTTAGATACAATAATCTATGAACTAGTTGATATATAAAAACAATTGGATTGATTGTGCTTTTTTTTTTTTTCTTCTAAGTATTATCTTATCCAAAGTTGCCCAAGGCGCACACGCCATTGACGCAGTCACCTACCGAAGATATGTGGTGCATAATGCGAGATAGCATTCTCTTATTTGCCTGGTATGTTATGAGGATGATTGACACTGGTTGCCACATGTGTCTGTACGTATGTCTCGGTGAACCACAAAAGAAAAGGACCGAAAGGTTAAATGGATGCCTGGGCTAGTTATCAACCGGGCAATGCTATCATGACTATTTCCTTCCCATTCCACATGCCAACCAATATAACTTGAAGATGGTGGGCCTAGGCAATGATTTTTTTTGGTCGTGATGCTTGATTGGAAGATAAACTTCATTCCGCACACCATAATTAAGGGAGGTCAGTTCTTCACATTTTTATTTTGATGTTTTTATAAATCATACTAATCATATATATTTCAAACATTTTACGTGCTCAATTCGGAGGTTTAATTTCTCCTTTTACGAGAGTTAAGTAATCTTTGCTAAATTAATTATGGAGGACTAGTTGTGAGTGAATATAAGGCGACACACGGAGCTTGTTACTGTTATTCTATTACATTATAATGCCTCCAAATTAATTACAAATTATTAAAAATTTTATTTTTACTGAATTATAATAATTTATCTTCTTACCTACCAACTTAACTAATTATCCCATAATCATGTTAGTTACTAACATTAATTGTTGTTCAATTATAAATATGACTCGAAAAGTATACATGTTGTTACTTCCAAAGAAGAATATACAGTACGATTTATTTCATAACAAATGAATTGTTAAATAGAGTTATTAAATACCATCTTATTATTTCATAAACTTGAAGGCACTGTAATAATTACACAATCCCTTGAAATAACTAAATAAGACCGTACGTACCCCAGTGACACAAGCAATCTTTTACTAATTCAATTTCACTTTTACTAAATGGATCAAGAATAACAAAATAAGATAGGTTTTATTTTTCTTTTCATGAATGAGATCATAATTAAATAATAATTATGATCCCATTCATAAAAAAGGGTATTTTATTTTACAAAATACATACATAATTGAGCTTAAACTATTGTAAATTAATAGAAACGAGTTGCACTACTTCGTCACCGGGTCTTAATAATATAAGATTTAACCATCCAAAATGGTCAAACATGGTCAATATTTTCCAACCAACAAGAGACAACCACCATAACATACCGAAGTTGAGATTTTATTCTAAAAGGGCACAACTCAATATCCATGATCCTCTAAAAAATAGTAAAAAATAAATCAAATCTAGATTTGAGTTAACATCAAAACAGTAAAATGAAATAAAAGAAACAGAAGAAGAAGAAGAAGAATGAAAGGGCCGCGTGCCGCCAATGGGAGACCAAGAGTACCTATATCTTTAATTCAAGTTCTTGAAGGGAAAATTGTTACAAGTATAATATAATTCCATATATGCTAGTTATGTTACAATTAACTTTATATTTTCATGAACTATTGAAATTAGTATCCTAAGTAAATTCATGACTTGACTTTCAGACACTGCCTAGCATTTTAATGCTGAAACAACTTGCTAATTTTATACAGTTAGCAGTGGAATTATATGCTATCTAACTGCAATTCAAGGGCTTTTTAAAGGGATTATGTTTTCTTATTTGCATTCTCAAATTGAGTTAATTACTTTCAACACACTTTATTATAAAAAAGGATTCCTCTTATTATGTATTCATCTCTCTATCGATCTATATAACTAGAGGTATCACCCTAAGCTTGTCTCTAAGAAAATATGAATCCTTGTTTTACAAATTCCACTGAAGATTCTTCTCTCTATCTAACTAGAGGCAACTCTCTAATTGTTTTTTTTTTTTAAAAAAAATTCCACTGAAGCACGAGTTCTTAGTTGATTGGGTTGGGTTCTTTCTTTTCATTTTGTTGCCAATAAATCTAGAATCTTTTAAATTCTGGATATTTGGTTTTTGGTTCGTTGGAACAAGTCTGGGTGTATATTGTTTATTCTTGATACCTTTTCATCTGAATAGAGGTAATTTAGTTAGTTTATGGAATTTTAATTAAAATCCAATTGAATTTCTTTTGTAGCAGGCCTTAATTTGAAGGATGTTTTTAACACAAGGCATACAGTATAATCATTAAAAAATATATAAATATTGCACGGATAATTAACTCTTTTAATTTGGTAGCAATTCATTAGAGAAACTCATGTGGACACCGAGATGCCATTCCCTCAAATATTTACAGCTAGTAGAAATTATTAACCCTTCGAAGGATAAGATAAGGACATGAAACAAATATCATAACCTCTTGGAAGTTTTCCACGTTGGTAACTTTATTTGTTAGTATTTTTTTAATTAATATTAACATTTCTTTTTTCAATAAGTTTCTGATTCGAACCTCTTCTTTATAGAAAAAGAAAAAAAACCCTTTTTTCAGAATCTTAGTTCATAACGTTATTGGATGTGCATTCCATAGATATAAAGTACCTTTTATGTTACTAATTTAACTTAAATTTCGCTAGATCATCTGCGTTGCTTGTGATTAAATCTTTCCACAAAACGGTGATGAAATATTTTTGGAGATCGTTTATTTTCATGTAATATTGTTCATTCGCCAAGTATTAATTTGTGATCACATACGTACAATATATTAGCTCATGTACTACAAAAGTGAATTGTTCCATAGTCACTACAAATCTTAAATCATTTTGCCTGAAAACAAGTGAGCATAAAGGAATATACATTATTACCATACGGTGTCTTGAAAGTAAATTTCCAAGTGAACGATTCATGTATAAATCAACATTTTCTGTTACCTCTCATCAATTTTGGTACCATATATATATATATGCGCGTGTGATTAAAAGAAGAAAAGTTCTGTTCATATTGACAACCACAAAATAAAGAATATGAACTCTTGAATTGAAATTTTCCTTCATCGCATCTCCTTGATTCCACTAATAGTATAAGAAAGTATCTCAGGGAACTAGCCTATCAAAATCTGGTAGAAACCAATCATAATTTCTATTGCTATGGATTACAGAACTTAATTATTCTGAAATTTAAGAATATCAGAACATTAGTATTGAAATTCAATAGTTCATTAATTTTAATGTTCCAGCACAGGCTCAATTCAAGCTTGTAAGTTACAAAAGAGTTCAAATCCACTGCTTGCACGCAACAAATTTATCAACGGTTGAACTTGCAACCCTTTCGTTTCAACTAATTAAAGATATATGAGATCATAGATGCATGCGTTGAAATTTCTGTATGGGCACCTGATACACTTGAAAGTGGACAGTGAATGACCCTTTCGTCTATTCAATCATTTTTCCTTGAAGGTTTTTTTGTTTTTTTTTTTTTTCGATCCAATCAAGTGGGCTAATTGGACCTAGGAAGTTCTGCAGAGCCTAAGAATTGCATATTAAGAGATAAATAGTAGAGAGCTAACCCTAGAAGAATATAAAAGGACAGAAAAATCTGTGATTTTTTAATATATATGAAGCTCTCTTTTGCAGTTTCAAAGAATATATCCCAGGAGTTATATGCTTACTATATGGAGCTAAGACAAAAGAAACACACAACACTTGATTTCATTAAAAAAATAAAAATTAACTAGTTAACAATCATTGAAAAAACACTTCACAAGAAAATCTCATGATGAGAAGATACAACTTTTATGTTACACTCCAAACAGATAGACAAGCCATACATAGTATTCTTCAAATCTTTGTCCAGTACTTGACACATCAAGGGTGAGAAAGATGAATATCCATGCTAGCACATACCGTCAATGTTGTAGGCCTCATGATCCCATGTTTTGTACAAAGGATATTGAAAGTCTGTGAATTGATTCTGCAACCAATTTTATATATATATATATATGGTCAGAAATCTGAATAACAGGTGTATCAACTAATTTCAATAGAGTAATTAAGCAAAATCAAACCTAACATCTTGGAAAATAAAGAAATTTCCCTTTTGGAGCTTACCTCTTGAGGAATTCCATTTTTGTGTGGATGATTGGGAAGAGAGGGACTCCACTTGCCCATATTCACCAAGGTTTCATCAATCATCCCCTCACGAGTATCTAATTGCTCTTGCTCTTGCTCTTGATAGAACGGCACTTCAGCTTCAGCCAGTTGGACTTCTAAGGAAGGATTGATATTGTGAGTACCTGATTCTTGATCACCTGTTTCGAATGGACTCCAACAACCTGCGAATTGATTGAATTCATCGTTCACTGCTTCTAATTCACAAAGCTTCGATTCATCGAGGCTTCGACTTCGACTCCGCAACTTTTCTTTCGTTCTCTCCCTTGCCCTCTCCCTTGCCTTCTCCCTTGATTCCTTTGCAAAAGGGTTTAATAGAGCTTTACGTGATGATGAAGCTCTACTAGTCCTCCTCTCTTTCTTGACACATAGTGAGGATTTACCCTTAGAAACACTGCTCACTTTAAGGGTAGAGTCAATATGGATTTCGGACAGCACTTCACACTCAGAAGTAGAAGATGCACTCTTGGTGCCAACACTGCAGCTATAATTCATAACGGGGAAGCCACTAGATAGTTTTTTGATTTCAGTTCTTGCCTGTGTGAGTAACCATTCTACAGTCTTGCTTGCTTTATCAAAGCGTAGCTTGTCTTGCAGATCAAAGAACTCTCTGGCAACCTTTAGCGACAATCTCATCCTCCGATCTCTTGGTCCTTGAGCCGTGTTAATCTTGCTGTGTCGATCTTTCTTAGAAGATCTCTTTCTTGGGATCTGATCAGTGCTGCTGTTGGATTGCTTGTTGCAGATTTCCGTTATCTCAATAACGTCATTTTTGTTGTAATCCACCATGTTATTAACAACAGTACTCTGAGAGGGAGTAGTACTGGTAGCTGCAGTTCTCAAGGGTTGCTGGTGAAGTAAAAGGTCATAGTTTTGCTGGAGAAAAATAGAATGGTCTTCTAATTCTAGCTGATCATAAGCAAAAAAAGGAGAGGGCAAGTGGCAGAAAGATAAAGGAGGAGGCACATATTGTTTGGAATTGGAAATGATATCACTGAAAAAGGGCATGTTATAAGCTTGTTGGTCATTATAGGACATGGGGTCATTGCCATTGTTGCTTAATGGAAACATTTGAGCTTTGTAATTGCACCAAAAAACACCTATCCGCCGTAGAGCTACCCGGTGGACTAGTAGCTTGAGAATGACATGTGCACCAATGTACTCTTGCCTAAACTGCCTCCTGTGGAAAGAGTTCTCCACTTCTCTAGTTCAAGTCCATCCTTTTCAAATTCACTTTATCTGCAAACAATGGAAATCATAAGTGAGAAAGACAGCAATTTGTTACTGTTTCCTTATCTCTTTTTCCCTTTCCCCCCTCTCTCAGTGAGCACCTAGCTAGCTAGCTTGAGAAAGACAGCTGTTGCCACTGTTTAATCGTGTGTGTATGCTTGTTTTATAACAATTATGTTTGGTGAGTTTAGGATAGAGAAAGACAGGGGAAATCCATTTACCTTCCGACTAAGCGTGAGAAAGACATATCACAGCACAAGTACTACATGTCCATGAGGGTGGGGGGGATGTAAGAATGGGAGATAGGGGGAGGGGGAGGGGGGTGGGGATCTAGGTGGGGATTTGAATGATGATCGTGGGAGTTAAGGCATCCCAGGAGAGGGGATTTATGGGAGACAAAGAACCATCTTTTTCTTTAAAATCATTTTTTTTCTTTTGTTTAAAAAGTTGGTGTTTTTTTTGGGCTTAAAAGCATGAAAGGGAAAGAGAGAAAGAAAACAGGCAATGTTGTGGGAAGTGAGTGGACAGGAAACACCTAGTATTGGTGCCACTTCACGTGGTTGCTAGCAGGTGAGATGAGACTTGAACATTGAACTCCCTCTTCTTTCAACAGACCAAGGTGTTTGTGTGTGTGTGTGCTTGTGGGAGTGTTGGTTGTCTGTCACAGGACAAGATTCTTATGGTTCATAGTAGTTGTATTTCATTTTTAATCTTCCACGTGGCTAGCTGTGTCTAACCCTAGAATGGAAGGATACTTATTTCCTAAACTCAAAGGGCGTATTATTGTGAGCCTGTCATGAGTCATTAGAGCCAATGCTTGCTTTGACTGTGAATGTATACAGGACATACATGTCGCTTTCATTTAAAAGGGAAACCCCATCAGGCCATCACACACACTCACTCGTGTCTTTCTATCAAGTCTAAGTCTATGCGAGAATGTTGCTTGTTGGGTTCTTTCCAAACCCATGCGTACTTATTGGTTTAGGAGCTAACTATTATGTGCATCCCGCGTTGCCTTGCGAAAAAAATCCTAAATTAATTTACAATATAAATGAACATATTGTTGTTGTGGATATTTTTTTAATATTATAAAAAAATTAAATAAAAATTAAAAAGATTATATTTATTTTTAATTAAATGAATTTAAAAATTATAAATTAATAAATTTAAAAAAATATTAACACAGATTAAATAGTAATATGATAAGCTGATTTTTATTATAAGAATCAATGAATAGATGCACATGTAAATATTTAATTTGTGATACATGTAATTATATGGGAATAAATATGGATATGCATAAGATAAACAATAATTTAGATTTTGAAAAAACAAAATTCTATTTTCTTATTAATGTTTTTTCTTAGTTAAAAAAATATTTTTTATTAGTAGTATAGTTTATTGAATACAAAATGAAGGTGGTTAAAATAGAAATTCAAAAAAATTATATTGTTTTGAAATAAGAAGGAAAAGATGTATCTCTTTCATCAAAGCTTCCTTATTATCATTATTATTATTATTATTATTATTATTTTTATTATACAAAACATGTATTTTTTTATGAGAAGTATTGTTTTTTAAACTAAAATTCATCATAATCTTAAAAGAAAATTTCAATTAAAAGTCATAATTGATAATTTATACACAAATATATGAATAGTAAATTCAATAAAAAATATATGAAAGTTTTTAAGAAATTAAACATATTAGATTAACATTACCATAAAGATATCTAATATTATTTCAAAACTATGACATAATTAGATAATTATTTAAATATATTATAATAAACTTATTTAAAGTGAATTATATTATAAAATATAAAAAAAGGTGCCATTGAAAAAAAAAGCTAGGCTCTTGGGCCGGAAAGATCGACCTATTCGTTCGGTCCAAAATTATATAGCCCAAGCGCACTTAGACGTGGTAGGCCAATCCTAGCATATCTGTTTTTTTTTTTTAAAAAAAAAAACGATGGATAACAATTCATCTGCCTATATATAGCACAAACAATGTGTTATCCACCTACAATGTTTTTTAATTGCTAGTTGTGGCTCTAGTGATCGAAAAATCAAAATTCAAGTTTTTAAACTCTAAAATCTCAAATTCCAACCCTTTTTAACAAAAAAACATGAAAAAACATTATATGGACTTCTAAAACCCATTCTTAACCACAAAACACATTTTAATTTGATAAAAAAAAACTCAAAATTAAACCAAATTAAAAATCTTTTCGAGTCTTAATCTATCTTGTCAAGCATTATTGATGGTAGAAACACCCTTATCGAGCTCCATTTTAAAGATGAATCCAATAACATAAAAATTGCAACTATTTGTAGTTGAAATTTAGTCATTCAAGAGCTTTCTATCTCTTTTTATTTTTTCAATGACTTTCTCTCTCTTTTGGAAACATCCAAGGTTGACTGAAATGAGAGAAAACCTTATGGATCAAAGCATCAAAATCCTAAAGAATGGGGATCGAATATGAAAAAAATTAAAACTTGGGGGACCTAGATGAACTTTTTCATGCCTTTTGAATAGTATAAGTTGGAAGGGGTTCTATTTTTTAAATATCAATTTAATCCTTGTTTTTTTAATTTTTTATTTAAGAACAGATTAAAACTCAATTTTGTTAATTTAGTTTTCAATTTAACATCAAAATATCGAATGACATATGGGACACGGGAGAGCATATAATTAAAAATAGATCCTAACATGTAGAACGATTTCAACATAATTTACACTGATAAATTTGAAAAAGAAAAAGTTTAATGATACGAGTATATATAAAGTGGAAAACATTTAAGGCATACAAGGAAAAAAAAAGTGGCAATGATGTGAGCAGTGAAATGTAAAAGAAGAAACAATGTATGTACAATAAAAACCTCAAATCTTATAATTTCTTCTATAATAATTATAATTATAATAAAAAAAGAAAGCATACTCTCTCTTTCATAATTCATACAACCATCTCCATCACAAGCACATTGTCAAGGAAGGGTTTTGCTGGTGCTTTGTACTATGTTATCCACTGCTGTGCTTAAAACTATCTTAAGGATACCCTAGCCAATCACCTCTTGCCATAAATACAAAACCCCATATGTCATCTTATTTGGAAATGGTAATGGTCCTATTTAATATAAAACTCTTTTTTCAGGCTTTCATTTCTCCTCCCCTCCCCTCCCCTGTACTGTACTTTCTTTCTTTCTATTTATACATGCCGTTTTCTCCACTTATCCAATAATCGCCTCTCTCTCTCTCTCCCTCTCTCTCTCTCTCTCTATAGCTGAGCATGACCTGTATAGACTGGCATAATTAGGAGGACCACATCATATGGAGAGCCAGTTGTTCTAAGGTTGCTATCAAGAAGTTGATAACTATGAATAAAAGGTGATGAATTGTACCATTTTCAAGTGTGGGTGATGAAGAGAGCATAAAACCCTAAAAAGTCTTGCTTAGACTAAGTGCTTTCATTTCCATTGTGAGCTCTCTCTGCCAGTACCAAATTCCATTTGTGGATGAAATCAAAAGGCCTTTTAAAAAAAAATAAAGAAAGAAAGAAACAAAATGTACATTTATACGAGTAATTCTATTATTTCTTGGTTTTTCACTCTTCCCAAGGTTCAATTTGGAATCTATATGTTAGGGGGCCGAACCATTTTCCACGCAAAGCAAAAATTTCGGTGTACTATATTTCTTATGCTGTGGCTTAATATGTCATGATACCTCTAACAGTAAATCTAATTTTTATATCTTATACTATTATTAAATTTTAGATATATTTCTTTTTTCTAATAAAAAAACAAATTTTTTTTGTTATATTAAATAATTTTAATAAGAGGTTCATTATCAAAAACTTTAAAAACGAAACATTTCTAAATAAAATAAAAACAAATACTCATTTAATAAATTATCAAATATAAAAGCACAAAACGTATGTAGAATATACGAGTTGAGTCAGATTGATCGAGTTTTAAAAATTCCAACCCACTACCTAACTTGTAATATCTATTGTTTAGATTTTTTGACCTATTATCATATATAATATCCAAATTATCCGACTTTAAAAAGTTGGATAGGGTTAGATAATGTAAATATTATAAATGAACTAGTTTTTTTAAACCCCTAATCTTATTGCAATAAAAAAATCTTTGTATTATATGATATCAAGTTACAATATATTTTTAATATTTATAGGATCATCTATAGGTTCATGTTGAATTTTGAGATTTCTTAGAAAAAATATATGGGTTTTTTAAAAGTTGTTGTCTTTGTAATAGTTTTATTCCATTTGAAATGATCATAATAATTTGATCTTTAATGATATGGAAATTAACTAAGATGATATAAATTACTTATTTTTTCATAGAGTTGTAACATGAGAAAAATGTTGTGATGGGAGTTTCTGCTATATTAGGGTAAACTTGCTAT
>Ga0307508_10007572_pt1 | contig 10088 bp, 11 predicted proteins | sample 9_EM_MG_FD_203089 | JGI IMG/M metagenome (GOLD analysis project Ga0307508, IMG submission 203089) | Populus trichocarpa ectomycorrhiza microbial communities from riparian zone in the Pacific Northwest, United States - 9_EM | ecosystem: Host-associated > Plants > Roots > Unclassified | place...
GCCAAGCTAAGACCGACGTTTAGCCTGCGGAGTTACACTGAAGTGACAAGAATCGTCGGTTCTGCCGATACTGGCAGGCATGCTGTTATCGCATTTTTGGTCAGACTTTTCTGAGCAAGAGATTTGACTGCAGGCGAAACCCCCCGCACCTCCGAGTCTATCCTGGTCATCTGGCAGGGCAAGTCAGTCATCTCGAGAAACGGTTCCTGATGAAACGGGATAGTCCCGTGGATTTCTAGCGAAGATTCGATAATGCTCCGGTTACCGGCTGTGTTACTCGCATCGCGTGGGCTGCGGTTACATGTAGGAGAAAATGACCTCAACGCTGTCACCCAGTGATTCTTGAGGCGCCCAAGTTCGGGAAGCTTAGATTCGGTGGGAACTGACCGGCCCAAGAGAGCTCGACTCTTCCATTCCATTGCCCCAGTTACCAAAGAGAGAATAAAGCACCACTCCAGCTCGGTCAACCTGCTGACATCTCTCTAGACGCTCAAACACCATTCTGTGTGTACCTTTCTTCCTCCATCGCCTCTCCAATACTGATCCATTGACATCCTGACCTTGCTTCACGACAGTCTAGTAGCACAGTTGGATCGTTTCTCAGCATGTCCGCGATCCACGAACACGATAACCCCCAATGCAACTTGGACGACGACGGTACCCTTTTCTTCTGCTATTTAAAATGTCTATCGTCCATTCTCACCAGAAGACTTATTAGATGGCATGCCTCCTCTCGTCGACAACCCGAATCCATCAATGACGTTTACTTTCTTCACCGACATGACGCCTATCACAGCCCTGAGCGCGGATCCCACCATCCCGTTCGAAACAGTCTGGGAGAGCACCGTCCCCGTTCCTGCATCTCCTACCGAGTTCGCTGAGTTCGCTGGGACCCAGGTAACGTTCCATGGCCCCGACCGCGCGAGCCACGGCAGGAAACGAGACGCCTCTTACATCCCACGCCCGCCCAACGCCTTCATTCTCTTCAGATCGTCTTTCATCCGAAGCCAGCAAGTTCCGGAGAAGGTAGAAGGAAATCATAGTACTCTTTCAAAGATCATCGGTAAGCCCTTCAGGTCTGTCACCATGGGCTGTGTGGCATTCTGATTACATTACAGGTAAATACTGGAAGACACTTTCTCGTGAAGAGAGGGAGGTCTGGGAGGCAAAGGCGCTCGTTGCACAGGCGGAACACAGGAAACGATACCCTGACTGGCGTTTCAGGCCCGGAGCTAACGCACTTGCCAAGGTTAAAGTCAAGGATGGGCCTCCAGCCTCTAATCGAAAACGAACAAGTCAGGCTGGACGAAAGGTCAAGGGAGATCCTACGAATAAGAAAGCGAAAAATGGCGACGAGAGATGTGCGATAATTGCGGATCTCTTGGTGGAAGGCAAGACAGGAGTGGATCTAGAAGATGCAGTAAGACGATGGGAGGATAGTATGGGTAGGGGGGTTGGGGGACGGAGTGGCGCCCATGAGGATGGAACAGGGACTAGGAAGGAGGACGGAGATGAACAGAGGCAGGTGGCGGTGGCGAACGAAGTCGACACTCACGCAGAGGTCATTTTCACCACGAACGCCGTGACCCCTGCCTCAAACGGTGACCTAGGTTCCATCGGGGAGAATACCCCGCCTCAAACTCGCGCTCACACTCCCGACGCTTTTCATGACGACCGTTTCCGGATCCCACTCACGGCGATGTTCAGGCGTTCGCTTTCTGCTCCAGCGGGTCAATCCTCCCCGAACCAGATATCCTCTCACCATCGTCACAGCTCGTTTGATAGCGTCTTCGCCAACGTCTCGTACGACATCGCGGAATCGAGAGAGAGCGCGTGCCCACTGCCATTCAGTGGTGAACAAACAGAAGACCTTGCTCATGCCGTATCAGCGGATTCCATTGGATGCCTCTCTCCCTTGGTTCTTCCGTCCGTACTTAGAGAAGACGTACCGGCGCGCTGGAACGACGTGAGTACTGATCACATGTGAATTATCGATATTATCTGATATGGACGTAATTATCACAGCCGTATAATCTCCTCGAGACATCGATAGGACTTCCACCCTCCTCTGATTGCCCCGAGTTGGCCTATACCCTCCACACGCCCTCCGTCTCTCCCGTAGAGGACCAATCCTTTGCAGGTTACACCTTGTGTGGGACGAACGCGGACTTTGACAAGGGATTACCCCCTGGTTATACCCGAGATGCGCAGAACGCGTATTGTGCGCCGAAGAGCTGGGCTGAGTGCGCAGTTCTGCACGAGCACATGCCCATCTTCATCAATGAGTACGCAGGAATGACAGACGTCTACGATTGGTGCGCGCCCCACTACAATGCGTACGTGGACGGCACGAACGAATCATACCACTACCCCGGCGACAATGACCTGTTTGGTGGACTCGGAAACGATTACATCCGCGTTCAGACTGGGGATTGCCTCCCTGCCGTCGCTTACTGAGAAATCCATCCCGCAGATAAATCAATATAGAGAATCCGTGCTTTCGACTCCCTTGTATAGGAGAAGAATACCTTGTTATGCTTACCTTTTCATTGTGTAACCCTTTCACCCTCTATGCGCTCCGACTTATTGCTGTGGCATCATGTGTTTTCACTCAGTGTTCCTGTTCCTTGTTGTATAGTTGTCTCGTGAACTGTGTGGCTGTAACATACCCCGTCGTGCTTCCCCTGTCTTGTTCCTTGATTGACATGTAACTAAACTTGATCTGAACAATGTAACAATGTATGTATGTATATATGGTTCTTCGAAAACGAATGCGACTGCAATGCAGCAAGTCTCTATTGTTCTCTGATTGGCTGGTCTAGTCCGATGATCAATCTAGCAGTCGTACAACGATACATTGGCTCGCCTACATTTCCAGGGTCATCAATATGTAATTACAAGTACCTTTCGTAGACCCTGTGGGGGTCATAAGATGATGACGTTCCCGCGAGCCATTAGGACCACGGGTTTCCGCTCCCAGTCGGCCGACAAGTTGACGATCACATGATTACCATGTCTCGACTCTCGGGGCCACTCGGCCAGAGCCCCAGGTGGCCAGGCTGACAGATAACGGTCAAAGTCGTGGAAAACGCCTTCCACTTGGAGGCAAGGCTGAATTCGACCCGTGCCAGCGCTGACCTAGCTGATAAGGATTCGTACATGCAAGCCTCAGTTGATAATCCCGTGAAACAACAGAAGCAAGGGGAATTCATGTCCAAGAAAGCACGGCGTTTCGTGGAAGATCAGGCCCCATGATGTGTCGTTCCTGGGCATGTCTCCGACGGGTTGTTCCGTCCCACGAGATCGTTTGTAGATGTCACTGAACCCTCCGAATTCGCGTTTGAAGGGCTACAGTGTCGGAAGCTGGCAATACGTTGGATAAAGTACTGGAGATATGCAGTCGGCATGGCAGCTGCAATCAATTTCTTGCCACCCTCTGCCCGATGAGTTTGGCCATGGATCTATGGTGGGAATTCGTCTTCGTTCTAGACTCATGACAACTCCAGCCCCTCCAGCCTCACCGTCCACGGTCCTCACACCAGAGCTACGAACCTCCCTCACGAAACGGACCGACCTCTTTCTCCTCAATATCATTACAGCCAACTCGACCACTCAATATGCATCCCAGACGCCGTCTCTGACTCGTTTTCGTGATGCGATATCGGTACATGGGACGGCAGTCGATGCAACACTCTTGGACGATTTCCGTAACTACGTTCCAGTAACGGACTACGAGTCCTACAAGCCTTGGGTTACTAGATTCCACGAGACCCCTTGCGAAGAGTCGCGCGTCGACAATTTGTTTGCTCCAGGCTTACCCTATTTCCTCGCCATGTCTAGCTCTACGTCTGGGAAAGCGCCGAAGCTATTTCCAGTGTATCAGCAGCCAAGCTTTGATTATCCTCCCCCTCGTCCATTCTTTGATTTCAGTGACACTCGGGGACCCACTGCCTGGATCTTCTACTATGGTTATAGGGAAGTAAAGGAAGTTGAACGGGAACCTGGCCAAGTTGTGAAGAGGATTCCGCTCTGTTTAGTGTCAGCCGGCCGATTCCGCATGAGATTTGATTGGGATCTCGAAAGTGACGAGAGTCGATTGTCGACAATCAGTGGGTATTATCGTCATAGCTGGTGCACGACAGCTCTGATCGCTTCCTCGCAGTGCCTAACCAAGTAGCGCCATGGGGAGCAAACATGGTCACAAACAATCGGTCGTTCCTGGTCATCCATGCACTCTTTTGCCTCGCACGGTCTGATCTCGATCATATTTTTGTTACGATGGCTCCTTTTTTTGTTGATCTCGTTCGCTGTGTGGATGAGGAGTGGGACATGCTTTTGGCGTGCATTCGGCATGGCCGGATTCCCGATCTCGATGGCATCGGTCACCTGCGGATTCACCTACAGGTGAGCTGGAATTTAACAGGCTTGGAAATGCGTGTTTTATTTTATGTTGAATAGGTGGCGTTCAATGCGAACCCAGCACGAGCGGACGAGCTTCGTGAGATTGGCCCACCTTCATCCGGGGAAGGTTGGGCGGCGCGAGTTTGGCCATGGCTCAGGAGGTTCGCGGGCGTCTGTAGTGGCTCGTTTGGGACTTGCCTTCCACAGGTACATGGTTTTCTTTTACCATGCACGTATATATCTACGCGCTCCCCTCCAATTAGGTAAGAACTATCCTTGGGCCTACGATCGCCGTCCGCAATCACGGATATGCTTCCTCCGAGTCTTTCATGGCTGTCTTTTACGACCCCGATGATGTGGGGACATTCGTATTTGATACAGACGACGTTCTAGAGTTCGTCAATGCAGAATCACAGGGGGCTTCCTCAGATATACTACAGGGAGTAAGTATTCTTGGATGTCTTCCGCCTTTTGTGATCCGTTGATGCACGGAATTCCCAGTGTGATCTGGAAGCGGGAAGACAGTATCAAGTCGTGGTCACTACGCGAAACGGACTGTGGCGATATCTCATGGATGACATCATCAAAATTGTAGGTTTCGACCCTCACAATGGCTCGCCCGTCTTCAAGTATCTGGGCAGAAAAACGTGAGTATTACGACATTTCTTGGGCTGTAACATCCAATGGCCACCACCACCTTAACACATTCTAGCTCGGTGATCCGACTGCTTCATGTCGTGATATCGGACGCCGAACTCGTAGCAGCCATTCAGTCGATCAGCTCGGAGGACTGCATTCAGGTGCAGGACTTCACGACGGTCCTGGATGAACGCAAAACGCCACCTGCGGTAGGCTTCATCGTCGAACCCTCGGGGCAGTTCGGTGCGTTCAGGCGGCCACGAATAGGAAATCAAAACATCGCTCAACGAAACATTTCTTGCAGGACCGAACGTTCACATTGCAGCCCAACGACTTTTCGACGTCCTGGGAGCCGCAAACCATGAATACCAGTACATAATGCAGATTGGAGAGACACGCCTCCCAACGATTCGAGTTGTTAAACCCGGGACATTCATGGAATATCGTCGGTGGAGAGCCGAGAGGATAAAGGTTGGTTTGGGCCAGGTCAAGGTCCCGGTGGTCTTGTTACACCCCGAGTCCCAAGAATGGATATTGGAGAGGGTAACACAGGAGCTTTGATGCTTGATTATGAATGTCTGATGTTCGAACGGTTCGTGCTCGATGTAGGCCCTTCTCATGATTGTATCTCAAATGGTATTTGAACCCCAAGAGCCCCAGTCCCGTGACAGCTACATTTTAAACGCATCAACTCCATAACGTTCCCCTTCTAGACACAGCAAGCCTTTTATTATGTGTACTCGTTCGAAGATCGTACCACTGTGCTGGGAATCGAGCTCGATGGAAAAACCTTTTAAGACCCTGAGAACGTTACCTACAATCACGACACGATCGCTTCCTTTGAAACCCGCAACTCAGACTTGATATTCACTTCCGTGCCTTCCGCCCTGTAGAACTGCCATCCATATCAGCAAAGCCAAAGAGGTAGCGAACGGAGGAACGGTACTCACGTAGAATGCGTGTGAGTGAACAGAACTAGAACTGCTTCTCAAGATGCAAAGTCGGGATCTCCTTAAACTATATGACAATTCTACAGCGACAGCCTATCATTTCCGTTCTGCGTAACGCATCAAGAAAGAGACATAAGGGTTCAGATTGCGAGATATGGTCCGCAGGGGCTTTGCACTACTCTCGGGAGAATACTTCTCATGGATGTTGAGACTCCGAATTTCTGGGTTGAATATGAAGTCTTTAAGCAACGGTCCCGCATCTTGCGGCAATGAGTATCAGTTCCAGCCAAGCTTCCTTTACTTGAATGCCACCTGAAGTCCCCACCCCTTTAGTAGTGGCAATGTAACGCTTTATTGAACCGGGTTAGTGGATGCCTCGACGAAAAATGAGATGATCACGGCAGAATCGTGTTTCACAATGAGGTGGACACCTGCGTCTGGCCGTTGAAAAATCCACTCTTATTGCAAGGCACCGGTGTTTCCCCTCCTATCAGTATTTGAATTTGGACAAACGTAATGAAGTACGACTGCACATCGGAGATGCGCATGGTGGCAAGCCGGAGGGGACTGGTCACGAGATACCAAAATACCTTTCGATAGTCGAGTGTCGCATTGTTTAGGGTGCGGTGGAATGCGCTGACCTTGAAGTATTGGTCGCAATACGCAGCGAATATCATCTCATCGCGTAAGGGGCACTGTCTTCAGAGTGGTGATCGGCCCCGAAGTTGAGTTCGGTACTGGCAGGAAGTTAAGAACCAAGGTTGTGCGAGGAGCGACATTCCTGGGATGGGTATTCCACCAGTTCATTGCCCCCCGCGAGCTCGGGGACTGTATCACCGCTGCTTAACAAGGTCTCGAGTGTCAGAGCCCGGATTGATCTTGCTGGTAGTGATCGTGTGGGCATTGGGTCCATGACGACCGTCTTGAGTGAGCAAGTTGGCGTAACGATAGAAGATTCGGACCGGATGAGGGGTGATCCGAGAGCGAACTGGAACTATGGATGTATTCTCCCCGTGGAAACCTTGCGCTTCCGGTGACAACGTGACCTCTGTGGCGATCCTATGAGCACCTCTCGAACCAAGCGACAAGAGGGTCGTTGATCTTTTGCAGATCATATGACAGTGACGTCCAGTTCCGCGTGAAGCTGGTTGGTTTCATTGCTGCGATGTAATCCGCGAGTTCTGCGGCTTTGGCATTGCCAGTGTCAACCTACCTTGGCATGGCAAGTTCAAATACGGTGTGAGGCTCTGAACCCAGACGTAGGTTAGATATAGTAGACGAGGAAGTTGCAAGGTGACACCTTTGAATTGTGATTATGCGGGATAATGGGCGGCACCATTCCAAACTTCCCTAGGAACCGACGCTCGCCAGGCAACCCTTGTTCTGCTTAGTAGCTGTAGTGACGGACAGCACGAATGGAACGAATTCGTTTGGATGCGAACGAACATCATTCACTCATCCTGTCCATCAGGTAGATGCTGCATTTTGGCCCTAACACCTTGTTCAGTGACAGACAACATGAATGAATGGAAACGGACTTCTTCCATTCGCCCCATCAAAGTAACTCCACTGGAATTGCTGTATATCATGAGTCACATTGTGCACACGGGAGCCAGATAAGGACAGTGACGTCGACGTCCACCAACCAGAGGGCATCTCACCGTGTTGTCGTTGTCGGTTTGGCAACCTCAACAAGAAGTTGACAACTCGTCATCGGAAGAGTCCGACAACTTACGGCGTACTCAGGTTTGTTTGCCGAACACAAACTTTACCGCTTACCATCAACGGTTGTCCTCGACGCTTCAACAATTGCAGAGGCTCGTTGTAAAGTGACGAACCTTGCCATTTCTTTATTTCTGCCCTGAACAAGAGGACCCTTGTTTAGCGACCCTAGTACCAAAAAAGGTGCCTCGGACCCCTGTGGCTCCCTGTCAAAGGTACCACCCTTTGCCCCACTGCCATGATGCGTCCTGTGGCCACAGTCTTTCATTCTCAGTAAACCCTTCATCTTCATTGACACCTCCCCAATCCTACGATACAGCCCTTGGAGCCAGGGAAGACCGGATGTAATTCTCCTCCACCTAATGCAAGTAGGAGGACGTCCAGACCTATATGACCCACGACAATATAGGTCCTCCCTCCCAATGTCACTTGAATCCAGACGGTGCAGTATCCCGTTACTAATTATTTCACCCCCTCAGGGTTTTATGTCCAGCACAATGTCTCCATGGGAGCTACTTGCAGTGAAAACAATTATGGCGCTGCCGACTTGGTGTGGCGTTGTCGTCCATGCCCTGGAGACATTATTATCTCGACTCCACTCAAGGGGGCCACTCTGAGGACTCATCGGTAATCCTGTACAAGGGGGATGGCCGGAAGTTCATTGATAGTTCTACCAGATCATTTTATCTTTCACGCAAGTTCACCCACAATGACCTAAAACCTGGTGGGTACCATTTTCTTTCTCGTCTCTGATTACGTATATCCCGTCTCTCCCTTTTCGCAGCTAGCGTATTCAGTGGAGAGAGACCTGGCAAGTGGTGATCGCCGATCACAAGATTCAACCACTAGTCCGTCACATCAACCTTTCTTTCTCATTAAGACAGAGTCTCACATCACATAGCACGATGGCTAGTTGCTACCGACCTGCGGCGATACAGAGTGTGGCGATGCTGAAAATTTCCGTCCATCAGATGCCTCAAGAGGGCGAATTCTGGATGAATCTTGGGACCTGTAATTGCGGCGCGGCGGCACCCGCGAGACTACCCTCAGCCAACGACGTGCGGCGCGCCGCGCGCCCCGGAGATTCTCGCAACCGAAATTGCATCCGTCCGATAACTCCGCTCCGCCCGTCGCGCAGCTGTCGTACAAAACAACACGAGAAGGCGGACCACAGCACTGGTATACAGAGGCTGGAAGCTCGCTTCCGCCCCAATGCACTGCGAATAGAAATCGGCGCTGATGGGACCCACCGGTCTATCTGCCCGTTGATTACCACACTACGCCACCAACTTACGGAAAGTCTCAATCCTTGATGATCATGATGCTTGTTGCAACATTGTACCCGTTTGCACCATACCATAGATGTAAGATTGTGGTTGGACGCCTGTCAGGTATTTATTTCTTCATGTGGGAAGGTGCGATGATCAACTACGGTAAGTATGTCAACAGATGGGGTTGACTGAGAAACTTCCCGAGTGGCCAAAGAGTGTGCAAGTGGGACAACTCGCCACGTACAAAGTACTGACCTTTCCCGTCCGCGCTCACTCCATGGCTGAAATCACCGATCTATTCCTGTCAGGGGTTGTGACTACAAAAGTAGGTACGTAGGCGTAGGATGTTCCATGATCATCGGGCCCCGGGCCATCCATCTGCTTGTGTCGGCAGCGAAGGTCACATCTGACTGATTCTGACGAAACAGTTTTGACTGAGCGGCTGCAGGGTAACGTCACACTGCCACGGCTGATAAAACTTACGAATCAACCTGGCCTCGGCAGCATCTACACCTCCACGACTTCGTATGCCCAGAAACATACCTCGTGTTCTACTCACCTTGGTCATTTGGATCCCATGTTTAGCTGTCAATTTAAGTTTGTTGCACGCAAGCTTTTTTGACACTTCCATGCTTGATAATAGCCACGACCCTAAGTTTTAGCGGAGACATCCCCGGCACTCTAAGAATTTCTCGATTAACATGTTGGTAATCCATGACATGGGCAAGTGACCAGCTCTCGAACGATCGGATGTACTAAGACATGGCTGCTAACCGACCTGTGTGAGCATTACGCTTGGACACTATAAGTCGTGCTATTTTCTGCGACGTACTTACCTACAGGGACGTACCTTTTCGGGGGTAAAACGGAGCCCTTCACGAGTGCTTTTCTTTCCCTCACCGTCGGAACTCGAGCTAAGTCGCGACCTCTTCTCTATTGAACAAGGTCACCGCACGGAGACATTCATACACATAACGGATTAAATTAGAGCTAAGAATGCCTTAAATAACCAGCCAATGGGGAAATCCATTGCGAGAGCTGACCAGGAAGACCAGTAAGAGAGCACTGAGCGCAGGGTTATATTGCATGTATCCGATATTATGAC
>Ga0307508_10007573_pt1 | contig 10087 bp, 13 predicted proteins | sample 9_EM_MG_FD_203089 | JGI IMG/M metagenome (GOLD analysis project Ga0307508, IMG submission 203089) | Populus trichocarpa ectomycorrhiza microbial communities from riparian zone in the Pacific Northwest, United States - 9_EM | ecosystem: Host-associated > Plants > Roots > Unclassified | place...
AGACCAATTAGGGTTTCTATTGAACAGAATACTAGGCGAAAAGTTTCATTTCCTTTTTCCTACTAATAAAGAACAAGAATTCCTTATCTTTTTCACCCACATCATTCATGAAAATCCAGATTTAAGAGTTTATATAAGACAAAATAAATAATGTAGCTTATCTTATGTAATGTGTATCAGTGGTACTAATACATTTTCTTTACGCAATCAGTCCCCTTACCCAGACTCTAAGACCAATTAGGGTTTTTATTGACCAGAATATTAGGCAACAAGTTTCATTTTCTTTTTCTTACTGATAAAGAACAAGAATTCATTATCTTTTTCATCCACGTCATTCATGACGATCCAGATTTGGAAGGTTAATCACTGCAACGCAACATACATTAGACAAATCCTTTTACCTAGACTCTAAAACCAATTACGGTTTCTAGTGATCAAAATATTAGGTGGTCACTTCTATTTTTTTTTTACCAATAAAAAACAAGAATTTTATTATTATTTCAATCTATATCATTCTTAACCATCCTGATGTGAAAAAATAATCATCCCGACGCCATAAACTTACAACAATGAATATAATAAAATCATATTCTTTTATCTTATCTATTGAGATGTAGTTTTCTGGCATGAGGGCGAGGGTACAGTTCAAAATGAAGAGTACTCTGGGTAGCACCGGAAGTCAATGGAAAACAAAGACAATAGCTTCTCCCATCACGAGAAGCCTTTTCTTTTCTATCATGGGACGGCCCTGGTGTCTTCAAAAATTCTACATGAGGAATTCAATAAATCACCTCAAATTTAAAGTTCCAAATTTGATTATCTGTTGAATTCAAGAAGGTTTGGAATCCTAGTGGAAATATATACGAGTGGCTTCGAGTGAGATGCAAAGGAAACTTCCTGGGAAGGACCAAATAAGTCCAACTAGTACGATGTATATACAATCAGGAAAACAAAAATGAAAGGCATAATAAAGGTGACAGGATTAACAGGAAGAACAGCGGGTTTAAGCTAATGGCGGAAAGGGTTACTCGATCGGATAATGATCCATGATTCTTATTTAATTAAAGATTCTAAAGATAAGTATAATATATTTATCATTTATACTTTATAATAATAAAAAAACTTTAGTCGGTTATGAAATAAGGGATAAAATTCATGTAGTATGCACACCACCTCGGGAAGAAATAATGTCGGCAATGCAAAGGTCGAGATCGAATATACTATATAGCCTTGAATATTTATATATATACACACACACAAGAAAAGGTCAATTAACATCAGCATAAAAACCTGACTGAGAATTATCAGAATCATTGAGACCAAATTGAAAAACTTTAGAAGTTTGGGATCTCATTGATATTAAATATATATAAGTTTGAGAGTTTGAGGCTTGTTGTAATCTTGAAAGAACCGGGCCGAGGTCCAAGCGGGTAGTGAAACCGTCCCGAAAGGAAAGTCACTCAATCTTGCAGCAATTAGTATTTCTTTATTTCACCCTCAGCAGCTGAGTAATTGAGTTGAGTGGGTCACAAACAAAAATCTCTATTCCCTCCTCATTTTCTAAAATTCTAAACCCTCGCTGATTTAATTACATAAATGCAATAAATTCTTTAAAAAAAATTGTCCATTTCCATGGATGTTCCTGTATAGACGAGCTTTCACTCCGTTTCTATCTCTTCGAAAACCGCCATCTACTTGCATCGCTCGCTGCTGCCTCGTAGGAGATTGAATTGCAATGAGCGTTGTCGTCTTCCATTTAAAGCAAGTCCATAGAAGGATGATGACGATGATGGTTCATTGAGTTTTAAAAGCGACGGTGTGAGTTTTTGGGAGGAGAATAATCCGGCAAAGACTTCGTTCATGTAATAAGCACTGGTAGCAGGAAGGATGCCTTCGTTGATTTCTTCTTCGACTCGCCTTTCCAGTTCTCGCCTTCGCTCCTCCGATCTTGCCATCGCTGCAATTTTTTTCTTATTTTATTTTATTTATAGATCTTTTTGTATTTCTTTTATAAAAAAAATCGTGTTCATGCAGCAATGTTTAGATCAAAGATTCCTAGAATGTTCAATTGCAAGAAAAGGTTCTTGAAAAAGGTTTGTGTTTCTAATTTTCTTATGCTGGTACTACTTTTCTTTTTCTTTTTCTTCTTTTCTTTTCTTTTTTTGCAGCACAAAACAAATAAAGAATAATCCAAGGGATATGGAAGTTTCGCAGTTTGTAAAGTTTTGTTCAAAGGCCATTATCCTTGTTTGTACATTCCTTAACTATAACTCTCATATGTTTGGGGCTGCTATTAGTCTGATTAAATTGTTTTATATGCTAAAACTAAGCAATGAAGGGATTTTTAATAATGTATCTACACTGTTAAAGGGTGAAGATGCTGAAGTGCCTAAGAAGTAAGGAATTCTTTCTGTTTGTGCTGCATCTATGCTGGTAATCTTCATCTCATGAAAACAGGTTAAAAAATGCAAGTCGAGTTTTGGGTCCTTATTTTCTGAAAAACTATTTGTTTGAAGCAAGACATTCTGCTTGTGTTGGTTAATTGTTGGAGTGGTCAACTTTAATTTTAAATGGACAATCCTGTCCAGTATCTTGTCAAACTTATCGTCTAAAAATGCTAGTTGTAAATTGGGATATGTGGTTGATGCAGAAACGATAATTTCACTTAGATATTTACAGGCAACCATGAACCTGAAGAATTTTAGCTCTTCCTCTTTCTTTCTGGTAATCTTGAAACTTTCCTCTAGATCATTGAGATTATTTGATCTGTTTCTGATCTGATTGTCTGATTTTCACACAGGGAGCTGAGCGAGATTCACTAAAGAAGTGGATTCCTATTATGGAGATGCAGTACAGGGGAGCTGTATACAGGGATTGGTGCCAAGGAGGTCTTCCAGAAGGGAAGGTACTGATAGCCCTGAATTGTTCAGAGAATTGGTGATATTTGTTTCATCTGTAGTAGAAGAAATCAGAGCCCACTTGCTTAAGTTAAATTTACACGGGGTCATCTGATCCTCGAGGATGGAAGAATGTATGATGGTATGTGGTGCTATGGTAAGAGATCAGGTCCAGGTACATTCTACTTCAACCATGGGGATGTATTCCAGGGATCGTGGAGGGATGATGTAATACATGGCAAGGTTGGTCTCATGTCATCTCCCTTATCCTCCTCCTAACTTGACTGGTGACTTTCAAATGAAGAGGATTTCTAATTTTCTATGACCAGCTTCATCATCCTCTTGCATAGTACGAGGCACCATGTTTTGAGTCCTTTTCAGATAGAATCGTTCTTAGTGACTGCATTGAGGTCATATTGTGGTTATGTCTAGCACTACAATCTCCATTTTTGGATGGCTCAATAACATTAACCTTTCGGAAGCATTTCAGAGATTAAACTATACATATTTAGGTGAAACTTAGTCCTAAGAGATGGTGATTTTTGGTACACATTCTGACTGCGTTGGGAATCTTTTAGGAAGTTACTTTAGAAAGAGGCAATATATCCACTTGTGCCTGTGCGTGGTGGGCGTGTGCGAGTGGGGGTGGGGGTGGTGAGGGTCTATGCACTGTATCATCTTCCCATTCATATCCTCAAAAAAAAATTGCCCAATAATTTCAATCAGACCACCATAGATGTAGTGCACTTTTTAGCTCAACGTCCAGGGCCCTTTTTTCTGAACTGCCACTTTCCTTTTATTGTTGAGGATGGTGAGGGTCGCTGCTCTATATCCTCTTCTTGTCCATGTCCCCGCAAAAATAAAAAAAGAAAGAAAGAAAGAAAAGGTTCACATAATTCCAATCAAGACCAAATGGATGTAGTACATTTTTTTGCTCTACATCCAGTTCTCATCTTTCTAAACTGCCGCCGCGCCCTTTATTGTTGGTGTGGAAATTATTGCAGTTCAGACTTTGTTTTTTGAGCATTTCTCTGTTTCTTTGGACATCTAGGGTTGGTTTTATTTTCATACCAGGGATAGATGGTTTGCAAACTTTTGGAAGGGAAAGGCCAGTGGAAAAAGTTGATTCTATTCAAGTCTGGTGATGTCTGTTTTGGCCATTTCCAAGATGGGTGGTGATATGATCACTTCGTTTGTATTGATTTTGATGGAGCAAGGTCCGTGTACTCGATTCGTTATGGAACTCTTTTTAATCTCAACAGATCTACAATAACAGTGATTTGGTATAGAAATCTAATTCCATGCCAATTCTCCATGTGCATGGGTGTGCTGAACATGGGATGAGGGTGTTCTTGCAAGCCGTGAGTGATTGGATCTGATAGTGGCTGTAGATAAAGCCTATGTACTCATAGAATATTAGTTACATTTTTCATTTTTTTTTTAACTTGCCTGCGAAGCCTTTGTTTGATTCTCGAGGTTCAGCAGGTATTCCTTACATTTGAAAGTTATTTTCAGAACCTTGCTACAGCCAACTCCGTTATCTGGTGGTATTCTTCTATCTCTCCCCCGGTAGCGTGTTCACTTGAAGGTGTAGTTTGTAAAGCATTTGTGCATTTAGTTTTTGAATAGTCAAAAGTTTTCTTCAGAGTTCGGACGGCTGACTTCGTATAAAGCAACCGGAGGCTGTTATTTATTTTTTATTTTTTTTATGGTATTTGCAGATTTGGTTACTTGGTTTCGTGTGAATTCTGCCGGAATTTCACGCGAGATAGCGAATTCTTGAAAGCTTTGGATGTACCATAATCAGCCACATGTATTGGGATGAAACAGTTGGGGTTCAATTCAGATTGCGAGTGAACTAGGGATTTCTGCCGGATGAATGATCTCTTGTGATATGTTATTTTATGTTCGACGATGAGTGGTCGTATTAGATCAGCTCAGGACATCTTATTGTTTGATTTCAAGAATGCATTTTCATATCAGTTTAGATCCAAGATTACAACTTGGATGCTCGTACTTCGAATGAATGAATTTTTTAATGTGCTATAGAATTGATCATAAAGATTTTGTGAGCCTGAAGAAAAGATTTTCACTAGCTCCATGCTGCCGAATTCCTTATCTTTCCGTACATTTTTTTTTGGTTTATTATAAGCTTATAAAAACCAGAGTCCATATGGGGGGGAAGAAGAAGAAAATCAACCTTTGTTTGATAACTGCCAGCAGCCCCAACGCGAAGCTGAAAATCCTTTCAACAAAGCAAGGAAAGCAAGCTGTCATACCCCCATATCATTTGTCCCTCTTTGCATATTGTAGGGCAAAGCTATAACACGCAAAGGCAAGAACTTCGCCGAAACACACAGCTTCAGAAGGCAGGGGGGAAGTACCATTGCCCCTCCGAAACTTTACTACAAACCATTTACGCAGCATAGAATCAATCGACCTCGACTTCAAGCAAAAATGTTAGCTAGCAAGTTTTCCAAAACACCATGAAGAACATAATTAAACGCAGCCTGATAGATGCTGAAGCGAGGAAATACATCAAACTAATTAACATGACTAGCCAACAATGATTAAAGCAATGTTCTATGCATGCCTAGGCCTATCTACTGGAGTAGATGACAAGTGAAGACAAGATTGGTTGCCTTGGACCAAATGTTCAAATGAAGACGAGAAATCTTCCTTCTCAAATACTTTCCTTCCAACATTTTAGCAGCAGATTTTATCACAACAAACTTATAGATTGACCAGTTTAGCTTCATCAAAAAAATTTCCAACTCCAGCATAAAATCTGTCAATGCACAAGGAAAATAGTTGGACATTTGTTTTTAGCCACAAGGTTATAAAACCAAATGCTATCCAGTTTCTGAAAAAAGAAACGATCGTTCTGGAAAAAAATATAAATGTTCAGAGCTTAAACTAAAAACAGATTGACCCATTAATGTACAGATCTTTACTTTTATTATTATTTTTTTATTTTGGAAACCCATCAATGTATCCTAATATATTACACATTTTCTCAATTGTACCTTGTCCAAAAAAATCAATACTTTTAGTTTATCCACATTCTCTAAAATATATCCATTTGTCAATTTTTTTCTTAAAAAAGAACAATCGTTTGTTTCTTTGACATGCTCTTGAAAGGGCACTCAAATGAATTCATATGAACATTATCATGTGCAATATATTACAATTGATTGATTTTTTTTACAACAGTACCATCGAGAAAACATGTTTGTATAATAATAGATTCCCCAGCACACCATTGACATGAAAACCAACATATCCTTCACTAGAGTTGTAGCAAGATGGTAAAGGTCATAAGAAGATGGGAAAAACAACAGCCTTGAGGATTCGATCGGGCCTTCTAATTCTGGATGAAAAGGCAGGCAACAAACAAGGTCATTGGAGTCCCGTTAAAAGAGAAACAAGTCACTTGGATCTCCTTTAGATCATAAAGATAAAGAGAGTTTAAACATGCATTTATACTTACGATCCATGATTTCCTATTCTGCCAATGCTTCAATTGAAAAATTGGGATTATTCTAATTAGTGGATGACTTCATTAAATTTGGATTTGGCATGTCATTATATTGCAATGCAGGTGGTTGAGTTGTTATAGTCATAGAGATTGAATGTTTCAAATGGATCACCTTTTGGGAGATGGCAAAGGATATTAGGTGAGCGTGGAGGATAAAAGTTGTTGATAATTCTCATTGTTAGGGAGCATGCCATACTGGGTAGGAAGATTTCGTGACATAGATTGGTTTAAGGTAAAGAATTTGAGGGAGATGCTGTTACGCCTAGTTCATGTTGGCCCACTAACAGTTTGTTGTTTACTCCTCATTTGATTTTGGATGCTGAAAACAAGAAATGGGCAACAGAAGATCTCTCATTGTGGTATAGGGATCGTGGAATCATGCACCAGTCTTTTGTTGCCAACAGAAAGCAATTATCAATTTTCTGTTGAATTCATGGCATTATACATGGTGTATGGCAATGAAATGTTTGTTGGCTATTTATTTGAAGTATATATCAGCCTTGTAAACTTTGAACAGATATCAGTAGGCTGGCGCTGATGAAAAGTAGATGATTAGATGGGGAGGTGTACAAGAAATATCAGGTGAGACTTGGATGATAGCCCCACTATCTGTGCTTCAGGATGCCTATTTGACAGGAATTCCAAAGCCTTAAAGCGATTATGCATTATGCTATCAACCTCAAACATTCTGCAGAGTCTTCTTTCGTTATCGAGATTCAGGTAGGGCCCATTTTCTCTCTTTCTCTTTGATGTATCTCTTCTATACTTCCTTTCAGCTATTTCAATGCTTTATCACCCAACTATGTAACATACAAAACACAGGAACATATATGTAAGACATCACTTGATGCATTAAAACAAGAAACCTTACCTTCTCATTCTGCAAGCGAAGGGGAAGTGTTCCTCAAAGTAGTATCCCACGCAGTTCAATGTCCCACAGTTTGTTGAACACTCTTTTCCGGAGAATCATGTTGATGTAGAGAATTAAGACTGTATGCAATTAATTGACAAAAAAAGTCCATCAAGGGGATGCTAAAAGGTCAAATTCAGACAGGCAAAGTCCGGTCTACTCACCTGCAGTTCTGTGGTACCCTCCAAGACACAGACAGTGATCGTTTCAAGGTTGGTGGCAAAGATAAAAAAGTTTTCCAATCCTGAAGCATAATTCCAAGATCATGGAGCTTGCTATCCAAACCAAAACAACAATTTGCATGCATTGTACAAACTAAATTCAAATCCTTGCTGGGTTCACAAAGTCCCCCAAAGAAAGCAGTGTCCAAGAATCTCATCTTCAATCCAAGGCTCTCAATGAAAGGATCAAATTTGATAAAATTAAGGACATCCTGATCATGGAAGCCAGGATAGGTCTCCCGTGAAGAATACCAGAACTTGTAAAATTCTATTGAGCGTTTGTTGGACTTTACATAGTTAAAGCCTCCATTGGGTCTGTTTTGTATGTCACTGGAGTTGCCTGAGAAATGATCGCATGCAATCTGGAAATCAGCATCCAGAAAAAACCGTGGAAAGGGGTCCCTGAACCACATGATATCAGCATCCTGGAGGAAACCAACAAACACATTGAATGTGCAGTAGAATAATTAGGAAAGGATGACCAGACTAGGATGAGACATGAATATGCATTCAGAAATGAGTATCTGCATACCTAGATTAAAGAAAAAAAATAGCAGCATTATTACAGGAAATGCCATTCTATTTTGAAAAAACACAAAAGTACAGTTCAACCATTTGAGCAAAATAATTAAACAAAATGTCAAAAACCAACCTTTCGTGATTGAAGAATAAAAAAAAGTGTTGCATTTCACAATGTAACATAGAAAATGTTTGCAGCATCACACCATCCATCTTATTCCTTTCTTTTACTATTGAAAAAAAGGTTGCCAAGACACCTCGGACAGCCCAAATAACCTCTAAAACCTTAAAACTAGTTTCAGTAAACTCTCCAAGTAAGCAGTGCACGAACATTTCCTTTTTCAAAAGCCAATTAACTACACGATGACTGTACACCTATTTCAGCACAGAACTAATTTGCTTCAACAGCAGTAAAGTAAAACAACGATCCATCTCAATTCTCAGAGAAGATGAATTTGCACAAGCAAGAAAATCACAGCCTCAAGCAAAATAAAGAGATTAAATAATAATAATAATTACCGTGAAAACAAAGTTATACCCCATTTCAAGAAGAGAGCGCAAGAAATCAATGCGTCTCCACATCATCTCCAAATAGACATGGGTCATAAAATAAGCCTCGTCATGAAAGTCAAGTCCTTGAGTAACAAGAGCAAAGCAATGCGTATGTAATTCCATACACCGCCTATACGCCTTTTCATCCAACGCAACAATCACCAGATGATCCAAGAGCCTGCGCGTTCCCTGACCAATTCTGAAGCTTTCAAGGAATAAATCAATAACTGTATTTGGAGCTGCCCATGCTTCATTTAATGTAGCAATTATTACTGTCTTATCTTCCATTGCAGCTTCTTTCAGAACTTTCTCCAGCTTATTATAATCATCACCACCATTAATCTACATGATCAATCACATTCAATAACCCATCAATTCAATGCAAATAACTATGTTGCTGAGCTAAAATGCGCCGTCAGTCATTTGATTTGTGCTAAAATGCGCTGAATAGTGATTTCACCATTATTATTATTATTCACTCACTGGGATTTGAGAATCGCTGCCGCCGAGGAGAGAAGGGAAGATGTTAAAGGAGTAACCGGAGGAGGAGGAGGAGGAGGAGAGGAAGGGGGGAGAATCAGAAGCGCCGTAGAGGAGCAAAATGAAGACGGCAATGGAAGCGAAGACGAGTACGGCACGGGGCACGGGGGATTCAGACAACATGGAGGCGGTGGTGAAACTGATGGGATTGTTTGGAAGCTTAATAATAAAGTAACTGGATTCATCAAGTAGCACGGTTTAATTATATTTGAGCTCCTTGTGAGCGTAAAGATGAGGGATTTGTGGTTTGGAAATCAAAACAGCGTTGGATTGGATAATGTGGGTCCGTCTTTCTCTAATAACTGTGTCCATTGCAATCCTCCTTTCTTGTTTTAATTGACATTCCAAATTAGCGGATTTCTCCCGGCACTAAAGTCTAAAACAGCGTGCAGCACTACATCTAATATGTCTCGGCATGTTTGGAGGTGTAGTTATGCTTGTTATTTTATTTTAAAATAATATTTTTTACTTTTTAAAATTAACATGTCAAAACAATTAAAATATAAAAAAAAATTAAATTTAAAAAAAAAACAAGTTTGCTCGTGTTTAAAATCACTCTCTTATTCATATTAATTAATGTTTTTTTTTTCCGGTTGAATTAATGGCATTTACAAATGAAAAATTATTCCATCCATAGCTATGGCATGATCACGTGGATTATGCTAATTTCATTAGATAAATTTAGTTTTTTTAAAAAAAATAGAAAATGTTCAATATAATATACAAGTGTGACCTGCATGTTAAGGTCACGTGCATTTGGAAGTATGGTTTTATCGTGTTTTTGAGAAAATCAAGAAAATTACCCTAAAAGAACCATGGAGCCGCACATACACCTCTGTTAGGTGACGGTTTTGTTCAAATAAATTGTGAAATTAATGTGTTCATTTCATGCTTTTAGATAAATTACTTA
>Ga0307508_10007574_pt1 | contig 10087 bp, 6 predicted proteins | sample 9_EM_MG_FD_203089 | JGI IMG/M metagenome (GOLD analysis project Ga0307508, IMG submission 203089) | Populus trichocarpa ectomycorrhiza microbial communities from riparian zone in the Pacific Northwest, United States - 9_EM | ecosystem: Host-associated > Plants > Roots > Unclassified | place...
GTCACCTGCAAGTAATGTGGGAAAGGCTGAACGATTGGAAGTGAAAACATGGCGAGAATGTGGCTGAAAAAGTTCATGCCAGGGCAGTTTCTTCTTCAAGCCAGGAATCGATTTCTTCTTCATCAAGGAATTCTTTCACGAGTTGGGAAACATCTTTCCTCAGCCGAATGTCGAAGCCCCGCACAAATATTGCGCATGTCAATTGTGAACTGAAGCATGGTGCGTCATCTTGCGATGACATTGTTTGCTATACCCGAAAAAGGTCGTACTCACTCCGAGATCAATTGAACCAACCCACTTTTTTTTTATATCGCACTGGTAAGTAGTTTCAGTTGGACTAGCGTAGGTGATGGCCCCGAAACGAATTTTACAATTGCCTATAGTCAATACTCAATCGAAAGCACTTCATCAAGCGCGTCCGGTGATTTCCAATGTGAAGCGTTGGATTTGGTGATAAGCAAATGATCGCAATGCGGCCCTCCGTCACGGTTCTGCTGTGCGCGCCTCGTTGCTTTTATTCGATAACCTTTTTCTTTCTGTTGACGCTGGCATGTGGATGCTGTTGGTCTGTTATCCTTCAACCACCACGCAAAAGGGTACGATCTTCACCAATATTCTTAGCTCCACCAATTACGAGTTGATCTTCAAGCCTGTGTGATGGTAGTGTATGCGATGGTTCTGCAATTCAGAAAAAAATTCGAGATCGGAACATTCGCCGGAAACACCCATGCAACAAAAGAGTGACCTAGTAACAACTGCGAGATCAAGTTCTGCGATGCGGTATCTTTCCGGGGTTGGAAAGAGTGCCCTTAAAGGAAGTTCCCATTTGGAGTTTACATAAACCACTCTTGGAATAAACATATGATTGCACGCAGACACATGGCTAGCCGATTTCCCCCGTGATCCGATTCACAAGTGTACAGGGACGTTGTGCACGGCGACACTGCAGATTTCGGATAACATAACAAGACTCGGATTTGACTACAGTGCATAGACTTCTGAATGCAAGACGCCTTGGTACAGTTCAGGGAGGGAAATACCAATAGAATTGTAGGTAAGCGGAGGATGCTATATATGATGAAACCAAAACTGCTAAAACATAACTCTGACGTTTTTATCACGCTGAGATGGGAACTGCCTCTCTCTATTATTTTCTTTGCCATTTCCGTACTTGGTAGACCCCGACTCGGAGGCTATGGACATTATCTGCTTTCTAGTCGTCATTCATTCTATACATATTCCCAGCTATTTTTGAACTGCAGCCGCTCCTCATCGGTAGTCAATGTGTGGGCAAACCCGGGATAGAGAATCGGCTCCTCAAGGAGATGTGCAGATCCACCGATTGCGGACGTACTACATTCCCACTGGCACGGGAGCTATAGAACCGTTTGGCATCTCCCTCAGGAACCCCTTCTTGACAGGCCCCTTCGCCCACCTGTGACCTCAGTCACTTCAACGTCTTGCTTTGCCTGAGAGAGATGTGTCATCCACTCCCTCAACTGATATTGTATATGCTATGTCCACAGTCATGTATGATGTGACGGTATGCCATTTGCATTACCTGTGTACTATGTGGCTTATTTTTCCTATGACCAACTAAATATTTTTCTGCTAAATAATATCACCCTGAAACGACTGGCTTTGCTAAGGCAACTACTCAATGAGCGGCTGCACCTCAGCACCTGTCACATCTGGCGTACTTGCCAGGCACACATTCGGATTGGACACCTGCCATCGGTGGATCTTCTGTTCCGTGACGGAAGAAGGTTAAGAAAAGGACAATCATCCGAATTGATCCGTGATTGCTGATATATTAGATAGTGCAGAGTCAACTAACAGAATTCAACTCGACTTGACTTGCCACCAGAAACGCTACTTCGACGTGCAAGTTGCAACACCTGAGAAAAAGATAAACTGTCCTATTAAACACGATGGACGTTGAACAGTGAGTATCTTAATATTGATGTTGAATTCCCTTCAACTTCGAAACTGAAGCGCAAAATCAGATTCAGGACGGCTGGCCATCAAGCAATTGAACACATTTGCGATTATTTCTCCTCTATGCATGATAGGCCTGTGGTGCCCAAGGTTAAGCCAGGCTATTTACGACCCCACATTCCCTGTACGCTGGCCATAGTCATTTAATCCCAAATAATATCTGCTCATTATCTACTTTTATTATCCAGTAAACCCTCCAGAAAAAGGAGAAGCATTCCAAGCAATTTCAGATGATTTCCAGCAGCTAATAATGCCAGGTACAACTTTTATAATATTGTTGTTCAAATACTTTTGGTTTACCCTGTTTCAATGAAAGGTTTGACACTTTGGCAACATCCGTCCTTCTTTGGATACTTCCCAGCTGCCTGTACTTTTGAGGGCATTCTTGGAGACCTCTACTCTTCGAGCGTCACTAATCCTGGATTCAATGTACGATTTATCCCATCCATGATTCTGACATAACTTAACACCCAAGTCAGTGGCTAGCTAGCCCTGCATGTACAGAGCTCGAGACCATCGTCATGGATTGGGCAGCAAACCTCCTTGGATTGGACCGTATCTTCACAAATGCGTCTGGTATCGGTGGCGGAGTCATTCAGGTAAGTACAATGCCTCACAATAATCAGTATTTTCCTAACAACTTGAAAATTCTCCAAGACGACTGCCTCGGATTCTGTTCTAACGGCTGTGGTTGCCGCCCGCTCACGATACCAGACGAATCACCCAGAAGTCGACATGAAAGATCTTATAATTTTTACGACTACACAAACACACTCCCTTGGTGCGAAAGCTGGACTTATTCTTGGCCTCAAAGTAAAGACACTAGAAGTTCGATTTGAAGATAAACTCTCGTTGAGAGGAGCTACCCTTCGAGGTGCTCTGGAAGAAGACATCAGTAGCGGAATCCACCCTTTCCTCATGAGTAAGCACCTTGTGCCGTTAACATTGGATGCCGGAACGCTAAGCTCTTTTTTTTATACAGTCACCACCATTGGCACAACATCCAGTGGTGCAAATGACAACATGAAGGAAATTCGTGCAGTTGGTGCGCCTTTTCTTGTTAAATCATTGGTTTTTTCAAGTCGCTGATTAGTTGCACAGTCGAAGACTATCCAGATCTCTGGGTCCATGTGGACGCTGCATGGGCAGGTGTTGCGCTTGCATGCCACGAACTGCGTGAGCAGTTATACTTGGATGATATCAATGCCCTTGCACACTCATTTTGCACAAATTTTCATAAGGTAAGTTGCTTCTCTGCATCTATTGGCCAACACAAAGTGACTTTGGCATAACTCTAGTGGGGATTGGTGAACTTTGATTGCTCTACTCTTTGGGTACGAGATAGGAAAAATCTCACAGATGCCTTGGACATCACTCCGCCGTTCCTGAGGACAAAGGAGGGGGATGCAGGTTTGTCAAATTTTCAATTTCGCCTGATCCTTTTTTTTTTCTGATTCCTTTTCGAAAGGAACTGTCCTTGAATATCGCAACTGGCACTTATCACTTGGTCGGCGATTCCGATCTCTCAAATTGTGGTTCGTCCTTCGGTCTTATGGTGTTGAAGGCCTCCAGAATCATATCAGACGCGTATGCATCATTATGCCCACTGCCTTGGACGATGTTGAGATACTTATTAAACGATCTATTTAGGGGATTGGTTTGAATGACCTTTTCGCCAAACTGATTCAAAGCTCCAAAGATCTTTCACTTGTCGTAGAACCATCGCTCTCACTAAGCGTGTTCCGACTTGTACCTGACCATTCCGAGTACCACCTAAACGAGCTTAACGAGCTTTTCTATTCTCGAATTTCCGCTAGAAGCGACATCTTCATGACCCAGACGAACATCAACAATATTTTCTGCATCCGGATAGTAATAGGTGCACAGCGAACGACGGAGAAACATATCAGAGAAGCATATGACATCCTGGAAATAGAAGCTAAAGCCACTCTAGATTTGTGGGAAAAAAACTACTTGAGAGTGTCAAGGCTTTGATTTATTTATTTATTCGTAATACTACGTAGGCGCAAAACCACAACCGGAAACGCTGCGAACCCGCAAATAAGTAAACATTCATGTTCCCCCTAATAATAATGACCTATGGTCATTTTCAAAGAAATATTTGCTTATTTCAACCTCGCAGAGGGTCGATGTGATTAGAACAAACTTGCATCCTTATACCACGTGCCAGCAGTGGTTGCTCATCAATTCCATGGATGTTTCTTCTTACCTCGTTGCTGATACAAAAAAGCACTACCATTGCACGTATGAAGGGTGTGATAAAGCGTACTCTAAGCCGTCACGGTTAGAAGAACATGAACGCTCCCATACTGGTGATGTAAGTCTTTTACTCCATTCTGTCGACGTCTTTCAAATGTTGCAAACTTTCTAGAGACCGTTTGTCTGCGAAACATGCGGAAAGTCTTACTTGCGAGAAACTCATCTTCACGCTCACGCTCGCTCTCACCTTCCTAACGAGATGAGACCTTTCATTTGTAAACAAGACGGTTGCGGAAAACGGTTCTGGACTTCACAGCACCTACAAGTGCATCATTCTTGGCATGACGGAGCAAAACCATACAAGGTATGTGACTCCCCATAATCTCTACTTCTCGAAATTGACCTATGTCTTCAGTGTCAAGAAAAGGATTGCAATGAAGCATTCGCGAAACATCATCAACTGCGTGACCACATCTGCACTGCTCATGCCCCACCTGGCACGAAGCCATACAGATGTGGCCATGAAGGCTGTTTGAAGTCTTTTGACACCAACCAGCACCTTTCTGCTCATCAAAAAACACATGACAGTGCGTGGATACTTTCACTCTAAATCTTTTTTTAAAATTATGTCCGTCGCTCAATGAGGAACAAACCTAGCTAATCGTTACACTTGCGTTCACCTGTCTTGCAGCACCGCAGGGCAAGAAGGCTCTCGTCGATATTTCCCGACATGGTCTTCGCTTCAATCTCATATAAAGAAAGACCACCCGCCAACCTGTCCTCACCAGTCTTGCAATGGCAAGGCCTTTTCGAATTCAGGCAATCTAAGGGCTCACCTGAAACTGCATGAAAATTGTACTGTGGATGCCGTACTTAAAAGGGGCGATGAAGGCGCAGGTTTAGATGACGACGCTCCTCCAAGAAAGAGGCAACGAGGTGGTGAATATGGTCGTGATTGGAAGTGCGACAAAGACGACTGCGCGAAGGACTTTTCATCAGTGCTCTTGTTTTTCTGTTTTCGGTCTACCTGCGTCGTGCTGATCAAATCTTATTTTGTACAAGGAAAAAGCACTACGAGTTCACGTCAAGGTCTGCCATCTGGGTCAGCGAGATTTCGCCTGCGCCCTTGAGGGTTGCAATCAAACCTTTGGGTACAAACATCTACTGCAACGCCATGTCGCCAAAGCCCATACATCTGACACCGAACATTCAGACACGACGACGCTGACTCTGGATGAATTCGAAAAAGTTCAACAAAAAAACCGGGACGAGTTCGACATTGACGTGATCACAGGAAACGCATATGCCAAACAGGCGGGGGAGGCCAAGTCGAAGGTGCGGTGCCCTTATCCGGAATTGACTGGTTTGCTCTCCGTAGCAGAGATCCAATCGATTCCGGGCCCGAGTGCTGCCCTCAGACCATGCGATTTTGTCTTTTCTCGAGCGTACGATCTAAGGCGCCACCTCAATGCCTTCCATGGTCTAGATATTCCGAAGGACGTTGTGGATGGATGGATGAAAATCCAGAAGCAAAGCTTAAGCAAGCCATGACCGTCACTTCACATAGCATACCTCTTGTCTACAATTCAAAATACTCGATACTTCGCTGTTGCTGTGTCCAGAGATGCTGTTCCCCATCCTCTCCGCGGAAAAAGTGTTCCTCCTGCTGCTGCTGCAAGAAGGTATGGAGACAAATGCGGTGTTTCAAGCGTTCAGTCAATGTTCAACTCCTGGCAGCCCACGTATGTTGTTCAAACTGCTATGGATGAGGTTGTCGCTCAACCCGACACGTCAAGCTTTCAAGCCCAGCATCATCACGTACAAGAGTTTGGCGAGATGTTCCAACGAGAGGGTAAGAAGAGACGTCGATGGAATGACCACGTGGTACCTAGGGATTGTTCCAAATCAGTGACCAGCATTCGACCCTCGGCGAGTTTGAAAGGAGTATATATCTCTTTGAAAGTGGCCATAAATGACTATTAGGGGGAAGATACTAGATACTTGATAAGTGGATCGTCTATGTCGTCTAGCATTATGAATAAATAAATAAATCAGGAGTGGAAGACTCGACACTCTCCAGTAGATTTTTTCCACAAATCTAGAGTGGCTTTAGCTTCTATTTCCAGGAGGTCGAATGCTTCTCCAATATGCTTCTCTGTCGTTCGCTGTGCACCTATTGCCATCCGAATGCAGAAAATATTGTTGATGTTCGTCTGGGTCATGAAGATGTCGCTTCTAGCGGAAATTCGGGAATAGAAAAGGCGGTTTAGGTCGTTAAGTTCGTTCAGGTGATACTCGGATCGATCATCGACCTCAGGTACAAGTCGGAACACGCTTAGTGAGACCGATGGTTCTACGACAAGTGAAAGATCTTTGGAGCTTTGAATCAGTTTGGCGAAAAGCTCATTCAAACCAATCCCCTAAACAGATCGTTAAGTATCTAAACACTTCCAAGGTAGTGAGCATATAATGCTTACGCGTCTGATATGATTCTGGAAGCCTTCAACGCCATAAGACCGAAGGACGAACCACAATTTGAGAGATCGGAATCGCCGACCAAGTGATAAGTGCCAGTTGCGATACTCAAGGACAGTTCCTTTCGAAAAGGAATTAATAAAAAAAAGGATCAGGCGAAATTGACAAACCTGCGTCCCCCTCCTTGGTCCTCAGGAACGGCGGAGTGATGTCCAAAGCATCCGTGAGATTTTTCCTATCTCGTACCCAGAGAGTAGAGCAATCAAAGTTCACCAATCCCAGCTAGAGTTATGCCAAAGTCACTGTGTGTTGTCCAAAGCATCTGTGAGATTTTTCCTATCTCGTACCCAGAGAGTAGAGCAATCAAAGTTCACCAATCCCAGCTAGAGTTATGCCAAAGTCACTGTGTGTTGGCCAATAGATCCAGAGAAGCAATTTACCTTGTGGAAGTTTGTGCAAAATGAGTGGGCAAGGCCATTGATATCATCCAAGTACAACTGCTCACGCAGTTCGTGGCATGCAAGCGCAACGCCTGCCCATGCAGCGTCTACATGGACCCAGAGGTCCGGATAGTCTTCGACTGTGCAAATGCAACTAATCAGCCACTTTGAAAAAACCAGTGATTTAACGAGAAAAGGCGCACCAACTGCACGAATTTCCTTCATATTGTCATTTGCACCAGTGGATGTTGTGCCAATCGTGGCAACTGTAAAAACAAAGAGTTTAGCGTTCCATCTAATGCCATTAACGGCATAAGGTACTTACTCATGATAAAAGGGTACAGTCCACTACAGATGTCTTCTTCCAGAGCATTTCGAAGGGTAGCTCCTCGCAACGAGAGTTTATCTTCAAATCGAACTTCTAGTGCCTTTACTTTGAGGCCAAGAATAAGTCCAGCTTTCGCACCAAGGGAGTGTGTTTGTGTAGTCGTATAAATTACAAGGTCGTCCATGTCGACTTCTGGGTGATTCCTCTGGTATAGTGAGCGGGCGGCAACCACAGCTGTTAGAAGAGAATCCGAGGCAGTCGTCTTGGAGAATTTTCAAGTTGTTAGGAAAATACTGATTATTGTGAGGCATTGTACTTACCTGAATAACTCCGCCACCGATACCAGACGCATTTGTGAAGATACGGTCCAATCCAAGGAGATTTGCTGCCCAATCCATGACGATGGTCTCGAGCTCTGTACATGCAGGGCTAGCTATCCACTGACATGGGTGTTGTTAAGTTATGTGAGAATGATGGATGGGATAAATCGTACATTGAATCCAGGATTAGTGACGCTCGAAGAATAGAGGTCTCCAAGAATGCCCTCAAAAGTACAGGCAGCCGGGAAGTATCCAAAGAAGGACGGATGTTGCCAAATTGTCAAACCTTTCATTGAAACAGTGTAAACCGAAAGTATTCGAACAACAATATTATAAAAATTGTACCTGGCATTATTAGCTGCTGGAAATCATCTGAAATTGCTTGGAATACTTCTCCTTTTTCTGGAGGGTTTACTGGATAATAAAAGTAAAGATAACGAGCACATAATATTTGGGATTAAATGACTATGGTCAGCATACAGGGAATGTGTGGTCGTAAATAGCCTGGTTTAACCTTGGGCACAACAGGCTTATCGTGCATAGAAGTGAAATAATCGCAAATGTGTTCAATTGCTTGATGGCCAGCTGTCCTGAATCTGATTTTGCTTGTCAGTTTCGAAATTGAAGGGAATTCGTTAATGCTATGATACTCACTGCTCAACGTCCATCAGTTTATCTCTTCCCCCGACTCGGATGTTGCAACTTGCAAGTCGAAGTGGTGTTTCTGGTGGCAAGTCTCGTCGCGTTGAATTCTATACTAGTTGACTCTCGAGTTGGATGCACTTATATATGCCATTGTCGGCCAAGTCATCTCTCACGGAGATGGATTTCCCATCAGCAGACACACACATTGAATGGAGATGGGCAGCGCTACTGGTTCAAAGATAGACTTAGATAGCTGGGAATAGAATGAATGACAACTAGAAAGCGGATAATGTCAACAGCCTCCGAGTCAGAGAACCTGGCAACCGCAAGCAGTACGGAAATGGTAAAAAGATAAATAGACAGGCGATTCCCATCTCAGTGATAAAAGATGTTAGAATTATTTTTTAGCAGTTTTGGTTTCACATATAGCCTACTAGGCTACAATTTTATTGGTGTTTTCCCCCTGTACCAACGACTACGGCGTCTTGCATGCAGAAGTCTATGCACTGCGAATCTGAGTCTTTGTTATGTCATCCGAAATCTGTAAGATAGGGCTCATGCACGACCCAGGAACGTCACGTGGATGATTTGGCTGGCGGATTTTGACCCACATTGACCACATCAACTCGCAAATCTAATGCCACTCGAAATGGTCCAAAATTAAAAATTCCAGCCGCACAGAGTTGTAGATTTTTAGCTTCTCTACAACTCTGTGCGGCCAGATTTTTTTCTTTTTTCGATCTGAAAATGGCATTAGCTTTTTCTTTGAAAAAGACCAATATCACGTGATGTTCCTGGATCGTGCATGAGCCCTATCTTAGTGTCTCCCGGAGGGTTCCTAGAAGTTGGCGGGCGGACAAATCCGTAATCATCATGATGGTATTACGTGTAGACAACTCGCGGAGTCTCGCGGCCACTCTCTTGATCGGGGATCTCATACAATCGACAGCAATAGCTCGCAAATGCTGCATATAAAGCACTTACACACAAAAACCATGTTTATATTTACAGAATGAAAAGTATTTTAGCATATGCCTATGATGACCCTTGGGCCTTTAGTGTAGTTTTCAAGTAGTTTTTGTGCCAACTTGGCCCTTGGGGTTATTCCATATAGCAGCACACAGGAAAGACTGGAAAGTTGGTAGAACATTACAGGTGGATATTTCAAGTCCTATTACATGCCTAATAGTGTAACATGTGTATTCTGCAAATGAGCATCAGAGTGCCGGCCGAGCTACTGCCGTTGATTGTGCAACGGCTCTGTCGAACTCATGAGGATCACGGATTTGTCCGCCCGCCAAAAACGAGCGATACGAGGCTGCTTCTACTGTCTCCATCCCTGTACACTTGTGAATCGGATCACGGGGCGAAACGGCTAGTAAAAATTTAACGGCGTGTCTGGATGTAACCACATGTTTATTCCGTGATGTGTTTTTATTAACCGTCCAAGTAGGTTATAATTGGGACAAATTTTGTGGGAGAAATGCTGGGTAAGAATTCGATGCCTTGATTGGAGTTCGGACATGACTGGCCCCAGGCTCCTAGAAGCAGCCTCTAGTATCGCTCAGTTTGCGCGGACGGACAAATCCGTGATGATCAAAATGTAAACAAACAAACCTTTGGGAGACAACTGAGCGATATAGAGGCTGCCACATTTTGGA
>Ga0307508_10007575_pt1 | contig 10087 bp, 6 predicted proteins | sample 9_EM_MG_FD_203089 | JGI IMG/M metagenome (GOLD analysis project Ga0307508, IMG submission 203089) | Populus trichocarpa ectomycorrhiza microbial communities from riparian zone in the Pacific Northwest, United States - 9_EM | ecosystem: Host-associated > Plants > Roots > Unclassified | place...
GCAATAATATTCTAGAAAGAGATGTTCTGAAAATATATATGTTGTAGAGAATGAAGAGATTCTAAAACTTTGTTATAAATAATTCATGGTGTATTTATAACTCATAAATTCTTTTTTTAAAATGGAGATAAGGGGTTGGAGTGTAATTTTATCATTCTGATATTTTTGAGTTGTATTCTACTCAAAACAATATGTATTTGATTAATATAAAATACTTAGGAACTTGCGTTGGGTACTAAAAAAATCCACGAGGAGTGTTAGGGTTGAGTCAATTAGAGATGAGAAATGGATCCGGACACGCTACTCAGACCCAGACATGTTGGGTTCGGGGGCGCTCTCAAGCCCGAGCATGTTAGACTAGGTCGTGAAAGCCCGAGCCCATAGGGGTTGCTGGGGTGCACGCCCGACACCAAGAATGCTGGGCATGTCATGCCCACGTTAGGTGTGACAACATGGCCAGCAGGGCACGCACCTTGTCTAGAAGCCCGAGCCAATGCTCTTTAGAGAGATGAGCTTGAGCTACCATGCTTGATCCCATTCTTTTTGGTTTCTTTGATGTATTTTGGATTTGCGATACTAAACTCGGGCCCAAGAGATATTCTTGTTGAACCTATTTCAGGGTGGATTTTCTGAATTAATTTTATTTACATCCATCACTTATTAATCAAAAATCATTTTCATTGTGGTTGGTGCGAGGACAATGATAAACCAAGACTTGAGTATTTTTGTTTTACCTTTTGTTTTCAAGGAAATCCGTGGGCTTTAAACTATGTAATAATAGATGGTCGAGCATCTATGATCTCTAATTTTTTTTTAACGTTTCAATACCAAAACAGTGTTTATTATTATTATTATTATTATTATAATAATAATAAATATTTTTTAAAGGATTTTTTATTTAAAAATATATTAAAATAATATAATTTTTTAAAAATATAATTTTTAACATCAATACATCAAAATAATTTAAAATAAAAAAATAATTTTATACCAATGTAGCTGAATAGCCGAACATGGTCCAGGAAGGACCGGATCTACCCCGCCAAAGTTTTGGTATGCTCTAAATAACAGCGAGAGTAAATAAACACTACAATAATTGATTTTAAAATGAATGTACAATTTCAACCATGCATAGTTTACATTATATTTGACTAAATCAACGAAGATTATGAAATGAAATCCATCTTGTTTGAAAAATAAGGAAAAGAGCAAGACAATAATGAGAAATTAACAAATTGTAAGGCAATAAATGTAAACACCTACTAAACCGACAAGGACAATCTCTTCGAAACACACTTGGAGGTTTGATGTTCCCTATAGTTTTAACTTTTGTCTGAAACTAATTTACTCATGCGCTTAATTTCCTGTTTCCAACCAAATCGTCTCTCTCTTCATCATGTTCTTTCAACACCATTTCTAACATTTTCATGTGAGATTCCAGCATATCTCTTGACTAGATTCCAAACTCAAAACTTCTCATTGGTTCCAGTTAAAACCTCATCCAACTTTCACCCACATTTTTTCCCTAACGAGAAGAAAACTTATTTACCGAAGCAGAAAATGACAAATCTCAATGAGTAGTTGAAATGGTGCGCCACGAGGAGAACTACTTCTGGGCGGGTATTTCTATTTTCTTATTTATTTCTTGCAAAGAAATCCCTTTGAAGAAACGAAGAAAGAAACGACTTCAAAGGAAGTCGAGGAAAAATTGAAATCTCAATCATTAAAATTAAGAGTCGTTCGTGTTTCGAGAAGAAGAAAAGAAAAGAAAGAAAAAGTAGAAACTAACGATGATAAGTTGAGGCCATCTGTGATCTGACAGAAGCAAATGTCATAGATGCTCTCATCCAACCATCAAAATTGTTTTTTTTTTTTGAAAAAAAAATGGGTATTTAGTAGGAGTTGAGATAATTAACCAGGTTCATATCATTTTATATTTTGTCACGCCGGTATCTGATAATTGATTTCAAAGAAGTTTACTGAAGAGAAACGAAAGGGAAGCAACGGACGGTAAAGATAACGAGATAATTTCATTTTCCGATCAACAACTGCAGTTCAGAGACCGTTTGTTTACAGCGCATGTTTGATAATGAAATTAAAAAATAATATTTACTGTTCATGAACCCTATTGTTTATTGTGTTTGCAATGTAGGCCGAGAAGAAACACCTCTCGGCTGTTTTTGTGAAGAGTGAATCATTCTTCACGTGAACAGTAAAGTCATTTTTCATTGTTCTAACCGGATTGGGTTCGGTTCAAAGCTAAATGTATCGAACCGGGTTCGATCCAGTAAAATAAAATAAAAAAATTTATTTTTTATTTTTAATTGTATTTTATTCAAAAAACTAATGTTTAACATTATTCAATGACACCACATAAATTAGACGGAGATCGCTTAATGACGTAGTATTTGCAGAATTTGATCGCAATCCCAATCTTATTCCTGATGATATTTTATCTGATGTTGTTGCGCGCTTAAGAAACCAAGAAAACTGTAATCCTTGTCGGATGTATTTCATACGTGATGGAATTGTAGATAGTTTAATGGAACAATAAAAAATATTTTATAAAAAATATTATTTATTTCATGATGTAATAGCAGTTGTTAAATCTACAATATTTAAATTAAAAACCATCAATATTAATATATATTTTTTGAAATTATTTTACAACCTCAATTTGAAAATCATTCTTAACCAAACACATTAAACTATTTTTTTGTTTAACTTTAATTTCAACTATAATTTTAATCAAATATATATAAATACCAAACCAACCTTAACTAAAAATATTTTTTATAAAATATATTTTTTTTAAATTACAATCATAAAAATTACTATAATACCCAACAGAGTCCAGCCCCAGTCACATGGTGCTAGATTAGCACATAAAAAAAAACTCTTAAAAGGGCGCCAGTCAATGATTGCAAACCCATTAATTACTTAAATTTTAATCAAAACCGATAAAGATAACGAGATGATTTCATTTTCCGATCAACAACTGCAGTGAGAACGTTTGTTTACAAGATTACACTTGCGTTTGAAGCAAAACGCACGAGTAACATATTTGGTAATGAAAAAAATAATATTTATTATTTATGGATCTCATTATTTATTGTGTTTGCAATTCAGGGGGAGAAGAACAGGTCTTCGCTGTTTATGTGGAGAGTTATTCGCTTTCCATTGTTAACGTGAACAGTGGAGTCACTCTTTATTGTTCCAGCCGGATTGGGTTCGGTTTAAAGTTAAATGTATTGAACTGGGTCCGACCCAGTAAAATAAAATAAAAAATTTTATTTTTTATTTTTAATTGTATTTTATTCAAAAAATTAGTATTTAACATTATTCAATGACACTACATAAATTAGACGGAAATCACTTAATGACGTAGTATTTGCAGAATTTAATCGCAATCCCAATTTTATTCATGATGATATTTTACCTGATGTTGTTGCGCGCTTAAAATACCAAGAAAATTGTAGTTCTTCTCGGATGTATGGAATTGTAGATAGTTTAATGAAACAATAAAAAATATTTTATATAAAGTATTATTTATTTCATGATGTAATAGCAGTAGTTAAATCTACAATATTTAAATTAAAAACCATCAATATTAATATATCTTTTTTAAAATTATTTTACAACCTTAATTTCAACCACAAATAGATAAATATCAAACCAAACTTAAATCAATTCCAGCCACATATGCCAGATTAGCACATAAAAAAACAACTCTTAAAAGGACGCCAGTCAATGATTGCAAACCCATTAATTACTTAAATTTTAAAATTTAATCAAAACTCGATAAAAAAAAGAAAGCTTACAATTTGGTCATGCAACCTCTGATTCTTTCTAAACTAGGCTGTCATTGATCGCATGGAAGAACCAACTTGCAGGAGACTTTGGGGTTGGAGTCCTCCTGCACGAGTTTAGCTACCCGTCAGTGTTGAGAAGAGAGCTAGGTGACGAAGCTAAGAGTCAACCATGCTTCAAGAGCACTAATGGGCTTGATCTGGTGAGATGCGTATCACTTCATTAAGATAATAAAAAGTTAGGCCAGTTTGGACTGTTGAAGGGCAGCTGAATCAAAACTGCTAGGACCGCAATTAATTAATTAATATTCCCGTAACATTCCCTATATAAATGTATCGTAGTAACTGCACGATTATATCTCAAAATTGCCAATCCTTTTCTTCTTCTCAGAAACTGTGGCAATTTCTTTCTTTATTGTTTACACACAAGTCCATTAATTTTAAGCCCTCCTCTTTTATGTTTATTAATTAAATCAGGACGACAGAAAAGCAAGAAACTATTTATATAGTTGCAAGCATGACTGTTTCAGCTTCTATCCCCACAGCGAAGAGTCGAGTACTCATAGCCGGAGCAACTGGTTTTATCGGTCAATTCGTGGCCAAAGCTAGCCTAGACGCCGGTCGACCAACCTATGTTCTTGTCCGCCCTGGCCTTGCTGGCTGCCCTTCCAAGTCCAGAGTTCTCAAATCTCTTCATGACAAAGGAGCCATAATTTTACATGTATGTCTCATAAGATTACTACAATGTGAAATGTTATATTTTCTATAATCATTCAACTCCCCCCTCTAATTATTTCGGGCGTGTGTTCTTGCGATCATATATAGGGGTTGATTACTGACAGGGAAAACACGGAGAAAATACTTAAAGATCACGAGATTGACATTGTAATATCAGCAGTTGGGGGTGCAAATGTATTAGACCAAGTTGCCCTGGTAGAGGCTATCAAAGCTGTTGGAACCGTTAAGGTAGTAATAATATTTAAGTTTGTTAAGATTCTCATTCTATATGTATAGAAATAATTTCGAGTGAGGAAAATATAAGAAATCAATTTCATTAACAAAGTGGGTGTTTATTTATGTTGCAGAGATTTTTGCCATCAGAGTTTGGGCATGATGTAGTGAGGGCTGATCCTGTAGAGCCAGGGATGCAGATGTACAATGACAAGCGTGTAATCAGACGGCTGATTGAGGAGTATAGGATACCCTACAACTATATTTGTTGCAATTCAATTGCTTCTTGGCCTTACTACGACAACAAGCACCCTGCTGACGTTCTGCCTCCTTTGGATCACTTCAAAATATACGGTGATGGCACCGTTAGGGGTACGCCACTCCTGTCTGCAACACCTTTCTTCTTCTTCTTCTTCTTCCTCCTCTCCCGGCTAAACAGAGTGTTTTTAATGTAGATAGACTTTATTTTTTAAAGTGATTTCTATTTGGAAATATATCCACCTATCAACTATATTAAACCTCAATTTTTTTTTTTAGAACAAACCTTAAGGGTTGGAATGGGAGCAAAGGCATAATATTAATGCTTTTTTTTTTCTTTTTGTCGTAATGATATAATTTGAAAAAGGGTTTATAATGGGGAAAAATATAATAACAATTGAAGTGAATTTCATGAAAGAAAAAAAATATAGGGGACTTGTGCTCAGTAATGAAATGGCTCTGATGTCTATCATGATCCATGCAGCTTACTTTGTTGCTGGCACTGACATTGGGAAATTTACAATGAAAATTGTGGATGATGTGAGAGCTATCAACAAATCAGTTCATTTTCGACCATCCAGCAATTTCTATAACATGAATGAGCTTGCATCTCTGTGGGAAAAGAAAATCGGAAGAACCCTCCCTAGAGTTACTGTGACTGAAGAAGACCTACTTGCTATTGCTGCAGGTCTTCCTTCTAATTCTGGTTTCTCTCTATGACATATTAATTTTTAGTTTTAAAACATATAAAACACTGCAAGTTATTTTTGTTTTTGTTTTTGTTTTCCCCGTTCGACAGAGAATAACATACCAGAAAGCATAGTTGCATCATTCACACATGATATATTCATCAAGGGTTGTCAGTCTAATTTTTCAATCAATGGCCCTGATGATGTGGAAGTTGGCACTCTATATCCCGATGAAGCTTTTCGTACCTTGGATGAATGTTTCGATGATTTTGCTCTCGAGTTGAAGGACAATAATAAGGATCTAGGCAGTAACGGAAATGCTACTCCAAATCATGTGGTCGAGTCACTGGCTCTATCAGCACCCTGTGGTTTGTTGGTGTGACAAAAAATAATCATGGCCTCTCTTTTTCTTGGACGACAAGTGCTTGAATAATGTTGCTAGGCAACACCATTTGCTTGTACGATTTACTTGGATTCCCATGATTTGTTGAAACAGTAATGGATTTTTATTTATATTCATTTTGCAGTGAATTTGCCATTGAAAGATGCCTGCATTACCATGCTCTGTGATTTTCCTGTCATTTGGTAGCAGCAACTGTAAAACCCGATTCCAATATTGAAAAAGAACTTGGATTATCGAGTCAATTAATCATGCTTTTCTAGCCCATGAGTTGATGATTAGGGCCTGACTCAAACCTGCAGGCAAAAATCGGATTATTAGGAGAAATTAGAAGACAGAAAAACCCAAACCAAATTAGTCCCGATAAGAATAAAGGAAAGCTCCAAGGACTTTTAAGAAAATACAAATAATATTGCCTCCCTCTCCCAAGACAAAGAAAACCAGGGACCTATGAGTTCCTCATAAACAAAGAAACCCTTTGCCTATGGGTTTTAAATCCGTATGTGAAGTCATGCAAGAATGCCAAGACTCTCGAAATCCATTGGTGTCAGCAATTTCTCTTGCAAAAAGCTTTCAAACATCCATGCCTTTGCAGAGATCCCTCTGGCAGTGAATCAAGTAAGTTTGCAATCGAACTTTTGGGTTTATAAATAACCAATTCTCTTCCGTTGAAGTTTCAGGAAATGAAATATGCACAGAAAGTGAAAATATTGGGAAATAATTGAAAGGTAGAGGTCAACCCATTATTGCAAAAAAATAAAAACAAAAACAAAAACCTAGGGCACTCTGCGAGGCCAATGGAGTCCTCCTGACAGCTTATGCTCCTTTGAGGAAGCAACAGAGTTATGGAGAGTGGAGCCCTACTGAAAGGGACTGCAACTGCTAAGGAAATTGCGTGGCTCAAGCACTCTCTTTTCTTAATATTTACTAGTTATTCTAACTGTAAAATTGGATGAATATATACAAAATACAAGAACAAGACTGAATTGATTGGGTCTAAAAACAATTGTGCCTTGGGCGGGCCTATGAGGAAGGGGTGTGTGTGATGGTGAAAAGTTTCAACAAAGGAAGGATACGAAGAATAACCTTAGATAGATTCAACTGGACATTTAGCAAGGAAGAATCTTGATTTCGGTGATGATTGTCAATTGGGTCTTGTTTGGAAGCTCAAGTAGAAGAGAATCAAAGCAAGCCAACTAGAACCGCCATCTAAGTCATCAAAAATCTTTATGTTTTTTTACCAAGTCAAATACTCTGAATCCTGAATTTTACAAAGCCCTATTTTACAACTATGTGCAAAAATACAAACTGATATGAATTGAAGTCTCCTTGTAACCCCCCCGCCTCCACTTAAACAAGCATCCAGGTAGTGTAGAAGTGGAATATGCAGTTGAGATTTCAATCGCAGGGCCATTCATCTGGCAGAAAACTAGAAAGATCAAGAACTGATAACACCGGACGCTCATGATCATCCAAGCTTTCTTGATGTACTTCTACTGACGATTTTCAGTTGGGGATGTTACAACTTGAGTAATTACATGTATTCAGTGTTACGGCATCCCTTTGGACCACCATATATCGCACCAACAAACAAGAAAAAAACACTAAAAGAAAAGGTACTTTCATAGTTCATCAAATTCTGTCGAGGTATATTTACAGTTCCTGGAAAATGGTACAAAACTACTGTAACATTTGAATTGAGGACACCACAATTGTAGCTTCCAGTGCGTGCTTCATCTAAAATCACAAGCAGCAAGGGAGCCTTCACTATTACACATCTTATGGATACAACTGGAACTACACATCATATACAGGCAACCGCTCTTCAATGGGGACGCGGCAGATTGGACATTTTTTACATTTCTCGCAGCAAGTGCTGAAGGCAAATTGAAGAAGATAATAACTAAAGGAATCAACACATTTAAACAGACAATTTCTACTTAATGTGAACATGGGAAAGTTACGGGGAAAGCACATTTTTATTTTATTTTTTAACAAGCAATGCTTCTTTTACTTGTACATGACATGAACAACCATTATGAAGGCAATGGGGTTAAGCGACAAGCTAGCTTTGTTCCTTGCGGCTAAGTTCCATCATCAATGAAAAGCTTCTCTCACCAATAATCTTAATTCTTTTTTATTTTTCATTCAAAGGTGTGTACTGTTCACAACATCAACAAATAACAATAAAAGAAAAGTGGATCCACATACCTGCAAAGGGCATGATGCCTGCATGGAAGCAGGACCACATTAATTTGTCCTTCAAAACATATTCTACATAGGATTTTGTCCTGATAGATACATCGAATCAGCACAGTGAGAACCAAAATAAACACTGAGAACATGACTGGTATCACAAAGATTAAAAAGAACATAAAAGACAACAAGGTTGTTCCCAGAAACTATTACATTTTGAAGCCTTTCATACTCCTCCTGGCTAAAATTTGTAATTTCTGTCTGCTCAATGAGCAAAGCATGTAATCTCCGAATCTGATATGAAAGAATTGAAGAGTAAAGTTGTATTTTTTTATTAAGAAAAGGCATAGTTCAGCAAAATAACAGTCTGGATTGATACAAATAAATCTAAAACTTGAGCCTTACTGAAAGGGCAAAACAACTGTTTGTACCTCATCAACAAGTTCAGTTTTGGGCTTCTTCTTCACAATTTCTGCTGAAAAAGTGTTGTAGCTGAGTAACAAGAGCAGAAGGAAATATTAGAAAAGATATAACTTAGCATAACTTCTGTGATCTAAAAAGAAATTATGCACAGTATGTACACTGCTCTAAATTATTCATCAACTGGAAGCACAAATTATGTTAAGGAACTTTATGGCAAGGCAGCTTCTCTAGCGAGCAAAGGCACTGCCTTCATTTTGGATGCCAGTCAAGAGTGGCCAACACTTAGTTAGGTGTGACCTGAATAGTGGCCACTCATGGCTGACATTGGGTCTAGTCCATGTCAATTTTCCACAGACAGCGCTTGAGACTGAGTTTCAGTTGACAACTGGTTGAATTTGATTGAATAGGAAGAGTGCCTTCGAAACTTTTGCAAAGGGCATTGTAGAATTTGCCAGCATGGCCAATGCACTCATGGTTTCAAGTCAGAGGTGCAGATGCAGTTGCACAGGTGTTACATAATGGTCACAAACAACGCATGGTTGCAGGGCTTGGGAAGTTGGGGAGTGACAATACCTGTGGTGATGGTTGGGTCAGGAAGGGATGGCCCTCCCAGAGCCACCCAACCCAACATAAGTATTATTCACCACCAAACGCAACCACACTTTGCTCACTTCATTGCAGCCATGAATTGTTAACATATTTTAGCAAATTGTCTTTTAATGTACACATTTTAATTGGTTTCACTAGAAATGACAGTTGAAATACTCTAAATGAATAGATGCCTTATTAGAATCAATATTTTTATGTGTCTTATCTCATCAAGTGATGTACATTTCAGCAATCTAGCATAATCATGCATAGAAGAAGAGATTGTAGCAATATTCTGTAAAAAAAAAGATATGAATATTTTCAAGTGTAATGGTGTGATTCCAGAATCATGGCCCCATTAAACCATATGATGGAATGGAACCTTCCAATTCTGTTGCGCAACAGATGAATGCATTCTTATTGTCATAGCACAATACAGAACACTGCCACCAAAATTTGATTGGTAGGACCAACATATCCCTTGACCAACCAATGGAAATTTTGAAGCCTTGAAAGCCAGAAGAGTGGAAGATCCGTAAGATTAGGGGTTAAAGAAACTATCTCAAGACAGTGAAGCAATTAAAGTATATAACTGCCCAGCTCAGCAAAACCCTAAAGTTAAAACGCTATCAGTTTCTTTGACATTTAACTCGTCAGCAACAAGAAAATGTATGCATTAAATGTTTCTGCAATCCTCATGGCTGTGCTGTTCATAATAACACAATTGCAAATGAAATTTCTCCTCATTCTTTTTGCATATTTCAGAACCATAT